>Ga0164313_10002006_pt1 | contig 18271 bp, 12 predicted proteins | sample GuaBasSedimGuay4_FD_113735 | JGI IMG/M metagenome (GOLD analysis project Ga0164313, IMG submission 113735) | Subseafloor sediment microbial communities from Guaymas Basin, Gulf of California, Mexico - Guay4, Core 4569-4, 0-3 cm | ecosystem: Environmental > Aquatic > Marine > Hydrothermal vents...
CTCGTCGTCGAAGAACCCCTCATCGTCCGGCCCGCGGTGGGTGAGGGCGCGGGTCATTGCCGAGACCCGACGCCGCCGATTGTCGGCAGCCTCTCGACCCAGGATTCCGGCAATGCCGCACATGACTTATGATCCTATGCTACGCCGGTAGTGATCAACCGGATGAACACCAAACTCAGAGATCACTGTTCGTGCTCTCAGCTAGCCGCCGCACCACATAACGGCAAACCAGTTCTTCGAGTCGGATACGGTCGATGCCTCGGTACTTCGATCCCTCAGCCCGGTTGAGTTGAGAAATCACCTGCTCCGCATAGTGTCGCTCGGCTGTTTCGGCAACATCTACACGCTCTACCACGAGCCCACTTTCATTGAAGATCCGTTCAACTTCGAAGCGGCCGAAGCGGTTGCCGCACTCGCCGTGCAGCGCCTCGAATAGGCTTTCGAAGCGGTCGTCGGACATCAGCAGGTACTCGAGGGGCCGATCGCGGTGCCGGTGATCCCGGTGGTCCACCTCGTGGACGCCGAGCCCGCCCGGGCGGGTCACGCGGGCCAGTTCGACGACAGCTGCCTGTAGATCGGCGCAGTGCTCGAGGACCGCATTCGACAGCGTCAGGTCCATCGAGGCGTCAGAGACGGTCGGCATCGCCTCCGCCCCGGCGGCTACGCATCGCAGGACCGGTTCGTGGCTCGCGTTTTCCACCACCATCCGAATCGGTTTTGGATCCCAGCCCGGACGCTCGCTGCAGAGACGTTCTTGCAGGGCGGTGTAGAGCCTCGGATGGTATAGCTCGTCCCACGCTGGAGGGTACAGGTCTACGACCGTCACCCGGGCTCCCAAGGAGGCGAGACACAGGGCAGTTCCCAGGTTGTGCCCTGGTCCGATCTCGAGAACCGCGGCCCCTCTCAGCTTGCCGACGTCCGCGGGCAGCATAGCCAGGGACGCATCGATGACCTGCAGCGTGTAGTCGACGTCGCGGGCAATGGCCTCGTCCCTTGAGTCGAGCACCCGGAAGTTGACCGGTTCGAGCTTTAAACCTCGTTGGGCGCCGGTCACCGGCCAGCAACCATAATGACGGCGATAAAGCCACCACGCCCGCGAGTAGGTGTAACGTCGCCCGTTGCACGAGGGATCAGAGTTGTCGGAGGCGAAATAGACCAAGTACTCACCCCAGTGTACGAAAAGGCCACCACCGAGCTCGCGGATCTCAGCGTGGAGGGCGTGAGGCCCAGGCAGCGGCACACCATCTTCGTAGACGACAACGAAAGACATCCTGGGATACATCGGCCGGTCGGCCATGTACTCGAGTCCGGGAAGATGGACCGCCCAGGCGTGTCCACCCACCCGCCAAGATCCTTCGAGCGGCACCGGCAGCCCAAACCATCGCCGGGTTATCCCGCTATCGCCCGTCACGAACCTCTCCCCCCGGCCGACCGCCGCCGGCCTGTCGACAATCCAGGGGTCGGTTTCAACGCCACCGCCACCACACTTCCATGCACACCAGGGGCAGAAAATTCACGGGGTCGCGCGCCAGGATGCGGGCGCGGGCGAGAGCGAAGCGAAAGAGCCTGCGGGCCAATCTCATGACAGAACCAGCGTAGCCTGAGCGTCCTGCTTTCGCCACCACGGGGAGATCACTTGATAATGTTCGTCAGCTGGCCTTCCAGTGGCGGCGCCACGCCTCGAAGACGAGGATCGGCCATAACAGGTCACGGTGATCGTAACGCCCATCGACGTGCTCATGCCATCGCTTTCTGACCCATCCGGTGTCGTAGAAACCGCTCTCCTCGAGCTGTGTCGACGCTATCAGATCGTCCGCCCACCCCCGCAGTGGACCGCGGATCCACTCTCCGAACGGAATCCCGAACCCCATTTTCGGGCGATCCAGCAACGGCGGTGGCACATACCGTTCAACCACCCTTCTCAGCAGCTTCTTGCCGCCCGAATCACCCACCCTCAGGTCGAACGGCAGCCGCCAGGCAAACTCCACCAGCCGATGATCCAGGAGCGGCACCCTGGCTTCGAGCGACACCGCCATGCTCGCCCGGTCAACCTTGGTCAGGATGTCGTCCGGGAGATAGCGATGGAGGTCCATCAACATCATGCGCTCTATCTCGTTGGCGGCCGCACCATCATTTATCGGGAGATCGCCAATCGAAGAGCTGGGCCGATGTCCGAACCATGTCCGGACCCACGGGTTGGGCGCGTAGGCGGCGTGGTGGTCATAGAAGGCCGTCACCGTCTCCTGTTCCCAGGCGTGCGCTCGCCACTGCAGCCGGCCGCGAAGATTCACCGTCGATTTCCCCGCCAGCAGGAACAGCGGCATGACCGGCCACATGGCCGTCCCGCCCAGCCTGGTGGTGGCCCAGTCGACACCCGATCCGAGCCGCCTTCGAAGCAAGCGGGGAAGCCGCCGGGAGAGCCGCCATTCGTCAGCGATCAGTGGGTACCTCGTGTAGCCGCCGAACAGCTCGTCGCCACCATCGCCGCTCAGCGCGACCGTCACATCCTTCGCCGCCAATTTCGAGACCAGAAAGGTCGGGATCTGGGATGAATCGCCAAACGGCTCATCCCAGGTCTCCGGGATGCTCGGGATGACCCCCATCGCCTCGTCTGCAGACAGGTAGAGCTCGGTGTGATCGGTTCCCAAATGGCGGGCGACGGCGGCCGCGAAGGGAGCTTCGTTGTACTGGCCTTCTTGAAAACCGATGGTAAAGGTGTGGATCGGCCGAGCCGACTGGGCCTGCATGAGAGCAACCACCAGGCTCGAGTCGATCCCTCCCGAGAGAAACGCGCCGACGGGCACGTCTGCCACCATCCTCAGACGGACCGAATCCCGGAGCAGGTCTTCGAGCTCGGTCTCTGCGTCCTCGGCGGCGATCTGGCGCCGATTTCTGAGAGCCGGCTCCACCGACCAATAGCGACGTGTCCGCGGCTCGCGGCGCGCACATTCGGCGCGATCGAGGTGTAGCAGCGTCGCCGGTTGCAGGGCCTCGATACCTTTGTAGATACATTGCGGAGCGGGGACATAGCCGTAGTGGAAGAAGGATGCCAGCGCCTCTCGGTCCACATCGCGCGTGAAATCTTTCAAGCAGGTCAGCGCCTTCAGCTCCGACGAGAAGACGAACCGCGCGCCGATCCAACCGAAGTAGAGGGGTTTGATGCCCAGCCGGTCCCGGGCCAACGACAGGCACTGTTCCTCCCTGTCCCACACGGCCAGCGCGAACATGCCGTTGAACCGGGCCACCGCATCGTCAAGGCCCCACTGCGAGATGCCGGCGAGGGCGACCTCGGTGTCGGAGGTACCGCGAAACCTCTGCCCCGCCTTTTCAAGCTCGGACCGCAGCTCCCGATGATTGTAAATTTCACCGTTGAAGACCATCACCAGGCGACACGTGTTCGAGTGCATCGGCTGGTGGCCCTCGCGGCTGAGGTCGAGAACGGACAACCGGCAATGCCCGAACGCGATTCCGGCGGCCGGATCGTGCCAGGTGCCGGCGTCGTCGGGCCCTCGGTGGGCGAAACGAGCGGCCATCTCCCGGGCGCAGACCTCGAGCGGCTGCGATGCACTCGCCCCTTCCCGCAACTCCCAGAGACCGGCGATACCGCACATAAATATCTTCCACCACCAATCTTACTCGCTGTGGACCGGCGGGCTCATGACAGCGTCAACCCATTTGATCGCCTGCGGGCACGGTCCTTCCACTGAGCTTGTCGATCGAATCCACCATCGCCTGAACATCAAACTTCCCTCGGCTAGCCTCCGCGGCGGCGCGCCCCATCACCGCCCGAGTTTCGTTCTCCCTCAACAGCCCCTCGATGTTCCGGGCGAGGGCGTCCACATCTCCGATCGGCACCACCCGACCGGTCTGACAATCATCGACGACATCGCCTGCGCCGCCGCAATCGGTGGTCACGGCCGTCACGCCAAAAATCTGAGCCTCGATCAAGGCGTTGGGCAGCCCCTCGATACGAGACGAAAGTACGAAGAGCGTGGCGGCGCGGTAGTAGCTCTGCGGATCGTCGACCCTGCCGGTGAAGGTCACCTGAGCGTGCAGCCCGAGATCTTCGGCAAGCTGCCGCAACCGGGTCTCGAGCACCCCGTGGCCAACCACGAACAGATGCCAGCGCTGCATTCGGGTCGCGAGCCGAGCGCATGAGCGAAGGAGTGTCTCCTGGTCTTTTTCGAACGACAGGCGGCCCACCGTCAGCAGAACCGGCACGCCGCTTGGCAGGCCGTGCCGCTGCCGAGCGTCAGTGAACGGTGCTGCGAGCAAGGCGTCAATATCGAGTCCATTCGGCACGACCTCGACCGGCAGGCCCGGCAACCGCATCCAGCGGACAAAGTCTTTCGCGGCCGCCCGCGAGTTGGCAAAAATGACATCGTTGAGAGGCGCAGTGAGGCGATCCGCCGGCCAGTACCACCACCGACGAAAGCCGGGCCACGACTTCCACGTGCTCATGCCGCGTACCGAGGACACGACACGTGGGACGTCCGCCAGCCGGGCGGCCGGCGCCGCCACGACGTTTGCTTGAAACAGCCAGCTGACCACACAGCTCGGCCGCGATGACCGGAGTCTGGCGGTTAGCGCGATCAGGGCCGTGGTATTTGGAAGGAATCGAACGGCCGCTCGTCCCAGCCGGCTCGTGCGGCATCCGCGCGCGAGGATGACCGGATTGATGCCGCTGTGTTCAAGCTCGCGGAGGAAACGGTCATTCGAGTCGAAGAGCGCGATGAGATGAACCGGCTGACCCGGTCCCGAACGCCTCAGGTACTCGACAACCTGGCGCTGCGTCCCGCCCGTGCCGAGGCTTGGGATGACATGGCACACGTTCCCACCGGCCCCGCGGGCTGCCTGTCGCGGCCGACAGCGAGCCACTAACCCGCCGAGCACGACGCCCAACCCGTCGGCCGCGTACGACAACCGTTGAAGAAGGCTCAGCGGCCACCACCCGAGGACCGTCACCAGCACCAGCGCCGCGGCGATGGCAGAGCGCGCCCTCAGCCTCACCACCGACCCGTCGAGCAACCAGCTCTGATCCGGAGTCGTCCACACCCAGCGGGCGGCGCCCATCAGCGAGCCTCGCGGAACCCCGACCGGGAGGACGATTTCCCGGAAATCCCGTTCGCCGATCAGGCGGTCCATCTCGACGCTTGCGAACGGGAGCTGCTCCTCGCCCTGCGCCAGCACTTCGTAGCCGCTGTCGGCGAATTTCCAGGTTTCAACCTCGGGAACAGCGACGACAACCAATGCCCCCGGGTTGCGCGCCGCGACCCCTTCTGAGGTCTTCAGGACCCGCGACGAGATCGCTGTCCCCAGCACCAGAATTTCTGGCACCATCTCAGGCCCTCCCACCGCCGGGATCGTCCCATCCCATGGCCGCCGAGAGCAACAGCTCCTCCCACCGCGCAGCCACCGCCGCCTCGCCGTATCTCTCGACCACCCTTGCGGCCCGATCGGCCATCCGAGCCGCTTCGTCAGGGTCATCGATGAGACGTCGCATCGCCGCGGCAAGGGCGGAGACGTCTCCCGCGGGTACCAGCAGACCGTCCTCGCCGTCGGTGATGATCTCTCCCGGGCCGACGGGACAGTCGAAGCTCACAACGGGAACGCCGCAGGCCATCGCCTCGCCGAGAGCGTTTGGAAATCCCTCGTAGCGTGATGACAGGACAAAGAGATCACACGCCCTCAACCAATCTTCAGGAGTTTTCGAGACGCCGGGAAGCATGACGCGCTCGGCCAGCCCACTTTCGTGAATCACTTGCTCCAGCGCCGCCCTCTCCGGTCCCTCACCCAAGATGACCAACCGCCACTCCGGATGGTCATCGGCGACGAGGGCGAACGCCGCGAGCAGGAGATCGAAGCCCTTCTGCAGCTCGAGCCGACCCATCGCCACCATCACGCCGCCGTCGGACGGCACGCGGTCGCGGACCACATCACCGGTCGAGGCAGGCGGCGGCACGACCGGGTTGGGGATCATCGCCACACGGTCGGACTGCAGCCATCTCCTGGCCCATCGTGCGGTGGCCTCGGTCTGCACCACAACGCCCTTCGCCGCCGGATAGAACCACCGCCTCAGCATCGCATAGTGCGGTGGAATCCGGTGGGCCGGTGGGTGAACCCGTTCCGCGACGACCACCGGCACGTCCAGAGGTCGGGCCGCCAACAGAGTAATGACGTTCGCAACATCGATGAAGCTCAGGACCACGTCCGGCCGCTCCGCCACGATCTGCTGCCGCAACCATGCCGGGCGCCGTGTGAACCTCCTTAGGGTAAATGCTTCCCGCGGGTGATCTTCGGCGAGAAACCGGGTATCTACCCTTTGATCAAGATCAAAGAAACTCTCCGATCCGTCCAGCACTCGAAGACCGACATGGTGCCCTCTCCGCGATAACTGATTCCCCAACCACGCCAGCCGCCGCTCCGCGCCACCGCAGCCCATAGCGGTGATCACCAGGATAATTCGCACCAAGCTACCTACGCCACCAGTGAAGAATAAGATTTCCCCTTTCGCTCGACTCCAGGCTAACACGGTGTCAGGATACCTTTTCAGGCCCAAAGCGGGCTGGCACGCGTCGAGCCGCCAACTGAATCGGCAGGAACCGGCCGCCGGTACGGTTTGCCCCGACACAACGCACACACACTCCCAGGGGCGTGTTCAGCAAACAAGGAAAAATCCACATGGTTTCCGATCCATGTTGGAAATCATTACAATGACTAATTGGAGGACACGCCGTACGCAACACGGAAAACTCTGCCAGTGAAGACTCCTCGTTGGTTACACCGTCTCGTGGGCCTGCGAAACAGGGAAACGCCTTCTTTGCTCAGGCGAACTCTCGATGCTCTGTTCCGAAGAAACGCCCTCAAAGAGCGGCTTCTCCGAAACTTTTCCATCAGTTTTGCCGGTTCTGCATCGCAACTGGTCTTGGGCATGCTTCTCGTTCCGGTTTTGACAAAGAACCTCTCAATCGCCGACTACGGCAGAATCATCATCGTTGGTAACTTCTTCAGCTTCTTCTCACATGTGATCCGAGTCCGAGTCAACGATCTCATCTACCGATTCCTGCCATCATTTGAGGATCAAAACGATCACAAAGGGATCGCCGCCCTTTTACGTCTATCCCTCGTTATTTCCGTCGGCGTTTGCGCCGTTATTGTTCTTCTCCTGCTTGTTGGTGGGAAATGGCTGACTCTGACCATCTACCGTGATCCGGCGCTCCATGCGTTGCTCATGCTTCAAATGATTTCCGGAGCATTGCTCCCGCTGGAAGAATTTTCCTTGGCGATCCTTCGCCTCAAGGATCGCTTCTCGTGGCTCGTGGTGCCGCAGACCGTGGGTATTGCAACCACCGTCGTACTTACCGTTTGCTTGATCTACGCCTTTGAAGACACCAATCTCGTTTTCATCATCGGTGCAGTTGTTATCGGACAACTCATCGGAATCCTGCTTCCCTTCGTAGTGAGCTTGAAGCTCTCCTGGAAAGCGATCTCCTATCCTGTGGGCCGATTCTGGTGGCGGGTACTCGCACCACACCGAGACACGATGTGGTCAACGATCATCCAAACGAACCTGATCAACTATCTCAAACTCGGAGCGCGAGACGGGGGAATTTTTCTTCTCGGCATCCTAGCCCCACCGGAACAGGTCGCGTTGTACGGCATGGCCATCAAATTGACCAGGCCGTTGGACATTCTTCAGAACAACCTGCAACAGGCATTGAACCCTGAGATCGCAGAATTCTATGGCAAAAAACAGTTTTTAGCTCTGCACAGTCTCACGCGAATCGTAATGATTGCAACAACGTTTTTCGGAGGAGCAGTTACCCTGGTCGTGCTGGTTGTTGCCAAACCCGTCATTTTGTTGCTGACAACTCAGGACTTCCTAGGGTCACTGCCGGTCTTCCGATTGCTTGTGCTTGCACGGTATATTACGATGATTTCTATGCCCGTTTTTTATGTCACGCTGTGCATGGGGGAACTCAAGCGCCGAAATCTTCTGGTTGCTTTGAGGTTTCTCTTTATCGGAGCGTTCATTTCGACGGGCCTGAACGCACTGACACTGGCCATCGCGCAACTTCTCGGAGCTTTGGTGGTTAGGATATTCAGCGATATCCCGGTTATGCGTCAGCTGCGGAGCCTCGCCGCGACCGAACAGGAAACTATCGCCGAGAATGGCTGAACAAGAGTTTCCGGCTTTCGATGCCGGCGTCTACTCCGGTGCGAGATTTTGAAGATGCGAGTATTGATATACACCTCGACGTTCTTGCCACACATCGGCGGCGCTGAACTGGCTGCACATCATCTGGCTCAAGGGTTGGTCGAAGAGGGCCATCATGTTCTTGTCGTGATCCAACACGAGGCTCCACCGGATCCCGCGGGCTCGTATGAGATAAAACGCCTCAAGGTGCCGTGGGGCGCCGACCGACTCCACCTGAGGCATACCGCGCGCCGGATATCGCTTCTGCGACTCTTCTGGAAGTGGGCACCCGACATCGTCCATGCTCAAATATCGGTTCCATGCGGTCACGACATGAAAATGATCTCCGTCCTTACGCGGGTGCCGTGGGTTCTAACCTGCCAGGGTGAGGACATCCAAAAATGTCCGGAAATTTCCTATGGTTGTCGTCTCGACCCAGAACAGGAACTGCGAATTGGCGAAGCTGTGCGGGGCGCGCACGGACTCATAGCCATCGGTCGCAATATCCGAGATGAGTTTCTGTCGCTCGGGGCGGAAGAAGAAAAGATCCACGACATCCCAAATCCGATTGCGTACGAGGCTCTCTCGAAAAGGAGCGCGACCGCGCGACACGAACTCGGTCTGCCATCCGATGCTCCGGTTGTTCTGGCGGTCGGGCGTAACCACCCCAAAAAAGGATTTCGGCGTTTGCTCGATGTCGCGGCATTGCTTCGAGACAACGGAATGATACTCGAGTTTGTTATTGTCGGTCGAGGTTGTAAATTACTGGAGGAATACGCCCAGCGCCTCGGCATCTCCCCTCAGGTCCACCTGTTCGAAGAAGCGACCCCGGCGGGTCTCGCTTCTGTCGGAGCTGTACCCAGCGGTTCCCAAGAGATCCGCACGTTTTTCCATGCCGCCGACATTTTTGCCATGCCCTCGTTTGTGGAGGGCCTTCCTCTGGTCACCGTGGAAGCCATGGCCGCCGGACTACCAGTAGTCGCGTACGAGGGTCCGGGCACAGAGGACCTGCTTTCGGACAAAAGATGCGGCGTTTTGGTCCCTCAAGGAAGCACTGCGCAGTTTTCGAACTGCCTTGCGCGATTCTCAGAAGACGCCGATCTGCGGAGAACAATGGGAAAATCTGCCCAAGAGTTCGCAACACGGTTCGATCGGCGAGTCGTTGCCGGCCAGCATGTCCAGCTGTACGAGCAGCTCGTCAATTGAGGGCACGCGGGTTAGCACGCTTTTCCCTTGGGCAGGAGGATGCAGCCCAGGCGGTGCCGCCCCACGAACAGTCATACTGCGATCTCCATGCCAACGACGTAACAAGGAAGGAGTTCCCTCCGTACTGGGTAGATCGAAGATCAGATACTGGGAAATCTGCGTCGCGGCCGTCCTGGCTCTGATCTACGGTTAACCCGTATTTTCGCGCCTTTCAATTCCCGACACGGCGTTCTTCGGCGGTGACACCTGGGAGTACCAGTCGATCGCGGTGAATCTGGTCTCGGGAGAGGGCTTAAAATTCGGAGGCCTGCTGCCGTTCGATGCCTACAACTTCGACAGGCCTAACCCAGAGTACTTCGACCGCTTCATGGACATCGGAGCACCCGGTGAAGAGCCCTCCACCCTTCCATTCCGGCCTCGGCTCATTGCAGATAGCCTAGGGAGCGCAGCCGTCCCGCGGTCTCCTCGCTCATCGGAGACGCGCACTCGGGCTCTGGGATCACCACGGCCGGCGCTTCCACCAGCCAAAGCGCCAGCGCGTCGAGGGCCCAGGACAGTGCCTCGCCGGAGGAAATCGGGCGGCGCTCCCACGGATCCGTGGCGAGGTCGTAGAGCTCGGCGTCGACATCGACGCTTTCCCCGCGCCGCAGGGCTGCGATCAGATCCCCGGTGCTGTGGCCGGTTCGCACCACCACCTTGTGGCCGCCGTGGCGCACCGCGAAGATCGCGCGTTTCTTCGGTAGCTGGATCATCTGGGTGCGATCCGAGGCGGCGGTGCGTGGCAATGGTCGGCCTTCGACGCCCATCGCGTCCGGTACAAGGCTGGGGACGATATCCACCGTCGAGATCGCGGCGGCGTGTCGCGTTCCCGCTCTGACCTGACCGGGCAGCTTGATCACCAGGGGCGCGCGCACCTCGGATTCGTAAGCGGTGTGGCCGTGGCTGAAGACGGTGGACGTGACCGAGCTTTCACCCATGTACTCGCCGTGATCGCTGGTGAACACGATCAGTGTGTCGTCATAAAGGTCGCGCTGGCGCAGCTCGTGCAGCAACCGTCCCAGCTGTGTGTCGAGGTAGCGGATCTCACCGTCGTAACGGTTCACGTAGAAGCCGTATTCATCAATCTCGTCGACGAGCGCCTGGGGATGGATGAGAGAGAGCGGCAAGCGCGGGCCGAAGATGGCTCGTCGTGCGCCGGGCGGTGGATCGCTGAACGTCGTGTCAAAGGGCGGCGGGGGAGCGTACCCGGCATGGGGATCCATGAAGTGGACCCACATGAAGAAGGGGCGTTCGCGCGGCCGATCCAGCCAGGCGATCGCCGCGCCGACCAGATCCGCGGCCCGGCGCTCCGCTTCCGGATGAAAACCGCCGCCGAGGAGATCGTGGCTCTCCCCGAGGCGAATCTCCTCGGCAAATGTGTCGTCATAGGTGTCGAAGCCCCGGTCGAAGCCGAACACGCGGTGGCAATTGAATTGCCCGCAGATCCCGACAGTGATGTAGCCGCGCTCTCGTAAGAGCTGCGAAATGAAGGTGACACGCGAAGGGATCGGGATCCCGAGCGTCAGCACGTGGTGGGTCTTCGGATAGAGACCGCTAAGCAGCGAGGTCAGGCTCGGGGTGGTCTTCGGGATCGGAACCACCGCGTCGTCGAACACCACCGCGTCGCCACACAATCGATCGAGCGCTGGCGACGTGTCGCGCGGGTAGCCGTAGCAGCCGAGGTGATCGCGGCGCAGGGTGTCGACCGAGATCAGCACGATGTTGGGGCGTGAGGATGCCGGCCAGAGGGGAGGCGGCGGCATCGCCGCTGGCTGCGCCGGTGTGGCCGCCTTCCGAACCTGCAGGCGATGCAGGGGCGGGGGCTCGAAATCGGTTTCTCCCCCGCCGGAGCCAACCCAGCGCATCAGCAGGAACACCACCACCGACACCGTCAGTGCTCCGAGCAGAATCGGGACGATCGCCTTGCGCACCACCTCCTAATTTTATCAGCGCCCACCTTGACACGAAACGAAGCCCCCGCGATGTGCTTCGGGATGCCATCCCACCGGGTTGCGCTCTTGCTCAACCTGCTCGCTCTGGCGTCGTCGGGCTATCAGGGCTCGCAATGCTCGACATCCTTGTCCGCCGGAAGTACTGAGTGGCGGAGCCGGCGAGTCCTCCCGGCTTCGAACTAATTGACCAGTGATATCCTTTTGGGGGATTGTGTATGACAGAGCACGCTTTTAGCTTGGGGATGAGGATGCAGCCCAAGCAGTGCCATCCCACAAACAGCCGTGCTGCAACCTCCATACCGGCGAAGTAACGAGGAGCTTCCTCCGTGCCGGGTAGATCGAAAATCGAATTCTGGGAAATCTGCATCGCGGCCGTCCTGGCCTTGATCTACGGATACTCGGTATTTTCGGATCTTTCAATTCCCGACACGGCGTTCTTTGTCGGTGACACCTGGGAGTACCAGTCGATCGCGTTGAACTTTGCCTCGGGAGAGGGCTTCAAATTCGGAGGCCTGCTGCCATTTGAAGCCTACCATTTTTACAGCGCCAATCCGGAGTACTACGACCGCTTCATGGATATCGGTGCAGCCGGCGGAGAGCCCTCCACCTTCAGAACCCCAGGTTATCCATTCGTCCTGGCGACAATCTATCGAATTTTCGGAGTCAGCCCCCGCACAGCCATTAGAATCTAGATCGGCTGGCTTATCCTCATTTCCGCATCGTTACCTCTCCTCGGTCGTAGGCTCTTTGGACGAGAAGGTTTCGCCGCCGGCCTGATCGCTGGTTTGGTTTTCCATAGGCTCGCGCCGAATATCGGTGGCGAAATCCTCACCGAAGCGTTGATCGCACTCTCAGTTTTTCTGGTGCTGGTCACGTGGGTCATCATGAACCGAAACCACCGCACCACCCTGCCGTCCGCCGCCCTCTTCGGTCTGACGTTGGCCACGGCGGTGCTCGTCAAAGGCTCGCTGAGCTTCCTGCCCCCACTTTTCGTGGGATACATCGCCCTCCAGGTTCTTCGAAAGGGGAGATATCGGCTCAGCGTCCTGACAACCACCTTGCTCGCGTTTTTGCTCCCGGTGATCGCTTACTCCGTCTACGCGACCCATGCCAACGGTTCGTTCGTCCTCCTGAGCCAGCAGGGACGATCGGTCCTGCTCGCCAAGGCCATTCCGAAAAAGTTGGTCGCGATGTTCGGCACCAAGACCGCAGTGCTCATCGGCATCGCGCTCCTCTTTGCAGCGACCGCCTTCGCTACCTGTCTGGTCCGCGGGCGGGCACCCCGGCGTCTTATCGTCTTGCTGTCGCTGGTGGCTGTCGCAGGTCTGGTCATCGGGACGTCGAGCCCGCAGCTTCGGGCCCTTGTCGTCGTGTTCGCGTTCGGTCCAGGTCTACTCCTCTTCACGCTTGCTTGCCTCAACCGGTGCTTCCGCAGACGGGTCTCGGCGCTCTGGACCTCTCCCGGTTGGGTCGCCGTCACCTTCGTGATCACAAACTTCGTGCTGGTGGCGATCGTTGTTTTCGGTGATCCTCGGTTCCTCGCTCCCGCCAGGTTTGTCCTTCTGCTGGCAGCTTCGTTCCTGTTGATCCGGTTGGCGGAAGCCCTCGGGTTGCCTGTCGGCGGCGCGCTGACGCTGGAGGAGGATGGCCATTTCCGTGAGATTTTTTGAGGTAATACTCGCCGTTTCTTCGTGCCTCGCCGGGTGTACGGTTGACGAGCAGAGTTGGCTGTTTGATTCAATTCCCGAGGTCAATTGGGATTCCCCAACAGCGGTGGAAGCCATAATTCAAGACGAGATTCTCCGGATTGAGCCGGACACACAATAGGAAACAACAAGCCGGTCACGGGATCCGTGATTGGATCTACCGGCTGACCGTTCCCTTCACGACCATGTCGGGAAACGGCGGGTTCACCCACCATGAGATCGTTGGGAGACCTCATTATTCCTGGACCCCGGTTATCTGGAACTCATACTCGGTGAGCCCATCTGGAAGGTCTGCTTCCCCGGGCGACGACATCTTGATGCGAGCGGTTTTCGTGACGACCTCGAGACCACTCATGGTGACCGCTTCGACCCAGAAGCGCACGTCCACATTATTCACGGTGGCCTCAGACAACACGGTGTATCGAATTCTCACAGCCTGGCCGACCTCGAGACGCCCCGTGCGGAGATACTCCTGTCTCCAATCGATGATGAGGTTATGGCTGAACCTCACTGCTCCTCCGATGGGACCCACCAGCTCCACCTCGATCTCGACTTCAGCTTGAATGCCCGCGGGGATGGTTAGAAACTGACCACCGAAAATATACTGGAGGGAGTACCCTTCCCGCACCGGCGTGGAACCCGGCTGGATCAGGAGCAACTCACGGCCGTCGACAGCCGCCACCCGTGCCGATCTGCTGTCTTCAACCGCACATTGGAGCCAACCCACCGTTGACGGGTCCAAAGAAGAAAGCTCGATGCCCGGCGAAAACAAGTTCCGACCAGCGAGCTGTGTCCCCCTGCAGGTTCGGAAAGCCCCGTCGCAGAACGCGAGCTCACCTGTCGAGGACAGCCCAGCTACCAGATCGAGATAGGTGTTCCCCCAAAAAAGGTCGCGGGTCGTCGCATACTCGCGAAAGACCGATCGACCACCCAGGCGATCGGCGGGATCAGAAAAATCGAGATAATCCAGAACCGAGATCGGCATGTCAAGCTGCATGAACGGCTCGTCAACGACTCCTGAATCACCCGATGGTGTCAAGGCGATCAGGAACCCCCACGACTGACTGAGCATGCTGGCCTCATCGCTCGCGCCCGGCTTCGTCTCACGGGACTCATCACTCGTGATGAGAACCAGGGTGTCGTCCAGGATGCCGCAGTCCTTGAGTTCCCGGATGAAGAACCCGATCGCATGATCGAGATAGTCCATCGCCCAACCGGCGCTCCCGTGCTCATGGGCGCCCTGAAAATCCTGAGGAGTATTGAAAGGATGGTGGGTCCCAACGGTCAACAAGGTCAAAAACCAGGGACGCTCTTCTCGTTGTAACTGTTCCAGCATTCCCAGGCTCTGCTCGAAAAAGGCGAGATCGTCGATACCCCATTGATTTCGGTTATACGAGTGCTCGAAAAATGAGTCGCCTGCTGCAATCTCAAACCCGGCTTGCGGCATGAACTGGTCCTTCAGCATGTACGACATGGGCGCCGCCTGCAGATAGGTGGTGGCATAGCCGAAATCTCGAAGAATCGCCGGCAGGCAGTCAAGCTGGCCAGCGCCAATGAGCTCCGTCATCTTCGACTCACCACCATCCAGCTTTGGATAGTCTCCGCACAACAGTGCGTACTCTCCACGATTGGTCTGCCGTTGGTGATCAATAAAGGTGGACCATGAGAGTCCGCTCTCGGCGATCTGATCGAGATGGGGCATGCTGATCTGATTGGTCTCATCATGGCGATCGCGAAGACTCGGAAGATACGTCCCTGACACGCCCTCGAGGATAATGAGCAGCACATTCGAGGCGCGGGGAGCACTGTGGATGATGGACTCACCGGTAAGATCCGCCCGGACACTTCGGTGGAGCGCCACCACCGGGGTGCTTCGCCCACCGACATGTGCGACCAGACGGCCGACTTGGGCGACCACAACGTTTGTCTGCCGCCATTCGGAGAGCTGCCGGTCACGAGGCATAACCGCAGATACGGCAAAGAAAACGACCGCCACCAACACCAAGAGCCACAACCTCTTGATTCGGAGCCACTGGGGAGTTACCCACAAGACGGCGCAAGACACCAAGAGGACCAGAAACCAGGTCATCGGGTGAGAAAACGCCAGCCCGGACCCGAGGAGAAACGTCGGGTCGGCAAGATAACCGGCATACGCGAGCCTGGCCATGGAACCCAACTCACGGATGTGTTCATAATTTGCAAAGTTGATGATGCACCACAATGCAACGAGGACCGTCGCGGCCGGGCGACCCCACCGTTTGAATCGCAGTAGGAATAGGGTTGCGGTCGCCACCAGCAACGAGACCGCCAGATCGAGTGTGAGGCCTCTGAGATCGCCTCCTCGAAACCTGAGGTTGTCTTCGATGAGAAGCATGGCTCTGACGACCAGCGGCGACAGAAAGATCGCCGCGACGACGTAGACCACTGGCCGGCAAGAGCTGGTTTCAGCCGCCAATACTCACCTCATATATCGGTCCAACGGGTCCCAGCGCACGACCTGGGCCACCATCGGACCTCCGGTCACCGTTATTTGAATTTCTTCTTCGGTCCTGCTCCGATACACTCGCAGCAACTGGTGCCCGGGTTTCACATCGACCACGTCATCATCGATGGCATCGGCGCCGATGAGGCGTTGAAGACGGTATGACTGGATCAAATCGGTCGGGTTTACAACTGCGACCAGCAAACCTCCAAGACCTGATCCTGAGCCGCCGGTTTCAAATCGAGTCCTCGCTACTCGTTCCGCTGTCCACACGCCTTCCGAGCTGTCCAGAAATCGCCAACGAGGACGAACCACAATCTTGTCCGCGGTGTCGATGAGGAGCCAACCCTGTCCGCTCCCATTGGGCACGTATCTCTCGAGATCCAACCGCTTCTCGTCATCGCCGGGAATTTCGAATTCGTCGGTCGCCAGTGATCGACCTCCCGAACCCATGATGTGCAGGCGGACCGTCTTTTCAAAACCGCTGGTGTTTCGAAAACTGACGACGGTGTTCAGACCGGCCATCTTCCACGGGAAAAAGGGCACGACGAGACGATCCAATGGCAGCTCCCCTTCGGTCCGCACGGACCACGTAGCCGGTGGGCGCGAAAACCCCTCATCAGCGGGTGAGAGCCAATCCGTGTAAACACCATACACGCCCTGGGTTTGTAGTCTTTTCATGGTGGGATAGTCATTCACCGTGTGGACGAAGACCCGCACACCGTGCGCTGCCAACTCGGCCGGGAGGGTCCCCTCCATCGCGTGACGGATGGGCATGGTCACACCAAAAAGAGGGTTGTTGGTGGCAAAATCGATCACCTGTTGGTCTGAAAGATCGCTCCTGTAGAGAGTAAAGATCACATGGTTGTACCCTAGTCTTCTGGCCTCGGGATACGACTCGGGACGGTAGATTTGGGGCACGATTCGGTGGAGCTGCTCGGGGTATTCCTCTGCGATCGAACGCAATCCATCGATGTTGCGTTCTTTAATATCGGTGACAATCAGAATGTTCGGGTGTTCCACCAGCCATTCTTCGAGGTCTTCCAGGCTGAGGTGAGAGAGCCCGTGTACCGACGGTGTCGAGCGGAATTCGGCGACAGTCAATCGGCCGGACAATCGGTCAAACAACTTAACGAACTCACGGTCCCAATCGTGTATGAGGACGAGGTGGTCGTCGGAAGTCCACGAAAGATCGATCTCGACGGCGGTGAATCCTCGCGCGACGCTGTTGTCGAGCGCCTCGAGACTATTGGTGTAGGTGCGGTGATTTCCGATTCCGCCGGCATGTGCGATGAGTCGAGGAGCGGGGTCAGCGACAGACGAAAGCTCGGCGCACGCCCACAAAAAGACCACCAATACCGCGGACCCGAGCGCCTGTACTACCCTGTGGCACACCCGCGGAGAAGGAGCCTGACCGCTGTCCATCAGTCAATTCTATCCCGGTCTTCTCACCGGGTTAGCCCGCTTCGGTTGGGTTCGAAGTGATGACCGTATGACGCCTCCTCCTCACCGCGGCCACCAGCAAAAGCGCAACCGAAACAAACAGACCGGCAAGCGACACCCCTCGGGCCCATCGGAGCGCCCGGAAAGGACGCCATGTCCACCGCGCGATATGCTCGCCGGCCGGGACATGGTTGGACAACAGGCCAGTCACGCCATCCTCAGTGACATCCACCTCACGGCCATCCACCATCACTTTCATCTCGGGAAACGGGATCAAACGCCAGAGCAGCACACCGCCGTCCGGTGACTCGACCTCCAGCGCACGTCGGACCTGGCCCCACTCGATCACCCGAATGAGAGCAGTGGATTGACTCGGCATCACCGCCGGCCGGTTCCGAATGAGATGGAGCTCATCGGCCCGGTCACCGGCAAGATCGGGGAAAAGGAACGGCCGTTGATTCTTTGGCAGCAACCAGGGCTCCGCGAGATTTTCGTGCCGCCAATACCAGCCACCGCTGCCCGCCTGCCACGCGGTGTAGGGATCCGGAAAGACCGTGCCGGGCTCGGTTGGAGGCGGCTGTGGACGGAGGAAGGTAGAGGCCGGAGCGGTTCGGTCCCAGCCTGCAAATGGAGCTGCGACGACTGCGGTCACAATCACGATCATCCACGCCCGGCGGGGTTCGAGGCGGGCAACCAGCAGCGCCACGACCAGCGTCATCACGGCGGAAATCCGCCACGGAAACTGAAGCTTCGAAAACACCGGGAGAGCATCCCAGATCGGGCCCATCGGACCGGACGCGACGACAACTCCGACAACGGCGCCGAGAATCGCCAGGCGGGCGCCCCGGTCTCTGCGTTCGGTCCGCCCCAGCGACCAATAGGCTGCCAACGCGAGAACACAGGTCAACACCAGAACCAACGAAAACACAGTGTTCGGGCTCCAGACCCCAAAGCCGTCCGAAAAGAGGGTGTTGGCCGACGGCCGGAATCTCCCCGCCGCGGCCCCGTAGTAACGCCCGATATCGAAGAATGAGGAAGAAAGCGCCTGCGGCACCAACGCAAACGCCGCCACCGCAAAACCGAGACCAACGCCAATCACGATCGACAGGCGCATTCCCGACAGATGGCGCAAGAGGGCAAACCAGATCGCGAGCGCGACGCCGAAGAGCACCGCCATCGGGAGGTTCGTCAACAGCAGCGCTGCCACCAGCAATGCCGTCAACGCCACCTGCATCGGGCGGCTCAG
>Ga0164313_10002007_pt1 | contig 18270 bp, 14 predicted proteins | sample GuaBasSedimGuay4_FD_113735 | JGI IMG/M metagenome (GOLD analysis project Ga0164313, IMG submission 113735) | Subseafloor sediment microbial communities from Guaymas Basin, Gulf of California, Mexico - Guay4, Core 4569-4, 0-3 cm | ecosystem: Environmental > Aquatic > Marine > Hydrothermal vents...
CCGGGGGCGGTGAGCTGGGGGATCGAGAGAACGTGCTGCGCGACCTCTTCGCCCTCGGAGAGGTCGAGCTCGACGTAGCTTACCGCCGAATGGGTCGTGCCGAGGTCGACGCCTATTGCGTACTGAACCCCGTCATCGTTCGCGGAATCGACGTCGGCACCTTCACTCACAGCTCGACCTCGGCCGCCATGAGCACCTTGGCGTCGTGATCCTCGGCGAGCTTCGGCAGCTCGATCTTCGTCACCCGCCAGCCGCGGTGGGAGAGGGTCCCGGTGAACGGAGCTTCACCGACGACGTTGCCCGTGAGGCGCACGGCCCCGGCGTCGAAGCCCGCCTCGAGGGTCACCTTCGCGCCCTCTTCCTCGCTGCGGACGGGTTCGATGGTGAGATGTTCGTCGAGGGCCTTCTTGCAGCCCTCGTGTACGACCCGGGCGGCGGCGCCGATGTCCGCGTCACTGAACGACGCCACGTCTTCTTCGAGGAAGTCGATGAAGCGCCCCTCGCGCTGGAGCAGCGAGAGCAGCTGGAGCGCCGCGTCCGGGGTGGCCTCGCGCAAGACCACGGGCTTGGGCGCAGGAGCGTCTTCTTTATTCTCTTTGGTCTCGGCGTCGGCGGGCAGCGCCGTGCCGGCCCTCAAGCGGACCACCCCGGCCGCGAAGTCCGCGTCGAAGAGACAGCGGAAATATGCCACCCAGGAGAGGAAGATGCGGGAGATGAAACCGGGTCTTTGGTCGCTCACGGCGCGGGTTTAGCGCCTCCGACGGTTCCGGTCCACCAGCCCCCAAGAAGGCGGCCGGGCGACGCCAGTCGACCAGAGCTAGATTGCGGGCTGTAGCCCGCAAGAAGGCGGCCGGGCGACGCCAGTCGACCAGAGCTAGATTGCGGGCTGTAGCCCGCAAGGGTGGGCGCATTCGTTGCGTTTGTCGGTGTCGAACGACCCCGGCGGGGGATCACCGGAAAGTCGTGGTTGGAGCCACCGCCTCTCTATGATCCGATTCATGACCGAGTTCTTGAGCCAAGCATTCTACGGAAACACCATTCTGGAATGGCTGACGGCGGCGGGCATCGCCCTCGGCGCGGCCATCGTGGGAAAGATCCTCTACTGGGTCTTGTCCGGCATCGCCCGGAAACTGACCGCCAAGACCAAGACCAATCTCGACGACATCCTCCTCGACATGCTCGAAGAGCCGCTGGTCCTCGCGGTCGTGGTCGCCGGCATTCGATATGGGGTCGGCACCCTCGTCATGTCGGAGAGCGTCGAGGTGTGGGTCGACCGTGTCTTCCACATCGTCATCGTGCTGAACGTGGCGTGGCTCCTCACGCGGCTCTTCGAGTCTCTCTTCAAAGAGTACGTCGTGCCCCTCGCCGAGAACTCCCAGACGGATCTCGACGACCAGCTGCTGCCCATCGTGCGCAAGGGCATCAAGATCACGATCTGGGGGGTCGCGATCATCGTCGCCCTGAACAACGCCGGCTACGACGTCGCCGCCTTGCTGGCCGGCATGGGCATCGGCGGGCTCGCCCTCGCGATGGCCAGCAAGGACACCGTCGCCAACATGTTCGGCGGCGTCACCATCTTCACCGACCAGCCCTTCAAGCTGAACGATCGGGTCAAGGTCGCGGGCTTCGACGGGACCATCAAGGAGATCGGCATCCGAAGCACGCGGCTGCAGACCCTCGAGGGCCGTATCGTGACCATCCCCAACTCGACCTTTGCGGACTCTCCGGTCGAGAACGTGAGCCTCGAACCCAGCCGTAAGGTCGTCGTGAATATCGGCCTGACCTACGACATGACGGCAGACAAAATGCGTCGGGGCATGGAAGTGCTTCGAGAGATCGCTGACGGCACCGAAGCCGTCGCCGAAGAGCCCCTCGTCGCGTTCAACGCCTTCGGAGACTTCGCGATGAACATCTTGTTCATCTATTACATCGAACCCGGCGCCGACATCATGGGCACCCAGACCGCAGTGAACCTTCGCATTCTCGAAGAGTTCGGCGAGCACGGCCTCGACATGGCCTTCCCGACTCAAACGGTCTACCACCAGCCAGCGGCCTGAGACGCTTCCGCGGTCGTCGTGCTCTACTCCGAGCATGACCGAATCCTCCGAATCCCCCCGAGTACGCCGCCTCGTCGTCTTCAAGCACGGCGTGGCCTACCTCGAGCGCGGGGGCCCCGCGTCTGGTCCCTTCGAGCTGACCTTCCGGCGCGACGAGATGAACGACGTGCTGAAGTCCCTCGCGGTCTGGGTCGTCGATGGAGACGGCTCGGTTGGGGCGGCGACCTTCGAGGCGCCTCGGGACCCGGCCGAGGAGCTCGCGGAGCGCGGGCTCTCGCTTTCGCCGGGGGCGGCCTTCCGGGGATTGCTCGCGGCCTTCACCGGGCGGCGAGTCACGGTGGATGTCGGGGGTACCGCCCACCGGGGCGAGGTCCTCGGCGTCGACCGCGATCAGGACAGCGAGGGTCGGGTGCGCGAGCGGCTGGTTCTGCGCGACGAAGAAGGACGGGTCGCGCTTCTCGACTCGTCGGTCATCCGGCACCTCTCCCTCGACGAAGAGACGAGCCGGGCCGACCTCGCCTGGTTGGTCGATAAGAGCCGGGCGGCCAACGACCGAGAGCATCGACGAGGGCGCATCGACGTCCAGGGCACGGCGAAAGATCTGCGGGTGGCCTATACGATCCCCGCGCCGATGTGGCGCGTGTCGTATCGCGTAGTGGCCGAAGACGACGACGTCACGCTGATGGCCTGGGCCATCGTGCACAACCCCACCGACGAGGACCTCGAAGGCATTGCCCTGACCCTCACCACGGGGCAGCCAGTCTCTTTCGTCACCGAGCTCTATGAACCGCGCATCGTTGCTCGGGCCCACCTCGAGGAGTCGAGCAGGGCCGTGGCTGCACCGCGAAAGCTCGAGCGGTCGCGTAAGAAGAAGTCCCGAGGCGGACCTGGGGCGCCGCCGCCAATGAGGTCTCCGGCTCCGGCTGGGGCGCCGCCGCCACTGCAGCAAGCCGCGATGCACTCGTTTGGCGCAGGGGGAGCGGAAGCTTCGATGCTCGAGGCCAGCGATACGTCCATCGGTATCGACGACAGTTTCGCGGCCGAGGTGGGCAGCGGCGACCGCAGCGAACACTTCGAGTACCGCGTCGGCCGGCCCGTGACCCTCCCGCGCGGTGGCTCCGCGATGGTGCCCATCCTCTCGACGAAGGTGAAAGCCGCCCGGGAGCGCATCTGGCGCTCGGGCCAGGGGCCGGCGCCGGACATCGTCCTGCGCTTCGACAACTCGTCCGAGGCGGTCCTCGAAGAGGGCCCGGCGGTGATCTACGACGACGGTGGGTACGGCGGCGAGGCCATGGTGCCCTACAGCGCTCGGGGCGCCGAGGTGCGCCTGGCCTTCGCCCGGGATCTCGGCATTCGCTGCAGCCGCTCGGTCGAGAACTCGGTGCGCCTCGACGCGATTCGCATCAAGAGCCTCGTCGCCTGGGAACAGCACGAGCGTCGAGACACCCATACTCTGGTCGTCGAGAACGACCACGAAGAAGCCGTTACCGTCATTTTCGAGGTTCCGAGGTCATCTTCTCATCAGATCGCCACCGACGGCCTCTCTCCCATCGAAGAGACCGCGACCCAGTGGCGCTTCGCCGTGGAGGCGGCCCCCGGCGCGACGACCGAGGCGACCTTCGTCGAACGGTGGCGCCACGACTATCGTCTGGACCTCGAACGTCTGGATATGCATCGGCTCAAGTCGTGGATGACCACCGACAACATCGACCCGTCCACGAACCAGGTGCTGATGGGCGTGATGGATACGTGGCAGGAGGCCGCCGATCTCGACGCGGAGGCGCGGGCGTTTTCCGATGAAGAGAACGACCTCGGGGGCATCGCCGAGAGCCTCAAGGAACAGCTCGGCGTCCTACGGGCCGAGGGCGAGGAGGGCGCGCTGCGCATGCGGTGGGTGCACGAGCTCTCGGAATGCATCGATCGCCTCAAGTACATCCACAGTGAGAAGAAGCGCCTCCACGCGGACGCCACCGCCCTACGCCTAGGAGCGCGGGACGTGCTTCAGAAGATCGAGTTTGGCGAAGATTGACCGGGGTCTGGCGTGATCGGGCCTCGAGACGTCACAATGAGGGCATGAGAGCTTTCGTGTCTTTCGGGGTCGCAATCCTGACTGTCTTCTTGCTGGCCGCCTGTCCTTCCAGCAGCAGCCGCCGACCTGTCGGGGACTCTTCCGTGGCGCCGACGGATACCTCGGTAACGCGCATGGACGCGGGAGATAGCTCCGCTCCGACCGCGTGCACCGATGGGATGCGCAACGGTGACGAGACCTCCCTGGACTGCGGAGGGTCGTGTCCTCCGTGCTCCGATGGGTCCGGGTGCAGCGTTGGCGCTGATTGCGCGAGCGGCGTGTGCCGCGCTGGGTTCTGCCTGGTCCCGAACTGCATGGACGGTGCCGCCAATGGCGACGAATCCGATGTCGACTGCGGAGGCTCCTGCGACCCGTGCGATGGGGGCCTCTCGTGCTCGGCCGGGACCGACTGCCGGAGCGGTATCTGCGAAGCTGGTATCTGCGCCGTCACCGGTTGCACCGACGGCACTCGCAATGGAGAAGAAAGCGACGTCGATTGCGGTGGGTCCGAGTGCCCAGCCTGCTTCGGCGGGTCGATGTGTGCCGCGGCCGAAGACTGCCTCAGCATGATCTGCAGCGCGGGGTTCTGCACGACGGCGACCTGCGACGACACGGTTCGAAACGCCGAAGAGACCGACATCGACTGCGGCGGCTCGCGGTGTCCGGGGTGCGCTACCGGTCTGGCCTGCATGGCTCCGGGTGACTGCGCCGATGGCGTTTGCAGCGCGACGGTCTGCCTCGCCCCGGGCTGCGCCGATGGCGTGCACAACGGCGATGAGACCGACGTCGACTGTGGCGGCTCGACCTGCATGACGCGCTGCGCGGAGACCGAGATGTGCATGGATGGCGCCGACTGCGACAGCGGCGTCTGCGGCGCGGGGAATACATGCGAGGCCCCGACCTGCACGGACGGCGTACACAATGGCGGCGAGACGGACGTGGACTGCGGCGGGGCCGGGAGCTGCCCGCGGTGCGCGGACGGCCTCGACTGCATGGACCCCTCGGACTGCCTCACGATGACCTGCACCTCGGGGTCCTGTGGCACGGTCAGCGCCACGGGCTGTCGCGACGGCTCGGTCGAAGTGACCTGGGACGCGGACGTGCACGGATGCCGGGGCCCGACCCAGACCTGGCAGGCCTACTTCGACAACCAAGCGACTTACTGCAATACGGGGTGGCGGATGGCGAGGGGGTGGATCGTCAACGCCCACCTCACCGGCCCCGGCTACACGGACGACGTCAAATACACCTTCGACGGTGAACTCTGCGGTTCGTCGGCATGGGTCTTCGCGACCCGGCACGACGGCTACTCGCAGTCGCGGAGCAGCTGCGGGTGGTCCAACTCGCATCACTGGTCCCTCGGGACGGCCCCCGGCAACGTCGCCGAAGGCATCGTCTGCGAACGAACCCCCTGACGCTCATTCGCGGGGCCTGTGCCACCGTGCGCCAACGATGGGCCGGCGATGGGCCAATGATGGGCCAAGTGTCTCGGTTCGCCTTGCCTACATAGCGAATCCGCCGTGAATCCGGGTGGCACACCGCTTGAAGTGGTGCTGGCCGGATGGAGAACGGCACAATGAACAAGATCGTATTGGTAGGATTGTCCTGTGTGGTGGCGGTCGGATGTGGGGCCTACGACGAGGACGGCCGCTACGCAGAATACCCGGGGCCCTCTGACGGCGGCGCGCCGATATCTGCCGATTCTGCGGCCCCGATGTCCGGTGACGAGGTCGCCACGCCCCCCGGTGACCGCTACGAGTACGTCGGAACCAACCCCTTTGTCATGGCGGAGCATGACCCCTTCTCGACCTTCGCCGCCGACGTCGATACCGCGAGCTACGACATCTTTCGTCGGGACGTCACCGATGGTCTCTTGCCCGCCCGGGATAGCGTGCGCCTCGAGGAGTACGTCAACGCCTTCGACTACGACTATCCGGCGCCGGCCTACGACGCGGAGATCCCGTTCACCATCAGCCTCGCGGCGGCGAACCACGCCATGGGTCGCGAGATCACTCAGCTTCGCGTCGGCATCCAGGCGGCGACGCCCCCCGCGTTCGTGAAGCTACCGACGAACCTCATCTACCTCGTCGATGTCTCGGGCAGCATGGGGTCGGAGGACAAGCTGCCCCTGGCGAAGCTGCTCATGGAGTACAGCCTCGACGTCCTCGACGCTACCGACACGGTCTCCATCGTCACCTACTCGGGTAGCGTTGGAGTGGCGCTGCCGCCCACCAATGCGACCGACCGCGAGACCATCCTCGGCGCGATTCGCCCCCTGAACGCGGCCGGCAGCACCGCCGGCGGGGCGGCGATGGACCTCGCTTATGCCCAGGCCGCGGCCGGCTACATCGATGGCGGTTTCAACCACGTCATCCTGCTGACCGACGGCGACTTCAACGTCGGGGTCTCGAGCACCGAGGCCCTCGTCACGATGATCGAGGAGAAGCGCCGCACCGGCGTCACCCTCACGGCCCTCGGCTTCGGCCGCGGCAACCTGAACGACGCCATGATGGAGCGGGTGAGCAACGCCGGCAACGGCACCTACAGCGTCATCACCAGCCAGGCGCACGCCCGGGAGTATGCCGACGAGGCCCTCCTCGCCGGGGTCAACCTCGTGGCCCAGGACATGAAGATCCAGGTCGAGTTCAACACCGACCACGTCGTCGCCTACCGACTGCTCGGCTACGAGAACCGCGCAATCGCCGACTCGGACTTCCGCGTCGACTCGGTCGATGCCGGTGAAGTCGGCGCGGGTCACCGGGTCACCGCGCTCTACGAGGTCGTATTGAACGGCCAGTCCATCCCCGCAATCGATGGGGCCCCAGTCGCCACCGATGGTGAGCCCGTCGAAGGGACCCGGGAGATTGAAGCGAGTGAGTTCGTCCAGGTACGGGTGCGCTGGAAGGACCTCGGTGCGAGCGCCGAGGACGCCGCCTACGAAACCTCCCAGGGCCTCGCCCCGGCGGACGTCGTCCAGCCCGCCGACGCCGACCCCGACTTCCTCTGGGCGGCGTCCATCGCGGCCTTCGCCGAAATCCTCAAGGACAGCCCCTTCGCCCAACACGCCGACCTCGACCGCATCGAGACCCTCACCGCGGCCCAGGCAACGCGCGACGACGACCGCGCTCGCTTCGTCGAGCTCTTCACCGCCGCCCGAGCGATGATCCCGGCTCCCTGAGCCACGTCAGTATCTGGCCAGACTCTGGCTAGATTCTTGGTCGATCTACGCCGCCCTCATTCGTGAGGGCGGCGTCGTCGTTTACGTCGTTGGCTACGCTTCGGTGACCACCCGGTCTCGTCCCTGGCGCTTGGCCTGGTACAGAGCTCTGTCGCTTCGCTCGAGCAGGGCATCGATCGAGGGGTCGTCCTTTCGGATGTTGGTGACACCGATGGAGAGCGTGCAGACCGGGGCCCGATCGGCGTTTCCCAGAGACTGCTGTCGGCGGATGAACTCGGCGCGCCATTCGTGGGCCCGCTCTTGGGCCATGTCGAGGGACATTCGCGGCATGACGACCAGGAGCTCGTCGCCGCCCATGCGGCAAGCGATGTCGCTCTCGCGAATGCTGCTTTGGAGCAGCTCGGCCAAAGCCACCAGAACCGCGTCACCCGCGGCGTGGCCCATCGTGTCGTTCAGCGGTTTGAAATGATCGATGTCGATGGCCAATACGGCGAGGTCGATCTCTTCTCGTTTCGCCCGGGACATTTCCCGCGCGAGGGTCTCCCGTAGATAGCGCCGGTTGAAGAGCCGGGTGAGGGGGTCTCGGATGGCCTCTTCGCGAAGCTTCTGGTGAAGCTCCTCGATCTCCCGGAGGCGAATGGTCAGCTCCTCGTGGGTCTCCTGGAGTTTTTCTTCGGCCTCCTTCCGCGCCGTCACGTCCTGCTTGATGGCGATGAAGTGGGTGATGACGCCGTCCTCCCCGCGCACCGGCGAGATGTGCTGTTCTTCGCGGTAGAGGGTGCCGTCCTTGCGGCAGTTGGAGATCTCCCCGTACCAAGTCTCGCCCGCGGTGATGGTCTGCCACAGGTCTTGGTAGAAGGCCGGCTGGTGCACTTCGGATTTCAATATGCGCGTATGCTGACCCACCAACTCTTCGGCGAGGTAGCCGGTCATGCGCGTGACCGCTGGATTGACCCACTCGATCACCCCCCGGGTGTCGGTGATGACGATGCCATTCGCCGCCGCGTTCATGGCCACGCCTTGCAGGACCCGGTCCTGGTCGAAGTGCTGATGATATTCGGCGTCGCGCACCACCGCCTGGGTGAAGGGGCCCCCCTCGAAGCCTTCGAGGGGCAGCGGGCTCAGGGATATATCCACCGGAACGATGGCCCCCGATTTGTGGCGCGCCCCGAGGACGGGCCGCGTGCCCATGTGCCTCGGCCGGGGCGTTTCGTGAAAGCGCTCCCGCATCTGCCGGTGGTCTCGCCCGTGGTGTGGCACCAGGACCTCGACCGCTTTACCGAGGAGCTCTTCGGATGTGTAGCCGAGCAGGGCGACGCATCGCTGGTTGACGAAGACAATGGTGCCGTCCCTCTGGACCACCACCACGGCGTCGGGGCTGTTCTGGCACAAGGCCTCGAAGAGCGCGGAACGGGACAACCCGGTCAGAGGCCCGTTCTCGTTTGTGGGTGCTGAGTCGTCCGACACTGCTTTGGCCTCAGCCCACAGAGGGCTCAGCGAGCCGCAGTCTAGCACCGGCCACCGGTGCCGTATCAACGCGTTCTGCGGAGCTGGGACCGGACCACGGAAGCAACCATCCGAGCTTGGTTCAGCTCGCCGGTCGGGGGACCGGGACGGAGAGCACCGGGCAGGTCACCCGATGCAGGACGCGGTCGGTGTGGCTTCCGAGCAATACGTCGCCGACCGAGTCGTGGCCGCGGGTGGCCATGACCACCAGGCAGGAATCGGCGGCGCGGGAGATCACCGCGTCTTCGAGCTTCACCCTGGTCACGTTGATCGAGCTCACCGTCCATCCGGCAACTACGGGCACGTTCACCTCGGGGGTATCCGCCGGGTCGCCGACGTGCAGCAGCACGAACTCGACCGACTTGGCGCCCGCCATTCGACCGAGGGTCGCCGCGGCGTCGACCGCTGCCTGGGCAGCTTCCGGATCGCCGATGGGAATGAGCACCCGGTGCAGGTCGATGGTTCCGCTGTCGTTGGCCACGAACCCGTCGATGCCGACGGGAACCAGGAGCGTCGGGACTTCGACGTTGTGCGCGATCGCCTCGGCCTTGCTGCCGAGGAGGGCTCGCATGATTCCGTGGCGTTGGTGGGTCGCCGCGACCACCAGGTCCGCCTTCAGCTTGCGCAGAGCGTCGAGGACGGTGTCGACGGGGTCGTCGCAGCACTGGTGGACCATCTTCTCGAAGGGCACCCGCGCCGCATCGTCTCCCCAATGGACGAGGATCGTGCCCGCATCGAGCATGCGTTCGGCGGCGTCGTCGGCGCGGTTGGCGTGGACCGCAAAGAGCTCCGCCCCGCTCGTGTGAGCGAGGGCTACCCCGTGGGTGAAGGGCACCCGATCTTCGTCAGTGAGGGCGGCGGCGTGGGCAATCCTGAACATGGAGTCTCCGACAGTTGCTGGATACTCCCCTCAAGCTTCGTGCCCACCGATGTCGCGAGATCCATGGGGTTAAGCGCGAAGTCGAGCGCTCGGCCGTTTCAGCTGTTTCAACCCGCGTGTCAACGCGGTGCAGGGTGGGTCGACCAGACGCGTCCTCAGATGCAACTGACGGCGGCGTTGCAGCTGTTGGGGCATCCGGTGCAGGCAACGCATTCCTGCCAGGTATCGTAGAGAGCGGCCGCCGCGGGCGTGGACGCGCCACACGCAGCGAGGCACGCGCTGTCCCCGCCGCAGAACGTATCGCAGTTTGCCGGCGCGACCGTGCAAGCCTCGACACAAAAGGCATCTCCGTCGCAGGCGAGTTCACAGTTCGCGTAGTCGATGCACGAACTGTCCTCGATGCACGCCGCCTTTTCGGTTGGGCAGAGGGTCATGTCTCCGAACTCGGTCAGCTGGCAGATGACACACATGCTGCATTCGGCCGAGTCTCTGTCGTGAACGGTGTCACCTTCGCACACGACGCCAGCATCCGGTGTGCCGGTATCGCCGGCACCCGAGTCCGCCACGTTCGAGTCCGTCGTGCCCGAATCTGTGACGCTCGAATCAGTCGTGCTCGAATCGCTCGGGCCAGAATCGGTCGGCTCGTCGCAGACGCAGGCGTCGTAGCCGCTGCCGTCGTCGCGGCACCGCTGAAAACCCTCGACGCCGCCGCCGCAGGCGCAGGGGATCTGCTGGCCCGCCGTGCAGGTCGCCGCCGCGCCGTCGTCGCCGCAGCCGGAGAGGGAGCCGAGGGCGAGGAGAAGAGCGACGATTGGGGTAAGCATGTTGAAGATCATGTGATGCGAATTACCACTTGTACCAGTGCCGCTGCATCAGGATTTTCCCTACACCAAATAGAGATCCCGACGTCACAGATCTTGAATATATTTCAATGATTACCAGCGGGTAGAAGAAATCGCTGGACTAAGAGTGAATATCATTCACTTTGTGACGGTGGCTCACGAAAAAGGCATCAGCGCAACGGAAAGCACCCCGAGAGCGCGCAGGCGGGTGGCGAATCTCGAGAAGATCCTCGACGCGGCGATGAAGATGGTGACCGATGAGGGCTTCGGGGCGCTGTCCATGAACAAGCTCGCTGGCGTCGTCGACTACACCCCCGGCGCCCTCTACCGCTACTTCGACTCGAAGGACGCTCTCCTCGGCGCTCTGGTGAATCAGGTTCTCGACGAAGTTCGCGCCGTCTTGGTCGTCGCCGCCGAGGATGTGCCCGAAGACCGGCCCCTCGCGCGCCTCTTCGCTCTCACCCGCGCCTATCGCCGGTTTTCGGTCGAGGAGAGCAACAAGTTCAGCCTCCTCGCGATGTCGATGGCCGAGCCCCGAGTTCTGCTTCGGGCTCCGGAGGTCGCCGAGCCGGTCGTGCATTCGATGATCGCGACGCTGTCGCCGATCGCCGACGCCCTCGGTGTCGCGGAGGCGAAGCAGATGCTCTCCCCCGGGTCCGTGCCCGAGCGCACCGTGCTCGTCTTTGCATCGGTCCAAGGCATCGTCCAGCTGCGCAAACAAGCCCGCGTCGCCCCCGAACTCCTCGACCTCGACCGCATGGTCGCCGCGGTCGTGCGCACACTTCTTCTCGGATGGGGTGCAGACGAAGGCGCCGTAGACAGAGCGTTCGAATTGCTTACGGGAGGCCCCTCATGATCTGGAAAATCGCCGCCGCGCTCTTTCTCGGCGCCTTCACCTGGACGCTCCTCGAGTACGGTATCCACCGCTACCTCGGTCATCACCCGCGGGTGCGTAAGAACCCCTTCGCCAAGGAGCACATCCGTCACCACGTGGAAGGCGACTACTTTGCTCCGTGGTGGAAGAAGGCGGCGGCGGCCGTTGCCCTCGCCGCCCTCGTCATCGGCCCGGCGGTGTTCCTCGCGAGCCTCTGGACCGGCATCGCCTGGGTGACGGGGCTGGTGAGCTTCTACCTCTTCTACGAGGTCCTCCACCGCCTCGAGCACGTGCACGGAGGCTTCGGCGCCTACGGCCGGTGGGCCCGGCGCCACCACTTCTATCACCACTTCGTAGACGCCCGCTTCAACCACGGCGTCACCACGCCGCTCTGGGATCACGTCTTCGGAACGCACCGTGCCCCCGAGGTCATCACCGTGCCGCGGCGTCTGATGATGCCTTGGCTCGGCGACCTCGAACACGGCGTGCGCCCCGAGTTCGCGGGCTCCTTCGCTCTCAAAAAGAAGCCCGCGTAGAGCCTCACGCTACTCGGGAGCGTGGCTGGGCACGAATCACCTACGGACCACCGTCACGACTCGCTGTCCACCGAAGAATCACGGTAGCCTCGGCGCCATGGCCTTCGATTGCATCGTCATGGGCGCCGCGGGGCGCGATTTTCACGACTTCAAGACCTTCTTCGGCGACCACCCGGAGATGCGGGTGCGTTGTTTCACCGCAACTCAGATCCCGTTTATCGACCAGCGCACCTACCCCAAAGAGCTGGCGCCTGCGGGTTACGACGACGTGCCGATCTACCCCGAGGAGCGCCTCGTCGAGCTCATCGCGCGCTGGGACATCGACTTCGTCTTCCTCGCCTACACCGACCTCGCCTACGAGGACGTGATGCACAAGGCGTCTATCGTGCAGGCGGCGGGGGCGAGCTTCGCGATCCTCGGGCCCAAACACACGGAGCTGACACCGAAGAAGCCCCTGATCGCGGTGACGGCCGTGCGCACCGGGGCAGGCAAGTCGCCCCTCTCCCAAGCCCTCGCGGCGCACCTGGTGAAGAAGGGCCTCCGGGCGGGCGTGATTCGCCACCCGATGCCCTACGGAGACCTCGCTCGCCAGGCGGTCCAGCGCTTCTCGACACGCGAGGACCTCGACCGCCACGAGTGCACGGTCGAAGAGCGCGAGGAGTACGAGCCGTACGTCGCGCGCGGGCTGATCATCTTCGCAGGCGTCGACTACACGCGAATCCTCGCGGCGGCAGAAGCCGAGAGCGACGTCATCCTGTGGGACGGCGGGAACAACGACTACCCGTTCTACCGGGCGGGGCTCCAGATCGTCGTCGCCGACGCCCTCCGGGCGGGCCACGAAAGCCGGTTTTACCCGGGCGAGACCAACGCTCGGCGAGCCGACGTGTGGGTGATCAACAAGGTGAACGAAGCTCGGCCCGAAGATGTCGCAGCGCTGCACGCGGCGGCGGCACGGCTCTGCCCCGGGGCGACGGTCATCGAGAGCGATCTCGAAGTGAGCTGCGACGACCCCGATGCCCTCGCGGGGAAGCGAGTTCTCGTCATCGAAGACGGCCCGACTTTGACCCACGGGGGCATGAGCTTCGGGGCGGGCACCCTAGCGGCGCGCGGCGCCGGCGCGGAGTTGATCGATCCGCGCCCCTTTGCCGTGGGGACGGTCGCCGCGGCATACGAGAAGTACCCGCACATAGGCCCCGTATTGCCTGCCCTCGGCTACTCCGAAGAACAGCGCGCCGAGCTCGCTGCGACGATCCGAGCGGCGAAGCCCGACGTGGTCCTCGACGCCAGCCCCGCGAGCCTGAAGACTCTTCTTCAGCTGGACTTGCCCGTTCAGCGCGTCAGCTACGAGTTCGTCCAGAGGACCGGTCCGGACCTCTTCGGCCTGGTCGACGCTTTCCTCGAAGGCTGAGGCGTCGCCGCCGCGGTCAATCCTCCGGAGGCTCTTCGCTCACGAGGCTGGGGGCCAGACTCGAGGGTACCGGTAGGCCTTCTGCATCGAGGTTCGCGCCGTTGTCGATGTAGTGCACCCGTTCCGTGAGCCGGTTCACGTCGTAGCCGAGCGTCTGGATGCTGACCCCGATGGGCTGATTGCGGACTTCTCCGTCGACGAAATCGATCTCTCCGCCCTCGCCGAGCTGGGCGCCGGCTACGGCGTTGTCGGAGATGACGAACGATTCGAGGCGGACCGCGGCCCCGTAGAACGACACCAAGCCGATGCCCCCCTTTTCGATGCAGTCACCGCTCGCGCAATCACGTTGCGCGGTGGTGCGGATGATGACGTCCGTCATGTCGAAGACCGTGCCCTCGCCCCCGGCGAACACGCCCGCAGCGACGCTTCCTTCGAAGATGCCGCGTTCGACGGTAAAGCGGTCGGATGGGCCCTCGGCGCTCACGGCGCGGCCCCACAAGCCGGTGGATGTTTCTTCGAAGGTCGAGCTGACCGCGATGTCGTGGGCGATGACGCGGGCACCGTGGGCCATGCCGATGCCCATCGTATGCGCGTCCTGGATTCGGACCCGGTGGGCTTCGAGGCTTCCCGCGAGCACGCTGAGACCAAATCCCGCCGACCCGTCGTGGTCGGAAAGCACGCTGACGATGTGCACGTCTTCGATGAGGGCGCTCGTGGACTCGTCGAAGACGCATACGCCGCCCCAGATGGTGTCGGCCAGGAGCGCTCGGCGGAGGGTCAGGCGAGATCCGCTGAAAGCCGCGGCGCCGCGGGCGGTGACATTGTCGGGCCCGGTGCGGGCCTCCCGTACATCGAGGTCTTCGACGACGACGGTCGTGCCCTCGTGGCTGGACTGAACCGCGTCCCCGATGATGGCACTCACTTGCACGCGTTCGGCCAGGAGGCTCGAGCCAGTCTGCGCTCGGAGCGCGCGACCCCCGCCGACGATGACGGCGTCACGGACGGTGACGCTCGCCTCGGACGATGCGAGTACGGATACGTCGAGGAGATCTCGCAGGAAGACGCGGCTCGCCGAGAGGACGGCCCCACGCTGACCGTTCAAGCCCCGGCCGCCGGCCTGCGTTAGAAAGGCGTCTTCGATCACGGCGGTCGACCCCGGGTCCGTGGCGAAGAGGCAGTGCTCCTCGATGTTCGTCATCGCGACGCCGGCAGCGTCGAGGGTCGCGCCTTCGCCGATGCCGATTCCGCGCCCCCTGCCATCTACAGCCGTCACTCCGTCGATCAGCAAATCCGAGACCGTGAGCGTGGTGCCCTCGTTGTTGGCGTTGAGCGCAACGTTTCCTACGCGCAGCATGGCCACCCGCTCGATATGCACGTCCGCGCCGGTCTGGGCCGATACGGCTCGGGATGGGAGGTCCCGAAAGACCACGTCTCGGATCGTTGCCTGAGCCTCCGAGCCCAGGAGCATGCCGCCACCTCCGGTGGCCTCGATCATCGACCGTCGGATTTCGAGGGAGCCCCCGCGGACCGCGTCGGCACCCCGCCCCGCCATGCCGCCGACCGCGCGCACGTCGCGGATGATGACCTCCTCGGCGTCGATGGCACCGCCCTGAGCCAGGATGCCCAGGCCCGGCACTCCCTCGATGATGACGCCGCGAAGGGTCGCCCGGGCCCCAGCGCCGATGGCGAAGAGCCCGGGCCGTTGGCCGTCGAGGGTCAGGTCGGAGATCTGCGCGTCGCCGGCGTCGACCAGCAGTGTAGGCAACCGGGGGTCCGGAAGAGCAGAAGAGAGCGACGTCTCGGCCGCGCAGGCACCTCGTAGGTGTACGCCATCGGCGAGGGTGGTCTCGCCGACGTGAGCGCCCTTCGACAGGAGGACCGTCGTTCCGCTCGTCGCCCGGGCGATGGCGCGGGAGAGCCGGTCGTAGGGCGCGCTCAGGGAGCCGTCTCCCGGCGCGGTCGCCCGCGCGCTGACGTAGATGACCTCGCCGGTATCGGGAGGGGCGCCAAACTCACCGGATGGACACGCGCTGCCGATCGCGACGCAGGCGGAAACTCCCGGGATCGCAGCCTCCGCCCCCGTGCACGCGGGTTCGACGTCGAAGGGCATGCATCCGGACTCCGTCCGGGACCATCCGTCGGGGCAGGGGCGAACGATACTGGCGGCGGCGGCCGGCGCCATCGGCTCGGCGGGGAGCTCGGTTGGCCCCCCGCCGTCGGCGTCGGCGCCGGCGTCACCCGTCGCCCCGCCGTCTTCATCCATGGCGGGGCCTCCACAGCCGACCAAGAAGAGACAGAGCGCGAAGGCGCGAAAGACGAGACTCACGTACTGGAGTCTACACCTTGTCCGTCTCACCGCCGAGCGGCAGGGTCCCGTGACGCTGGCCGATGGTGACACTCATCGGGCCCGGCGGGGTCGATCCCCCGCGCTTGCTCTCGAGGTAACCGTGCACGGCGTTACCCGTGCTTCTCCACCACGCCTGGGCATCGGTGTCGGTCCAGGGTGCGACATCGAGGGCATCGAGGGCGGCGATGAGCCCGTCGGCGTCGAAGCGGTCTCCGGGCTCCTTCGCGAGGCACCGGAGGACCAGGGCTTCGAAGTCGGTGGGTAGGCTCTTGCCGAGGCGCACGCTCGGCGATACCGGCGGGCTGTGCAGGTGATCGGCACACACTTCGACGACGCTCTGGGCCTCGAAGACCGGGCCGCCGGTGAGCAGAAAATAGGCGACCGCGCCGAGCGCGTAAATGTCGGCGCGGCCGTCCACGTCGTCCGGTGCGGTGATGGCCTCCGGCGCCAGATAGAGCGGCGTGCCGACGATCGCGTGCTCTCTGCTGGCCAGCACGTTCTCCGTGCCGTCCGCCCCTTTGACTCCGTGGACCTCCTGGACCAACCCGAAGTCGACGAGCTTCACCATGTCCGTGAGGCCGCCGCGGTGGTCCATGATCATCACGTTGGCCGGCTTCACGTCGCGGTGGACCAGGCCTTCGGCGTGGGCTTCGCGCAGCGACTCCGCCATGCCGTGGAGGATGTGCACCACCCGGCCCGGGGCCTGGGGGCCGTCGATCTCGACGAGGTCTTGGAGGTCGGGGCCGTCGAGATACTCCATCGCGTAATAGAAGAGGCCATCGGGGGTTCGGCCAAAGTCGTAGATCGCGACGGTGTGGGGGTTGGCGAGGTTGCTGGTCTCGACCACCTCGCGTTCGAAGCGTCGGATGGCTTCGTCCCCGGCCTTGTCCGGCGGCAGCAGTTTGACCGCCGTCGGGCGCTTCAGGAGCGCGTGCTCGGCGCGATACACGGCCCCCATGGCGCCCTCGCCGAGCTTCTCGACGAGGCGGTACTGGCCGAGCTCGAGGGCTTCCCTGACGCGCTCGGTCAGGCCGTAGATCACCCGCGAGATGATGCCGGTGATGACGGAGAAGGCGACGCCCCATCCCGCCATCGTCACGACCTGAACCGCTCGACCCCCGAAGTCGAGGGGGTCGGCGCCGGGCTCGAGGGTCAGGTAAGTCGCGACGCAGAGGGCCGCCGTCGACGTGAGGCCGATGGCAATAGTCCTCACGGCCGACGAGGGGACCATGGACGCTCGCACCACGAGGATCAGGGCCAGCATCGGGGTCGCGACCATGGCGGACATGCCGTCGGGCAGCATGTGCACCATCAACCCTATTAAGGCGCTGAGCATGATGGTGCCCACCGACTCGTAGGCATGCAGCATCCAGAGCTTTCGCTCACCGTGGCTCAGGAAGGCCCAGTCGAGGGCCATGCCGATGGTGAGGGCCAGGTGCGCGATCGAGAGCGGGTCTAGGAGGGTCGCGAGGAAGACGTCGTAGCCGTGGGCCAGATATCCCAGCCGGGCGAAGACCCAGAACGAAGCGAGGATGCCGACGATGATCTTCGCGTAGAACGTGACTCGCGCTTGCAGGAATGCCCGGGCGTCGGACATGCCAAAGGAGCCGGTCCAGCCGAGGAGGCGGTGCAGGAGGGTGCCGTTCGTGGACGCCACGGTTACCCAGGCAAGGTACACACGGGACCTGAGTCCCGCCCGTCCGAAGATGTGGGCGGGTCAAAGCTCACCCGGGCTTGTCGGATGGGCCGTAGCCCTCAGAAAACCAGGTCGGCCTCCGCAGAGGCCGCTGGGGCCGCGGATACGGGCGCCTCACGCACGCCCAATCCGCGCCGTCGCACCCGCACGCGGTAGTTCCCGCGGTCGACGTTGCGAAAGCGATACTGCCCGTTGCGGGTCGATGAGGTCGACTGGACGACGTTGCCGTCCTGGTCGACGAGTTCCACCGCCGCGCCCTCCATGTCCGCATCTTCGAAGGCGATGCGCCCGGCGACCTGACCGAACTGCTCTGCCTGGGCCGCGGCGGTATCGTGCACGAAGGGTAGGTTTACGCTCTGGCGTACTGCGCCGTCGCCGTCGAGGTAGGCGAGCTCGGCGATGTAGCGGCCATTCGTCACCGCGGTGCCGCTCGCGTTCTCTCCGTTCCAGTCGAGGGTCATCGCCCCCGGGGCGGCGTCGACGGCTTCGTCGTAGATGCGGTCTCCCCGAGCCCCGCCGGGGCCACCCTCGAAGATGCGCAGGCGGACCCGGCTTTCGGAGTTTGTCGTGGCGACGTTGCGCAGCGAGAAGGCGGTGTGACCGTCCTGATACCGGGAGCCCGCGCGGGTCAGGTAGTAGTCGCCCGAGTAGAAGGTCAACCGACGTCGGCTGACCTTGCCCTCGGCGCTGGTCGCGATGACATCGACGCGATGAGCTCCGGTTTCGAGGGCCGAGGGGTCGACCGTTGCGGAGAACTCGCCCGCGCAAGCTCGTCCGAGGGCCACGTCATCTACCCGGATCTCGACGCTTCGGGCCGGGGCTCCATTTGCGTCCGCCGCCTCCGCGCGCAGTCGAACGGCTGCTCCGAGGTGGGCGCC
>Ga0164313_10002008_pt1 | contig 18269 bp, 19 predicted proteins | sample GuaBasSedimGuay4_FD_113735 | JGI IMG/M metagenome (GOLD analysis project Ga0164313, IMG submission 113735) | Subseafloor sediment microbial communities from Guaymas Basin, Gulf of California, Mexico - Guay4, Core 4569-4, 0-3 cm | ecosystem: Environmental > Aquatic > Marine > Hydrothermal vents...
CTTTGCCGGTCTCTTCGCGGTGACGACCACCGTGATCTCCTATTTCGGGATGGTGACATCCGGCTATTCCGGGTTTCAGGACTTCATCCGCACCGCCGCCAGTCTGGCCAATCTCGGTGGGTTCCTCATCCCGCTCTTTGCGTTGCTGCTCGGTGTCTTCAGCTTCCTGAGCGAACGCGAGTATCTGGAGATCCTCGCTACCCAGCCCATCCCGAGATCGCGAGTGCTCCTGGGCAAAATCTGCGGCCTGAGCCTCACCGTGATCGCCGCCTCGGCCCTCGGTTTCGGCATCCCGGGCGCCATCATCGCCATGGCCATCGGCACCGAGGGGGCCCTCGGCTATCTCATGGTAGTGGTCTACAACACTCTGCTCGCAGTGATCTTTGTCGGTCTGTCGGTGTTGATCGCACTCCTCGCGGGTCGAAGGCAGATCGCGCTCGGCATCGCCATCGGCGTGTGGATCTTTTATGAGCTCGTCTACGGGATGCTGATGCTCGGAACGACCCTGTATCTTCCCGCGAAGATTCTCAAAACCTCGCTGCTGATCGGACTCATGGGAAATCCGGTGGACCTCGCCCGGGTTCTGTCGCTGCTCCACGTCGGTGGACCGCACCTCTTCGGCCCGGCCGGGGCAACCCTGGTCAAGCTGGCCGGATCAACAACCATGGCCACGGCCGTCGGCATCGTCGGTCTCATCACCTGGATGGTAGTCCCGGTGCTTCTGGCCATGTGGGTCTTCAACCGACAGGACCTCTAGCAGCAATTCGTCGGACGAATTGCGGTGGGCCGTCGCCGGGCTCCGTCCCAGTGGCGCTTCAGGAGGCACCCTTTTCGGGAACGCGAAATCGGCGATCTCGGCGCCATGTCTCGCGCCCCCCGAGAGTGCCCCGGTATCGCCATTGTGCACAGCGCGCCGCACCGCCTCAGTGTTGATCCAGCACAATGGCGTACCCGGCACGTCCGTTCGAGGCCATTACCTCGATCCCTCGAGGACACGCCTGTGCGGCCTCGAACGGAGGGCCGTTCACTTCTATTGTTCGGACCAATGGTCACCCATAGCCGGGAGATCGGTCCCCGAACAATGCAACAAGTGGCACCCCATTCAACGTCGCCTCGACGACGGGTGGGGATCAAACCCAGGTATCAATTGGATCATCAGAAACAACTGTCGCCTAGATCGAACAAACTCCCTCGACCCACGCGTGCACCTTCTGATGACCCAGTAAATCCTTCAGAAAACTCCCCGTCACCTTGCGATGAGGAAAACCTCCACCCCCCAGAAATCCATGGTGAGGAAGTGAAGCGACCCGCCACCTGAATTCCTGAGGGCGGGTGAGTTCCAGCGTTCAGGACTGAGGCAACGAGTAAGAAACGCCCCGGCTCAGAATGCGGTTGACGGAACGCAGGTAGGGTGCCTGGCATCCGCCCTTGCGCCTTGCGCATGGGCGTGTGCCTGGCACCCCTCCCATCGCGTTGACCGGGCGAGGGCGTCTTCAATACAGCGGGAACCCGGCCGTCAGCGCGTGCACCTCGGCCTTGACGGCCTCCATCTCAGCCGTGAACGCGGCGTACTTGGTCTCATCTTCCTTGTCTTCGTCGGCTGAGAGCACGCGATCGATGAGTTCGGCGATGATCTTCATCTCGTCGGTGCCCATGCCTCTCGATGTCACCGCCGGGGTCCCGATCCTGAGACCTGAGGCGATGTAGGGCTTTCTCGTGTCGAAGGGCACGGTGTTCTTGTTGAGCGTGATGTCGGCGAGGCCCAGCCAACGTTCGGCCTTCTTGCCCGAGATGAAGTCGGCGCCGAGATCGATGAGGAAGAGGTGGTTGTCGGTGCCACCCGAGACGATCCGCCAGCCGTGCTCCTTGACCGCCGCGCAGAGCACAGCGGAGTTTTCGATCACCTGTTTCTGATAGTCCTTCCACTCGGGCTCGAGCGCCTCGGCAAAGGCCACGGCCTTGGCGGCGATCGTGTGCATGAGCGGTCCACCCTGGATCCCGGGAAAGACCGCCTTGTCGATCCTCTCCGCCCACTCCTCGTCGCAGAGGATGAGGCCTCCCCGAGGACCGCGCAGGGTCTTGTGGGTGGTGGAGGTGATGAAGTGACAGTGCGGCACCGGCGATGGGTGGAGGCCGGCGGCGACAAGCCCCGCGATATGGGCAATGTCGGCCATGAGCAGCGACCCGGCCTCGTCGGCGATGGCGCGAAACCTGGCAAAGTCAATCGTTCGGGGATAGGCCGAGGCGCCACAGACGATGAGCTTGGGTTTGTTCTCCACGGCGAGCTCTCGCAGGCGGTCATAGTCGATGGTCTCGGTGTCTTTTCGCACCCCATAGGACACGACCTCGTACTGCTTGCCCGATTGGTTGAGCGGGTGGCCGTGGGTGAGATGGCCGCCGTGGGTGAGATCCATCCCAAGCATGGTGTCGCCCGGTTCGAGCACTGCGAGATAGACACTCATGTTGGCCTGGGCGCCCGAGTGGGGCTGGACGTTGGCATGCTCGGCGCCGAAGAGCTCACAAGCTCGTTGGCGCGCCAGCTCCTCGCCGATGTCTACGTATTGGCATCCTCCGTAGTACCGCTTGCCGGGATAGCCCTCGGCATATTTGTTGGTCATGACCGAACCCATGGTGGCCATCACCGCCGGCGACACAAAATTCTCCGACGCGATCAGCTCGAGGCCCTCGTTTTGGCGCCGGCGTTCGGCTTCGAGGGCAGCGGCGATCTCGGGATCGGCAGCCTCGACGAGTTGGTTGTGAATGTCGAAGAACCGCTCCTTGAGATCCTGGCTCATGATTTCTCCCGCTCGATTTTGGCCACTCGACGCTGGTGACGATCACCCTCGAATACGGTACATGCAAAAACCCGCGCGATCTGTTCAGCAACCCCTGGGCCAGTGGCTCTCGCCCCGATACACAGAATATTGGCGTCGTTGTGAAGCCGCGCCATCTCGGCGGTGTATGCATCGTGGCAGAGGGCGGCCCGTACCCCGGGGTGTCGGTTGGCCGCCATCGACATGCCGAGCCCGGTGCCGCAGATCAACACTCCCCACTCGATTCTCCCGTCAGACACAGCCCGGGCCAAGAGATGTGCATAGTCCGGGTAGTCAACGGACTTTGTGTCGTTGGGCCCGAGATCCTCGACCTCGAGGTCGAGACTCTTCAGAACCTGGTAGATGTCGGTCTTCAGGGCGACACCCGCGTGATCCGAGGCGATGGCTATCATCGCTGCTTCCCTCCGAATCTCTGACCGAGCGACGGCGCTTCGAGGGAGTTGAACTCTTCGAGGGCGAACCGATCGCTCATTCCGGCGATGTGGTCGGTGATCAACCGGGCAAAGCCCGACGACGCATGGTACCGACCAGCCACCTCATCCGCAACCGACCCCAATGGCACATCGCGTAAATATGGAAAATCGAGCTCGGCACGCGCTCGCAGCAGGACATAGCTGGGCAGAGTCAAGGGGTTGGTCCAGAACGCTCGGAAGAGGGCGGTGACCACCTTGCGCGCCCGCCAGTCCTGCCGGTTGACATCGATGTGATTGATGATGAATTGATAGATAAAGGCCTTGAGCTCGTCAAAAAGTTTCTGTGTGTCAGAGGAGAACCAGACGGTGGTCTGGGAAATACTGCGCGCTCGGATCTGGAAGGCCGCATGGTCATTGATCTCGTGGCGGTCGAGGAAGGTCCCGATGCGACGTGCCGAAATGTTGATCACATCTGTGATGAAAAATCCGATGAGCTCCCGAATGAGTGTGCTCTGACGGAGCCAGCGGCGCTCCTCGGAGAGGTAACTCTCGCCGAGTCCGGCGATGATCCTTTTCGAGATTTCGAGCTCCTCCACGGAATCAAAACTTACCGAACCGGCGCGCAGACCATCTTCGAGATCGTGGGTCTGTTGAGCAATCTCGTCGGCCACCGCCACCGTCTGACCCTCGAGGTGGCAGGGTTTCTCGAGGGCCAGTCCTTCGGAATCCGGCAGCGGGAAGTCAAAACCCACCCGCCAATGGGTGTGCTTGAGGATTCCCTCACGAACCTGATCGGTGAGGTTGAGACCCGGGTGGTCGTAGCGCCATTCGAGTAGATCCACAACCCGCAGCGACTGGTAGTTGTGTTTGAACGCACCGGCTTCGGCGACCACCGACGGCGGTAAATCAACCTCCGGGTTGCGGCCGTGCAGGATCTCATCGAGGACGGTCTCTCCAGTATGGCCGAAGGCGGTGTGACCGAGATCGTGACCCAGAGCAATGGCTTCGACCAAATCCTCGTTGAGCCCGAGCGCCCGCGCGATACTACGACCGAGCTGAGCAACCTCGAGAGTGTGGGTCAGTCTGGTTCGGGGATGGTCCGCCACATGCGGAACAAAGACCTGGGTCTTGTGTTTGAGCCGGCGAAAGGATCGCGCGTGAAGGATCCGGTCGCGGTCGCGCTGAAAGGCAAGCCGGGAGCTCTCCTCCGGCTGGTCGAGGGATCGGCGGCGGATGGCCTCGGTCGACCGTACTCCGAAGAGCGAGAGGCTCTGTGCTTCCTGGTCTTCGAGCTCCGCCCGACGACGAATGATGGCGCCGCTCATGATCCGACTCCTCCTTCGGCGGCTTCGACCAGGGCGCCCACCAAACGAAAACTTCCCGCCGCAACCACCGGATCTGCGAGCTCTCTTAGAGCTGCGAGAGGATCCGAAGCTCGGATGGCACCCGGAAAAGCAGCAGCGATCCGATCCAACGACATGGCTCGTTCATCATCCAACCGGCAGACCGCAATTGCGTCCACCACCGGCACGAGCGCTTGAGCCATTGCCTCGACCTGCTTGTCGTCGAGACAGGAAAATAGGAGATTCCGCCTTTCTCCTCGGTGCGAGAGATGGGCGGCCAAGGCCATGGCGCCCTCGAGATTGTGGGCCACGTCGACGAGAATTTTCCGACCGTGGATGCTAACAAGGGAGAGCCGACCAGGCCAGCAAACCGCGGCGAGCCCCCGCGCCACGGAGTCGGGTTCGAGCCGTGGAATCAATCCAGCGTTTTGGGCACTTCGAGCCAGAGCGAGGGCGAGGTGGAGATTGTCGATTTGATGAGCACCGAGAAGCGGAACAGGAACCTCTAGAGTGGCCTCACCCCACGCGACGCGAACATCACCATCGTCCAGAAGAGCCAGCTCGACAAGCTCAGAGGCCGGCACCGCTCTGGGAGCTCCCAGGGCCGGCACGAGTTCAGGCGCGAGACCAGGTCCGATCACCGCAACTGTGGCTGCCCGCAGAGGCGCTCCCTTGTCGCGGGCACGTTCAACGACACTCTCACCGAGCCAGGCCGCGTGATCGGAACCGACATTGGTGATGCCTGCGATCGCGCTCCCGGCCACCCTGGTCGCATCCCAACTCCCGCCCATCCCGGCCTCGACAATGGCCACCTGGACACCCGCTTCGGCAAAGGCGAGAAAGGCCGCACTGGTGATCGTCTCGAAATACGTCAGGTCATCGTCAGATGCCAAACGCGTAAGATAGCCCTCGAGACGAGCTCCGTCGATGGCCTCGCCGCCGATCCGGATCCTCTCTTCTACCGAGACCAGATGGGGTGAGGTTGTGAGCCCCGTGGCCACACCGTTCGCCTCGAGCACCGATTCGAGCATGGCGGCAGTGGAACCCTTGCCGTTGGTCCCGACAATGAGGATGGAGGGTTGAGCCGACTGGGGGTCGCCGAGACGGGCCAGGGCATTGCGAATGGGGCCGAGTTCGGGGCGAATCCGCCCAGGCTGACGGCCCCGAAGACCTAGTGGAAGTACTTGAGGCATCGGGCGACGGTCGTCTTGAGCTCGTGGCGTTCAACCACGAGATCGAGCATGCCGTGCTCGAGAAGGAATTCCGATCGCTGAAAGCCCTCGGGAAGCTTCTGGCGGATCGTCTGCTCGATGACTCTCGGACCCGCGAAACCGATCAGAGCTCCAGGCTCAGCGATATTGACATCACCGAGCATGGCGTAGCTGGCGGTGACGCCACCGGTGGTCGGATCGGTGAGAATCGAAATGTACGCGAGGTGCCGGTCGCGCATCCGCGCCAAACCAGCGGAGATTTTGGCCATCTGCATGAGCGATAGGATGCCCTCTTGCATTCGTGCGCCGCCCGAGGCCGAGATGATGATCAAAGGCAACTTTTTGTCGAGGCAACGCTCGATGGCGCGGGCGATCTTCTCACCTACCGCTGATCCCATTGACCCGCCCATAAAACCAAACTCCATGGCGGCCACCATGGCGCACTGCTTCTCGATCTCGCCCTGGGCGACCACGACTGAGTCGGACCCCGAGAACTTGCGGTTGTATACCTTGAGCCGGTCTCGATAGGGTTTGGTATCGACAAAGGCCAGAGGGTCGGTGGATCGTACGCGACTAAAGAACTTTTTGTAGCGTTGGTTGTCGAAGAGAAGATCGAGCCGTCGCGAAGCGCTGATCCGAAAGTGATAGCCACATCGCGGACACACGTCCAGATTGCCTGAGACCTCTCGGTGATACAGGATCTCGCGACATGCGTTGCACTTGATCCACAGCCCCTTGGGCACGCCCTCGGTCTGCGCCATCAGCTCAGCCACCCTCCAACTCTTCCTCACCGGCAATATCGCTCGGAATGAGCTCGATCGTCGTCACCGGTTGTTAGTATGGACCAGCCCCCCAGCTGACGAGACCCCGGCCCAGCCGGGGTCGCGCCACCCAACGAGGCATGGAGCCTAGTCCTCGGTCTCTTCCTCCTCGAGTTCATTCGGCTCACCGAGCATAAGGCAGGCTGCTTCGTACATCTGGCGGGCCGCCTTGTGCCCGTTCTGAAGGTCAGCAATTCGCTCCTTCACTTTGGCAAGCTCGGCATCTATTTTGCTCTGAAACTCCTCGATCTCGCTCTTGGTGCGCGAGCGCGCATCCTCGTAGAAGTTCCGTTGATCATCGGTCAGGGTTGAAGACATCTTACCTCCACCTTTATTTCAGCGTGAGATTAACTTTGATTCGAACCCACACTCGAACCTTGACGCCGTTCTTGGTTGCCGGTCGGTAGCGCCACTGACGGACCGCTTCCTCGGTGGCACGCTCGAAACCGACACCTTTTTGCGAGGCCTCGACGTTACGGATATCTTCAACTCGACCGTCAATGCCGACGAGGAGCCGGGCCACGACCTCACCCTCGACCCCAGCGCGCTGCGCGATGGGCGGGTACTCGGGATTCACGTGGTGAATCAAAACCGGCGCCACCACCCCCGGTCCCGCTTGGACCATATCCCCCTCCAGAACCACGGGAGTCGGAGTCATTGGAATCGGAGTCACCGTCGGTGGAATCCGAGTGGGTGTCGGCGGCCGCTTGGTCGGTGATGGGCTCGGAGTAGGTGTTTCGGTCGGTGTTTCAGTGGGTGTGGGGGTCGGCGGCAACGGCGTGGGGGTCGGAAATTCTTTTTCCAGCCGATCCCTGAGCTCCTGCTCCTGCTTGATCATCTCGGCAGCTGCTACTTCACGGGCACGTTCCAGCAGCTCGGCCTCATCCATCAGACCTTCTTCGGCGGCCGAATCTGGGGTTGGTGTCTGTTTGACAACAACCGATGCCGGTTCCCCCGTCGATCCCGAAAGGGTGTCATCCCCGCCCGCGCCCGGGCCCATGAAGAACCACCACCCGGTGGTCAGTGCGAGTAGGACCGCTGCAACCGCGATCCACAACCACTTGCCTGCTCCACCTTTCGATTCCGCATCGGTTCCCCCCACCTCGGGGATCGTTTTGGCCACGATTGGTGGTTCTGCAGGTTGGTCCGGCTTCGGCTTTTTCGCCGGCGGCTTGGCTGGCGGAGCTGTCGCGATCACAGCCTCCCCGGCAACCGGGTAGTCCTTGATCTCCGATCCCGATTCGAGTTCGCCGATGAAGCCGATCAGGGCCGCCTTATCCGGTTCCCATCCGTGACTCTTGAGGACTGCATCCAACTCGCGCTGGAGGTCCAGCGCCGACTGGTAACGATCGGTTCGTTCCGGGCTCAATGCTTTCAGGGCAATGCGGTCGACTTCGATTGGAATCGTCGGCACCAGGGCCGATGGCGCTGGGACCTCGGGGTTACGAACCTGCTCGAGAATCGACAGTTCCGAATCGCCGGCAAAGACCTTGTGGGCAGTCAGCATCTCATACAGCACCAGCCCCAGGGAGAAGACATCTGACCGGTGGTCAATGTCCTTACCCCAGGCCTGCTCGGGTGACATGTACTGCAACTTGCCCTTGAGGGCGCCGGCACGGGTGTGCGACGCCTTTGAGGCTGCTTTGGCGATTCCGAAATCACAAAGCTTGATCTCTCCAACGGAAGAAATCAGGACGTTTTGGGGTGAGACGTCCCTGTGGACCAACCCGAGATCACGATTGTCGAAATCGCGTTTTTTGTGCGCGTAGTCGAGGGCGCTTGCAAGCAAGTTGGTGATGTACAGAGCGAGGGGAACCGGTACCCGTACATCACGGTTCCGGCATTGGTCGAGGAGGGAGCGCAGGTCACAACCCTCGATGTACTCCATCGCAATGTAGTGGGAACGGTCGATCTTTCCGAGATCATAGATGTGGATGATGTTGGGATGATTGAGCTGGGCCGCCAGCTTCGCCTCGTCGACAAACATGGTGACGAACTCTTCGTTGTTCGTCAGGTGCGGCAGGATCCTCTTGATGGCAACGGTCTTCTGAAATCCTTCGAGACCCAACATTCGGGCCTTGTAGACCTGGGCCATTCCTCCGGTCGCGATGTGCTGCTCGAGGACATACTGCCCGAAGGTCGTGCCCGAAGGAACAGGCGAAACCGCTTCGTCGGCCGGTGCTGTCTTTGCCACCCCTTCGTCGGCGATCTCCGGTTTGGGCGGTTCGACCTCGGAACCTACCTCCGGCGACGGCGGCGGTACGACGGGCGATGCCTTTTTCTCCGCCTTTCCTTTTGCGGCCTTCTTGCTGGTCGCGCCTGCGGACGAGATATCGAGCCCAGCGAGGGTCTTAGAAAGCATGGCGTCAACGTCGTCGTCGGTTGTCGATTGCTTGCGCTCGCGCGGCTTCCCGGCTCCGCCGAGGACCTCGGCCAGGGCCTCGTCGATACTCAGATCGCCGGAAACCACCGGAGCTGAGACTGAGGCTTCGGCCTCTGACGCCCTTTCATTCTCGACATCCGAAAGAATGTCGGCGAATAGATCGTCGGAGCTGAAGGCCTTGCCGTCGTCTTCAGCATTTCCTCGACGCAGGGCGTCCAGAGTCTCCTGGGGCACTGCTTGAGTCGTGAGGATTCGTGCCGAGGCCTGAAGAAGGGCGTCCACCTTCTGTCGTACTTCGTCGCTTGTGAACGGCCGAGCCAATATTTCCTGAGCGCCGTAACCCTCTGCGTCGGTCTTCGCGTCTTCACCCTGATACCCCGACATAAGGATCAAAAAGGGCGTGATCCGCAGACCTGCTCGACCACGAAACTGGGTGATGGCATCTTCAACGGGGACCTGAGGGAGCTCCGACGTGATGATGACGATTTTGGGTTCAAAGTGCGCACAGGTCTCTACGGCGGCATCCAGATCACCGGCAACTTCGAGGCGGTGGCCTTGCCCAGCAAGGGCGTTCCGAATACCGTCAACGGAACTCTGCTCGTACTCGATGAGTAGAATATTGGCGTTCATTGAATCGTCCCTGGATGCTCCCCGGTTCTAAGGATCCTTTCTCATTATCTGCGACCGGTTTCCAAAGTCAACCGAGGCCGCACTCTCGCCAAGGGCACAAGACGGTATAATACCCGGGCTTGGCGACCCAGACCAGGGGCGCAAACGGGAGGAACAATGTCCGGCCACAGCAAGTGGAGCACAATCAAACACAAAAAGGGACGCGCCGACGCCAAGCGTGGCAAGATCTTCACCAAGCTCATTCGAGAGATCACGGTATCGGCGCGGGAGGCCGGAGGCGACCCCGACAGCAATCCCCGGCTTCGTTCTGCGGTCGCTGCCGCCAAGGCGGCAAACATGCCGGCCGACAACATCAAACGGGCCATCCAACGCGGCACCGGCGAAATTCCAGGGGTTGTGTACGAGGAGGTCCAGTACGAGGGCTACGGACCGGGGGGAGCGGCGGTGCTGTTGCAAACTCTCACCGACAACCGCAACCGAACCACACCGGAGGTCCGCCATATTTTCACCAAGAACGGTGGAAACCTGGGCGAGAACGGCTGCGTGTCATGGCTCTTCACCCGAAAGGGCCTCCTTCTCGTGGCTCGGACCGACGAGCTCGACGAAGACACCCTCTTGGAGCAAGCCCTCGACGCCGGAGCTGAAGATCTCGATACCGAGGACAGTGATTTCTACAAGGTCTACACGGCGCCGGAGGAACTCCACATCGTCAAGGAGAAACTCGAGACGAGCGGCGTCGCGGTGGAAACGGCCGAGATCGACATGGAGCCCTCGACCACGCAGAAGCTCGAGGGCAAGAAGGCACAGCAGATGATCCGGCTCATGGAAGCCTTCGACGACCAGGACGACGTACAGAATGTGTGGGCCAACTTCGACATTGACGACAGCTTGCTGGACGGCGCTTGATCAACTCAACCGCAGTCCGATAATGTTTCGACTCGAGAAGACGAGGCAGCAGTGCGCGTCCTAGGCGTCGACCCGGGATCCCGAGCCACCGGGTGGGCGCTGGTTGTCGTTCAGGGGAATCGGACCCGCCTCGAGTCTTTCGGGATCGTGCGGCCAAAGGGATCCGACCACGCGGTGCGATTGGCGGATCTCGATCGACGGTTCACCACCATCATCACCGAGCTCGCTCCCAACTGTGCCGCGGTGGAATCCGGATTCAGCGGGCGCAACCCCAAATCGAGCCTCGTGCTCGCCGAGAGTCGCGGGGTCCTTCTCGCTGCCCTCGGTCGCGTCGATATTCCCGTCCACCCATACACTCCTGCCCAGGTCAAATCCGCAATGGTCGGCCACGGCAATGCCGAGAAGCAGCAGGTCGCCTTCATGGTCGTTCACCTCCTGGGTCTCGCCGAGCCGCCACCGAGCGATGCGGCGGATGCCGCCGGTGTTGCCCTGACACATATTCACAGCCGAGCCCTGACAGCGCTGCGATAACGGCGGATGTGATCACTGTAAAACCGACCACGTCTTCGTTGACGGTCACGAAAATCTCGTGCTAGGATGCACTGCCTTCATCATTTTGAATAAAGATATAGATGATGGACGGTCGCAATTGGCTCTGCCACTTGTGTCGGACAATATGCTCGTTCACAATAGGTCGTCGGTCGGGTTGGAACTCTTCTCGAACCGCGAACTCTAACTAGGAGGAGGCAAGAACGTGGGACAGGTAACAGATCTATTCCGCCAGGGTGGAATCTTCATGTGGCCGTTGCTCTTCTTTTCGTTGCTGGCGCTTACCGTCATCATCGAGCGGTTCATCGTACTGACCAAGGCGCGGATCAACGTCAATGAATTCTTGACCAAGATTCGTAAGGCGCTGCTGGTTAACCGCAACGTCAAGGAAGCCATCAAGGTTTGTGAGAGCAATCGCGGACCGGTGGCTTCGGTGATGAAAGCCGGTCTGCTGCGCTATGGCCACAGCCGTGAAGACATCGAAAAGACGATCGAGAACGCTGCTCTTTATGAGCTTGACCGTTTGGAAAAACGGATGGGCGTTCTCGCGACGACCGCCAACGTGGCGCCGATGCTCGGCTTCCTCGGAACGGTCGCCGGCATGATCAAGTCCTTCGCTACCCTCGCGGAGCAGGGTCTGACCAACCCGGCAGCGGTTGCCGTCGGTATCTCAGAAGCGCTGATCACCACTGCCGCCGGTCTGATCATCGCGATCCCGGCCCAGCTCGCCTACAACTGGTACACGACGAAAATCACTCGTTTCGTGCGCGACATTGAGACTGCTACCAACATGCTCCTGGAAACCTTCACTGAGATGGACGGGAGCGGTGAGAACAAGGCCTGAGGAAGGGAGTCCGCGATGGCACTGATTCGCGGCAGAGACCGAGGAACCGGGGCGGCGATCTTTACCGCCTCCATGGCGGACATCGTCTTCCTCTTAATCGTTTTCTTCGTCCTCACCTACAAGGTCGAGGTGGACAAGACGCAGATGAACCTGCCTGAAACCTGGATCCGAAAGAAAGTTCCCGAGAAGGCGGCCGTGATCTCCATCGCGCCACCTGACAGGGGATCGACGATCCGGGTTTCCACCGGGGAAGAGATGGCACTTCCGGTGGCCACCATCGAAGAGGTGATCACCTTTGCCTCGACGGAGGTCGCAAAGAACCCGAACAGGGAGTTCATTCTCAAAGCCGACAAGGACTCGCCCTATGGTCGGGTGGACGAGGTTCTCGACGCGCTCAAACAGTCAAAGGTGAAGTACATCTACCTGCTCTCCGAGCAGCTGACTGCGGCTGAACTGTAGGTCGGGGGACGACGATGAAAATCAAAAAGAAAGAAATCGCGTCCGAGATCTTCACCGGATCCATGGCCGATATCTCGTTCCTACTGATCATCTACTTCATGATCACCTCAGCGTTTTCGGCAACCCGCGGCCTTGACTTTGCGCTGCCCGAGGAGACCGACACCCCGGAGATCAAGCAGGAAGACGCCATCGAGGTTCACGTGATGCCCGGTGGAGCGATCGAAGTCGACAAGAAGGCAATGCCGATGGACGGGCTGCTGCCGTACATACTCGAGAAGCTGCAGCAGAATCCGGAGAAGCCCGTAATCCTCCGGACTGATCCGGACGCGACCTACGGTGACATGATCAGTGTCTTCGACCTGCTCCGACGGGCCAACGAAGAATGGACCGAACCAATAGAAGGCAGCGAAGAACGCAGAGCCCTGTACCAGGATGTCCACGGCAAGGATCTGACCGAGATCAAGACCATCTCGATCCCGACCCAGCGGGAAATCGAGAACATCTGGAACCTTCTGGGAATGGGGTGAGGAGGCATGATGACCGAAACACCCAAAGCGGCGCCCAAAGCGCCTGAAGCCAAGATGAAACCGACGGTCATCGAGATCATCGCGCAGGAGGAGGCTCAGGACAAGAAGCTCACCCGCGCCGCGGTCGCCGTCGCCATCATCTTGCACCTCTTCGTCTTCTGGTTCAACTGGCCGAGCTTTGCCAGCGGCCTCAAGGATGCGACCGAGAAAAAGACTAAGATCTACGTGGTCAAACAGGTCAAGTTCAAGCAACCTCCTAAGCAGGAACTCCAGCAGATTCCGAAGCCGAAGAGCAAAAAGGTGCCGATTCCGGATCCCACGCCCGACGAACCGGAACCCATCCGCGATGACGATCCCGACGAAGACATCGATTTCGTTCCCGACGACAACCTGGTCCTCGGGATTCCAGATGCACCTCCACCACCAGAGCCGGAGGGACCCGTCCGCTTCGTGGTCGGTGGGAACATCACCGAACCCGAAAAGCTCAGCGGACCGAACCCAGTTTATCCGGAGGCGGCCCGACGAGCACGGATCCAGGGCGTCGTTGTCCTCGAGTGCACCATCGGCAAGAGTGGATCTGTTCAGGAAGTGAAGGTCCTTCGACCGCTTCCCCTTGGACTGACCGAAGCGGCGGTCGATGCGGTCAAGAAATGGAAATTCAAGGCGTCGACTCTCAACGGCAAACCGGTGGAGGTACTGTACATCCTGACTGTACGGTTCAACCTGCAGTAGGGTCACGGACGGACGGTCCATGGCATTGCAAGGGTCTCTTTCCGAGCTCTCTCTACCAGACGTGATTCAGATGGTCAGCGTCTCGGGAAAGACCGGTGTATTTTCCGTCACGCGTCACGACGAGTTCGGTAAGATCTACCTCCGTGACGGCCAAATCGTTGACGCGGTTGTCGGTTCTCTCCGGGCTGACAACGCGGTGTATGAGATGGCGATTTGGTCCGAAGGAGAATTCACCTTCAACCCCGGCGAAGAGACCGATACGGTCACGATTCACCTCTCCAACGCCAATTTGATGATGGAAGCGGCGCGCCGGCTTGACGAATGGCGGGTGCTGTCGCGGAAGATCCCATCCCTCGATCTGATTCCATTCTTTACGTCGAGGGATCACAACGACCAGGTCACCTTGAGTCCCCACGAGTGGATCCTGGTGACCCGCGTCGACAATGAACACACCATCGAGAAGATTGCCGAGCAGCTGCACTGGTCGGCCTTTGACGTCTCAAAACTCCTCTTCGGAATGATCACTTCCGGGCTGGTTGCCCTGCGCTCCGCCGACGATGAATCGGACTCCACGAGTTCGCACCAGGGTCCGAGCCCGATAACCTTGATCGGGCTCGCCAACCGGATCCGTTCGGTGGCTCTTGACGTGGTCGGCGACAGTGGTGAACACACAATCGAAAAACAGTACACCGGCACCCGGACTCTCATCGAGCAGGGGGCCGGTTTTGATGCGATCCGATCCATGGTCGAACAACACAGCAATGCCATCGCCCTGCTCAAGGGAAACGACATCGCCGCCATGTTCGACGAGCAAGTCCGACCACTACTCGGGGACGCCAGCAGCGTCCCGGCGCGGTGACGAATATCCAGGGAGGCTACGACTCATGAAATCAACAGCAAACCGGTTCGTGATCGGTGTTGCGTTTATCATCGCGATTGGCGCGGTTACTCCGGTATCAGCGGACTACACCGCGGGTATGGACGCGTTCAAGGCAAAGGACTATGGCACGGCCGCCGACGCATTTGAGGCGGTTATCGATGCCCAACCCAACGAACCGGCGACCCACTACATGCTTGGGCTCTGTCGGCGGGCCCAAAAGAACCTATCGGCGGCACTGGGTAGTTTTCGAAAAGCGATGGAACTGGACTCTGCCAACGAGACACCCAACCCAATGTACTCCATCACCCTCGGCCAAACGCTCAACCAGGCCAAACAGTACGGCGAAGCCTATTCGACCTTGAAAGCCCTCGACTTCACCAAGCTCCCAGGGAACTACCGGACGACCTACGCCCTACTCTTCGCCAAGGCCGCCAACGAGACCGACCGCGCAGGCGAGGCGGTCAACGTTCTCAATGCCCAGGTCCGGGCGGACACGTCCAATGCCGACCTCTATCAGGCACTCGGCGTGGCTCAGGACGACCTCGGTGACGACAAGGCGGCTTTTTCAGCCTTTAAGCGAGCCTATGAACTCGATGGGGATCAAATCAGTGGTCGATATGCCGTCCGCTCCGCTACCGCGGTTGCACGACGGAGCACATCATCGACCGAAAAAAACCGATACTACACCGACGCAGCAAACATTTCGGAGGCGCTTGCAAGGGCCAAACCGACGCTCGAACACAATCTTCTCACAGGCGAATCCTGGCTCGGCGCAAAGCAATACTCGAAGGCTCTGAGTTGGTTCGAAAAGGCCAAGGCGCAATCGCCACAAAACGCCCTGATTCATTACTACATCGGCCAAAGCTACACCTCGCTCGGACAACTCAGCAATGCATTGTCCTCGCTGCAACGGGCCCTCGATCTGGGCAGTGGAAATCCCGATCTTCGCAAAAAAATCTACAACCAGATGGGTTATGTCCACGAGAAGAACCGCGACTTCATGAAGGCCAAACAGGCCTACTCGGAAGCCGGCAATCGCTCCAAGGCGGCGGCCATGGACCAGAAGGAAGAAGCCGAGGCCGGCAATATCATTCACGAAAAGGAGTGTAGGGAGTTCAAGAACAAGATTGACGCTCTCGCCATGCAGGCAGAGGAGTTCGAAAAGCTCGGTGACATCGAGAGTGCCCGGCAGATGCGTGAACAGCTGACGGTCCTCCAGCGCCAGTACGCGGAGACCTGCAGGTAATCCGGTTTCGCTAAGAGATGAGAAAACGCGGCCTCACGGCCGCGTTTTTTTCTTCCTACGCGTAACGCTCGAGCGTGACCACCGCGGCGGCGAGGGGAAGGCCCACTGCAGCAACGACCTGGAACACGAGAACCGCCAGCGGCACACCCGCTGCCACCAAACCCAGGGGCGCGACAAGTTGAGCCATCCAGCCCACCACTACGACTGTGGACACCACCGACAATACCGCAGCTAACAGTGCCGGTACGGCTACCGCTACCAGAAAAGGTCCTCTGACCGTCGCTTCGGTGGCACCCATCAGTCGCATAATGGCGATTTCTTCAGCATTCCGGTGGAGCTCGAGGTGGACCCATATTGCTCCGAGCAGCACGGCTCCGGCGACCAGGGCGCCAGCCACCGAAATGAGCACGAATGCGAAACGTCTCGCGACCTTCCCCACCACTCGGTTGACCGACGACGTCGGCCCGATGGCGAGAACCTCGACATGGTCCTTGAGCTCGAGCACGCTCTCGGGCTCGCGGGTCCTAACCTCCACCATGGGCGGCAGCATCTCAGGCCCTTCCCGTTCCAGAACCTCTTCAAGGTATGGAAACCAGGCAGCCAGGCGTACAGCAAGCTCTTCGGGCTCCACCGCCATCAACTCCCACTCCGGATGGCTCTGGACCTGGTCGCTCATCCAACCCTGTCTTCCAGCTTTGTCCAGTCGCGGATGGAGCAAGACGGTGACTACATTTTCGCGATCACCAAGAGTGATCACCGGGGCCAGCCACTGGCGAACGCTGAGAGTCACCCCGGCGAGGCTGATCGGGATGGCCAAAGCCATGGCGAGGACCGGGCTGATCAGACCACGATTGCGTAAAAGGAGCCAGCCTTCAGCGAGTGCATGCCGCATCATGGCGGCCACATCCCGTCATAGCCGATCCCACCACGGTGGAGGACCAGGGTCCTGGCCGGCAGGGATTCGAGCAAGGTGTGGTCGTGGGTGGCCAAAACCACCGTCGCACCCTGATAGTTGATGTCGCAGAGCAGGCTTAAAAGCTCAGATGCGAGATCGGCGTCGAGGTTCCCTGTGGGTTCATCGGCCAGGATCAACCTGGGTTGATAAACCAGGGCGCGGGCAATGGCCACTCGCTGCTGCTCGCCGCCTGAGAGCGACTCGGGCAGGGCAGATTGTCGATGGTGAAGACCGAGACGCTTGAGCACCTTGTAGGCGCGACGATGAGATTCCCGCGGGGGGATCCCGTGAAAGCGAAGTACAAAGGTGACGTTCTCCAGGACCGTTTTTCGTCTCAGCAGCTTGAAGTCCTGGAATATGATTCCAACCTTTCGTCGCAGCGCCGGCAGCTCGGACCGCGAGAGAGTATCGACTCGACTCCCAGCCACCCAAACCTCACCCGAGGTGGGTTGTTCGGCGGCATAGAGCATCCGCAGCAGAGTGGTCTTGCCGGCGCCCGAGGGACCGGTCAGGAAGACCATCTCACCGGCATCGATGGAGAGATCGACACCACGCAGGATCTGCCGTCGATCGTAGTCCTTGGTGAGGCCGCGGATCCGAATCACAGGGCCGCGCGTTTCTCGTCGGCTGACCGCGGACAAGGGTCAGTGAACGTGCTTGGGTGGGGATCACCGGAGGCGTGACCTACGCGTGGTACCAGGGAATGAAGATCCGTCTCGTGGACCACGATCATTGATGGAATCACGCTGCCTCCGGGGCCCGCATTGTACCATTGGGGTGAGGTCTGAAACTTTGATGAATTCGACTCCGAGGCGCGCCTGGCACGAGCAGAGATTCGGCCGTGATCGAGCCCTCGTGCGCAGTGATGGCAAAACCACCATGGCCTTCGCCCTGGGGCCGGCGCAGGGTGTAGCCAAGGAGTCGGCGAGGCTTTCGGCCCTCCTCGGTGACCGAGTCGTCTCGCTTCGTTTCTGTCACCAGGTCCACGGCCGGACAATCCACCAGATCGAGGTCGATACCGTACCGGTGGCCGAGGTCGGGCAGGGTGATGGCTTGGTCACGAGCGCCCCCGGCGTCGGCCTCATGGTGTGGACCGCCGATTGTGTCCCGGTGCTGCTCACCGCCGTTGGGGTTGTCGCCGCCGTTCACTCGGGCTGGAGGGGCTGCGCCGCCGATATCGTCGGCGCAGCAGTGGATGAGCTCACACGCCGTCACGGGATTGAACCGGGGGTTATTCGGGCGACACTCGGTCCATCGGTCTGCGGGGGGTGCTACGAGGTCGGTCCCGAGGTTCCCGAAGCCCTTCGATCCTTCGATCTCGACGAAACTCGGTGGCTCGTCGGAAACCGCGTCGACCTCCGAGGCTTCCTCTCAGCCCGTCTCGAAGCCATCGGCGTACCGGCCGAACACATCGAGACCGTCGGCGGATGCACCGTGGAGTCACCCGAGCTCGCGTCATACCGTCGTGATGGAGTGGAGGCGGGGAGGCAGTGGTCGATGGTTTTTCTCAACCGCTGAGGAATCGAACCGCAAAGA
>Ga0164313_10002009_pt1 | contig 18265 bp, 15 predicted proteins | sample GuaBasSedimGuay4_FD_113735 | JGI IMG/M metagenome (GOLD analysis project Ga0164313, IMG submission 113735) | Subseafloor sediment microbial communities from Guaymas Basin, Gulf of California, Mexico - Guay4, Core 4569-4, 0-3 cm | ecosystem: Environmental > Aquatic > Marine > Hydrothermal vents...
AGTTTTATATGCTTAAAGAAATGGCGGATGGTTTATTAATCAAATACTCTACAAGCAACGATACTAAAACTCAAGTTAAATTAAACTTTGCTCTTGACTATTCGGGAATTTATTATAATGACAAAAGTAACAAACTATGGATAGTTAGCGATGAGTCAAAAACTCTTACCCAGTGTACGTTGAATGGAGCCAAAATAATGGGCTACCAGCTGCCTATTTCTGGCGTAGAAGGAATTGTAGTAAATGATGAAGAAACGGTTGCTTATGTAGTTTCAGATCCTAATAATAAACTATATAAACTAGACCTGACTATAAAATAACTAGCCAGATAAAGAAACTATACACATTAAATATCTTTTAGACTGCATAGGTTTAAATATATCAAAACTTTAAAATATTTTAATTATGGCAAATGAAAAAATGGAGATTGGCGCAATCTCGAAACCAAGATTTGAGTTTAGGACCTTCGGGCAAAACTTTGACTCTGCTGCAAAAATAATGGCAAGACTAAGTCTCCCAGTCCCCGAAAAAGTTTGGGAAAGGGAGTCTGACGAGATATATATTATGTCCAGAACCAACGATCTTAATAACACCAAGGTTCGTGATGGCAAAATGGATATTAAAACGTACGTTCAGACGATCGATGGACTAGAACAATGGAACCCACTAATGAAAGGTGAGTTTCCAATTGCTAAAGAAGTTCTTGAAAATGATGTTTTTCCTGCTTTTCAAGTTGAAATGCCAGCCTTAACACAAGACACTTACACTTTAGAAGAATTTCTGGCAATGATAGATGCAAATCCTGACTTACAGGGTGTAAAAGTTCATAAACAGCGATTTGGGTATATGGTAAACGACACTATTTGTGAGGTTGGCAATGTGTTGATTAATGGGGCTAAGGTTGTCACCATTAATTCAGAGTCTACTGAACTTGAGGATATCAAAAAAACGATGATGGATGTTGGTATTGATGAGTTTGAAAATCTTAATTACTTGCAAGTGATAAAAAGAATTATTGGTTGGATAAATAAACCATTAGCAAATTAAAGAATATAATTATGGCACAAGAAATAGAAAAAAAGTTTTTAGTTAAGGGAGATTTTAAGAGTGAAGTTGAGAAATCTACCCGCATAATTCAAGGGTATTTATGCTCTGTTCCTGAAAGAACAGTTAGAGTTAGAACCAAAGGCGATAAGGGATTCTTAACAGTTAAAGGCATTGGTAATGAATCAGGCGCCAGTAGGTATGAATGGGAGCAGGAAACAAGCGTAGAAGATGCTAAGCACCTTTTGGCAATCTGTGAACCAGGCGTAATTGATAAAACGCGCTATCTTGTTAGCTCAGGGAATCATACATTTGAGGTTGATGAATTCTATGGAGATAACGATGGACTAACAGTTGCCGAGGTAGAATTGGATTCTGAGGATGAGGAATTTGTAAAACCAGCATGGTTGGGTAAGGAAGTAACAGGAGATGTGAAATATTACAACTCTATGTTAATGAAAAATCCTTTCAAAAACTGGTAGTAGGATAAAGCATGGAAAAGAAAGATAAAAATATAGAGTTCAATCCGCTCGACATGAGCAATTACAACATTAACAAACTCCCTAAAAGAGAAATTACGGGATTTGCAATGACATTGAGAAGGATTGGCGGAGCATTAGCTGTTTTAACTTTTGTCTTTATTTATTTCTTTTCCGACTTTGCTTTTCTAAGTGATATCAACCCTGAACAACTTGGTGCTCATGCTAAAAATCTTTATAACGAAGTTGGCGCCAGCGAGTTCAGGCTAAAAAATGTGGGTATGCTGGCAATATTTCTTGCCGCTATTATCCTTTGGATGACGGAAGCCATACCTAATTATTTAACTTCATTGATTGTTATCCTGGCCTTGGTTCTTACTAAAGTTCTGCCCGAGGTAGATGCTTACCATCAACTGGGTCATAAGGTAATGTGGTTAAATATTCTATCGTTCGTGTTGGCAAGTGCCTTGGTCACTACCGGTATTGCGAAAAGATTTGCTCTATGGTTTGTCCTTAAATTTGGCAAAAATGCATCCTCAGTATTTATTAGTTTTATTGTTATAAACCTGGTATTGTCGGCATTCATTTCAGCTACCACCGCAAAGGCGGCTATATTATTACCAATTTTTATGGTGATTGCGGCTGTTTATGGAGCCAGAGGGAATAATCACAGAAATAATTTTGGCAGAAATATAGTCCTACAAAATTTACTGCAAATTAATATGGGAGCAGGGGCGTTTGTAACTGGCTCAGGGGCTAATTTACTAGCGGCATCTTTGATTGGTGGCGCAATTGGTGCTGATATATTCTTTGCTGATTGGATGAAAGTTGCATTGCCGCTTTCAGTTGCCATGATGTTGTTAGGATGGTTCGTAGGTACTAAAATTATCTTTAGGCTGAAGCCTGAAGAAAGAGTGCCACAAATAGAAGGAGGATTGGATCTTTTGAAAGAAGAACTGGCCAAATTGGGCAAAATGTCATTCAATGAGTATAAATCAATATTCATATTCTCAAGTGTATTATTACTTTGGGTAACAGATAGTTATCATGGTATTAGTGCTACGGCTGTCGCGTTTTTGGGAACAGTTGTTGTGCTACTTCCTGGAGTCGGAGTGGTGAAATGGAACGATGTCCAAATTCCGTGGCATCTGTTGTTATTCTCTGCCGGTGCCTATACACTTGGTGCGGGATTTAAGGCAACCGATTTACCGGCTATTAGCGTAAATGCTACTTTTGATTATTTTAATCTTTCGTCGCAGACACCATTTTGGGTTTTGTATGTAATACTTACGGCCACCATGTTATTTAGTGCCCTTGTATTCCAGTCTAAAACAATGAGAGCATTAATCTTTGTTCCTATTGCAATTGGTGTAGCGCAAAGGTTTGGCTTTTCAGTTATAAGCCTGGCGCTCCCTGTAGCATTTCTCATTGAGCATGTCTATGTATTGCCTTTTAACAGTAAACCGGCTGCACTATTATACGAAACTGACATGTATAGCCTGTCTGATACCTTTAAATATGGTATAACCATGATGGTTCTTGCCTGGATTATCAATCTTGGGCTTGCTGAGACATGGTACAAGTTCTGGGATATAACGCCAAATGGACTAGGCCTGTTTTAATTTATTAATAACTAAACCGTATAGAGATGAAACTGAAGGTGCTTTTTGGTCAATCCAAAAAATTAGAAAAGAAGATTGAAAATTATTTCATCCGTATTATGGATTCTGTCTTAATATTTCAGGAAGGGGTGAATGATTACCTAGATGGAAACCTTGCTGATATACCAAAACACGCCGCGGAAATTTCAAAAATAAAGGAAGAAGCAGCAAAAAAACGCCGAGAGATAGAAGAATTCCTCTACACCGAGATGTTGATACCGGATGCCAGGGGTGATGTATTGGAGTTACTTGAGAGTATGGGCAAAATATCTGAAAAAAGTTCTAAAATACTGGGGAACCTGGCTATTGAAAAGCCTGATTTGACAGGTAAGCTTCGTCATCATTTTCAGAAATTGACAAGATTATCGGTCTATTGCATTGATGAACTCAAGAATTCATCGATTGCCTACTTCACTAATATTTCTGCTGTAAAAAGTTATAATAAAAAGGTATACTTCTACGAAAATGAGGTTGATAAAGTTGAAGAAGAAATAAAGAAGGTTGTCTTTGCAACAGAAAAAATTGCCAGACTAAGCCATAGAATGCAGATACGATATTTTGCTGAAAAAATTGCTGAATTAAGTGATATGTCGGAACGTGTTGCCGATAACCTGAGTATTTATGTAATTAAACAATCAATTTAGATAATGATAACCCTTGTCTTCCTGTCAAGTGCCTTGTTTTTGGGCTGGTCCATGGGGGCTAATGATGCTGCCAACATTTTTGGCACGGCAGTGGGTTCACGTATGCTTAAATTCATTACAGCGGCAACATTAGCCGGTGTTTTCATTGTTATTGGTTCAACAGTAGGAGGTGGGGCTACTGAAACTTTGTCTAAGCTAGGGTCTGTCAATGTTTTAGCCGGGGCCTTTGGTGTTACTCTGGCTTCGGCTATTACCGTAGCTATAATGACAAAGCTAGGATTACCTGTTTCTAGTTCACAGGCAATTATTGGAGGGATAATTGGCTGGAATATCTATGTTGGACAACCAACAGAAATGAGGCTCGTCACCAAGATTGCCAGTACTTGGTTGATAAACCCATTATTAGCAATGATTTTTGCTTTTGTACTGTTTTTCATTGTAAGAACACTATTTAACCGAAGTAGGATTCACTTACTTAGACGAGATTCAGTAACCCGTGTTGGCTTGATTGTTATTGGTGCGTTCGGAGCATATAACCTTGGCGCAAATGGTATATCCAGTGTAATGGGGGTTTTTGTACACTCAAATCCGTTTCCTGCAATAAACTATGGGGTTATATCATTGAGTGCCCAACAGGTACTATTCTTTGTTGGAGGATTTGCTATTGCTATGGGTGTTATTACTTATTCAAGAAAAGTAATGATGACAGTTGGTTCGGATATCTACCGTTTATCGCCTGTTGGAGCATTAATTGTAGTGATGTCTGTTTCTATGGTACTATTCCTTTTTTCTTCACGCTCGTTGCATGATTTTCTGATTAGCCATAATCTTCCCGCATTACCCCTTGTGCCAATTTCCAGCTCTCAGGCATCTGTAGGATCAGTAATTGGCGTCGCATTAGCTAAAAAAGGTAGAAACATAAACCTTCGAGCTTTAGGAAGGATTAGTATCGGTTGGTTGAGCACACCTTTAACAGCTGTGGTAATTACTGTGGCGATTTTATTTTTACTGGATCATATATTAGGTGTCAACCTAATAGCTTAACAATGTCATTATGAATTTAGCCAGTATATTGTTAAAAATCGCTCTATCATTTATTACATTAGACGATATCAGTAATTCTGAACCACTTAGGCCGATTAAACTTGTTAACTACAACGAAACAGTAATTGTTTACAAAAATGGCAACGCATCTTCGCATATTAGCTTGCAACTAAATGACACTTGCACAGACCTGTATTTACCACTATTAATCAATAAAAAAGTAGTTCTAGTTAATGCTCCAATAAATGTACAAACGGTAGTTTTGGGCTTGGCACAGAATCAGGTTTTGCATCTTAGCACTACTAGTAATAAACCATTGGTGCATAATATTCAAATTGATCTTTCATATAATAACTATATAGAGAAAGACCATTTCTGGGATTTTGAGCAGCCACATAATTTATTGATGGACTATACAGATTTGGAGAATGGCCAATTAAACATTGGTGATTTTAGCGCCAAAATAGTTTTGCCCCCTGACTTTACTCTGAAACCACAAAATAATAGCACAAAACGTACTATTGATCAAGTGTTAACTATAGATTATATTAAATCGGATTTGAATAATGAGATTTACCTTACGGCTTCCAATCTTAATTTCGTTGATATAGACATAGTAATGACTATTAATAATTCGTCGAGATTGCTAACATCTTATTTTCTAATAATAGTTCTGCTGATTTCCGTTTATGCCATTTTTCTCAGATATATTTTTGCTGGTTAGCAAATGTTTGTTTTTAAGGAAGTACTAATAATACTGTATCATAAGAGTTGGTTAACAAAGCATGTTTATTGTCTATTAATCCACCCAATGTAATACATCTCTGATTACACTCCAGTTTTTCTTTGGTTGTGTAACTTGTTTGCCTAGTATCCAGTGGTCATATAATTTATCTAATCTACCTTGTTTGGTAATTACAATAATCCAATTATTTATATAGCTAATAAACTCTTCACTCTCAAAGCCAACAGGGTAAACAACCGGTATTGTAATTGGTTCAGGAAAGGGGTTAACGACACTATATTCAGGATGTATTAATGTATAATAAGCACCAGATTCGGCACTGGTAATCATGCAATCTGCAATAACAGTGTCTGCTTCAATATAATCTTGACTTGAATTAACTTTAACGGCACCTGTTTTCGGCAAAAAGGATTGCATAAGTCTTACAAACTCGTACCTGTTAATATAGGCGACGCGAATGCTATCCATCTTACTCGCCTTCTCAAAATCTTTAAGGTTTAGGGTTTGTGACTTAGTAAGCAAGGCTAGATTCAGATCCATATAGGAATGGGATACACTCATATTCTCCACTAATTCACTTGAAAGGGGAACGCCTGACATTACAATGTCATAGTAATCTTTATTCAATTCATTACCTAATCGACTGAGATTAACCGGCACAAAAACTAGACTTACATTTAATGACTCAGCAAGCATCTTGGCCATTTCTATGTCGTAGCCAATCAAGTCTCCATCAATATTTCTATAACTAAAGGGTAAATAATTTTCAATAAAGCCAACCCTTAAAACTTTTGATGAACGAATTCGACTTAGTCTTGACTGCCAACCCCTGATTCTAACGGGATTTGCTGAAGCTTTTGTTAACTCCGAGTATTTTACTGAACTTTTGAATCTTGGCGGAATCTGAACAATTAGTTGATCATAATTGTAAGTGTCCTGTAAAGAATAAGCTAAATATTTTTTAACTCCATATATTGACACCACATAGAGAGAGAAGGTAATAACTCCCCAGATGATTAGCTTTTTGGTATTTACTTTATAAAACCCTTGATAAATAGATGTAGCAATAAGTGTTAACGCAATAAGGTGCATTGCTCCCAAAACAACCCGTATTCGATCTGTATACACACTGGAAACAAAGAATAGCTGAAACATGTCTTTTGAGATATCCAGGAGATCAAGCATAAATGGAATTCCTGTAACAGGGGCAACAAAGCTTGATAAGAGGCTGGAAAAAAGAAAAGCAGGCATCTGTGAAAAGCCTATTACCTCACTGGAATACCACCCCGCAAATGGCACAAATACTAAAATAATGAGTGTTCCTAAATTAGGAAATGGATAAGCCAGGGGCATTAGAATATCAGTTGCCCTGTCAGTTTCTTCATTAAAAAGCTTCTTGCTCTTAAATAACTCATCAAGATTATCAATTAGTTGTGGCAAAACAACAATTATTTTACCGGTAGCGAAGATGGTAAGCAATGTAGCGCGGGTGAACTTAAAGATGTCTTTATATTTGAAAGGAGTCACTACCGCTATTAACCCTGGCAATACCCATAATGTCATTATTAATACCGCTACGGTATAAACAATTATAAATGTTTGTAATCTGCCTAGTTGTTCCCAGGACACTGTTCCTACAGTGGCAGCAGCAATGGCAAAAACACCAATAGGGGTAATTTTTATTACTAGTTTATTAACTTGATTTAAGGCATTAGTAATTACCTCCAGACTCTTTAAAAAGTTTTCTTTATTAGGCACCTGCATTAAACCAATGCCGACAACAATACTAAATAACACCACCGCAGGAACGTGGTTAGCCGATAATGCATAAAAAGGATTCGATGGTATATAAAGACTAATTAAATCTATTTTGCTCTGCTCCTCAGTGAATGATGGACTAAAGAAACTACTCGAGAGCCATTCAGGGAAGGCCATTGGCAGAATAAGTAAATTGATAATTCCAAAACCTATTAATACCGCTAAAACCTTGACGCCGATATAAATCAATTGCTTTCCGGTGTCCATTGAAAGCCGGCCAATATTCATCATTAATGAGAATACTATGTACGGCAATACAGTCATTTGCAATAACCCTATAAAAGCTTTACCGGCATAGTCAAAAGGATAGGCATATTCACCAAGAAAAAGTCCTGTGAGTGCCCCCAGGGTTAGGCCAATAATAATCTTATTGGATAATGAAAGGGATTTTCGGGACTTAAAAAATGCCATTATAATTCTTTTGCTTGCTCTAAACTATTGGCTATTCTAATAAATTACTAGAATAGGGTTTATTACTTTTATAATCATAGCCTATATTCTTATATCAGACTTAGCCTTTAGGAGTAATAATTCTTAAATTGCCTAAAAAGGGAATTATTTCAAATAACTCTAGATTGTCCAACTTAACCTTATTGACCTTTTTACGTGTATCTCCTAAGACAAACACTGGCACATTAGCTTTATCTGCCATTTCAACAATATTATTTGAGCCTACCTTATTAACGAATGACTTTTCGTCATACTGATCTACACCAAAAAAACAACAATTAACTGTTCCTATATGGTCAATAATGCTCTTGTCTTTTATTATAGTAACAGCAACTCCTAACTGGTGCAATGCCTTTGCTTGTATAAAACCTTCACCTCCCGGATGAGATTCAGTTTGAATTATTTCTATCGAATAGCCGTACTTCAACATTAGCATTATAACTTCTATTACTACACCACTATGACTATGCGTGAGTATAGTAAGCGAACGATTTGGCAGAGAATTTAATAGATTTTTAACAATCTTTTCATTTACATTTTCCCACCTGAATATATATTCTTGTATTTGATTATTAAAATCATAACCAATTGCTGGTTTTAGTTCTTCGAGGAAATGATGAATTAGCCTCATCGAGGGATCTATTTCACCAAGGGTGGAAAATGACCATAGTAGATCATGATCGCTAGCCTTATTTGTGGTGAGGGTATTAATTATCTCTTGCAAAAGTTGAGATGAACCAGAGCTCTGATTTTTCTTTATTTGTAAGATCTTTTCCTTGAAACTTATCATCTAAGTTTATATTGGGTTCTAAAAGTTAATGAATTATTATCGATTCATATATTTTGTGTAACTGAAATATATATTGCTTTACTTTGAAGGATGAGTAAAAGAAGCTCGATGGGTAATTTTTTAGTTGGGCAAAAGTTAATCGATTCACGGATTGAATATAAGCAGGCTATGTTACGTGGTCAGCTAGCACTGCTATTGGGGGCAGCCTGTTTTTTCTATATTATTCTTGACCAGATCAATGGTCTTTTTAGATATGTTCCAATTTATCTTTTTGGTATTGCTACCGCGATTTTGACTATCTATCTCAATAGAATTAACAAAGCTAGATTGTCTTCATTTATACTATTATTTTTTGCAAATGTCCTTATTTATCTGGTTGCCGATAGCAGTATGATTGATAGTGGTGTGTTCTTCTTTTTTACTGTATTGGCTGTAACTGGTATGGTCCTTTTCTATAATGATAATATTAATATTGGTTTGGCATTTGTCGGCCTGACTCTTGCTAATGGAATAATTGCCTATTTTAACGATAAACCATTTCTTGATGATGTGGTTTTAACCGGCAATATTAAAGATATAAATTTTGTCGTTAATTATGTTCTCGGTGTGATTTCTGTGGTGCTTGTTGTACTGTTTATAATTAGAAGAAATAATGAATCAGAATCTTCTCTAATTGACAGCAAAGAAAGTTTAGAAAAGCTAGCAGGAGAATTAACCGTTAATAACAATGCTTTGCAAAAGGCTAATGATGAGCTGGATAGGTTTGTATACAGTGCGTCTCACGATATGCGAGCACCTCTCAGCACATTGCTAGGACTAATAGAAGTAGCTAAGATTAGCAATAAGCCTGAAGAAATACCATTGTATTTTGATATGATGTCCAACCGAATCCATGATATGGAAGGTTTTATCAGAGATGTTACAGATTATTCACGAAATACTCGTTTAGAAGTTCAGGAAGTTAAGATAAAGCTAAAAGAGATCATTGATGAACTAAAGGAAACTTTTGCCTTTCTTGCCAATGAAGCATCTGTAAAAATAGAGATAGATGTTGATGAAAATATAGAAATAGAAACAGATCCTACAAGATTGAAGGTAGTGTTGAATAATGTACTTGCCAATGCCATAAAATACCATGATCCTCGCAAGGAAAATAATTTCGTCCGACTAAATGCTACAATTGAGAATGGTTCTTGCACTATAAACATTTTAGATAATGGTATAGGAATAAGTGAAGAGTATCAGGATAAGATTTTTGAAATGTTCTTTCGTGCTACTGAGAATTCAAAAGGGTCAGGCTTGGGATTATATATTGTTAAGGAGACATTAGATAAGCTTAATGGCAATATTAAGTTTAAATCCAATGCTGTGAAAGGATCTAATTTTACTGTCACTCTGCCGGTGAAATCACGAAGTAAGGTCTGAGTCAGTAATTTTATATCAAGGGATAACCATTTTTAATGATATTCTCAGCAAATTAGCATCTTTGAAAAATTACTAAGCATTAAGAGTACCAAATGGCATTAAAAATAATTGGCGTTGGAGGACCTAGAACTGGCACTGCTTCTTTAAAAGACGCTCTGGAAATATTGGAGTTTGGAAAATGTTATCACATGGACTGGCTATTCAATAATCCTGATGAGGTTAAATACTGGAATGAGCTTTTTGAAACCGGCACAACAGATTTTGATGCTCTTTTTGATGGTTTTTCCAGTTCTGTTGATTTTCCGGGATATATGAATTATAAGATTCTGTTCGAAAAATATCCTGATGCGAAAGTAATTCTTAGTGAGCGAGATGCAGATAAATGGTATAAGAGTTTTTTTAATACTGTATATGATGTAATCCCTAAAACTATCTGGCAGAAGCTCGGGATGATGAAGAATATGATTAAATCGCCGGCTCTCAGGAAAATTGCAAAAGTTTTTATGCTTGTTGAGAAGTATATTCTGGAAGTGCAGTACAAAGGAAAATTTGCTGATAAAGAAGCTACAATGAAAATCTATAATGACTTTAATGAAGAAGTTATTAAGCATATCCCGGCTGAACAGCTATTAGTTTATAAGATAAGTGATGGCTGGGCACCACTTTGTGAGTTCTTAAACGTGCCTGTACCGGAAGAAGAGTTTCCTTATAAAAATAAACGTAAGGAATTTAAGGAGCAGATTAATCAGATGAAGGCTACAGGAAAGCCACTTGTGCTAAAATAAATCCATTTTAGTAAGTTATTAGTCTTTGTACAAGGGGTATCTTTCTCCTTTGAAAACAATATCAAATTGTGCCCAGGATCTTTCACCTGTTCCTTTCGCATCTTTAAAGAGTATGTGAGCTTCGAAAACCTCCTTGTTCCCGGGATAAGTAATTTCAATTAATTTTGAGTGTGGTAGTGCACTTCCAGCTCTTATATTACCAACTGTTATAAGTCTGTTTTGGGTATTTGGTAGTATGTCTATATCACTGGTTATTGGTGAATACATGTCTAATCCTCGTTCCTTTCCATATTGCCATACTTGCTCGACTGTCATATTTTCTTCGTCAATCTTATACTCAACAGCTCGTGAATAAGTAGGCTTCCCTTTAAAATTTCTGGATAAGCCATTGTCAAACAATAGTAAGTTGCCGTTCTCTAATATATTTAGAGCATGCTGGCCTGTACTCCATTCGAAATCTGCCATTGGCTGAATACCTTCTTGTACCGCATCAGAATAAGCCTCACCATTAGAGTCTACGGCTGTAAGTAGGAACTCAGAGGTGTTAAAACCTTCTCCTGTTCTGCCTGATTTACCCCAACCACGGTGAGGGGCCAATATCCACTTTAGATTATTGTCAGTATCTACCTTAACAACGCCTTGATTTCTTCCGGAGGCTAATACAGAATTATCTTTTGAGCTTTGCGCAACACTATTTATATGAAACCAATCAATTCTGGTATCAAGGCTGTAATCAGGAGGAAAAACCGACCTGTTAATATCCAGTACTTGTGCCAGATCCCATTCTTTAGTGCCCTTATTATGAACTCTGTCCCATTCAACTACATAGTCGTATCTGGTAATAGTCTCGTAGCCATCTTTTCTAATAACACTTGCATCCTTTTTAGAACCCCCCATAAGGATTTTTCCATCCCCTAATTCGCTGAGGTGATGATTGCCAGCGTATAGCCACATTTTATCATTCTTAATTACTTGTCCCAGATCATCGAGTTCCCAAAGATCTATCCAGCTTAAGTAAAGCCAGTTACCATTACTCATCCTCAATCCAGAATAGGTGATTTGTCCGGCACTACTCATATCCATAAACCAACGGATGTCTCCATTGTCATCAAACATTATCGTATAGCTTAAAAATTTGCCATTATTTGCAATGAGCATCTCTATCAAATGTAAACCAGGTTCCATTTGTGTACGATCTAGCTTAGCTATTTCAACAGCAGGAAAGAAGGAGGGTAGTGCTTCGGTTTCAAGTTGTACATCACCAATATATTCTTTCCCGGCATTAGTTGTTAGTTTAACTTTTATAGTATTTGTAGTGTCAGCATATAGGCCGAGAACCGGTATAGAATGGTTCGTCTCATATGCCGAGAATTCCTTAGAAATAGGATTACGTCCTGCAACTTCGATTTCAACTTTGCAAGGCTCATCCGTTCTAAAAGTTAGCAATCCACCAAGGGGAACCTTTCCATAAGGATTAACTTTGATATTCATCGACCCTTTTAGTATTTCATCTAATTGGCCAGGGCCGTTATTGCATGAAAGCATCATTGTGCTTAGTGCAAAAAGCATCATAAAATTAAGCAAGGTATTGTTTGCGGAAAGTAGGCTCTTCATTTTTCTAAGTAATTTTTAATAGCTTCAAAAATCATACATTTCGCTCTATATATTCAATTAGAAGAAAATAAATTTTGTTGAAGTGGCTATTATTTTTACTTCTGCAACAATTAATATTGGCTAAATTAGCAATGAAGTAATAAATTCCTTATGATAAATGCTCTGTAATATGAACGTATTTTTTGCCAGATCGAGAATATGGTTGTTTTCAATATTACTCCTGACAGGAAGCTGCCAACAAGAGTCCACGTCGCCGCCAAATATCGTTATTATATTCACTGATGACCAAGGCTATGGAGATATTGGTAGTTATGGTGCCTTGCAGTTTACAACACCCCATTTAGATCAGATGGCTGCTGAAGGGATGCGTTTTACCAATTTTTATGCTGCCCAAGCAGTTTGTAGTGCTTCCAGGGCAGCTTTGCTAACCGGGTGCTATCCAAATAGGATTGGTATAACCGGAGCAATGTTTCCAACTTCAAAGATTGGCTTGCATGAGGATGAAATAACAATTGCTGAGATGCTTAAGGATAAGGGCTATGCTACGGCTATCTTTGGTAAATGGCATCTTGGACATGAAAAGCCATTCTTGCCGCTTCAGCATGGATTTGATGAATACTTTGGCTTGCCTTACTCAAATGACATGTGGCCTGTTGACTTTGCCGGCAATCCTGTTAATGAGAAGTCTGAGAGACCGTGGAAGACGAAATTCCCTGTTTTACCATTAATCGATGGCAATCATATGGTTGAAGAGGTTAGAACATTAGATGATCAAGCTCAATTAGTCACCAGGTATACTGAGCGTGCAATATCTTTTATCGAAAAGAATAATGAAAAGCCTTTCTTTCTCTACTTGCCGCATACTATGCCTCATGTTCCTCTTGGCGTTTCTGATAAGTTTAAGGGAAAGAGCGATCAAGGAATGTATGGCGATGTGATCATGGAAATTGATTGGTCGGTAGGACAAATATTGAATGCTCTTAGAGAAAATGACCTGGAGGATAACACGCTGGTTATATTTACTTCTGATAATGGCCCATGGTTAAATTTTGGCAATCATGCCGGCTCCACAGGTGGCCTAAGGGAAGGAAAAGGCACCAGTTTTGAAGGTGGCCAGAGGGTGCCTTGCATTATGCGATGGCCGGGAAATATACCTGAAGGTACAATAACTAACCAGCTGGCTACTACTATGGATATATTTAGTACTGTTGCTGCCATTGTTGATGCACCTTTACCCGACCATAAAATTGATGGTGTAAATATCTTGCCACTTCTTGAAGGAGATTATAATGCTCATCCTAGAGAGGGCTTTTATTATTACTATCGCAGAAACAACCTTGAAGCTGTAAGGAAAGGAAAATGGAAACTGATATTCCCTCATCCACACATCTCTTACCGCAGTGTCCTTCCGGGAAACGATGGCTGGCCAGGAGAGTATGCCAGAGATACAGCATCATTTTCTCTTTATAATTTGCGCCGAGATCCCGGCGAGGAATACGATGTGAAAGAGCTATATCCTGAGATTGTAAAGGAGTTAGAAGCATATGCTGAGTTAGCTCGTGAGGATCTGGGTGATGACCTAATGGATAGAAAAGGTAATAATGTAAGGAATAGTGGAAAACTCAAAGAATAGTTACTGTCGTATTTTCAATAATTTACCTGATGAAAAATAAGCTTTTTATCTTACTTTTTATACTGAGTACTCTAAACCTGTTCGCTCAAAATTCAGATATTATAGAGCCTCATAAAGTACAGTTTCGTGGTGTATGGATAGCTTCTGTGCGTAATCTTGATTGGCCATCAAAACAAGGGCTGAGTGTTCGCAAGATAAAAAAAGAGTACATAAAGCAGCTGGATCTGCTGAAGAAACTAGGGATGAATGCTGTTATCGTACAAATAAGACCTATAGCAGATACATTTTACCCTTCTGAATATGAACCATGGTCAGAATTCTTGTCAGGCACGCAAGGTGTAGCACCCGAAAAAGGCTTTGATCCACTGGCTTTCATGATAAAAGAAACTCACCGGCGGGCTATGGAGTTTCATGCTTGGTTTAATCCATACAGAGCGGCTAGAACGGAATTTAAAGCTAATTTGGCTCCCAGCCATATCTTTAATTTGCACCCTGAGTGGTTTGTTGAGTATGGGAAGGATGTATATTTTGATCCCGGCATAACGGAGGCAAGAAAGTTTGTAGAAAAAGTTATCGGTGATGTAGTAAGCAGGTATGACATTGATGCTGTTCATTTTGATGATTATTATTATCCATACAGATTAGAAGGTATTGAATTTCCGGACACTGTATCATTTGCTAATAATTCTCGAGGTTTTGCTTTAGAAGATAAGGATGACTGGCGCAGGGAAAATGTAAACTTGCTTGTAAAGGAATTATACGATACAATAAATTCTATCAAACCATGGGTTCATTTCGGCATAAGCCCGTTTGGAGTTTGGAGAAACAAGTCACAAGACCCGGACGGAAGTGATACGGAGACATTGCAAACGAACTACGACGACTTGTTTGGTGACTCACAAGCCTGGGTAAGGAATGGCTGGCTGGATTATATTCTACCACAGTGCTATCAATACTTAGGCCGTGATATAATGGATTATCGTGTAGTTACAAGGTGGTGGAGCGATCATAATCATGGTGTTAACTTCTATATCGGTCAGGGGCCTTTTAGACTGGGAAATGATAATAGGGGAGAACCCTGGACTAGAGGCAATGAGATTGAGCGTCAATTATACTTTAATGATAGTATCCCAAATTTGCTGGGGAGTGCATATTTCCGCTCCAAAACATTTTTTGACAATCCATTGGGGGTTAATGATGTCCTAAAAGACAAGTTTTATGCATTGCCAGCCTTGCCACCTGCTTCACATCATGATGGAGGAAAGACCTTTGAACTAAATATCAGGACAGTTTCAAAACAAGTTAAGAGGCGAAAGGTTTATGTTGAATGGGAGTCTGACAAAGCTGAGAATGTACGTTATTATGTTATTTATAAGTCGGAAGATACTAGTGATCCTAAGAATATTATCGCTGTTACAGCGGATAAAAGTATTAGTATAAAAATGAGATCTTTAGGAATAGAGGCTGGTGAACTTATGATAACTGCAGTAGACAGGTATAGAATAGAAAGTAAGCCATTGAAGTTATTAAATAATTGATAGTCAAGTTATTATAATTGATATCTTAAAATTTAGTTCAATTGCACTAATGCCTTTATTTTGGGCAATATGATTACCTTCTCTTACCGGTCATTAAATCAAATGATAGATCGAAACTGATAACAGAGGCGTTGAGCCCATCACTTCTGTCGTAATAGGCATAGCGAAGTTCAATAGCCTTAAGGTGAGTAAATTTATTTTTACCTTTTTTCGTGAATGGTGTTTTAAATATACCTATATCATATAATGGAGAATAACGGATTCCAAGCCCATACTTGCTACTATTAAAAGCAGATTGATCATAGTCAGAAGTAAAAAACTCTGTGTTTATCTCGTGCTCGCCAAAAGGCTTAAAATACCTGGAGGCTGTTTGAGTGTGGTACCTGTAAAATGGCGTAATCGATATAAACGGTGTTACCTTAACCGGTAAATCAACACTAAATGTATGACCGGTAACATCGAAGTCATCGGAATAATAGCGATAGGTACCTCTAAAGACAAATAGGTCACTTATATAATAATTCAATTTAACACCAAGTGGAATTCTCGTTCTGGATCTTGGCAGATTCTCCACTATTCTAAGTTTATTTGATCGCATAATTTCTACCGTTGACAGGCCATCAACATTTACCCCATCATTAAAAAACACGCGATGAAAAGGTGTACCCAATAAGCCATCCTGCAACACAACATCTGCTGTAAACGAGACTTGTAAGCGTTTGCTAAGTACTTGCGAGTACACTAAGCCAAAATTATAAGAATTACGGTTGTCATTTCCCTGGGGATCTTCATCGTTGCTGCCCGGGGGCCTTAGTTCAACAGGGTAGTATAGTTTCCAGGCATCAAAGAAAGCTTGTCCACTAAGCGTAAAAGTAGAATTACCGTCTCTTGGTTCTTTAGTTAATGAACCGCCGATAGATTTGGCAAAGACATCATACTCTTTTGAAAAACCGGCGCTAAGTGAATATGTTAGTCGTGGTCGTGCCAGTCGTTTAGTATATGTTACATTAAGATGGTAGCGTAAATCATTTCTCGAGTCGCCACTTACATTGAAATCAATATTATCAGTTGATGCCGAGGTAATAATATCTGCGCCGCCATCGAATGTTAATTGCCTGGTGGAATCAAGAGGTATAATAACTATAACGGCAGGAGTAATATCTGTTAGTTCTTCCGTGCCCGTGCCACCTGTTACGGCTGAATGGTTACCATCCTGGCTGTAATAACTTCCTAGTATATTAACTTCAACATTAGTTAATGCAGTTTTCTTTAACCACTGCTTATCTTGCTCTTGCCTTTCCTTGGCATCTTCAGCGGCTTGGCCCATGGCCATTATAGAAGCCAATACCATGGCTAAAGAAAAGGCAGATTTATTTAGTTGCATCCACATCCTCCTCCCACTTTACCTCCATTAGCACCAAGGGCTCCTTCTCGGTATGTTTGAAAATTTATTTCAAAAGATTCAATCCTTCTCAGACCAAGGATCATGTCTTCATCATTCAAGTATATTTTCTGATACTCTTGTACACTAATACATGATGACAAACTAGCTGAAAGCACTATTGCCAAGAAGCTAAATTTTAAAATTGATTTCATGATTTTTAATTATCTGCATTGTCAGATGTTGCCTGGGCAATCTGATATTTAATATTTAAATTGTTTGATGAGACGAGCCTGTCATCATCGGTTATTAGTAGACATTCTATGCCCTTTAACTGATTAATTAAGGATAAGCCTTCTATTGCACCTAAGACAAACATTGTAGTAGCCAGAGCATCACCCAGTTCTGCATTTGTACATACAACGGTAGCGCTTTTAATTCCTGAGGTAGGATATCCCGTGCGTGGATCAATAATATGAGAGTATCTTTTGCCTTCATGCATAAAAAATTTCTCGTAATTACCTGAAGTGACTATTGAAGTATTATTAGCCTGTAACCACGCTATTATCCGTTTACTCTTATCCGGTTTAGCTATAGCAACATCCCACATCTTTCCATCTTCCCTGGTCCCCCAGGTGGTAAGGTCACCAGCAGCACTAACAACACCACTTGTTATACCTAAAGCAATCATAACCTCTTTAGCCTGCTCGGCAGCATAACCCTTACCAATACCTCCGAAGCCAATGCTCATACCTTTTTCCTTAAGAAAAACGGAAGTGTCCTGAGGATTTAGGATGATATTTTTATAATTGATCTTACTTATTGAGATGTTAATTGCCGCCTTAGACGGTGGCTTTTCCATGGTGCCATCAAACCTCCACAAATTACCCACGGAGGCAAAAGAAATATCAAAGGCACCATTAGTCAAACTGGAAATTCTCAGACTTCTTTCTATTAGATCATATAATTCCTTGTCGACTGTTACTGGTTGAATACCGGCATTATTATTTATCGTACTGGTTTGGGATGCTTTGTCCCATGAAGATATAAGGCTTTCGATGCGTTTGACCTCTTTTATTCCATTCTCAATACCCTCATCTGCCAGTTTTATGTCTTTGGCAACGGCTGTAAACTCAAATCTTGTTCCCATAAGCTTTAGTACACGCTTACGAGCAAGAAGATCAGAAGAAGATTGTGCACTACTATTAAAACTC
>Ga0164313_10002011_pt1 | contig 18258 bp, 13 predicted proteins | sample GuaBasSedimGuay4_FD_113735 | JGI IMG/M metagenome (GOLD analysis project Ga0164313, IMG submission 113735) | Subseafloor sediment microbial communities from Guaymas Basin, Gulf of California, Mexico - Guay4, Core 4569-4, 0-3 cm | ecosystem: Environmental > Aquatic > Marine > Hydrothermal vents...
CGGAGATCACGGCCTCGACGGGCACGTTGCAGAAGTGGCTGATCTTCTCTTTGAGGCTCCGCGGCAGGGGCCTATCCGTACGGCAGATGAGAATCTCGGGCTGGATGCCGAGGCCGAGGCGCCCATTGACGGAGCGCTGGGTGGGCTTGGTCTTCAACTCGCCGGCGGCGGCGATGTGAGGAACCAGGGTCACGTGGACCGAGACCGTGTTGTGGGGCCCGAGCTGCGCCCGGAGCTGGCGGATGGCCTCGAGGAAGGGCAAGGACTCGATGTCGCCGACGGTGCCGCCGACTTCGACGATGGCCACATCGACGTGGCGAGCCGCGTCGAGGATCCGGGCCTTCATCTCGTCGGTGATGTGGGGGATGACCTGAATGGTCGCACCGAGGTACTCGCCCCGGCGCTCCTTCGAGATGACCGCATCGTAGATGCGGCCGGTCGTGAAGTTGTTGGCCCGGCTCATGCGCGTCGAGGTGAAGCGCTCGTAGTGGCCGAGGTCGAGGTCGGTCTCGGCCCCGTCGTCGGTGACGAAGACCTCCCCATGCTGGAAAGGCGACATCGTGCCGGGGTCCACGTTGATGTACGGGTCCAGCTTGATGTTGGTGACCTTGAGGCCGCGAGCTTCCATCAGCGCGCCTATCGACGCCGCTGCGAGGCCCTTGCCGATGGAGCTCACGACGCCACCGGTAACGAAAATGAATTTGGTGCGCTTCGAGCTCATCACTTCACCCGGTATCCAGAGGCTCCGATCACATCGGAGGCAAGTCGGCCGTCAATGCGCGAGGTCCACTCGAAGTGGGATGGCGCGTACGGCACGGCCGGAGGTTTAGGCAAAGGGACGTTGGTGTCAACGCGAGTTGGCGAGGCTTTGAAAACTCTCGGCAACTCCAAGAGAAAACCAGGACAAAGTGGGGGGGGGGGGAGCCTCCCGGAAAGGCGCCAGCGCTCCCTACCCGCGATCTCGGCCCCTCGCCGGCCCCTCTGGGTCGGTGGTACAAGGCCGGCCATGCCGGACCGCCCCGCACCGCGCTTCCATCCCCTCGACTTCCGCCGAGAGCCCGAAGACCAGATGCTGGCGCGAGCGAAGGCGTTGCGCGAAGAACTGACGCGCCGCCGCTCGGTCCGCGACTTCTCCCCGGAAGCCGTCCCCCTCGAGGTCATCCGCGAGTGCATCCGGGGGGCGGCGACAGCCCCGAGCGGCGCCAACAAGCAGCCGTGGACCTTCGTCCTGGTGACCGACCCCGCCCTCAAGCGTGAGATCCGTCTCGGAGCCGAGGAGGAAGAGCGGGCCTTCTATGGAGGCCGAGCGCCGGAGAAGTGGCTCGCCGACCTCCGGGGCTTTGGAACGGACGAGCACAAGCCCTTCCTCGAAACCGTCCCCGCGCTCATCGCCGTCTTCGCCCAGAGCCGCGGGGCAGACGCCGCCGAGCGGCACTACTACGTCGCCGAGTCAGTCGGCATCGCCTGTGGCATGCTCATCACGGCGCTCCACCACGCGGGCCTCGCGACCCTCACCCACACGCCGAGCCCAATGAAGTTTCTCGGCAAGATCCTGGGCCGACCGGACCACGAGCGCCCCTACCTGCTGCTCCCTGTCGGCTATCCGGCGGAGGGCTGCGAGGTCCCGGCCATCGAAAAAAAAGCCCTCGAGGAAGTGCTCGTCGAGCGCTGAGCTGACAGCATCCCAGTGTCGATCTTCAGGAGGGTCACTCGTCGCGAGGCGCGTCGTCTTCGAGGAGGGCCGCGCGGGTGAGGCCGGCCGTACCAAAGCGGGCCTCGAGCGCCACGACCGCCCGGTGGAGCTTGCTCCGGCGCTCCTGGTGCTCATCCGGGAAGAGAACCTTTGGCGGGGGCCCTTCCATCAGGTCCGAAACCGAGACTCCGGTGAGCCGAACCCCCGTGGTACCGCGCGGAAAACGGTCCAGGAGGGCGACCGCCGCCTCGTAGATGGAGTCGATGTCGTCGACGGGCTCGGGGAGACGTATCTGGCGGGTCCGGACGGTGAAATCGGCGTATTTCAGCTTCGTCGCGACGACCTGGCCGCATAGGCCCGCCTTGACCAGGCGCCGGGCCACCCGCCGGGCCTGGGCCAGGAGGTGCCGCTCGACGTCGACCTGGGCGCGGAGGTCCTTTTCGAAGGTCTGCTCGGCGCCAATGGACTTGGCGCCTTCCCCGACGACCACCGGTCGGTCGTCTTCACCCCGAGCCAGGCGCCCGACGGTGGCCCCCCAGCTCCCGAGGATTCGAGTGAGCTTGCCCTCCGGGGCCACGGCCAGGTCCCCGATGGTCTCGAAGCCGTGCTCCCGGAGGTGGGCGGCCGCCCGGGGCCCGACCCCCCACATGCGGTCGAGGGAGAGCGGCGTGAGGAACGCTTGCACCCCACCCTCCGGGACGACGGTCAGCCCGTCGGGTTTGTCGAAGTCGCTCGCGATCTTCGCGACGAACTTGCTGGGGGCGACCCCGGCCGATGCCGTGAGGTCGAGTTCGGCTCGGATGTCCCGGCGGATGAGGGCGGCGATGGCCTCGCCGTCGCCAAAGAGCTTCTGGCTGCCAGTGACGTCGATGAAGGCCTCGTCGAGGCTGAGCCCTTGAACCAACGGCGAGTAGCGACGGAAGATCTCGAAGATCTGCTTCGAGACCTCCGCGTAACGTTTCATGTGACCGCCGACGACCACGGCGTCGGGGCACCGACGCAGCGCCTCGACCATCGGCATGGCCGAGTGCACGCCGAAGACCCGCGCTTCGTAGCTCGCCGCCGAGACCACCCCGCGCTTCGACCGACCGCCGACGACGACGGGCCTTCCCCGGAGCGAAGGGTCGTCCCGCTGCTCGACGGAGGCGTAGAACGCGTCCATGTCGACGTGGAGGATCTGTCGCGGCGAGAGGCCCACGGCTCTGTTGTAGCGCACCCACCGCGTGGCCGTGGGGGCTGATTCAGGTTAGAAAGGAGCCATGCGCTCCGTCGTGCTCGCCGCCCTCGTGCTCATCGGCTGCGGCGAGAGCGTGCGCCCCGAGGCCGATTCGGGGCCCCCACCGGACGCCGGGCCGTCCAACGAACCGCCGGCGCCGCCGGTTTTCGGGCCGTGCCCCCCGGGCTGGCTGCTCACCGACGGGGACGTGCCCGTGTGTGAGCCATGGTCCGAGGCGAGCCCGGCGGCGTGCACCGGGGCGCAGGGCCGATTCGCAGGGTCCGACGAGTGCGTCTCGCCGGGGACCGTGTGCCCGACCGGAGACTGGCAGGATGAGCTGCTGCCGCCTGGCTGGGTCGCCACGCCGCGGCGACTTTACGTGCGCGCCGGCGCGACGGGCGGCGTCGGCTCTCAGGCGGCACCCTACGGGACCATCAACCAGGCTCTCGCCGCCGCTGATTCCGGCACGACCATCTTGGTCAGCGCGGGCACCTACGATGAAGTACTTCGGCTGCGAGACGGCGTGCGCGTCTGGGGCGCCTGCCCGGAAGAGACGACCGTAGTGAGCAGCGAGCCTCGCGAAGGGACCGGGATCGTCAACTTCGTCGACGGCCGGGCGGGGCTCGGCAATCTGCGCCTCGGGACGAGCCCACGGCCGGGGATCATCGCCTCCGGGCCGGACGTCACCGCCGACGTTCTGGGCGTCGCGGTCACCGGCGCGGAAACTGCGGGCGTCTTCGTCACTCGCGAAGCGCGGCTGCGTGCCCTGAGCCTCATCGTCGCCGATACCCGCTCGCGTCCGTCCGACGGTTGGCTCGGCCGCGGGGTGGATGTTTACGAAAACGGCGACGTCCTCATCGAACACGCCGTCATCCGCGGCAACCAGGACACCGGATTGAGCGCCCTGGACAGCGGCACGCGAATCGAACTCCTGGACGTCGTCGTACGGGACACCGTGGGCCGGTCGTTCGACGGCCTCTTCGGGCGGGGCATCATCGCGGATGCGGGAGCGAGCATCTCCGGATCCGAAGTCGTGGTTCTGAACAACCTCGGCGTCGGTGTAGGAGGCATCCGGCGCGCGGTCATCGCCCTGGACCAGCTCTTGGTTCGCGGAACGGAGAGCGATGTGATGGGGCACACGGGGCGCGGCATCGCCGTTCTAGGAGCCGACTTCCGGGGCAGCCGGGTATTCATCGAGGACAGCCGCAGCGCGGGTCTCATCGCCCTCAATCCCTCCGAAGTGAACATCTCACATCTGGTCATCCGTGACGTGCGAGGCCGAGCCCTCGACGGAGCCTTCGGCCGAGGGATCGTCGCGACCGCCGGCGCCACCATCGAGGCAGACCACGTTCTCATCCAAAACGTCCGGGAGGTCGGCGTTACCGTCGACGGCGGGTCCACGGCGACCCTGACCGACGTCGTGATCGAGGACACCCTCGCGTCCGACTGCGTGCCCGCCTGCCTGGACCTCTTCGGCATCGGCGTCTCGAGCTTCGGCGTCAGCGCCCTCGACCTCACCCGCTTTCGCATCTCCCGCTCGGCCCTGGCCGGAGTGCAAATCGGAGACCCCCCGCCGGGCCCCGCAGCGGTCGTCTCGTTGACCGACGGCGAGATTACGGACGCCCCCATCGGCGTCAACCTCCAGCCGACCAGCTACGACTTCGATTCGTTCGCCACCAGGGTCTCCATTCAGCGCGTAGATCGCGTGATCGACGCGACGTTCCTCCCCCTGCCGTCGGTCGAGTTGTAAACGCAGAGCGGGAAATGGACACGGGGCGCTGTCATGGCGCGGCCCCCGCGTGGCCGCCGCTCAGCGACGGAACCGGCGCCACCCGAGAGAGAGCGCGAGCAGGGCGAAGGCGAGGAACGCCGTCGCACCGCCACCGGGGCCGCTCACGGCACAGGACGCGCAGCCGCCATCGGAGCGCGCAGCCGGGGGCGCATCGCGGCCGCCGCCGCTGCCGCTGCCGCTGCCAGGGAGGACGGCCGCGGCCGGAGGTGCACCGCCGGCGGGACCGGGATCGTTCGTGTGCACCGCCTCGCTGCGACCGGCGACCACCCCAATCGCGGGGATGTCCTCCGCGACGAGCATGCCGATGGAGCTCACCGCCGCTAGCCCCGCTGGGCGCTCGGGGGCGCCAACGGCCTCGCCGGCGCCTTCTCCGCGGAGCAGCGGATTCGGAGCACCCCAGACGGGCATTGGTTGCCCCGGGGGGCCACCCCAGCGGCCTCGAAGGGGCTCGGCGCAGCTGATTTCGCCCTCCCAGGGGTGAAGGATCCCGTAGCGGCCCTGGAAGTTGTTGTAGGAGCCCGCCTCGGCCCCCTCCTCGGCGAAGGCACCATCGGCGTTCGGCGTGCCACGGCCACCGACGATCGGCGGGGCCGCGCGAAAGACGAGGTCCTCGCCGAGGCCGTCGGGCCCGTAGCGGTAGTGCAGGCGCGTGAGCACGAATCCGTAGGCCTGTCCTTGGAGAACGTCGGCGCCGAGGGTCGTGATCTCTTGGGCGTCGAGGGCGGGCACCGGACACGGATCGCAGCTCGAGGCGTCCCAGCTGTACTCGGTGACCACGGACCGCGGGTTGTGGGCGACGGTGCGGCGAAAAATGAGGTCATAGAACTCACCAAAGCCCCAGCGCGTCTCGTCTTTGACCACGAGGTTCGTGGGGATCGTCGCGTTTTCGTAGTTGGCGACCTCGTAGCGCTGGCCGCGAGCGAGGATGTGCACGAGCAGGTCCTGCTGGCCCCCGCTGTTGAGGAGGCCGAGGCGCACTGGGAGCGAGAACTCCGCGGCATCGTAGTCGAAACGCAGCGGCGAGAGCACCGCGCGCCCGTCCACGAAGGTGACCCGCTCGGCGTCGACCTTGGCGACGAAGAACTTCGTACCCGCTTCGACGTAGGGACGGAGCACCGGCTCGGCGCCCTCCGGGATGTTGTAGTGCTGCTGACGGAGCCAAGTGTCGAGGCCGTCCGAGTCCCGGGCGCTCAGGATCACGATGTCGTACTCGGCGACCGAAAACTCGGCCTCGACGGTCACCCCGAGATCGCCAGCGCCGCTCGCGCCCTCGGCCATCGCCGCCATGGGCATGGCCCTCATGCGTATCCCCATCGGTGGCGCCGGCGGCTGGCAAGGGTCGGTCTCCCAGTACTCGACGAGGCGCGGGGCGGCGAGGGAGTCGACGCGGTCGAAGATCTCCCGCGGCAGGGTCTGGACGTTGTCTTCCTGCAGGACCACCGGAACCGGGACCACCATCGCGAAGTCCTCGGGGGGCCCCTGATAGTTGTTCTGCATCGACAGGACCGTATGGTTCCCGTCGCGCATCATGACGACCATCGTCGCGTTGGCGTAGAGCGAGGCGTCGGCGCCGCTCACGTAGAACCCGCAGAATGCGTGGGCTACGCCGGTCACGCCGACCGCCCCCAGGGCCCCGCCGAGCACCAGCAGCGCCTGAAGAGTCTTACCAAATCGCAGCATCGTCATCTCCCCCGAATCGAAGGGCACGTTCTCACGGCGGGGCGCGGAAGGCTACCCACCGGGCGGCCGTCACACCCATGCTTGACCGCGAAAGGCGTGACGAAATAGCTTCCCGCCCATGACGGGGGAAGAGAAGCGAGGGGAAGCGGAAGCGCGTGGAGCGGGCCCCTTCGCCGTGCTCCGGCGGGTCGATGACCTGGTCTTCGCGGTCGAAGAGGCAATCGTCATCACCGCTCTCATCGCGATGGCGGTGATGGTCTTCCTCGACGTGGTCTACCGCCGCCTCTCTTCCCAGGACAGCAAGGTCGGCGCCATCTTGGCGCGAATCTTCGGGGTGGAGGATCCCGGGAGCCGAGCTCTCCTCGACGAGACCATCGCCCCAATGTTCGGCCTCGGCCTCGGGGTGGGGCTCATCTGGTTCGCCTTCTGGAGCGCCGAACGCCACGAGGGCGCACCGCTGCTCCCGTTCAAGGGCGCCAACATCGCCCTGACCGCCGCGACCGCCGGGGCCGTCGCGCTCTTTGGCTGGCTCATGCTCGAGCTGCCCTCGAAGTACCTCTACCTGCTCGTCTACGCCGGAGGCGTCGGGCTGTGGGCCGCGCCGCTCCTGCGCAACAAACCCGACGGCTGGCTCCCGCGCATCGCCATCGTCGCTTTGGTCGTGACGCCGCTCTTCGCGTGGCTCGCCCTCACCTACTTCCCCGAGGGCTATACCTGGTCCCAGGAGCTGAGCTTGATGCTGCTCCTGTGGATCGGCTTCCTCGGCGCGAGCGTCTGCGCCCACGAGGGGCGCCATCTGCGCATGGAGGCCTTCGACAAGGCGCTGCCGGCGAAGGCCGCGCGCTTCATCCACGCCATCGGCTACTTCGGGACGGCGGCGTTCTGCGCCTTCATGATGCTCCTCGGCTACCGCTACGTCTTCGACCCCGAGGTGGGCATGCGGGCCATCGGGGGCGTCTCGGCGCAGATGCGCATCCCCGACTGGATCAGCACCGTCGCCGTGCCAATTGCCTTTGGCCTCACGATGTTTCGTTTCATCGGCGCCGGGGTCTCGGCGCTCTTGGGCGGCAGCTACGGTAAGGCGCCGAAGGATCAGGCCCTCGCCGCCGCCGCCCAGGGCGCAATCGGCCCGACGGAACCCGAAGACGACGACGACGCGGGGCAGTCCGCATGATGACCGCGGCCCACAAGCGCCCGCCCATCGCCTTCGCGGTAGTCCTCTTCGCCGTCGTCGCCCTGCCCTTCCTCGGCAAGGGCGGCCTCCTCGCCGCGGCGATCCTCGCCATGGCGCTCCTCGGCGAGCCGCTCTTCGTGGTCATCGGCATGTCCACCGTGCTCTGCCTCCTGCTGTGGGCCGGCTTCACGGACATCAGCCAGTTCTCGGTCCTCATCGAGCGCATCCGGACCCTCGCCGACAGCCCGCCGCTCCTCGCCATCCCGCTCTTCATCATGAGCGGGGCGATCATGAGCGAGGGGGCCATCAGCCGCCGCCTGGTCGACTTTGCGCTAGCCCTCATCGGCTGGCTGCCCGGGGGCCTCGCCATCAGCGCGGTCATCGCCTGCATGCTCTTCGCGGCGATCAGCGGCTCGAGCCCGGCGACCGTCGTCGCCATCGGCGCGATGATGGGCCCGACGCTCATCGCCAACAACTACTCCGAGCGCTTCAGCCACGGCCTGGTCACCTCGGCAGGGTCCCTCGGCATCCTCATCCCGCCGTCGATCCCGATGATCATCTACCCGATCGTCAACCAGGGCTCGCAGATCGAGGTCGAGCAGCTCTTCGCCTCGGGCTTCGGCCCGGGCCTGGTCATGGGCGCGATCCTCGCAGGCTATTCGATCTTCCACGGCCTGAAGCACAGCACCCCCCGGCACCCCTTCAGCCTCTCAGAGTTGAAGCGCGCGACCATCGACGGCTTCTGGGCCCTGCTCTTCCCGGTGCTCATCCTCGGCGGCATCTATGGCGGCATCTACAACGCCATCGAGGCGTCGGCGATCAGCGTCATCTACGCAGTGGTCGTCGAGCTCTACATTCACCGGGCCCTGACGCTCCCCGACGTGCCGCGCATCTTCAAGGACGCGGGCATCTTCCTGGGCTCGCTCCTGGTGATCATGGTCGCGGCCCTCGCCCTCGCCGAATTCCTCGAAGGACAAAACATCCCCCGGGCCGCCGCCGAATGGATCGAGTCCCTCGACCTCGAGCCGTGGCAGTTCCTGGTGGTGCTCAACATCCTGCTGCTCGTCGTCGGGGCGATGATGGACATCCTCAGCGCGATGTTCATCTTCGTACCGCTCCTCGCACCGATGGCCGCAACCATGGGCGTCGACCCGATGCACTTTGGCATCATCTTCATCGTCAACCTCGAGATCGGCTACCTCACGCCGCCGGTAGGCTTGAACCTCTTCGTCGCGAGCACCCTCTTCGAAAAACCCGTCGGCCACATCGTTCAGAGCGTCCTGCCCTTCATCGGCCTGATGTTCATCGGCTTGATGCTGATCACCTACGTGCCGGAGATCTCGGTCGGCCTCGGCCGGGCGATCATGGGCGTCGAGGCGCCCGCGCAGGTCGAGGTGCCTCGGGCGGTGGGCGGAGAGATCGGCGACGACGACGCGGGCGAGGACGGCGGTGATGAGGGCGAAGGCGGCGCGGCGAGCCTCGATGACCTCACGGCCGAGCTCGAGGCTCTCCAGGCCGTCGATATGCAGTCCATGAGCCAAATGCAGCGCGAGATGGAGATCGAGGGCCTCATCGAAGAGCAGCTGGACGCGCTGCGCACCGAGCTCGAAGCGCTGCAGGCGGTAGAGATGCAGTCGATGGGCCAGATGCAGCGCGAAATGGAGATCACCGACTTGCTCTCGGCCCACGGCGACGGGGACTGAGAGAGCGATCCGGTATTCGGCACGTCGGCCGCCGCACCTCAGCCCTCGGTCAGAGCCGGGCCAGTTTGCTCACGGCGGCACTCGAACCGAAGAAACGCCACGCGGTGAGGCGCCCCGGCCCGCTCCAGGAAAGGGCCGCGACGATGACCGCGAGGGTGAGCGCGTACTCGCCGCCGCCAGTTTCGATATTGAAGCCGGTGTGCGCGACGAGGCCGGCGACGAGCATCGTGAAGACCACCGGCACCCCAGAGATACGCGAGAGAACACCCGTGGCGATCGCGAGGCCGCCGCCGATCTCGGCGAAGGTGGCGAGGTAGGAGCCGAGGGCCGGCAGGGGGATGCCGAGGGAGGTGTTGTAGGCGATGAAGCCGTCCATGGCGCCGGGGAGCACCTTGAGTATCCCGTGAAAGATGAGACCCCCGCCCACCATCAGGCGGATGGCGAGGAGGCTCACATCGATGCGCTCGGGGGCGGTCTGGGTGGAGTCAGTCATCGGGTCCCTTCGTCTGAGCGCTGGAGGCGCGTCTCCATAGAAGTGTGAGGCGGCAGGCGTGGTTGACAATAGACACATCGAACAACACTCTGTTCACTGCTAGTGAACAATCTAGATGAGCTCCGACGCATGGCGATCTTCGCCGTCGTGGTCGAAGCCGGGGGATTCACCGCGGCCGCCAAGCGCCTGGGGCTGGCCAAGTCGGCGGTCTCGCGACAGGTGTCGCTGCTCGAGGATCATGTCGGCGCCCAGCTCCTCGCTCGCACCACCCGTCGCTCGTCCCTGACCGAGGCCGGCGCGGGATTCTATGAACACGCTCGGCGCCTAGTGGCCGAGGCCGATGCGGCGTTCTCCGAACTTCGCGGCCAGGCGGCGAAGCCGACCGGCGTGCTCCGGATCGCGGCCCCGCAGCACCTGGGCCAGGGCCCCCTCGTTCAGGTCATCTGTGGTTTTCGAGCCCTCTATCCCGACGTCGAGATCGAACTCGTCCTCGACGACGCCCACATCGATCTCGTCGCCCACAACATCGACGTCGCCGTGCGCGTCGGCAACCTCCGAGACTCGACGCTGATCGCCCGAAAGCTCGCCACCTCCGAAGTCGTACTCTGCGCCTCCCCGGATCTCCTCGCCCGGCGAGGGACGCCGACGCACCACAGCCAGCTCCGGGACTACGACTGGATCATCTACACGCTTTTCCAAACGCCGACCCGGCTGCGCTTGGTCGACCCCAGAGGCCGCCGGGTGACGGTGCGCATGACCGGCCCCATCCGCACCAACAGCGGCGCAGCGAACCAGGCGTTGCTCCGGGCGGGCGCGGGAATCTCACTGATTCCACGATTTCTCGTCGAAGACGACCTCGCCGCCGGAGACCTGGTTTGTCTGTTGACCGATTACGGCGTCGAAACCGTCACCACCCAGGCCGTCTTCATCCCGGGCCGGGACCTGCTCCCGAAGGTCCGGCTCTTCATCGACCTCCTCGCCGAACGCCTCGACGCCGGGAGACCAGGAAAACAAACGTCCACACCACGCCAGGACAGCTAGCATCGCACGATGATCGTCGCCTGGCTGACCGCGCTGCTGCTCCTGGTCCCTAGCCCTGCGTCCGCCCAGACCACCGGAGGGAGTTTTGGTGGCGGGAGCTTCGGGAGCGATGATGGCAACGACTACGGGAGCGGGAGCGGCTACGGGAGCGGGAGCGGGAGCGGCTACGGGAGCGGGAGCGGGAGCGGGAGCGGGAGCGGCTACGGGAGCGGGAGCGGGAGCGGGAGCGGGAGCGCCTTCGGGCCGAGCGGAGCCTACCGCGGCACAGGAGGAGTCGACTCCGGAAGTGCTTCGTCTTCCGGCGTCTCCCGCCAAGGACCCACCCATTGGTCTGAGTTTGCGATCCCTGTTCTTGCTTTCCCATTCATCGTGTTCTTCTTTTTGCGCAGCAGGCGGAAGCAGAAGACCGAATGGGCCGAGTCGATGCACCGAGCCCAACTCCGCCGTGCAGTGACCCCGCCCCCCTCCCGACGACCGAAGGGCGTCGACGTCTCGGCCATCACCGTCGCCATCGACTGGCGAGAGCGCAAAGCCCTCCAGAAGAAGCTCAACGACCTCGCCGAGACCGGGGACACGTCCACGCCGGGCGGCCTCGCGCGCATGCTGCACGAGACCGTCGTCGAGCTTCGCCGCATCGAGAAGAGCTGGCTCTACGCGGGCGCGGTGAACTGGACGCCGGGCCGCGCACGCCAAGCGGAGACCATGTTTCGCTCCATCGCTGGCGACATGCGCAGCCGCTATCGCGAAGAAGTGGTACGCGCGGCGGACGGAATCGTGAAGAACCAAGACGCGCCGGCACTGCGCGCTCGCCCCGAGGAAGGGCCCGGGGTGGTCGTGGTCACCGTTCTCGTCGCAGCTCGGGGCAAAATCCCCGACATCGCCCACGCCCAAAACGCCGACCACCTGCGCGAGCTGATGCGCGCCCTGGGCGGCATCGGCGCGAGCCGATTGATGGTCCTCGAGGTCATCTGGTCCCCTGCCGTCGAAGAAGACCGCATGAGCACCGCCGAACTCGAACTGCTCTACCCGGAGCTTCAGCGTATCGACGAGCACTCCATCGCAGGAAGGGTCTTCTGCGGTTACTGCGCCTATCCGTATGCCGCCGAGATCATGAAGTGCCCGCAGTGTGGCGGGCCCCAGGAGCCGCCCGATACGCAGACGTAGGGGCGGGCGGCCTACTTCCGCAGGCCCGCCGACGGGCCGCCCGGGGACCGGCCTCGTGGTATGGTTGGGCGTGCGAAGGTGCGGCGCGCTCTTCTTTAGTTTGGCTCTGGCGGGCTGCGCCGCAGACGCGGAGCCCCTGCCTCAGACCGTGCTCTACGTCGATACCGACGTCCCGGTTCCTTCCTTCGCGGACACGTTGCGGATCGAGGTCGTGGAAGCGGATGGCACCGTCTCCGAATCGCGCAAGTACGTGCTGCCGAACATCAGCGACTGGCCCGTGTCGTTCGGCATCGTGCCCCGCGAGGACTTTACTCCGACATTGCTCCGGATGCGGCTCTACGAAGCGTCACGGATCATCGGCAGGAACCCGGCGGAGGCGTTGCTCCACCCCGGCCTTGAGCTAGACGAACCGCTCCCGGCATTCGTCGTCGATCGGATGGTCGAGGTGCGCCCGGGGGCGGGCGGCGCGAGAGAACAGCTCGTCATTCTCCACGGAGAATGCATGGGCGTGGCGACGGACTTCGAGACCGGAAGCAACTGCATCGCGAGTGTTCTCGACCCGGCGGAGGGAGCTCGAGCCGGCGTGTTCCCCCTCGACGGCCCCCCCGACCCCGATGCCCCTCCCCGCGCCGGAACCTGGGAGGCGGCTCGCGAGAGACCGTGTACGGGAGTGCCGCGGTCCGAATCGGGCCTCTACGACGAGGAGGTCTGTGTGCCCGGCGGCGTCTTTTTCATCGGCGACGGACGCCTCGGAGTAAACGCCAACCCCGGGGCCGCTTGGGCATCCATACCGGAGCGCCTCGTTCGCATCTCTCCGTTTTTCATGGATCGCTACGAAGTGACGGTGGGTCGAATCAACGCGGCGGTCCGGGAGGGATTTGTGCTTCCGCCGGACGAGCACGTACCGCGGGCAGACATGAGCCTCTGCAATCTCACCACCGACGGAAGCAACGACCACTTGCCGATGAACTGCTTGTCCAAGGAACTCGCCCAGGCGTTCTGCGCCTTTGACGGCGGACGCCTGCTGCCCAGCGAAGCTCAATGGGAATACGCTGCGTCCGGACGCGGCGATGAGCGTCTCTACGTCTGGGGCGACCAGCCGGCGACCTGTGATGATGCGGTTTACGCGAGAATCGGGCCCAACATGGCCGCGTCTTTCGGCATCTATTACGAGTCTTCGGTGGGGCGGCCTGGAGAGTGCGTAAGTGCCGACGACGGCCCAGAGGCCGAGGGCTCTCAATCGGTGGGCTCCGTTGCCCGGGACGCCACGAAGGACGGCATTTTCGACCTCGGCGGCAACGTATGGGAGTGGACTCGTGACTCATTCATCCCGCTCACCGACGCTTGCTGGGCGGCCCCGTACCTCGTCGATCCCGTCTGCGTCGCCGACGGCGTCCCGTTCATCGCCCGGGGAGGCACCTGGTCGGCGGCAGCCGGCGCGTTGCCCAATTCGCTACGTAGGGGCGTCGACCGAGATGAATCGCGTGGATTCGTCGCGGACTCATTCAGCGGATTCGCCACCGGATTTCGCTGCGTCAGGGCGGACCCATGAGGAGGCAACTGACCCTTGCCATCGCCGCGACGCTCGCGGTGGGCTGCACTGCCGATGCCGCGCCCCCGCGGCCCCAGGCCCTAGTCATCGTGGACACCGACCTCCCTTCTCCGGAACTCGCCGACCGCGTGCGGATCGAAGTGCTGGCGCTCTCTGTTGACGGCCGGTCGATCGAGTGTGACGGCTGCTCGCGGGAGATCTCGATCGAGACAGACGCCGACTGGCCTATCTCTTTCGGGGTCGAGGCTCCGCCACCGGGCGACCGTCGGTTGGTCCGCGCGACCCTCTTCCCCGTGGGCCGTATCGCAGCGGGGACAGCGCTCCCAGAGACCGCCATCGTGGCAGTCGTCGAACTCTCCTTTGCCGAGGGGGTCATCGCTCAGGAAGTGTTCCTCGGCGGAGCATGCGCCGGCGTACCCATTGAATCCGCGACGGGCCAGTCATGCGTCGGCGGCGCCCTCGCGCCGCTACGCACCGCCCCCCTCCGCGACCCAGCGGCCCCGAGTCGCGTCGGCACATTTCAGGAGGCAGCGCGCCGAACCTGCCGCGGCGCCGGTGCCGCCGACAGCGGGCTCTACGACGAAGACGTTTGCGTCGACGGCGGCTCGTATTGGATGGGTGACGTGCGCCGTCAGGGCTTCGGCGGCCATGTCGACGGCGTGCCCGAACATCTGGTCACCATTTCGCCCTTCTTCTTGGACCGTTACGAGTACACCGTCGGCAGGTACCTGAGGGCCATCGCCGAGGGCTTCACCTCCGAATACCCGCCGCCGGGCGCGAGCGGAGATTGCCATTACGGAAACGACACGATGACCGCCTATCCGCTCAACTGCGTTCGCGCGCGTTTCGCCGAGGAGCTCTGTGCCTTCGAGGGCCGGCGTTTGCCGACGGAGGCCGAACGCGAGTGGGCAGCGGGTAGCGGCACGAATGAGTTTCTCTTTCCATGGGGAGACTCGATCGAGACCGACGATGGGCTGCGCACAGGCCCCGGCCCGGTAGGCACCCGGATCTACGACGTCACTGTCCTGGGCGGGATCCACGACATGGGATGGAATGTCATCGAATGGATCGCCGACGACTTTCAGCTGTACACGGAGCCCTGCTGGAGCCCAGGCGGCTACGGGGTCGATCCTCGTTGTGTCATCACACCCGAAGACGTAGAGCGCGGCCGCTCGGGCCGGGGAGGCTATTGGCTCGCCGCCGGAGACGCCGGACGAACCTACTACCCGATGGTTCCAACGCGGCAGACCTTCCCGCCCAACCTCCGATGGCCCAAAGTCGGCTTCCGCTGCGCCCGCGACGACGACGCCGCCCCGTGACCGCTCTCGGTGGTCCGTCGTCAGCTACCGCGTGAGCGCGCCTACCACCCAGCCGAGATTGCCGCCGTCGTACGGTGGGGGCTCGGCCTCGGGGCGGGTGAGCGCCCAGGTCGCGACCACCGCACCCGCGACCACGACGGCGATGCCCGTCCAGAACCACCAGCGCCCGTAGATCGGCACCGGGGCCTCGCTGAGGTTGGCGCGCACCCGGGCCGTGTCGCCGGACGCGACGTCCAGGATGGCGTGATGGGTCACGTAGTCTTCGCTCTGCACTTCGAGTTCGTGGCGCCCCGGAGTGATCTCGGCGCCGAAGGGAACGGTACCGAGGGCTTCTCCGTCGAGGATCACCACGGCCTCGGGCACGTTCGACGCTACGCGCAGGTGGGCGGGGCTCGGCACGAGACGAACCTCGACCCGCTCTCGGGTCCCGGGGCCCATCTCGCGGTCGACGAAGAGGGGCTGATGGCCATCTCGCTGCGCGTGCACCGTGTGGGCGCCCGGGTTGAGGCGCAGGGTGAGCGTCCCGGCGGCGGGGTCCACCGCGCGGCCGTCGACCAGGAGCTCGAGGCCGTCGCGCTGGTCACCGGGAACCTCGATGGTCAAGGTCGTCAGCCGCGCCTCGATCTCGCGGATGTAGTCCCGCGCTTCCTGCTCGCGAGACGCCGCCGCTCCCGTGAGCTCCATCGACAGAAAGCCCTCAAATGTTTCGAGGGCCTCGACGTATTGGCCGAGGGCCCGTTCACAATAGGCGATGTTGAACGCGATGGTGGGCGACTCGAAGAGCTCGTAGGCTGTACGAAAGCGGTCGAGGCCCTCGGCCCATCGCTGCCCCTCGATGAGCTCGAGCCCTTCGTTGAAGATGGGCTGAGCCGCGGCACGGCTGTCTGCGCTCCCCGTGCCGGAAGCTTGCGCCGAGGCCGCCGCCGGGGGCAGTGAGGCCAGCACCATGACGGCGAGCAGCGCACCGAGGGCAACGAAGCGGGAAAGGCTCACAGCTGGTTGATGATACCAGACATCGCCGCGGGCTCGGGGTCTTGCTGCATCGTCGCGGCCCCCATCGTCGGCGGCTCACGGGTCATGCGGGTCATGCGGGTCATGCGCGGTCGGTCGGGATGCGCGCCGGTCGCCTCTTCGTCGCCCTGGACCGACGCCGGGTCGTCGCCTTCGCCGGGCTGCTCGGGGGTTTCGGGGACTTCAGGGGCGTCCGGGAGTGTCTCCGCAGGCGCGCCGACCTCTCCGGGAGAGGCCTCTCCGACGAGTTCCTCGGCCTCCGGGGCCGGGTCGGATCCTCGCAACGCAAACCAGCTCGCCGCCGCGAGCAGCGCGGCCCCGAGGACCACCGCGACGAGAGCCACCGGGCGCCGAGCCGGGGAACCCGGCGCTGCCTCGAAAGCCCCCGTCTCGAGGGCAGGCTTCGGCGCGGGGTATTGCCCGCGCGGTGCATCACAATATGCGCTGAGTGCTCGTGCCACCTCGCCGCAATCGGCTGGGCGTTCGTCTGGCCTCTTGGCGAGACAGCGAAACACGAGCTCCTCGAGGGCGGGTGGAACGTCGGCCTGCATCTTGGGTGGATCGGACTGAAGGATGAGGGCGAAGACCTGCCCGAAATTGGCCCCGTCGAACGGCAGCTTGCCCTCGAGGGATTGATAGAGGCAGACGCCGACGGACCAGAGGTCCGCCCGGTGGTCCACGTCCTCGCTCCCGGAGACCTGCTCCGGAGACATGTAGTAGGGCGTGCCGAGGAGCGTGCCCGTGGTCGTCAGCTTCAGCGAGCTATCCACGGCATCACCGACGACCTTCGCGATCCCGAAGTCGAGGACCTTCGGCGTGACCTTCCCGTCGACCTCCGCGAGGAAAATGTTGTCGGGCTTCACATCTCGATGAACGATCCCCGCGGCGTGGGCGTGGGACAGCGCCGAGAGAACGGGCAGGAAGATCTCGGCGACCTCCCGCGGCGATAGCTTTCCGGCGCTCTCGAGAAAGTCACCGAGGTCTCGACCATGGAGCAACTCCATGACGATCACCGGCCTGCCCTCCTCGGCCTCGAAGACGTCGCTCACCTCGATGGCGTGGGCGTGGCGGATGGTGCTCGCGGTCCGCGCCTCGCGGAGAAAGCGACCGGAGAGGACCTTGTTGTTCACCAACGTCTGGTTGGCGACCTTGAGCGCCACGGGGCGGTCGGTGACCGTGTGGCGAGCCTCATACACTGTCGCCATACCGCCCCGCCCGAGGGGCCGAATGATCTCGAAGCGCCCCGCGACGAGGGCTCCCGGGGGCAAGTCCTCCTGCGCTTCTTCTAGCAGCGGCTGCACGCCAGCTAGGATACCCCCTTCGAGGGAGGGGGGATCGCAGCGTTTGCTCTCCTTTCTGCAGCCATTCGGCGGACAATGGCGCCTGTGTCGCATTGCCGCCTACACGGGCCTCGGTGATAGCGTGGTCCTATGCGCTGGGCTGTGAGATTCACAGGGGGGGCGGTGCTGTTGGCTGCGTCGATTTCGGCGATGAGCTGTGGCCGCCTCGGATATGACGGGATGCACGATCACGTGCACGTGGTCACGGTATTCGACGACCGGCAGGCGGGCACCGATACGATCGCCTCGGCCTCTGATCTCCCCGACGGCACCGTCGGCATGTCGCTGCGCGAAGCGCTCACCATCTCGGGGAATACGCCCGGCACCGATCTGGTGATATTCGCGCCGAGCGCACTGCCGGCAACCATCGCGATCGATTCGGCGCTGCCCCCGCTGGGCGGCGCGGGCACGGTGGTGGACGGGTCGGGCGCGGTGACCATCGACTGCTCGGGGACCACCGAGACCGCGTTCACCGTCACCGCAGACAGCTCGGTAGTCCGGGGCCTGCGCTTCGAGCGCTGCGGGGGCGACGCCATCGAGGTGGCCCCGGGCGTGACCGGAGTGCTCATCGACGACGTGACCATCCTCGACATCGGCGGACGCGGGATCGTGGCCAGCGAGTGCACCGGCCTCACCATCCGGAGCCTCCACATCGAACGAGCCGGCGGCGACCTCGTGTCCGTCACCGACTGCACCGGCGTCACGGTCGTCGACGCCTTCATGGTCATCGGCAACAAGGACGCCCTCCGGGGCGTGCACTTCGCACGCGTGACGAATGGCCGCATCATCGACAGCATCATCGACCCCGGCGACGCACGGCTGGTGAACCTCGTAGACTGCGAAGACATCCTCGTCGCCCGCAACATCCTCGACCGCGGCGACGCCGGCGTCGTCATCTACGGCCCCTCCAACAACATCTCCATCATCCAGAACGTCATCATCCGCAGCGTCTACGACGGCGTCTACATCGGCGACGAAGCGACGAACACAACCCTCATCCACAATACGATGCTCGACTGCGCCACCGCCATCGTGGACCACGGCGCAGACACCGTCGCCGCGAACAACCTCGTCTCCACG
>Ga0164313_10002012_pt1 | contig 18252 bp, 19 predicted proteins | sample GuaBasSedimGuay4_FD_113735 | JGI IMG/M metagenome (GOLD analysis project Ga0164313, IMG submission 113735) | Subseafloor sediment microbial communities from Guaymas Basin, Gulf of California, Mexico - Guay4, Core 4569-4, 0-3 cm | ecosystem: Environmental > Aquatic > Marine > Hydrothermal vents...
CCTGTAGCTCTTCAACAGGCAAAACCGCGAATGCCAAATAATTCTAAAAGGCCAAAGCGAACTATTACAGAAAATGAGAAAAATTTGCTCAAGGAAGTTTTGGGTGAATGCAAATGGAACAAAAAAGAAACCGCCCTTAAACTTGGAATCAGCCGCAGCACACTTTATGAAAAACTTAAAAAGTATAATATCTCCAAACCTACGGTTCATTAAAATAATACCATATTACAAATAGATCATTCTTCACTTCTGCCTGCCTCTTTTCTCACATTCAAAGCCTTTCATTAAAAAAACGCTAATCAATGCTATGGCATTAATTCAAAATCTAAGTTGATACGTTTCTCATGTACGAAATGTGTGTGTTCGGATAATTTGTGCTCGTATTTCGGACGCTCATAACCATTTGAATTATTAAACTTTTTTAAGCGTTAATTTTTTGTGTCCGGATTTCGGACAACCTGCTTAGATTTTTTTGAGCACATCCCTCATGAATGGCAAAGGTCCTTAAATAAAATGCCAACCTTTCGGCATTTTAACTTTATGCCTTGGTTTCAAACAGTTAACCTCTTTCCCTCCCTGCCACAAATTCTTTAAATTCCATTTTCATCACCAAAGACCACAAAGTGGCATTTATCTTGCTCAATATAGAGCTGATACAGGCTCTTCTTACTTATAGGCCAGGTTGAAAATTTGGGTAATATTTCAATGGACAAATCGGATGGGGATAATCGCGAGATGAAAAAAGGAGTCATACTGCTGGATGCAGATAAAAACAGCAGCCGTGCTTTGAGCGATATGCTCACATCTCGGGACTACCCTGTTACGGTGATACCTGAATTGTCGTGCCTTGGGAAACTCATTGAATCAAATAAGTATGTTGCGATTATCTTCGATATTGACTCGGTTCCGGTAGACAATCGAACCATTCGCGATCTGGCACTTAAATACCCGGGTCTTTGTTTTCTGTGCACCTCTAAGGACCGATTTCATCCTGAGCTTAAAGACGCTATTTGCTACCATATTTACGCATGTGTGAATAAACCCATTGATCCGGATGAGCTGATATTCTGGATAAAAAGTATTTACGAAGAGGAAGACGTTCCGGACACTTAATTTCCGGCAAGGTTGAGGTCACCATTTTATAACAAAGCCTGATACCGTATCTTTTTCATCAACTATTAAACAGGGAGGAAACATGAAAAAGGAAAAGAACAAAAACCAATCATTTATGGACGGTTTTCTTGACAATTTTTCAATGACAAGAAGATCTTTCATGAAAAAAGCCACCGCAGCCACCGGAACCGCCGTAGCTCTCGGTGGGTTGAGGCCGTCGTTTAGAGCACTGGCGGCTAGTGGCAACATTGCTGCCGGAGAAATGGGTGAGTGGAAGGCCTCAACCTGTCAGGGGTGTACATCCTGGTGTTCCAAGCAGGTATATGTCATTGACGGTCGGGCTATAAAAGTCAGGGGAAACCCCAATTCAAAAGTCAACGTGGGTGAAGGTTGCCCCCGTTCCCACTTGGGCCTGCAGCAGGTGTATGATCCGGACCGCATTAAAACCCCCATGAAACGCACCAATCCTAAAAAGGGGCGCAATGAAGATCCCAAGTTTGTTCCAATTTCCTGGGATGAGGCTCTGAACACCATTGCGGACCAAATTATGGATCTTCGAAAAAATAACGAGACCCATAAATATATGCTGATGCGTGGCCGCTACTCATATATGCGCGATGTGCTGTATGACCGCATGACCAAGATCATCGGTTCTCCAAACAATATATCGCACAGTTCAATCTGTGCCGAGGCCGAAAAGTTCGGGCCCTATTACACCGAAGGATACTGGGGTTACCGGCAATATGATGTTGCCAATTCTCGCTATGTCCTCATTTGGGGTGCAGATCCTCTGGCAGCCAACAGGCAGGTGTCCTATTACTCCAGTGCATGGGGAGATACAATAAGCAGGGCGACTATCGCCGTTGTCGAACCCCGTCTTTCGGCAACAGCTGCAAAAGCCGACGAATGGCTGCCCCTTGAGCCAGGCCAGGACGGTGCTCTGGCTGCAGCCATTGCCCATGTAATCTTGACAAAAGGACTTTGGAATCGAGAATTTGTGGGTGATTTCATCGACGGCCAGAATCGATTTATATTAGGTCAGGAAGTCAGTGAGGAGGATTTTGAAGAAAACCATACCCATGGTTTGGTCAAATGGTGGAACCTTGAGTTAAAAGACAAAACTGTATCCTGGGCCGCAGAACGCACGGGTTTATCGGAAGATCAGATTAACCGTGTCGCTGTGGAATACGCCAAGGCTGCACCGCACTGCATATCCTGGGTTGGCGGTGGACCGGTGATGCAGGTGCGCGGCGGGTACACCAGCATGATCTGTCACGCCTTAAACGGACTGACCGGTGGTGTTGATAATATCGGAGGAACCCAGCAAGCCAACAAGGAATACACATCCAAGTTTCCAAAACCAGACGGCTTCATGGATGATATCGCCAAAAAGGGAAAAAAACATGGAAAAATTGATCACCGGGGCCGGTTAGAGTTTCCAGCACTGACCAAAGGTAAATCCGGCGGAGGCGTGGTCACCAACAATGCCGCTGTTGGGATTTTAAACGCAGATCCCAATGAGATCAAGGTCGCCATCGCCTACATGAACAATTTTACCTTTTCATGCGGGCAGCCGGAACGCTGGGAGCGGGCGTTATCAAAAATTCCGTTCCTTGTTCACATCACCACCAATGCTTCCGAGTTTTCAATGTTTTCCGACATCTTGCTGCCAGATACCCATCACATGTTCGAGAAATGGGGTTATGTAAAGTCCCACGGTAACGGGCACCGCCACGTGACCCTCATGCAGCCAATAATCAAGCCTGTCTGGGACTACAAAATAGACGAAACTGAAATCCCCTGGCTGATCGCCGAAAAGCTTGCTGAACGTGGCTTTGACAATCTTCTGCGTCATTACAAGGAATACAAGGACCCGGAAACCGGCAAAGCGCCGACCAATGAAAAAGAGTTTGCTTTATATGCGCTCAAGTATGCCACCCAGAATCTTTGGGACCCATCCAAGTACAAGGGCGGTGACAAGTTCAGCGGTTGGGAGGAATTTTTAAATATCGGTGTCTGGAATTCAGATCCCTACCCCTATCGCAAAAAATGGAGCAACATGAAAACCAAAACCAAAAAATTTGAATTTTACGGGGAGACACTGAAGGCTGCTCTTACCAAGCATGCTGAAAAACACAATACCACGGTCGATCACGTTCTGGAGATCTGCCAGTACCAGGCCCGGGGTGAAAAGGCTTTTATACCCCATTATGAAGAACCCTTGATTGCAGGCTCTCAAAAAGAGTTTCCGTTTATCTTTGTTGATCACAAATCCCGGTTGAACCGGGAGGGCCGCACCCCCAACTGCACCTGGTATTATGAATTCAAGGATCTCGACCCCGGTGATGAAGTTTGGGCGGATGTGGCCAAGATCAATCCGCTTGACGCCGTGAAAATTGGCATTAAATCCGGTGACGATATCAAGGTTACATCAGAAACAGGCAGTCTGACCTGCAAAGCCAAACTGTGGGAGGGTATCCGGCCCGGCACTGTGGCCAAATGCTACGGTCAGGGACACTGGGCATACGGCGCTCTGGCAGCTAAGGAATTCGGTAAAGTTCCCCGGGGCGGCAGCAACAATGATGTCATTCCTGCGGTTTACGATCGTCTTAGCGGTAGCACGGTCCGTCATGCCGGTGTACGCGTCAAAATCGAAAAACTATAGGAGGTAAACTCATGCCAAGATATGCAATGGTAATTGATCTGCAACGCTGCGTCGGATGTGGCGCATGCAGTATAGCCTGCAGGAACGAAAATAATGTTCCCGAAGGCATATACTGGTCCAACAAGATAACGGAAACCGTAGGCACTTTTCCCAACGTCAGATATCACTACATTCCGACCCTGTGCAATCACTGCGAGTATGCGCCGTGCGTCAGGGGTTGCCCGACCCAGGCCATGCACAAACTGGACAATGGTATCACCATGCATGACCCCAAAAAATGTATTGGTTGCAAGTATTGTGAATTCAACTGTCCTTACGGGGTAATTTACTTTAACTGGAAGGCCCCACACCAGTTCTGGAGAAATAAAAATGCCCTGCTTAAAGGCGGAACAGCCTCACCCAGAGAAGAAGTCGAAAAGGTCGGTGCCAAGAAAACACCATATGAGAACCCGGAGAGAGGTGCAACCCTGCCTGCGAATAGATCCAAGGGTGTTGTTGAAAAGTGTACCTTCTGTGACCACCGGGTGAAAAAGGGCTTGCTGCCCCGTTGTTCTGAAGCATGCCCTGCCAATGCCAGGGTTTTCGGTGACATCAAAGATCCCAAGAGCGATGTGTCTAAACTACTCGGCAAATTTCGACCTTTCAGATTGCGGGAACAGATCGGAACCAACCCCCACATATTCTACATCAGGGGTTTCAATCCGGCCCAGTACAAGCAGACCAAAGGAGGTGTCTAAATGAGTGCGAAAAAGGGACTTTTCAGTATCTGGATGGCGATTCTGGGGATCATCATCCTGATTGGACTATATACAACATATAAATTGTTTACCACTGGTCACGTTTTATTCAATACAAACGACGTGATCATCTGGTCACTGCCTTTGGGGGTATATATTTATCTGGCCCTGGCCAGCTCCGGCCTGACAATTTTGGCTGCCCTGCCCCTGGTTTTTGGCATTCGAAAATATGAACCTTTTGCAAAGCGATTGGTGTTTTTAGCCATCGCGACACTATGCGGGGCATTCGTATCGATTGGTCTTGAACTGGGTAATGTATTTCACATGATTTATATCATGTTCTCACCCAACCTTTCATCGCCGATTTGGTGGATGGGGGCAATCTACGGTCTCGAACTCATCGTTCTGATCGTCAAGTTCGGTTTGATGCACAAGGGTGATTGGCATAGCGGGTTCAGCAAAGCGCTTGCCACGGCTTCATTCATACTGGCCTTGGTTGCACCATTAATGATTGGGTCTGTATTCGGTATTACCGAGTCCAGGGTAACCTACTTCGGGCCGGTGATGTCCATTTATTGTCTGTTAATGGCTTTTATGAGTGGAACCGCTTTGTTTCTTTTCTACAGCCTTATCGTGAACAAACTTAACGGGAACGGTGTTCCCATAGAGTTGTATGATGAGTTTACCCTCATTTTCACCTACGCAACAGCTGTGGTCGTCGGTTTTACACTGCTGAAGTTTGCCATCGAATCCGCAACAGTTGTACCTGAATTCCTCGTGTATCACCAATTTGAACACGCCTTTGGTGCTATTCGTGGACTTCATACGGAAGTACTTTTGGGGTTATTCCTACCCTTTGTTCTACTGCTATTCCCAGCGGTACGCAAAAGCGTTGGGGGCAAGATAGCCGCATCTGCTTTAATTCTTGTAGGAACACTTTTCATGCACATGGAAATCCTGCTGGCAGGACAAAGTCATCCGGTAGGTCCCAAAGCAGAGCAGTATCCTGAATTCATAAATTATTTTCCAAGCATCTGGGAATTTTTAGTCTTTTTGTTTGCCCTTGGTATCATGCTCCTGCTCTATTCTCTTGGTGAACGATTTCTGAATCTGACTGAAGCGCCCGAATAATATCAACCTCCGACCGGCCCGGTAAAGGGCCGGTCGCAATCTATAATCTATTGGACTCCAGGAAAACATATGAAGACACAAGAATTTATTGAGTATGAACAGTTGAGATTTGACACCTATCGTTTACTGGCCAATGCTTTCTACTTACCTGATGAATGCCTCATCGACAGTTTGGTAACACTGGAAAAATGTATGGAGGAGATTTGCGAAAAATCCTTGGAACAAAATAATATACCCGTTGGTATAAACAAAAAGGACGGCATTGAACTTATGAAAGTCGATTATGCCAAGCTTTTTGTAGGCCCTTTCAGCCTCCTGGCCCCGCCCTATGGTTCTGTATACCTGGAAGGTGAAGGTGTCGTGATGGGCAATTCTACCGCAGATGTTCAAAAATGGTATCGAGCCACCGGTTTGGATGTAGATGCCCAATTCAAAGATGCACCAGATCACATCGCAGCAGAACTCGAATTCATGCATTTTTTGATATTCAAAGAAATGGAGGTAGCGGAACAGGAAGAGACAGAAGGCGTTATCAAATATTTGAAAATGCAGCGATCCTTTCTCGAATATCATTTAGGTGCCTGGATATCTGATTTTGCAGACAACGTCGTGAACAATGCCCAAACAACCTATTATCGAAATCTGGCAAGGGCAACTAAAGCCTTTGTGATGGACGATCTTCAGACGATAACTGCATTGCTGGATTCATGGCAATCTGATGTTGAAAACTCTGTAGAATTAGAATCGGTCAAGGCATGATGTTTATATTATTTCATCCTATTAGACCGTACCCTCATCATGCCCGATCCAAAAAAAATTTATCACCTGTTATGTTAGTATTAATATAACGATTCTTGGAAGAACAAACATGCAGGACTTTGAAACACTAATGGCGGGATCAGCTGAAGCCCACGGACATTTATGCCCAGGCCAGGTTGTAGGTGTTCGCATGGCCATGCTCGGTTGCAGGCTCATTGGTCTCGATGAGCCTACCTGTCACGAACAGATTAAAAAACTCATCGTCTATGTGGAAATGGATCGCTGCACTGCCGATGCGGTTGCCTACGCAACCGGTGTTAAATTAGGTCGCCGATCACTGAAATTTATGGACTACGGCATTATGGCCGCAACCTTTGTTAATCTTGAAACCGGCAAGGCCTTCAGGGTTCTGTCCACGGAAGAATCCCGCGACCTTGCAGAAGCTTACGCACCGGAAATTCCAAAAAAGCATGCCCGCCAATTGGAAGCCTACAAACGTATGCCGGACAGCGTGCTGTTTAGAGTACAGAAAGTCGATGCTCGCGTGAAAGATGCGGATATGCCGGGACCGACACGATATAAGACAAAATGCCAGCTATGTGGGCAGGTCATAAGGGATGGCCGCGAAATTGTCAGAAATAATAAGAATATTTGTAAACCGTGTTCACAAGAAAGTTATTTCAAGCATGCCCGCGAGGTTACATGGCCGGAAATGGATTGGACGCCCTCAAATGTTACAGGCATTACGGAATCCCAGATAGAATGTGACAAGGCCGACCTGCGACACATCAATTGAAATTTTGCTTTTTTGTATCATTGCTAAAGGAGAGACGCCGTGCTGAAAAAAATAAAAGTGGAAAACGCCGTAGGAACCCAATTGGCCCATGACATTACCGAGATTCGCCCTGGCGAGTTCAAAGGGGCAGCCTTCAGAAAAGGCCATACGGTTTGTGACGACGATATCTGCCAGCTTCAAAAGCTTGGAAAAAACCATTTATATCTTATTGATTTAGGCGATGATGAGATTCATGAAAATCAGGCAGCCGCAATTCTTGCAAGGGCACTTGCCGGAGATGGAGTTGTGTGGGAGGACGACCCCAAAGAGGGTAAAATCGGTCTTCATGCCGCTTTTGACGGCCTGCTTAAAGTGGAAACCACATCTCTGGCTGCCTTCAATATGATTGATGAAGTCATGTGTGCCACTCTACACAACAATACCTTGGTAAAAAAAGGTAAGGTGGTTGGGGCCACCCGTGCGATACCGTTGGTGATGAAACAGGCTCCAGTGGAACGTGCAGCAGCAATTGCTGCACAGTACAGGGGAACATTGAAGGTAAAGCCACTTAGAAAAGCCAAAGCAGGACTGGTCATAACCGGCAATGAGGTCTTCCATGGTTTGATCGAAGATCGCTTTGCGCCTGTTCTGTCTGAAAAAGTAGAGGCCTTGGGATCTGAAGTGTCGGGTGTCATATTTACACCCGATAACCAGGACAAAATTGCTCAAGCCATTAAAGATCATCTGGCAGGAGGCTGTGACCTATTGTTGCTCAGTGGCGGTATGAGCGTTGATCCGGATGATGTCACCCGGAAAGCCATAAGGCGTGCCGGTGCTGTGGATTTCAACTATGGTGCTGCCGTCCTACCCGGTGCAATGTTTCTGACCGCTTATATAGATAATACCCCTTTGCTTGGGATTCCAGCATGTGGTCTGCACCACAGAATCACCGTACTCGATCTTGTTTTGCCTCGTATTCTGTCCGGGGAAAAGATTGGAAAAAAGGAACTTTCCTTTATGGGACATGGCGGACTGTGCAAGGATTGTAAGGAATGTGTCTATCCGCATTGTCCATTTGGCAAGGGTTTATAACCGATTATGCTGAAATGCAATGAAAAGGAAGTTAGACCATGAAATTCGGAGTGAACATAATTGGCCGTATAACGGCGGTTTCTGTCAGTGAAACCAAAGGTGTTAAAAAAAGAAACGTTTCTTCAGTAAACCTGGTTGAAAATTTCGGTATCCAGGGAGATGCGCATGCAGGGAAATGGCACCGTCAGCTCAGCCTGCTGGCGGATGAAAGTATTGATAAAATCCGCCATAAGGGGCTTGCTGTGTCAGCTGGTGACTTTGCAGAAAACATTACAACCGAAGGTGTAAGTTTGTGGAAACTGCCGATAGGCTATCGGTTCAAACTGGGAAGTGAAGCCATCGTTGAAGTGACTCAGATCGGAAAGGAATGCCACAAGCGCTGTGCTATATTTCAACAGGTGGGTGATTGCGTCATGCCCAGAGAAGGAATCTTTACCAAGGTTTTAAAAGGCGGTTCCATCAGGCCGGGCGATAATATTGCTGCGGTTTCATACCATTCCGTGGACACAAAAAAGGGTTATCCCGATGCGCCTAATCGATAGTTACGAACGACAAATCGACTATTTACGCATATCCGTCACGGATCATTGCAACCTTATGTGTGGATATTGCATGCCGTCGTTTTCCATTCAACAGCATGCGAAAAAATCGGAAATCCTATGTTTTGAAGAAATACACCAGCTGAGCATGGCTGCGGTAGCCGCAGGCATAAAAAAAATTAGAATCACCGGAGGTGAACCGCTCATTCGAAAAGGTATTGTCGATCTTTGTCGTATGCTGGCCGGAATCGATGGTCTAAAAGAGCTTTCATTGACCACTAACGGTGTCTTGCTGAAACAATTTGCTGAACCGCTTTTCCATGCTGGTTTACAACGGGTCAATATCAGTTTGGATACTCTAAACCGGGAAAAATTTAAGAAAATTACAGGTCAAGATCATCTATTTAGTGTGTTAAGTGGCATTCGAGAAGCAGAGAAAGTCGGCCTATCTCCAATTAAAATCAACACCGTCGTGATGCAGGGGATCAATGATGATGAGATATCCCAGTTGGCCGATATCACCATGAGAAAGCCGTATCAGATCCGTTTTATTGAATTAATGCCTTTTGATAAAGAAAGGCCATTTAGCTTCAAGCAACGGTTTATGCCCATTCAACAAATTATCAAAAAGATTCCAAACATCGATGGGTCTCATATTATTTTCCCACAAAAAAGATCGGGCCCTGCAAAACTGTGCGTTTTGGCTGGTGCAAAAGGGAGTATTGGCTTTATCGCACCTGTGAGCTGGCATTTTTGCAAAACCTGTAATCGTTTGCGTTTGACCGCAACCGGGAATCTTAGAACATGCCTGTTCGCGCAGGAAGAAATTGATCTCAAATCAACGCTACGACAAGGTGCGAGCCATAACGAATTAATCTCGCTTTTTCAGACAGCTGTTACCAATAAACCTCAAGAGCACCAAAGAATTACTCCTGATGCGACACCGATACAAGACCAAGGTATGTACACCATTGGGGGATAATATTGGCAGAATTAAATTGTCACAAATTGTGCTTTAAAAACCGCGAAGGAGAGAACCATGTTTGGCATAGGGCTTCCTGAATTGCTTATCCTCATGATTATCGTGCTTGTTATTTTTGGTGCAGGGAAATTACCCGGCATCGGCTCAGGTCTTGGTAACGGAATCCAAAATTTTATGAAAGCAGTGACGGATACAAAAGACAAAATACCAGCCAAGTTGCCAGAATAAACCGGGTATGTACCTTGGTGCTGTATTCCGGTATCGAATGCAGGAAGGTTTCATTAAAATGGTTTGATTGGCAATCATCGTCACGGTTTTCCAGAAAATACGTTAAAAAATATCTTTAGAGCATGTCTAAATAAGGGGGGCATCCATTGGATAGCTCTATAGCCTTGGATAATAGGTGTTTGGAGAAAAATTACCCCATTACCCTTGATGCTGAAAACAGAAAAATAACAGAAGAAGAATCTTCGACAAATATACAAACATGCTGGACCTGTGGGTCCTGCGATTTCGAATGCCCGATTAATATTTTTACCGGCAGCCTGCGACCTCAAAAAATAGTTCGCATGGCCAATTTAGGCCTTTTGGACGAATTGGTGGCTTTACCAGATATTTGGTATTGTATAAATTGTCGTCGTTGCGGACAAGTTTGCCCTAATGTTGTTAAACCATGGGCGTTAATCGAATATGTCCGTTTGACCGCAATTTTCAGGAAAAATATTTCATGGAAAAAGATTCAAGCTTATAAACATCTTTGGGCTAGTTTTCAAAAGGTTCGTTGGCATGTCATTCAAGCATGCCTCCAGGGAAGAGAAATCGTAAATGTCTCGGATCAACAATGGGATGACTGGCTCAATAAAAAGGGACCGCACTCAGATAGCATCATCCGTCAAGGGATCGGAACACCCTATCCCAACGCCTTAAAAAAATGGAAACAATCCTACCTGACTAGTAATTGTTACACGTGCAACGAATGTGGCAGCGCATGCCTTGTCTCATGTGAAAGATCCATTTTCGATCCCAGTGCTATTGTTCGCATGGTCAACCTCGGCATGCTCGACGAGTTGTTGATTTCCCCGTCCATCTGGTTGTGCCTTTCATGCCAGCGTTGCTCAGAATGCTGCAGCCAGATGGTTGATTGTGCAAATTTAATCCAGACGCTTCAAGAATTGTCTATATCAAGTGGAGCGGTAGATTTCGGGTTGAAAATTAGAATAGAAAACTCAAGTCGAGCGGTATATCAACGACTCATTTCGGAAATCAACCAGTTGATGGGGTGATATTGTTGATTTAATAACGCATACCTTTCGTATCTTCACCCCTGAATTCTTCTCAAGCTTTTAGATACACACCTTTTTTATTAATCGAATCCATATATATTTTGTTAATGCTTTTTAACTATGGTATCGATCCTCTTTAACTCAAAACCTTGTGACTTTGATTCGGAATAAATAAAAGAGTGGAACATGTCTCTAATAGAAGTTATCGCTATTGCCATTGCGCTTGCAATGGATGCATTTGCTGTTGCTGTTGCAGCAGGAGTAATTTTGCGTCAAGTGTCCACCCGACAAACACTTAGGTTGTCCTGGCATTTTGGGCTATTTCAAGCAATGATGCCAGTCATTGGCTGGGGGATTGGCCTTACGGTTCAGGATCTCATATCTTCTTTTGACCACTGGGTTGTTTTTGCCCTGCTATTTGTTATTGGCGGGCGTATGATTTTAGGGGCGATCCGGGGCGAGGAGGAGGAAGTTAAAAGCAGCGACCCGACAAAAAGCTGGTCCCTCGTGATGTTATCGGTGGCTACAAGTGTCGATGCTCTGGCGGTTGGCCTGAGCCTTGCGATACTACGCATCTCCGTTTGGTTTCCTGCTTTGGTGATTGGTATAATTGCGTGTGTGATCACTGCGGCTGGAATTCATATTGGCGGTTTTGTTGGAAGACGACTATCTATTGCCCGCTATGCGACACTGATTGGAGGTGTTGTTTTGTTGTCAATAGGTGGAAAAATTCTATACGAGCATGGGGTGTTCTAAAACAATATTCAATGGAGGAGGCTGGCCAACAGTCTTCATTCAACTTCAGGACCGGTTAACTGAACATCCTTGCCATAGCCCAATTTTATATTATTTCAGGACTATAAATGTTACTATTCAGGATCTCATATCATTTTACTCAAAATTTATAATCCCGGATGCGCCAAAATAATACCGGTCAAAATATCCCCCATGCTTTTTCATAGATTAGAAACGGTAATACCAATGTAGCTAGGATCTGCTTCGATAAAGATTACATCAAACTTTTGGATTATCAGAATTTGAAGATATTATGATTAAACCTATTAAATCAATATGATACGGTTCAGTAGTTCTAATCTTCACTTATAAGGCCGCATTTCTGGTAGGATATTATGGGACTCATAGATCATCAGGGCTGGCTTTGGATACCAATTGGAGATCACAGCTATACTCAAACCTGCGATAAGAGAATAATATGCTCTGAAGTCCTTGGGAATTGGTACGTCCCTGCATGTTAAAGGTTGACTTGGATTAAGTTAGGGCCCGGTTCCGCCAAGGCCCTCGTCAATGCCTCGGCAAGTTCCTCGGCCGTATTTACGGCACAGGCGGGAACACCAAACCCCTGGCTTATTTTTACCCAGTCGGTTAGGGGGTGGCCCAGATCCATCAAAGAGCGTGCCTGCTTCCCGGGCAACCGTGATTCAGCCCGGTTGAATTCCGCTTCGAGGATTTTATAGGATCGGTTGGCACATATCAAGGTGGTGATGTTGAGGTTTTCCCGGGCCTGCGTCCACAAGGCTTGAATCGTATACATGGCGCTGCCGTCCGCCTGAAAATCGATGACCGGTCTGTCCGTGCAGGCAAGGGCCGCCCCGATGGAACAGGACATCCCCATGCCGATGGCTCCCCCGGTAAGCGCAAGCAGGCTGAATCGGGGGGCGGTGGCCGTGTACTTGTAGTACCCGACAGCCGATGTGATGGATTCGTCCACGATGATGGCATTTTCCGGCTGCAGGGCCGCCAGCACAAGACTCGCTTTTTTAGCATCCAGTGTTCCCTGGGGAAGAACCGGCGCCCCGACATTGTCGGCCTGCCTGCCTCGATGCGGCGGGGCCTTCACCGCTTCGGCCAGGTGTTTCAATGCAAGGGCGGCATTACCCGTACTTTCGGACAGGGTGAAAATCTGCTGCGTGTCATTGGTCAGCTGGCTGGTGCCGCCCCTGTAGCCGAAAAAGGCCACGGGTTTTTTTGCGCCGGCCAGGATGATGGTATCAAAGGCACTCAACTGTTGAATTGCAAATTCGGGTACATAGGGGAGGCGGGCCACCGCAGGCAGCCCTCTGCCCCGTTCCATGTGGGCCGGAAATGTTTCCGACAACAGGTCACATCCTACAGCCGCTGAAACGCGTGCCGCATGTTGCAGGCCTTTTTCCCGCAGGGCATCACCCCCCAGAAGCAGCAGGCATTTTTTGCCTTTCTTGAGTGCCACGGCCGCTGTGTCGATCCCGTGATCATCTACTTCAGCCGGGTTTGTGGTGACCGGTGCAATGTGTGGGTCTGGAATGTCGGCCCACTGATAATTCTGGGGCAGGATCAGGGTAGCGCCCATGCCCAGGAGGGCGGCCTGCAAAGCATCCGCGGTATCCTGGGACACCGCATCGGTGGAACGGACCATACGGGTCCACCCGGAAACGGTTGCGGAAAGAGATTCAATGTCCATGGTCAAGGGGGCATCAGCGCCCTTGTGCCAGGAGGCGTGGTCACCGATGACATTGAATACCGGTGTGCGCGCACGCCGGGCATTGTGCAGGTTTGCCACGGCATTTCCCAGACCCGGCCCCAGGTGGAACAGGGTCATGGCCGGTTTTCCCGTCATCCTGCCGTATCCATCTGCCGCACCTGCACAGCAGCCCTCGAATAGCCCCAGGACGGGACGGATGCCCGGCAATTCGTCAAAGGCCGCCACGAGCGGCAGTTCGGTGGTTCCGGGATTGGTGAAACAGACCTCCACACCGGCCTGCGCGGCAGTTTTCAGAAGTATTTCAGCACCGTTCATTATTCATTGTCCTGTTTTCCATGCAGTCTCGAACGAGTCTCTGCGTCTGGTTGACCATGGTAAGCGGGATGGATAATATTTGGTCAACATAAGATAATTCGTGTAGTGAATATCTGACGCCGAGAGGTGTCTTGGGGTACTCCTGAAGAAAGAGCCGCATACTTTTTAAAGACCCTCGGGCGCCAGCCTTCACCTCAACGGGTATCGGTCTACCGTCAATTTCGATTAGATAGTCGACTTCGGCATTGCTACCCCGTACTTCTCTTGCCCAAAAATGGAGCTTCTTATCGGTGTAGGGATCAGCCAAGGCGGTAAGTTCCTGGGCCACAAACTGTTCGGCAACGCTGCCGGCATTGATCTGCATTATATTATCTGTCGAAACAGTGGCAGCCTGAAGCCCCAGTGAATTTTGCATCAACCCTACATCAATATAGGCAATTTTGAACTTGCGTTCATTCATGGTTGCCATCAATGGAACGCCTGCCCCGGATGCATGACAGATTTTAAACACAAGTCCGGCGTTACCCAGTAGTTCAAGGGCATTTTTCAAATATTTAGATTAAGACATAAAAGTCAACCATAAAAACAGTAATCAATGCATATAATACAAGGTTATTTTGTGTCAAATTGACTTAATATGATGGGTTATTTCCAAATTTTCATGCGTTATGTGCAAAAGTATATATAAGGCAAATAAAAATACACATGCTTCATGGTCTGTTGGATGTGTAAGGGCATGAAAATTTATGCTGTCGTTTTCATACAAAATGCGATATCTGAACCTAACTGTGATACAAACGAAAAGTGCATAAGGAGAACTGAACGTGCGAATTACATCGCTCCTTGGGAGCGCAAAAAAGAAAGGCAACACGGCCACCGTTTTGGGATGGGTGGAAGAAGAACTGAAAGCATCGGGGCACGATGTGGAACGTATATATCTCCACAGCAAGTCTATCAAGGGGTGTATGGGGTGTGCCAAATGCCGGGAAAATGCCGAAGAAATAGCCTGTGTCCAGAAAGATGACGCCACGGGCATACTGGAACAGATGATTGCATCCGATGTCGTCCTGTTCGCTTCACCTATCTACTTTTGGGGATTTACGGCCCAGTTAAAGGCGCTGATTGACCGCGGTTTCGCCCTGGTCACCAACTATCACCAGCCAGGGCACACCTCTTTGATGGAAGGCAAACGCATTGGTTTGCTGGTAACCGGCGCGGGTGTTTATGAGCAGAATGCAGAGGGCATGTTTGCGGCCTTCGATCGGTTAGGGGGTTATCTGTTGGCCAGAAAATCCGGGGAGCTGTTCGTGGACAAGTGCAGCGTGCCTGCCGAACTGCCCGGGGATGTCAAGGACAAGGCAGTGGAACTGGCGTGTTCGTTGGTGGGTTGATCGTCAACAGAATTTTGTGCCCCTTGCTGAACGAAGCCATTTTTGCCCTGGAAACCGGGGTTGCCGGCGCCAAAGATATCGACAAAGGATTGGTTCTGGGCTGCAATCACCCCATTGGCCCGCTGACGCTTTCGAATATGATCGGTCTGGCGGTATGTGCCATGTGCCAGGCGGGCAGGTGTGAGGTGTTGTCGAAGTTTTTGTTGGCCCTGGAAGAAATCATGTAGTCCGGCAGGGTATTCAATGGATGCGCGGCAAAGGAGGAATTGTGGACTATGACTTCATTATTGTTGGTAGTGGATTTGGTGGTAGTGTGTCGGCACACCGGCTTACCCAAAAAGGATACCGTGTCGCCGTCATCGAACAGGGCCGGGAAATTTCCCCCGAAGATATAGAGGCAGCTGACGCTAACTCAAAAAAGTTTCTGTGGATGCCGGGCTTGAAAATGAATGGATATTTCTATCAGCGTTTTTTCAGGCACACCTCCATTGTGGGCGGCGTGGGAGTGGGCGGCGGAAGCATCGTGTTTGCATCGGTTCTTTTAAGGCCCAAGAAGGTTTTCTACCAGCATCCGGAATGGTCAAATCTGGGTGTAGACTGGGAGGCGGAACTGGCACCTCACTATGATACCGCCGAGAAAATGCTGGGCCGGACCAAAAATCCCATATTCGACAAACAGGATGAATATCTCCAAAAAACCGCACAAGAGATGAACCGGGCCCACACCTTCGGCCCAACCTACAACGGCATTTTTTTTGGCACACCCGGTGTTACCGTACCCGATCCATATTTTGACGGAGAGGGACCTGATAGAGCCGGATGTCAGCTCTGCGGCGATTGTTTGTCCGGCTGCGGTAAAAATGCCAAAAATTCTTTGGATCGGAATTACCTTTATTTTGCGAAAAAAAACGGTGCCGAAATATTGCCCGAGCGCAAAGTCAGCCGGATTGTGCCCCTGGAAAACGGTGGATATGCCGTTGAAATGGTGCACCCTATCATCAAGAATAAAGCCTACAAAACCTTAAAAGCCAACAAAGTGGTTATCTCCGGCGGTGTCCTGGGTTCACTGGAGCTCCTTTTTACATGCCGCGATGTTGCCGCTACCCTGCCCAAAATATCCAATCGACTTGGCACCGGTGTGCGCACCAACAGCGAGGCTTTTGCCATTGTTCTGTCCAGGGATATTAACGAGGATTTAACCCGAGGCAATGCCATCACTTCCGATTTTTACCCGGATGATGTGACGCATATCACCCAGAACCGCTTCCCGGATGCTTACACAATGATGAAAATGCAAGCCGGGCCGATGGTGGACGACCATCGACCCTGGCGTCGTGCGCTGAGGACATTCGGCAACATGATCCTGCATCCCCGTGATGCTACCGCTTCATGGTTTGCCAAAAATTGGCGTCAGCGTATCACCGTCTTCACCGTCATGCAGCATCTGGACAATCAAATCAGCTTTACCTACGGCAAAAACATGTTTTCACCTTTGAAACCCGTCCTCAAATCCAAACGCGTCAAAGGCAAGGAAGCGCCATCCTACATCCCTGTGGGCAATGAGGCCGGCCGCATTTATGCCCGTATCTCCAACGGCATACCGCTGAACAGCTTTATGGAATCCATCGCCAATTTGACAACCACTTCTCATATTTTAGGCGGGTGCAACATCGGTGCAGATGTTCAAGATGGCGTCGTAGACACTAACCTGGAAGCCTTTGGTTATCCAGGCCTGTATGTCATCGATGGTTCCGCCATACCGGCTAACGTGGGTGTCAATCCCAGCTTGACCATCACCGCGCTGGCTGAGCGCGCCATCAGCCGAATGCCATCAAAAAAAGAATAAAAAGGCCGGATGGTAGTAAAATAAGGCTTTGGAAACATCATCAATCCGGCTGAGCACTACGATAGCCGTGCAGATTCATAGTGATATGGGCTTTGAAAAAAATGAAAGCCGCCTTCGCTCCAGAATTCAATCGGAACATAATTGTGACAACCGGTATATCAATAATCCCTCCGGCATAAAGATATAATGTGCCTGTCCCCTTTCCTTGTTCTTGTTCCATCCAATCCTGCGACAAGAGAATAATCCTCCATTTGCTAAAGGTACTATAATCCGCTAAAATATGCCTCGCTCTTGTATCATTAAAACGGGAACCAAGGTCACTCACTATGCCCATTTCATTTTCCTCAAAAAGTCACGGCCAGATTCCGATAGGATTTTTCAACATCGAAACCGACATGCTGCTTATGGACCACTACTTTTTCTTTTCTACGGATTTTTGTGAATGGATCATTGAGTGGACTGAAAATAAAGAGACCAACCGTGATAAAAAAGTGATCTACCTTATTCCACAACGAGAAATGATCGGCAATTTATCCGGTGCCATTCATGGATACGAATTCACAGGCTTCATCGGGGAGGTCTACAAGTTGTTTCCCTTCCCAGAAAGCCATGCAGGTTTTAAGCAAAAACCCTACGGCACTCAAAATCGGCCGGCAGTCGAACAGACAATACAGCCTTATGCCGAACGATTGAAGGTCCCGATCATTTTTCACCAGGGCAGTTCAACAATCGATTTTGGTGTTTATACATTCAGTTCAGAGGTTTTTAGGGACATCATAGGATATATCGAAGCAGGCGGGATGCCCGGCTGGCTGAATGGGCGACCACCCGATTATGTAATCAGGATGATGGCCAAGCTGGCAATCACTCACCACCAGCATTTAAGGAAATAGATTTATATGTCCATTCTGAACTCTTACCTAACCTGAGCGTTTCAACTTGAAATGTTTTTATAGTATTACAGCCGCAATCAGCCTTGTGATAAGAGAATAGAATTGCCTCTCAAGGCCCCTTATCATACAATCATTGCCAGGCTGTGATCACCGAATTTGATCAAGTCTTGTATTTTGTGAGTACCGGAATGCACTAATTTGCATATGTAACCTTCGATGCCGAACTGAAAACCTGCCTTGACAGAGTTCACA
>Ga0164313_10002013_pt1 | contig 18249 bp, 15 predicted proteins | sample GuaBasSedimGuay4_FD_113735 | JGI IMG/M metagenome (GOLD analysis project Ga0164313, IMG submission 113735) | Subseafloor sediment microbial communities from Guaymas Basin, Gulf of California, Mexico - Guay4, Core 4569-4, 0-3 cm | ecosystem: Environmental > Aquatic > Marine > Hydrothermal vents...
ACACCGACAAAATCGTTGGTAAGATAGTGGATAAACTAAAAAAATTGGATATAGATGAAAATACTATTATAATTTTTACGGGTGACAACGGCACACATCCTTCTATTTTTACACATACTAAAAAAAGAATTATACAAGGTGGAAAAGGTAATACCATCAATGACGGCACACGTGTCCCCCTGATAGTTTACTGGCCCCGGAATATAAAAAGAGGATCTGTCTATGAAGGCTTAATTGAGTTCAGTGACTTTTTCCCAACATTTGCTGATATTGCCGGGAAAGAGGTGAAATGTGATGGTAAGAGTTTTTATCCATTATTGACCGGCACTAATTACCAACCAAGAAAAACCGTATTTGTGCATTATGATCCAAAATGGGGTAAACGTGTAAATCAATATAGAAATCAATTTGTCAGAACACTTGATTACAAATTGTATCGGGGTGGACAATTCTTTAACCTACCCAACGACATTCTTGAAAAGAATCCTTTACACCTGGATTCACTGTCAGAAAAAACAAGAGCAGTGAAATCCGGGTTGATAAAAGAACTTGATAAGCATCCTGTAATGCAAATGAATAATTGAGTTATCATACTCTGATTTATTCTACCTTACAAAAAACTACTTAGGGTCTACTGAAAAAGTCTGTGGTGCATCAGATACAAAGCTGCAAGGCGAAGTTGTATATTAATACTACGATGCCGTAGCAATGCAGTAGATGATGTGCCACAGACTAACATAAATAAATGCAAGGTTATATGTTAAATGAATCAAAAAGCGTACATTTTAAGAAAAATTGCTCGATATAATCAATTGTATATCAAATAATTATGTATTTTTCAGTAGGCCCTACTTATGCAGAACCTGACCCTTATATTCACCATTAAGTGTTTTAAGGAAGCTAACGATTTTTTCAACCTCAGTTTTTTCTGTGATAGCTTCACCCAATTGGTATTTCAACATTACTACAACTGCATCATCAAGAGTGAGTGCATTACCATCATGGAAATATGGTGCGGTAAGCGCAATATTTCTCAATAAAGGTGTTTTGAATTTATATCGGTCAGATTCCTTTTTGGTGAAGTTGTACAAACCATAATCTGCTTCATTAACATCTCCCCGGTCAACGAAATAATCCATTGCAAGACCCATATATTCAAACGACTGACCTCCCATGGCCTGACCAACGTGACAGGTAGCGCATTTTTTTTCTTTAAACAACAAGTATCCTTCCTTTGCATCATCAGAAATGGCGTTCTCATCCCCTTTCAGATACTTATCAAAAGCACTGTTGGGAGTAATGAGGGTCTTTTCAAACTCAGCAATCGCATGTGTAATGGTCTCCCCTGTGAATCCTTCAGGATAAATGACTGTAAATGCCTCCTTTAGCTTGGTATCCGCATTCAACTTTGGGATAACTTCATCCCATGATTTGGATCCCATTTCCACCGGATTCAAAGGAGGCCCAGCGGCTTGCTCCTGTAAATCCCTGGCCCGGCCATCCCAAAATTGTTTGATATTAAATACTGCGTTGTATACAGTTGGGGCATTGATTCCTCCTTTCTGATTATTTATACCATCAGAAACTTTTTTATTGTCGACGCCTGCAGTGCCCAAATTGTGACAAGATGCACATGAAAGAGTATTGTCTCCGGACAGCCTGTTATCGTGATACAACATGAATCCCAATTCCGCCTTTTCCGGATTGTATTCCACAGATTCAACAACAGGCTGTATAGGTTCATTTGCAAACTTTTCATTTTCAGTATTTGTCGCGTAATGCTCCAGCCGGGTCTCACTCACCCAATCCAGTATAGAGGCCTTTTCTGTGTCATCAACTTTACTCGACCAATGGGCACTTGTGAAGTTAGCAGGTGGCATAGTGCCATCGGCAATGGCTTTCTCAATTTTAGCCATAGCCGCCTCAGGAACCACAGCCCCACCGGCCATTAAATTAAACAAGCTGCTCAAATCCATCGCACGTAATCCCAGCTTCATATCTTCCTTCACCATATCTCCGATAATCGGAAAACTGCCGTAAAACGGCAAAGAGGCCTGCTCTGAATGGCAGCTCAAACAGCCGTTATCCTGCATCGTGATTACGGCCTGCTTTACAACAACATCTGAAATTTCATCTGTATTGACTCCGTGGGTTTCCGGCATTTTCATAAACGAATAGGCCACTATGACGAGAATCAAAAGCACCAATAGAATTATATTTTTTGTATTCATGGCTATAAATTTTTTGTTGAATATATTTAAAATAAATTAACGGCTAACATATATAAAACGAAAATAATATAGCCAAAAGGCAAAACAACTTACAGGTCAGCACATGAATAATACGGATTAATAAGGTTAAGTCTAATTGTAAAAGTTGGATGTGATAAATTTTACAATTTGTATATTACATTTTGTAAATTGCATTTGTATTATGAACATGCAGAATTATTAAGCGTACAAAATCAGATAGTTATTTTCAGGTGTATGATTGCTTTCTTTCCCGATGGCTGGAACATTAATACATAAAATTATCATAATACTGCTAAAGTAGAATATAATAAATAGTCATATTCAAATATGAAATAATTACAATGAACGATATAGAAAAATTTCGAGCTCATGCACACGATTTGGTCAATTGGATGGCCGATTATTTTAAAGAAATTGAAAGTTATCCTGTAAAATCACAGGTTAAACCCAGGGAAATCTACAGCCAATTACCTGCTGATCCTCCTGCCGAAGGAGAAGATTTTCAAAATATTATGGATGATTTCAACCGGATCATAATGCCGGGCATGACTCATTGGCAACACCCCTCCTTTCATGCATATTTTAACGCAAACAATTCCTTCCCCTCCATTCTTGGGGAAATGCTCACCGCCACACTTGGATCACAATGTATGATTTGGGACACATCACCGGCCGCTGCTGAGCTCGAAGAAAAAATAATGGAATGGCTAAAACAAATGATGGTGTTGCCTAACGAATGGCATGGAGTAATCCAGGATACTGCGTCAACTTCCACTCTTGTGGCCATATTATCAGCCCGAGAACGCTTTACCAATTTTCAGATCAATATAAATGGCTTTTCGGGTCAATCCGATATGATATTTTATTGCTCTGAAGAAGCTCATTCTTCCGTCGAGAAAGCGGTTAAGATTGCCGGGTTTGGAAGTAAAAACCTCCACAAAATCAAAGTGGATTCATCTTTTGCCATGATCCCGGAAAAGTTGGAAAAACAAATCCAAAAAGACATTACCCTCGGACTCCAACCTATAGGGGTAATTGCAGCAGCCGGCACAACCAGTACTCTGGCTATGGATCCGTTGCGGCCAATTGGAAATATCTGTAAAAAATACGAGCTGTGGTATCACATCGATGCAGCTTATGCAGGTAATACACTTGTCCTTCCAGAAAAACAATCTTTGTTCGACGGGCTTGAACTCGCGGACTCCTTTGTCTTCAATCCTCATAAATGGATGTTTACCAACTTTGATGCTTCAGCTTACTTCGTCCGCGACAAAAACGCTTTGATATCTACCTTCGAAATATTACCGGAATATCTAAAGACAAGATCAGTCTCGGAAACCAATAATTACCGTGACTGGGGCATACAGCTCGGGCGCAGGTTCCGCGCGCTTAAACTCTGGTTCGTCATTAGAAGCTATGGTGTAAACGGCATTAAAGATACATTTAGAAAACATATTGCCCTCACCGGACAGTTTAAAGATTTTTTGGATCAAGACAGCCGGTTTGAGATCATGGCTCCGGTAGATTTTAACCTTGTATGTTTTCGTTACACTCCTGAAAAAATATCAGATGAAAAAACTATCGACAAACTCAATGAACAAATACTGGAGAGCATCAATAAAACAGGGAAAGCTTATGTAACCCACACGCGGCTCAATGGTAAATACACCATTCGTTTTATTGCCGGACAAACAAGAATTGAAAAAGCACATATCGATAAGTTCATCAACCTTTTAAAAGATACTATAGAAGAAATTGTAGAGTAGAGACGCCCACGGTTGTAAAGCGTAAGGTTGTAGAGACGCACGGCCGTGCGTCTCTACAGTACGTCTCTACTCGCCAAAAACCCTTTTCAACACTTCCTCCCGGTAACTTCTTCCTACCGGGATCATTTTGCCACCGATCTCAAGTTGATTGCCTTCCATGATCTTAACCCGGCCAAAAGGCACAATATATGACCTATGTACGCGCATAAAACGGTCAGCAGGAAGGATTTCTTCCAATCTTTTTAAAGATTCAAGTGCTATAATTCGCTTTTCCTCAGTAAAATAAGACACATATTCTTTCAATCCTTCGATGTACTTTATTTCATTCAACTTGATCTTATATATTTTACGATCTGCATGTACGACAATATGCTCGTCCATCACCTGCGCTGGCTTTGGTTCTTCATCCAATTTCCTGAGTCGAATGAGTTCTGAAGCTTTATTAACAGCCTTTAAAAATCGCTCAAAAGGAAAAGGTTTTACAAGATAATCTATCACATCCAATTGATACCCTTCCAAAGCATACTCCGAATACGCAGTAGTAAAAATAACCGCAGGTTTAACAGCCATTGACTTAAGAAACTCCACACCTGTCAGTTCCGGCATTTGAATATCGAGGAACATTAGATCCACAGCCTCTCGTTGCAGTACCTCCATGGCTTCTAATGGGTTTTTACAAGTGGCAACCAGTTCAAGGTGAGGCAATTTTTTAACATATTCTTCAAGCAATGTCCGGGCCAAATGCTCATCATCCACAATCATACATTTGATATTCATAACAATATCTTTAGATCTACCCTAAATTCATTTCCAATTTTATCAATCTTTAACTCATAGGCATCTTTATATAACATATCAAGCCTCTTTTGCACATTCTCCAGGCCGATTCCACCGGCTCTGTCCTTAGTAAATTCCCGACCGGGCAAACTGTTGCGAACCAAAAAATGCAAGCGACTACTATCCGTCGAAAGTTGAATATTCATCCACCCGCTATTCGCAATGAAAATATCGCCATGCTTAAACGCATTTTCAATAAATGGAATGAGTAGCATTGGCGCAATCTTAAGCTGTCCATCCACAGAAATATCTATTTCGATACGCCTGGAATGTTTTTCTTTCAGCTTCTGAAGGCCCACATAATTCCATATATAATCAATTTCTTTCTGCAGACTCACTTTATCTTCCTGACAATCATACAATATATAGCGTAGCATATCGGATAATTTCAAAATCATTTCAGGGGTTTTTTTAGACCCTAACATGGAAAGTGTATAAATATTGTTCAACGCATTAAATAAGAAATGCGGATTGATCTGTGATTTGAGGAACTTCAGTTCTGATTGCAGGTTTTCACTTTTCAATAGCGCTGCCTCTTTTTCCCTATGTAATGCAATACGTGCCGTTTTATATGCCGTGGAAAGGAAAAATATTGCTAAGGTCTGGGTAAAATGCATAAAGAAACGCATATACTGAAATCTCGGGCCGAAGCCAGTTGCTGATAAAGGTTTACCTTGACGTGGGCCTCCCCCCCTGAAGGATCCCGGTCCAATATCAAAAATTATATTAGCTACCCATTGATCATATACATATAAACCGACAAAGCATAATAAAACAAAACCAAAATATACCCCATACTGCTTTGTAATTAAAAACCGTGGAATTAGAATTTCCATATTCACATAAGCAATAATCATTTGGGGTATGATAATAATAACACCAAATCTCAAAGCCCAGGCAATATCATCCCGTCCCGAGAAAACAACTCCTATTAAAGCTAAATATCCCAGCCAAAAAATAATATGTATTAATAAGGTATTCGGTCTTGCTGAATTTTTCATCTGGTTCATCATATTAAGCTGCAAAGTAATCTTTTACTTTCATGAGCACAATTTTTTTCAATTATCGACAGCATTAAATCAACCAACATTCAATCAATATCAAATAGATTAAAAAAATGGGGTTTTAATCTTATGAATCCATGCTTTCATTTGTTGAGATTTTAAGGTCATTCGTTGAAAATTTTTTTTTATTCCATAACAATAAAACAATTTTGACCCAGATAAACACGAAAACTAAAAAATAACGACAATGAAAAAGATTATATTATCAACAATTGGAATTGCAACAGCAGCAATAGCCACGTGGCTGATGTTATCAAGCTTTATTCAGCCGGTTGCCGATGAAGATCCGGTAACACCAAGATCGGAAATCAGAAACTATGTTAAAGAGCATATTTGGCCTGTACTCACAATACAAAGGGAAAAACTAAATAGTTATCTCTCTCCCGACGAGCTCAAAAAAGTTGAAACGCTGAAAGCAGGCCAGGCTGCACTACGTCAAGAAATGATGGAAACTTTTAAATCCAGGAGATCATCGGGCTTCCCAAAAAGAGATGGCCAGGGCCCACAATTTACTCCTGAACAAAAAGAAACCATGCGTTCGCATATGATGACACGGGGAAAAATCCGAGCTGAAGCTTATGCTATTGCAGCTGCACATCAGAAAGAAATATTCGCTTTGATCGATGAACTGGATTATGAAAGATCAGAATGGCGGTCATACATGCACAACATCTTCCTTAAATTCCACGAACAGCGTGGCTTTGGGAAGCCAGGACAAGGACGAGGACAGGGCATGGGCCCGCAGGGTATGCAAGGCATGCAGGGTATGCAGGGTAACCCCGGGCAGGGAAGATGGATGAACAAAGGCAGACGCACACCAATGGGGAATTCAGGCCGTGGAGGATTTGGCTTTATGCAATTGAACAACCCTGTCAATTTCCTTTTGTTCGATCCAGAAAATATGGGGCAATTTCTTGAAAATAGTTCGAATTCCATGGGCTTATTCTATCCAAATCCAGCAGGAGATATAATCAAAATTAAATTACAGATAGAAAAAGCCCAACAGGTAACTGTTAAGCTTTTTGATAGCCAGGGAAACCAATTGGCCATCATACTACAGGAAAAAAAGGAAGCGGGCACACACATCAAGGAATACGATGTTAGCAACCTTAAATCCGGTGTCTATTTTTATGAAATTGTCATGGGTGAGCAGGTTATTAAGAGAAGATTTGTAAAAAATTAAATAGGGTCTGATTCAGACTTTATATAAACTTTAAATACATTCAAATGAAAACTCTATTTATATTAATTTCCCTTTTCATGCTTTCATTTATCCATGTTCCGACCCATGCTCAAAGAGGCGGGCGGGGCGGTGGAGGCCAGGATCCGGAATATATGGCACAGAGACAAACTGAAATGATGACTGAGCGACTAAGCTTGACTAAAGAGCAAATTCCGGCAATTGAGAAGATCAACCTGGAAACCGCAAAAGTTATGGTTTCATACCGGGACACACATCGGGGAGATCAGGCCGGTATGCGCAATAAAATGCAGGAATTACAAAAAGAAAAAGAACCGGCCTTAAAAAAAATACTGACCGGTGAGCAATGGAAAAAACTCCAGGAACTTCGTAGTGAACAACAAGGAGGATATGGCCCCGGTTACGGGCGAAACTAACCTTTAACAAAGTAAATAAATTTAACAAAAATCTCTTTCAATTGCCGGAAGGGATTTTTTTTATCCTCATGGTTTTTCTATTTTGTTGAAACAAATTCAACTCACATGCCAAAGATCAAATTTGTACATACGGCAGACCTGCACCTGGACACTCCCTTTAAAGGATTAACTCGTGTTGATGACCGATTGGCAGATAAACTGAAAGACGCAACTTTCAAGGCTTTTGAAAACATAGTAGATACATGTTTAACCGAACATGTAGACTTCCTGATTATTGCCGGCGACACTTTTGACTCCGACGAAAGTAGCCTGAAAGCCCAGTTTTTTTTTACAGGACAACTGGGCAGACTCCACGAGACCGGTATTCCCGTGTACATGATTTGTGGCAATCACGATCCTCTCCCCTCCTGGTCACCCTTTATTAAACTACCAGATAATACTACCAGATTTGACGATAAATCAGTTAGCTCTGTCACTTATACCAAAAACGGAATAGCTTTGGCTGAAATATATGGGATCAGTTTTGGCAAAAAAGAAATAAAAGAAAACCTTTCTCTTCGATACAATAAAAATAGCACTAAAATACCCTTTTCCATTGCCCTTCTTCATGGAACTTCGGGCAAATCAGACAAACACGCCAGTTACGCACCTTTTACATCCAGAGATTTGGCAGATAAAGGCTTTGACTATTGGGCCCTTGGCCACATCCACAAATGGGAGATCCTGCAGAAAGCCGGGCCGGCAATTGCCTATCCCGGAAACCCACAGGGCAGGGATTTTGGCGAGACCGGTTTTAGAGGAGGCCTTATTGTAGAGCTGGAAACTGAAAAACCTCCCACTATCATGTTTTTCAACACATCCGACCTGATTCTTGATTATCTCACCATCAACATTGAAGGAATTGAAGATCAGGAGAGTCTTTTAAGCAAAATCAACGGGGAGATTGAAAAAATATCCAATGCATATAGCAACCGATCTATGATCCTCAGGCTTATCCTTTCAGGAAGAACGGCAATGCACACAATGTTAAAAGACCTGGCAATGCAAGCCGAAATGGTGGACATCGCCAATGAACAACTGACAGATACAGATCCATTTTGCCGGATAGACCGCTTACAAGTACAAACCATGCCCATTGCTGACATCAACAAACTCGCCAATGCAAATGATTTTACAGGCGATTTGTTACGGACAATAGAAACTTACCAACAGCACCCAGAAATGCAAAATGAAATGATCGACAATGCATTAGCAGGATTTAAACCATCGCAAATGGGCCGTTATCTAAACAATTTGACCAAAGAAGAAAAAATGAAAATCCTGGAACAAGCCAAATGGATATTGATCAATGAACTCAACAAGGATTAAACCATGATCATTAAGAATATCCATATCGACGGTTTTGGAATCTATCATGATTTCTCTTTGCCAACCCACCTTGAAAAAGGGATCAATATCCTGTATGGTGAAAATGAAGCAGGGAAATCCACATTGCTACAATTTTTGCGATATACACTTTTCGGTTATCCATCGGCAAGAAAATCACCAAAAATGGACCCCTTGGCGGGAGGAAAACATGGTGGTAGAATTGTAGCTGAAACACTTTCAGGAGATCAAGTGATATTCGAACGGCATGCCGCAACCAAACAGGGACAAATCCAACTTCACTATAACAATAAAGTTTACAATGATGAAAATATGTGGTTCCGCCTGCTTGGCAATGCCAATGAAAAACTTTTTAACAATATATACGCTTTTACCCTTGATGAATTGATCGACTACGGCAGTCTTAATGATTCAGGTATGCAAGACCGGTTATTCAGCATCGGCATGGGGCTCAATACCGCATCCATTCAGGAAATAGAAAATAGCATTAGAAATTCCATGGATCAGATATACGTGGAAAGAGGCAGAACAAAAAAAGTTAATGAGTTGCTGGAGCAAATCAAAACCAAACAATCACATCTGACAAAACTAAAAGATAATAAGCCACTTTTTAATGAAATATCTAAAGAGGTTGTAATACTGGAAGGCCAATCAGAAATTCTGGAAACTAAAATCAACGATACACATCTGAATTTAAGCAAAACGACAAACCTGCTTAAATGCTACCCACACTTTGTAGCACTGCAACAAATTGATAATAATCTGTCAATCCTGCCCGCCTACGAAGAACTTCCGGGACAGTGGAAGGAAGATCTGACAACAGCTGAAGAAAGACTACGGCGGTACAGAGAAAATAAGAATAGATTAACAGTGAAGACGAACCACTCCCGGGGAAAACAGGAGTCTATAAACCCAGATTTCCAGATATTAGAGAGTAAGCCCAAAATCACAGAGATGCGGGACAATCTCAAACTTTATCAGGAACAAATCCGAAATTATCAGGATCTGCAAACAAGACATAAACTGATAGGCGATGAGATCGAAAAATTAACGAAACAATTAGGAACTAATGTGTCGGTTTCTGAAATAGATGAAACTAATTCGGAAGCTATACGTGCTAAAATCACAGCTTTTATCAATCAACACAAAGTAATTGAGGATAGAAATAGTGCATCAAGGGTTAAGCTCGATGCAGCTTATGATAAGATTTCATTTCTAAATATCAAATGGATATCTATTACGGCCGGATTGATTTTATTGCTTGGTGCGGCAGCTCTGTATTATTACAATTTTCAAATAGGCGCAGCCCTCATCGCTTCAGCAGGAGTGATCATGATTCTGACCGGTCCATTTATGAAATCAGATAAGAGACTTAATATACTTCAGCAACAGGTTGTACAAACTGAAGATGAATTACAAAAACTAGATGTTCAAATATCTTCATTTATTAAAAACACTTTTAAAACAAACCTGGATTTCGAACCCCTGACTGCATTGAAAATGACCGGAGCAATTGATCAAATCCAAGAACAGGTCAGACAAAAGAAGGTACTTATCAACCAAATGGAGGGTTTAAAGAAAAATATAGACTCCTATGAGCAAAATGTTGACCAGCTCATCACAAAAATAGATAAAGAAATCCCCGATAATGTGAAGGAAGTTTTAGTTCATACACTACTCGATCTACTGCAACAGGAAGAAAACCATAAACTAAAAAAGGAAGACTTGCAGAACCAAATAAACGAGCAGATCATCGATCTGGAAAACTTTGGGAGTCAGATATCATCGACAGAAAAAGAAGTTGCTAACATATTGGCTCGTGCAAATGTCAAGACAAGGGATGAATTCATAAAACGTTACGAACAAAATAAAAATGTAGAAGGCTTACTCGATGAGAAAAAAGCCAACACTATGGCCATTGAAATTATTTTTGGACCTGGAAAATCAAATGCTGTTGCCAGTGAATTAAAGGCCACAGATAAATTAAAACTTGAAGCCCAATCTTTTAACCTTGATGCCGGTTTACAGGAATTGAAAAATGAACAAAAGGAGTTGCTCGACCGTCTGGGTGGCATCAAAAAGGAGCGTGATAGTTTGATGAATACTTCTGAGCTAGCCCGCCTTGCGACAGAAATAGAGACCTTGAAAGAAAACCTGAAATTGGCCCGTCAGGATTGGCTGACAAACCGAATTGCACTGGACTTATTGCATTCTGTTAAAAATAAATATGAAAAGGAAAAACAGCCCGAAGTAATCGGAAAAGCCAAAAAGCATTTTTCAAAAATTACTGGTGGAAAATATCCGGATCTGAGAGTGCCTTTCGGCCAACAGGGGGTCACCATTACAGACCGTCATGAAAAAAGAAAAGCACTTCATACGCTCAGCCGTGGAACTAAAGAACAATTATTGCTTTCTCTCCGGTTAGGGTTTATCGAATCATACGAAAAAGAGGCCGAACCCTTACCTGTTGTGATGGATGAAGTATTAGTGAATTTTGATGAAAAACGTGCGCGAAAACTTAGCGAGATACTTAACGATTTTGGTCAGAACCGTCAGATACTAATATTCACGTGCCACAGGCATACAGCAGATCTTTTTGAAAACAATAAGTTGAATCTTATAAATTTATGAAGTACTACTTCTCAGATGCCCGTCCCATCTCTTCCTGTAGTTTTTTCTCAATTTCATTCAACCGTTTTTTCTTTTTCTTTAACTCATCCTCCATTTGTTGCACCTCTGTAACATCCAGCTGCACTCCTAAAAGTCCGGTTTGATTCATATATGAAATATGGAAGGGCATTTTTTTACTTTGAAGTATCCTGATATTACCCTCCTTGTCCTTGAATTTTTCTTTGGGATTATAGTAAATTTCACCCTTTTCAATCACTTTTAGCTCAGCCTCACGGAATTCCTGCGCCTCTTCATGTGAAAAAAAATCAAAGTCAGTGGTGCCCAGCAATTCCTCAATTGTCTTACCATATACATCAGCCACTGCCTGGTTAAGCAATATCAATTTTCCATCTTTATCCTTTACAAATACCTTTTCCGGTATTTTATTCAGAATATCAATCATCATTTTTTGACGGTCTTCAATTTCCTGTTGCATTTTGCCCTCATCAGCCCTTAATCTTTCCATCTGCTCTTGTGTTGCTGCGAGCTCTCCCATGTTTTGTCGCAATTCTTCTTCCTGAGTTTTCATTTCCTCAGCTTTCTGACGGGTTTCCTCTAAAAGACGTCTGGTTGTATGATTGATCTTTCCCACTCTTAGTGAAGATGCAATATTCTCTCCCACCTGCTTTACAAATTCGATCTGATCCTGATCCAGTTCTTGTAATGAGGCAATTTCCAATACTCCTTCTATATGATCCTCATCCATCAGTGGGACGATGAGTACAGATGCAGGTTTGGAAATCCCCATACCAGACTGAATATAAAAATGATCTTCTTTTATAGATGTGATATAAACTTCTTTCCGCTCCAGGAATACCTGCCTGCCAATCCTTCCCCTGGTTGTATTTTACGCATTTCATGTTTCTTCCTGCCGTATGCGTATGCACTCAACAATTCCAAATATGGCTGTTCACCTTCATTGTTAACCACAAACAATCCCCCTTGAACCGCACCTATATACTCAACCAGTGTAGAAATAAGATGATCGCCCAGTTCCTTTATATTGTCACCATATTGCCAAATTTCGCCTGCCTTTCATTCTTCCAATTCCTGACTTTGTCTTCTTTTGTGACAGCCATCAATCGGTTTCTCATATTAAAAAGCGCATTGCCCAGAACATCCTGATCACTTTTGGGAGAAAACTCCTCATGAAATTCTCATTCTCCAATTTTGGTGGCAAAATCACTACTGTCCTTCAGATAATCAATCAAATTGTTACTGTTCTCATCAATAGCATGAAACTCATCATCTCTCTTTTCTAAATTTTCTACCAATTCACCTTTTGAAATACTCTCTAAAATCCGGGCTGAATTTGATATTGCCAAACGTATGCTTCGCCCCAATAAATAGATAAATAATAAAAAGATTACAAACATACACAGCCAATTTATTCATTATACTTCATTTGTTTTCATAGGTAAGGTTTAAGCATCCATTGAATAGATTTTGAAAACCACAATTACTAATTTAGCTTCATGAATAAGGTGAGGGGTATTGACAGGATATTACAAACGAAAAAAGAATTGGCTACGCCCAAACTTTACATAAGAAGAGCCCTTCCCTCACCTGTGAAACGCAGGATAGATCCCTTTTTATTGCTTGATCATATTGGTCCAAAATATTTCCATCCTGGTGAGGTCAACCACTTTTATCCACACCCACACCGAGGATTTCAACCTGTCACCTTACTCCTGGACGGTAAAATAGAACATAGAGACTCTGAAGGGCATAAAGAAACCATACTCCCAGGCGATGTGCACTGGATCAATGCCGGATCCGGGATCGTACACTCTGAGCGTCTTAGGTGCAATACCCCGGGTGAAGGAGGCAATTTTCACAGCGTTCAACTTTGGGTTAACCTTCCCGCCAGATTAAAAATGAAAGCTCCGGTAGTACAGCACATAAGAGCTGCCGACATACCTGTCATCAAAGAAGATGATGGAAATATCTCAATACGATTGATAGCAGGTGATTTATATGGCCAACAGGGCCCTGTTGCAAACAGTACACCTATACTCATAACTCATGTAACAATAGCTGCAGGAGCCAAAACACTTATACCGGTCCGGAAAGATTTTAATTCCTTTTTCTATATGCTAAAAGGAAAAGTAAAAAACGTCACCGGAGTTGTAAGCGATGAACATAGCTTAACAACCTTCAAAAACAATGGCTCAGATATTGCTCTAGAAGCAACTGAACCCAGCGAGTTATTATTACTGGGAGGTGTTCCCCACAATGAACCAGTTGCTTGTTACGGCCCATTTGTAATGAATAAATTTCCAGAATTACAACAGGCCATCCTCGACTACGAATCAGGTAAAATGGGTGCTCTAAAGGTCTGAAAACTTTTGTGCCTGCACTCTTGTCTTTCATAAACCCATTTTTTATACCTTTACTCTCTCTGATATAAATCAGAAGCATTTTTCATAATATGATTTTTAGCCCATAAAATGGATAAATCTTTCGAATCGTTTGTCACACAAGTGGAGACAGGGATAAATGCATTTATTCCGGGTGATCAACCCCCGGAATTATATGAACCCATTAAGTATATCCTCTCATTAGGAGGAAAAAGACTCCGGCCCTTATTGGTTTTGATGTCCTATGGACTTTTCAAAGGAGATAGCAAACAGATCATTAAACCAGCCATTTCCGTAGAGGTTTTTCACAACTTCACACTGATGCATGATGACATTATGGATAAAGCTCCACTCAGAAGAGGGTACACAACCGTTCATAAAAGATGGAATGAAAATATTGCCATCTTATCGGGAGATGTGATGCTGATAAAAGCCTATGATCTGCTGATGAAAGCTCCGGTTAAATACTTGCAGCCGACACTTAAGAGGTTTGGTGTCACGGCAGCAGAGGTTTGTGAAGGCCAGCAAATGGATATGAATTTCGAACATCGGAAAGATGTGACGATTAAAGAATACCTTGAAATGATCCGCCTTAAAACAGCTGTTCTGATTGGTTACAGCCTGGAACTTGGCGCTTTATTAGCTGGAGAAAATCCTGAAACCTGCCAGAAATTACGTCAGGCAGGGACCAACATTGGAATGGGTTTTCAATTGATGGACGACCTGCTCGATGTCTATGCAGATAAAAATAAATTTGGAAAGCAGGTAGGAGGAGATATTTTAGCCAATAAAAAAACTTATCTGTTGATCAAAGCACTCAAAACAGCTACAGGTGACTCAAAGGCATCATTACTGGATTGGCTAAAGAAAAAAGAATATGATCCAGGAGAAAAAATATCTGCCATCACTTCTATATATGATAATCTAAATATCCGGGACATAACAAATACTGCAATTCTTAGTTATTATCGCAAAGGAACTGAGATTTTACAGCACATGGACGTAGATCCTTCAATCAAAAAGACACTACTGGCATTTATAGACAGATTATTAAAACGCGAAAAATAAATCACCGCACAAACGATCACATAATATTCACTCAATTAAGCATCACAAACTATGATTTCTGTTACACTAATTATAATAATTATTACTGCCATTACCAGCTATAGAGCATGGTCCAAACCAGAAGTTTTTGAAAAATGGCTTTTTAATCCGTATATCATTAATCACCAAAAACAGTATTATCGTTTTCTCTCTTCCGGTTTTATCCATAGGGATAATATGCACCTGATTTTCAATATGATCACTTTGTACTTTTTTGGCTCCCGAATCGAACAGATATATCAATATTATTATTCGACGACAGGCATAGTTTTTTATCTGATCACCTACTTGTTCGGTATAATAGTAGCAGATATGCTTTCTTATATCAAGCACCGGAATAACCCTCATTATAGTTCAATCGGCGCTTCAGGAGGTGTTTCCGCAGTATTATTTGCATCCATCATATATGACCCTACATCTTCTATATGCCTGTATTTCGCCATTTGTATACCGGGATTTATTCTAGGTGGCCTTTACCTGATTTACTCTTATTATCAGGGGCGACGTGCCGGCAGCAATATCAACCATGACGCTCACCTTGTAGGCTCTGTTTTTGGAATTCTTATCACCCTGCTGATCCGCCCTGCTGTAGCAATGCAATTTATTGAACAAATCATGAATTACGAATTATTTTAACAGCCTAATATTATAAACCTGTCCACTATAGAAAAATATGGACATACTGTAGATTTTATTATCTTTAAATATTAAATTGTTTTACCCATTCAGGACAGGATCATCAGTTCTAATTTATGAATAAAGAGAAAGCTAACATATTACTGGTTGATGATGACGAAGATGTGCTTATGGCTGCCAAATTCTTATTAAAGAAACATTTCTCTAAAGTTTTTGCAGAAATAGGCCCTGATAATGTTACACAATTGCTCTCACAGCACTCAATAAATGTCGCATTGCTTGACATGAACTATTCAATGGGAGAAACTAGTGGGCAGGACGGATTCAGCCTGTTGAAAAAGATTCGTGATCTATCGCCTGGCACAAGGGTAATTCTTATGACTGCCTATGGCGATATCGACCTTGCAATTAAAGCCATAAAGGAAGGGGCTTTCGATTTTATAGTAAAACCCTGGGACAACACAAAATTGGTATCCACCATACACAGTGCTCTCAAAAAAACAAAGATTTCTGAAATGGAATCCCGACAAGCCACAAATTTACAGGCTACCCCGGATTTGTACGAACATAAAACTTTTTCAGAAGTAGAAAGAATCTTTATGTTCCTCGATATGCGGGATTCCACAACCATTGCAGAAAAACTAGGTCACGTCAGGTATTTTGAACTATTAAATGATTTTTTTAGCGACATAGCAGAGCCTATCGCAAAGTACAAAGGTGAAATCTATCAGTATGTTGGAGATGAAGTAGTAATAACATGGAATATGCAAAAAGGATTATTTAATGACCATTGCTTGCATTGTTTTTTTGATATCACTGAAACAATTGAAAATCTTAAGCCCAGATACCTTAAGAAGTATAGTATCTTCCCGCAATTCAAAGCAGGTATGCATGTCGGAATGGTTTCAACCGGGACGGTTGGCACCATAAAAAAAGAAATTATTTACACAGGTGATGTTTTAAATACTGCCAGCCGAATAGAAAATCTTTGTAATCAACATCAAGTCAACCTCCTCTTAAGTAAAGAGTTGGTCAATAAACTGAGTTTTTCTGGCGTATATAAACCTAAAAAAATCGCTGCAACCGTCTTGAAAGGGAAAAGTGCTGAAACAAGTTTATTCTCAGTTGTAAAGTGACAGACATTTGGATCAAAAACTTCACCAATTAGGATATTCTATTGGGTAACTAAATGGTGTTTGTCCATAAAGTCCGATTTCTGCGTTACGCTCGCCCGAAAATTGGTCATCCCGGCGATTCTGCCGGGACTCCCAATTTTAGTGCTTCGCAAGCCTTGAACTCGAACTTTCTGAATCAAACACTTGAGTTATAGGCAGGCTCTAAATAATCAATAGTAAATAGTAAATAATAAATTATTAATGTTTCATCTCCATTTTGGTCATTCCTTTTCCATCCTGCAGGTTGGGACTGATATATGGAATACCCAGGTTCATGCCACGTAATATAAACAAAGTGCCCAATACCACCATGAAAATGGGTATTATTACTTTGTTGACTTTCCTACGAAGATTAATCCCAATAAAATTTCCTGCAACAGAAACGGCAAACAACATTGGGATGGTGCCGAGTCCAAACATAAACATATACATCATTCCATTAACAGGGGAACCGCTGGCTATTGCACCAGCGAGGGCAATATAGACTAAACCACAAGGTAAAAACCCATTTAATATTCCAATAAAAAAAGTCGCAAACTGAGATTTGCTTCTAAATAATGGTCCAAATTTCTTCTTTAAAAAATTTGTAAAATCATAAGCCGGCTTTAATAGATAAAATTTCTGTGTAATGCGTGGAGGAAGTAATACCATAAGTAGAATCATGATGCCCGCACCTATGGAAACAAACCGTTGTGAGCCCGCCAAAGAAAAACCTTCTCCTATCAGGCCAAATACTATTCCAATTGCCGAGTAAGTAATTGTACGGCCCAGATTATATAACAGTCTGTTGATGAGTAACGAATATATATTGCCTTGTCTGACTGGAAGGGCCATTGCTATTGGCCCACACATGCCGATACAATGAAAACTTCCAAACAAGCCGATCAGAAAAGCTGTATAAAACATATTATTGCAATACTAATTCTTTATTAATATAATACTCCGTTCCTCCAGATGACCAAAGTACTTTTACACGCCAGTAACCAGTCGGCAACTTACGCACATTTAACATTTGGATTCCATGGTCATCAGGTTTTATTATTACTTTACGATCTTCAGATGTATCTGAAGGCCTGTAAAATAATATGGAACCATCCAGACCAACTTTAACATGTTCATCCGGAAATGTAAAAACAATGATTGCTTTGCTGGGGAGATATTCCACCGTTAAGGGATCTTTCAACCGTTTGGCATTTTTAATTCTATCAATTTGTTTTTGATAGGCAATCTCTTCCTTATAATAGTCATCAGTAACCAATTCAACCTTCTGAGTCATCGTATATATGACTACAATCAGAGTCATGATTACAAACCCTGTATAAAGAATAAATATCTTCCATCCCCAATTCATCGCTTCGGTATAACTAAAGGTCCAATAA
>Ga0164313_10002014_pt1 | contig 18243 bp, 12 predicted proteins | sample GuaBasSedimGuay4_FD_113735 | JGI IMG/M metagenome (GOLD analysis project Ga0164313, IMG submission 113735) | Subseafloor sediment microbial communities from Guaymas Basin, Gulf of California, Mexico - Guay4, Core 4569-4, 0-3 cm | ecosystem: Environmental > Aquatic > Marine > Hydrothermal vents...
CAACTCCTTGCGCTCTGGGTATTTGCAAAAAGCCTCGACATACCACCAGTATTCCTGCGTTTTTTGCAAACACCAGAGCATCAAGGAGTTGGCACATCTCATCCGGCAGAATCGCTCAACTTAGGTAAGATAAGAGTGTAAAACGACACCGGTGGCCCCCATCTCGGCGTCCGCCGACAACCAGTGAGGTCAGAATGGAAACATCGCACTCTTTCGATATCGCGTTTCTCGGTCTCAAAGACCCGTCGTCGACAGGTCGGTCGAGGATGATTCTCGCCATGGAAAGGCTCACGGGCAAATCCGCCGCCGAATGCCAGGAATACCTCTCCAGAGTCGGTCTGACGATCTTCGATACGCTGCCGGGTGACCAGGCAAGGCTCATCATGAGCGCGTTGGACGACGCCGGCGCCGTCTGTGAGATACGACCGAAGGATGAGGCGGCCCGGCCGGTCGACAGTTCCCCCGTTCCTGGGATGTTCGAGTGCCCGTCATGTAGTCTTGTCCAGCAGGAAGGTACCGAAGAGTGCTCCCGTTGCGGCGTCATCTTTTCCAAGATGGAGAAGGATCAGATCCGCAACATGCAGAAGAGCAAGGCTCTCGAAGAAGCTCAACAGCGGGCTGAACAAATTCGCACCGAGTGGGACGATCGCGCGAAACAGATGATCGAACATCGCCCGCTTCCGGAAGACGCGGTCAAGCCATTCGAAAAAGTCCTGACGCAGGAGGAGATCCCGTTCATGCTCCTCGACACCTTCGAGGGACCGCTCCTCATGACCTCACGCCAGATGCTGGGTTTTCTGGACGGAGCAGTTGCATCTCTTCCTTATGAGATCATCAAGGATGTCGATTTTGGCGGCGGCCTCGTGATCAAGAAGAACCACACCCGATTGGTCCTCCACTTTCACACGCCCGTTCCTTTCAACGAGAAATCGGTCAAGTCCCTCACCTGGCAGCTCACGGCGGACGCGGCAACCAATAAGGAAGCCATCATGGACTGGGCCTTCGCCAGGTCGTACCTGTGCGGTTCGTGCGGAGCCAGAGATCTCGATTTCCGAACCGAGAAGGGGTCGATCCGTGGGCGGTGTATGCACTGCGCCACGGATCACGCCATCGATCTCAAGAAACACACCATCAAACCGTTGCTGTCGAACTGATTGGGCAGGCATCTGCATGACATCCCAGCCAATCCGCTGTCTCTCCCGCGCGGCAGTTCCGTGTGTCCTCCTGATCATCATCGCCGGTTGCGGTCCTCAAGCCGCACTCGAACCCGAGGTTGCGGTCGCTCAGCTCGAAACCGTGGAGAACTCAGAACTTCGACTTCGACTGGTTGATGTGCCGGCGGATTTCGTCGTCACGGTGAATGAGGGCAACGATCTTGTTCTCGGACACGCCGATCCCGCCATCGGTGGCGCCATCGTCATCGTCGCCAGACCGCCCGAGGACGGCCAGAATCTGCCATCCGCGGTCAAGTTCCACGGGGCGTTCATCGAGAATCAGGAAGACGGCGAGTATCAGGGCGGCCAGGAATTGGTGAGTCAGCTCGGCACCGCCTTCTATTCCCGAGGGCGTTTTGTCCTCGATGGAGAGTCTGTCGAGGAGACGATGATCTTCACCCTCCACCCCGACGCCGATCGAATGCTGACCCTGCGTTACCGGTATCCGACGGGAGTCGATTCGAGCGTCCGAGTGCAACAGCTCTTCGATGTTCTCGCAACGGTGAACGGGTTGTAGCCACCAGCGCTCGCAATCGCAATCGCTATCGACGGATGGCTGGCTACCGGATGGGAAGAAGCGCGCAACCTTCGCACATCGCATTAGAAAGTGAGAAGGTGGGCACACTTCCAGCGTGAAGGCGCTTGGTTCCCTGTTGCGATGGGCCTTCTCACAGCGAGCGTAGCGAGCGCTGACCTTCTTACCTTCTCACCACAGTCTAAATTTCGGTTGCGGCTCTGCCGCCTTAGGTGTTAGGTGTTGTCATCGCACCATCGAGGATCTAGCATCCAGTATCGCCGTGATCGGAGAAGGTCCCTACTCGCCCTCGGTGAGCTCACGCGCGATATAGCGAGCGACCTGTTGCGACATGGCCTTGTCGCCAAATGACCCAACCTTGATGCTGAATTTCGTGGTCTCGAAGTCCGTCGCCTTGAGCTTGATGCGAACCGGACTCCCATCGGCGGTCTGTGCGGTGACCTTGCCCTTGAGACCGTCAACCACCTGATCGACCGCCACCAGGCGGAGATCCACAAACGCGCGTTCCGAGGCGGCAGCCACGTCAAGCAACGGTCCAGCAAAATCGCCCTTGAGTACGCGTTGTTGCCAGCTGTAGATTCCGGAGCCCTCGTCACCCGGGTCAACCGTCGAGGCGCAGCCGGAGATCAGCATCACGATGATCAGAACACTCGCAAGGTTCATCCATTTCATGACCCAAGCCTATCGGTCTTCCCGCCCCCTGTCGAGACCACGAAGTTCCCCTTGCTGGAAACAACGACAAGCGATACTCTCACGGGCCCGGAGGTCGTCATGAATCCATCCATCGGCATTCGCCGAGAAACCAAGAGTACGTGGGAACGGCGCTGCCCCGTCACCCCCGATCTTGCGCGCCACCTCGTTGCCTCCACCGATATAGAGGTCTTCATCCAACCATCTGCTCGGCGCGTCTTCCCAGACAAGGAGTTCACTCGGGCCGGCGCCCAGGTCACGACCTCCCTCGATGACGCGAACATCATCCTCGGTGTCAAAGAAATCCCAACCGACCTCCTGAAACACGGCTCCGTCTATCTGTATTTTTCGCACGTGATCAAGGGCCAGTCCACCAACATGCCCATGCTCAAGCGTCTGATGGATCTCGACTGCACCCTGATCGACTACGAGCGGATCATCGATGGCGATGGCCGCCGTTTGGTTTTCTTCGGCCGTTTCGCCGGTCTTGCGGGCATGGTGGACAGCCTGTGGGCCCTCGGGCAACGTCTTGCGGAAGAGCACATCCACACCCCATTCGCCGCGCTCTCACCCACGCATGAGTACGAAGACCTTGAAGCGGCCAAAGCTGCGATCAGAGCCGCAGGCGAGACCATCGCATCCGAGGGACTCCCGGAAGGCCTTCCGCCTCTAGTCATCGGTCTGGCGGGGTACGGCAACGTTGCCAAGGGGGCCCGCGAGATCCTCGCCGAATTGCCCACCAGGGATGTGGCCCCTTCCGATCTTTTCGAACTCGGGTCCAGACCATCGGCGAATTGTCTGTACCAAACGACCTTCAAAGAGAACGACATCACCGCCCCCAAAGACCCGAACGGTCGATTTGAACTTCAGGACTACTATGCGAACCCGGAGAAGTATCGGTCGGATTTCGCTCGTTTCCTTCCCCATCTGACGGTTCTGATGAACTGCAACTATTGGGATCAGCGATACCCGAGGCTCGTCACCATCGACGATCTCCAGACCCTCTATCGGGACCGAACACCACGGCTCCGAGTCATCGGTGATCTCGGATGTGATGTCGGCGGACCGATCCAATGCACGACCAAATGCACCGAACCAGCTAATCCGGTCTATGTCTACGATGTGGCGACCTGCGAAGTCGAATCGGGTTTCGGCGGCAACGGTCCCACAGTCTTGGCGGTGGACATCCTCCCCTCTGAACTCCCCCTCGAAGCATCCGAGGAATTCGCCAAGTCTCTCGCGCCGGTTCTTCCTGCATTGGCGCGCGCCGACTTCGAGGAAGACTTCGAGAATCTGAGTGTTCCCGCCGAGATTGCGCGAGCGATCATCGTCCACAAGGGCGAACTGACGGAGGATTACAAATATCTTCTGGAACACCTGACTCACGAGTAAATCATCCATTGATTCCAGAAACCATCCGCGATATGGTGAACGACGTTCCAGAACCGAAAGGTCAACGAGATGCGATTGGCCGCCTGACAAAAAAACTATCAATCCGCTGTTGAGAGCTCCGGCTCCCAACAGCCATCTTCTGATCAACTTTGTTTTGCCGGGCCCCCGGGGCCCGGAATTTTTCTACGAACCGGTGACCATCTTCACCCTGTCCGGGGCCGCGTGTGTCCTCTGCGGGGTCCTTCTAGTTGTCCACCGAGGACACTCGGCCCGGGAGATATCCAGTTAGTTCTAGATCAAAACCTGGCATACACATTGCTTTTGAGTGACCAACGCGGGATCCACCGCATCGGCATCCCGGGATCGGCTCGGCGATGTCAATAAGTGCAAAAAGACGATTGTCCGAGCACGGATCGGGTTAGGATGAGATCCAGCAGGATCATAAAGACGCCAGTAGGAGGTGTTCAATGAAACGAATCGCATGTCTGGTCGCAGTTATCTGCCTCGTTGCCGGGTTCGCCGCGGCACAGGAAAAATCAGAGGTCACTGGCAGTAAGGATCTGGTGAAACACAAGAGCAGCCAGTTTCAGGAGATGTGGGTCAATCCCGACGCCGACATTTCCAAGTACAACAAGCTCTATCTCTGGAACTCGATCTTCCAGTTCCGGGATGTCAGTGACAACAAGGTCAACCGCACAACTACCGCGATGATGCGTGGCGACCAGGGCCACTTCACGGTTCCCCCCGAGGAGCAGGAGAGGTTCAAGAAGCTCGTGATCGATATCGTGGTCAAGGAGATCGGGCGCAGCAAACAGTTTGATGTTGTCGAATCCGTCGGTCCCGGGACTCTCCTCATCCGTGCCGCGGTGATCGATATTATCTCCAACGTCCCACCCAACGTGGGTCGTTCGGCGAACGTACACCTCAACTCGATGGGAGAAGCGACCTTTGTCTTCGAGCTCATCGATGCCGAGACAGGCGTCATCCAGGTGCGAACCACCGACCGCCGGTACATCCAACCGGCGGCCGCCATGAACACCGTCAGTTCTGCGCCGACCAACTCCGCGACTGCGTGGAACTACGTCGAGATGTGGGCACAGGATCAGGCAATGACCCTGCGCCGGCAGCTCGACAAGGCAGCGAAGAAGGCAAAAAAGAACTAGATCGCTCGACCGCCAGATCCAATACTACCGCCCGCCGGAGCCCTCCGGCGCGGCGGTCTTTTCTTGCCCATTCGACCCCGGTGGACCCGCTTTCCGCTCTTTGACCAGTTGGAGAGCGCGTTTCCGATCGGAGACCTCTTCGACATTGAGGATTCCACACCTCCGGGTCTGGTCGAACTCCTTGTAGGTGATCCAAGCCCGATCGTTGGAGCAGACCCGGTCGAACTTGTTGGAAACCGCCACTGCGATCGAGTTCTCGAGGCCGAGGCAGGCGTTGTCCACGGTCAGGAGATAGTGCCGGTCGCGGATGCAACGGACATAGACAAACCGATCGTCCACCGCGCTCAGGCTTCGCGTGTCCCGCACGCGAAAACAGGCTTTCTCGGCATGGACCTCGTCGGCAGCGGGTGTCTTCACCGGATTTTCTGCCAAGGAAGATCCACCCCACAAGACCGAGGATCCAAGAACGGCAAACAAGATCCAACGCATCGATGCAACTCTCATCCTTGCCTCCCCACGAGGTATCCCATCGCAGACCAGATCACACAGATGGACACAAACAGCGTTGCACATCGCACGGAGAAACCGAAGATCCCGCAGATGAAATCCGTGTTCATCCGCGTCCTAAGTGCGATGCCTGCGATGGTTGCGATGGTGCGATAGCTCTGCGTTGTTTGTCTACGACGGTGCGATGAAATCCGAGTCTATCCGCGAAATCCGCGTCCTCAATGCGATGAGAGCGATGGTGCGATGGCTCCGCGTTGTTTGTCTGCGACGGTGCGATGAAATCCGTGTCTATCCGCGAAATCCGTGTCCTCAATGCGATGAGAGCGATGGTGCTATGGCTCCGCGTTGTTTGTCTGCGACGGTGCGATGAAATCCGTGTCTATCCGCGAAATCCGTGTCCAAAATGCGATGCCTGCGATGGTGCGATGGCTCCGATGTCATCGAGCATCCAGCATCAAGTAACAAAAAAGGCGGCCCCGAAGGGCCGCCAAAATCACCGAAGTGAAGTTGATTAGAAGTTGAACTGAACGCTACCGAAGACGTAGCGGCCAACCGGATCGTAGACACCGTACATGTTGATACCGTTGTCGTCGGCATGGTCAGGCGCGAGCGGCGGCTCTTCGTCGAGGAAGTTGTTCACACCGAGGGTGAACTTGAGGCCGTTGCGCAGGGTGTAGGACGCGGCAAGATCGAAGTAGTTGAACGCATCGATCTTGTCGATGTCGTTGACCTCCCAGAGGTCGTGGTTTCCTTCGTTGCGAAGGTCGGCGTCGGGACTGTAGTCGTCGTTGATGACCTCACCGACATAGCGCCAAGCCAGCGACAGGTTCAAGCGGAAATTGGTCTCCCAGGTGGCGCGGAAGCGATGGCGCCAGTCGGGATTCGGCTGACCGCACTGGAAGCCGAAGTAGCCGGCGCAGTCATAGTCCACCAACGGGTTGGAGAAGTTGTTCTTGAGAACGTAGCTGCCCATGAGGTCCATGGCCAGGTAACCGGAGTTGCCGAGACCGAGGAGGTAGTTGAAGTTGAGGTCAACACCTTCGGCATCGAGTTGGCCGATGTTGGAGTTGGCGGTAAAGGTGTAACCGGCCTGGGTCGCCCAGAGGGTTCCCTGGTTGTCACGATTGATGAGCTCACACATTGTCGGGTCACCGGAGAGGGCGCAGGTCTGGATGATGTCATCGGCGCCGAGGGAACCGATCAGTTCTTCGATTGCGATGCTGTAGTAGTCGATGGTGACGGACAGACCGCGAATGTTCTGCGGCGTCCAGACGATGCCTGCGGTGATGGTGTCGGCCGTCTCGGGATCGAGGAGGGGGTTACCACCCTCGAGGGTGTTGTACTGGCCGGCGGGGTTGGGCGCAATGTTGCCGTACTGTCCGGGCAGGACGCCGGTGTTGGCGCACTGCGCTTCGGTGGCATCCGGATTGGGGCCGGAGCAGATGTCCGTCGAACCGCTCAGGTTGAAACCCTGCACCCGGAAGAGTTCGGCGAGGTTGGCCGCACGGACGGCGCGGTTGAAACCACCGCGGAAACGCCAGCTCTGGGTCGGGGCGTAGCTCCCCTGGATCTTGTAGGAGCTGACACCGCCGGAGGTGCTGTAGTCGGAATAGCGGTAGCCGAGCTCGAGAGAGAGGTCCTGGACGCCCTTGACGTCCTGGACAAGAGGAATGAGGAACTCGACGAAGAGCTCCCTGACGTTCAGGTAACCCTCGATCGGCTCGGTGTTACCGCCTTGACCGGAAGCGCTGCCAGTGCGATAGACCTCGTCAGGTACGCTCTGAATGTATTCTTCGCGATACTCGGCGCCGATGGCCATCTGGACGCCTTCGCTCGCGGAGGGAAGAGCCACGCCGTAGTTCTCCCAGTCCGAAGTGAAGGTGAGGTTGAAGACATCGATCGAAGTCGTCGAATAGGACACCGCGACGGTGGAAATGTAGTCGATGGCTTCCTGGGTCACGCCGTTGTGGAAGTCGTCAACCGTCGCCGCTGTGCCGCTGTTGGTGAAGATGTTCCAGGGCACGCAGCCGTCATCGCTGCCGGACGCGCAGACCCACTCACCGGTGTCGGGATCCTCGATGATGGTGAGGGCGTTGCCGATACGGTTGACGTTGAGGTCGTTGTTGTACGAGTTGTACGCGTTGCTCTGACCGTGCATGTAGTAGAAGTCGTAGTTCCACTCGTCGCTGATCTCACCGCGGACGCCACCCAGCATGCGGATGTTGGAGTGGCCGAGTGCGTTGGACCGCGGGGCGCCTTCGACGTTACGGCGAAGGATCCACATATCGGCTGTTTCGTCGTTTGCATAACCGCCCTGGACGCAGATGAGGTCGTGCTGCTGTTCGCTCAGCATCGGGTTGTCGCAGTTGATCTGGATGTAGCTGTTGAAGTTGCCCGACGGCGCGATCTGCGCGTCGGTGTAGTTGTTCATGTACATGACTTCCATGTACACGTCGAAGTGTTTGTTGATCTCGTAGTTGGCGAAGGCGCCGGAGTTCCACTTCGTGTCCGGCCGCTGGATGTAGTTGTAGGGACCGTAGTTGAAGATCGGGAAGCCGGGAACGAGTTCGTTGCCGCCGGGGCCACCGATAGTGTGGTCACCCTGGGAGGCGCCGTCGCGGGTGAACGGGCGGAAGCGTCCCATGGGGCTGGTCGAGGAACCGCCGCACTGGGGACCTTCGTCGCCGGCTGCGACTGCGCAGTTCAGATAGTCGCGATCACCCTTGGTGAGCTCGTCGAGCTTTCTGTAGTCGAGATAGACCGCTGCATGGCCCTTGCCATCGGCGAATTTGCCACCGAGGGCGATGTTGGCGTTGATGCCGCCGCCGTCCCAAGCCGATCCGGTCGGCGGGGTGAAACCGGCTTCGGTGTTGATGTCCTGAGCCAGCTGGTTGTTGTTGTTGTGGTTGTAGGAGCTGTACTGCACACCGCCGCGGACGCCTTCAAAATCGGTGTCCATGACGAAGTTGACAACACCGGCCATGGCGTCGGAACCGTAGGTCGTCGACGCACCACCGGTCAGGACGTCCACACGCTTGATCAGAGGCGCGGGGATGACGTTGAGGTCAGGCGCGTAGGAGAAGCCGGTTCCACTGCCCGGGGGCAGCCGGCGACCGTTGATCAGCACGAGGGTACGGACCGTGCCGAGCTGCCGGAGGGAGATGGTGGCCGTACCCGAGGCGCCGTTGGAGACCGTGGAGTTCTGCCCGGCGAACGCCTGCGGCATGGTGGTCACGAGGTCCTCGATGCGGACCGTACCGGAATAGGTGAGCTCCTGCGGAACCTCCATGACGGTCACGGGGCTCAGAGCAGTGAGGTCAGCGCGCGGAATGAGCGAACCGGTGACGGTGACTTCGCCCTCGAAAGAGCGCTCCATCGCCTGTGCGATCATCTCGTCGGTGACCTCTGGATCGTCCTGCGCCGCAACGGGCAGGGCAGCCAGACTAATGGCCACGAGGCCGATCAGGAAGGCCATACGGAAACGATTTCTATCAAACATAAACTTCCTCCTCCTTAGTGGTTCTCGAATATGTCAATTGATGGATGAGTTCTGGGACGCCCCGGACCTCCAAAACCGAGACTCCCGAATCTTCGATTGAAAATCCCGAATCGGAGCGTCTCGAGAGAGACCCCCTACCGGAAGTTCCGTCGATCATCGGTGTCTGAAATTCGCAGCTAGTCATACAACAATGAAAAGAATTGCAAACCTTGTGCCAATTGAATTCAAGGCCCCGATTTCCTGGGCAATCGGGGCCTTGAATTCAACAAGAAGATCGGCGGCGGATCGCCGCCGACTGTTCATCTGTCATAAATTACTATTTCCCTGCGCTTTACGATCATCGCCCGGACAATACTCCACGATGTTGAAGAGCGACATTCTCTGCCGTCGAGAGCCGAACCCGCCTGTGCTCGGATTGCATGCGCGCATAAAACCCGGCTGCGTATACGGTATTCCGTACAACTTGCCCGGAATTCCGAATTCCTACGCGTCACACGACAGCGGTTGAAAACGCCAACCTGTGCCTCGATGACTACGGATTGAGATACGCGAGGATGTCCTGCGCTGCCTGCACATCGGGGTCGTCCGGAGCGAGTTCGATAAACCGCTCCATGTGGGTGGTCGTCTCGTCGTTGGCGCCCTCGCCGAGGTAGATGAGTCCCAGAAAATAGTGGGCCTGTGCATTGCTGGGATCGACTTGGAGGACCTTGAGGAAACGGTCTTTCGACTTCTCATTGTCGTTGGCGTTGTAGGCGGCCATGGCCAGAAGCCAGAGATTCTGCCTGGCGGCTTCGGGCTCAACCGGGGCGAGACCCACCAGCGCATCGATGAGCATTTCGTCATCCTGGAGTTCCAAGGCCGCGTTGTAGCGAAGACGCAGCGCATCCTCATTGCTCGGATCGCTCTTCAAGATCGTCTCGGCGGCGGCCGCGGTGGCTTCTGGTTTACCGATCTCCAAGGCCGTGGTCGCGAAGGCGAAGAGCGCCGGCTCGAGGTTCGGATCGGCATCAAGGGCCTGTCCGAACTTAACGAACGCGGCCTCCTTGTCTCCGGCGTTGATCGCCGCTATGCCTTCGTTGTAGATCCTCTTGGCCTCTTCGGCCAGCTGACCGGACTTCTCCAGATCCGCCTGCGCCTCGAGGGTCTTCTCTTCGTTACCCATCAGACGATACGCCTCCCAGCGGGTCCGGAAGATCGCGAGATCGGTAGATCCCAACTCGATCGCCTTCTCGGCGGCCTCGACCGCCTCTTGATAGTCTCCCTGCTTGAGTTCGACAACGCTCAACGCTTCCCATGCCTGCCGCAGATCGGCATCGTGCTCCAACGCCTCTTCGAACTTGGCCTCAGCCGCCTCATAGTCTTCCGTATCGAAGGCCTCGACCGCGGCCTGATAGGCCGCGGCGGCCTCAGAGGTGGTGACGACAAGCGCCTCACCGATGGAGCCGGTCGAGGATTCCCCCGGCGTCAATGTGAAATAGTGCCGAGCGGAGCTGTCCTTGGTCCACACCTGTTCGGTCACGAGGGTGATGTATCCGCTCTTGGAAAACTGGTATTTGTAGGTGACGTTGTTCTGATCGAAATCGAGCTTGAACACGCCCTTTTTGTTGGTGACTCTCGTCTCGTTGAAATCAGGGAGATCGTCGGATGTCGCCATCACGGTCACACCCTCGATGGGGGTGCCGTCAGGATCGACAATCACACCGATGAGTCTTGCCTTGAAAACTCCTGCCTGCGCCGAACCGGTCACCAAAAATATCGAAATCAGGGAAAGGACGAGTGCGGTTTTCATTCTGGTCATCGTGAACACCTCTCTTTGGGTATCGGTGGGCGATGTCGTTCATCGTCGCGACCCTTTTTGCCTGTCGCCGATCTCGAACCGAGTCAACGCTCCGGGATCGGCCGTTTCGAGCGCAGTATATCGTGAACGGAGGGGACCACCACCCATCCGCTTACATGTTTTTGACAACGGGGACGTACGAGTGACGTGGAGGGCTTCGACTCCCTACCGCCGTCCGCTCGCTAGGAGCTTGCACCGAATAGACCCTCGATGGAAGCAGTGAGGTTGCCGGTAGGATTTTCGCCGAGGGTCGATTCGGAGCAATCTCCTACTGGGATTCGCTTTGCGAATCCTTGAAAATGGGGCAGTTATGTCTGGGATCGGCCTTTTTGGGTGATTGAGCGGGCGATGGAGGCATCGATGTCATGCCCTATTTCTAATTACGACAGGGACTGCGTCCCATGCTCTATTCTATTTTTTACCAACCCCTGGATCGTCTTTCGGGATTTGCGTAGCAAATCCTTTAGGAGGGGCGCCGCATAGATTCCGTTGCGCAGCAACGGAATCTATGCGGTGCAGCCTCCTAGTCAACCTTCTCCGACGCCGCCCTCAGAGTCTCGATCTTTGTCGAGTACCGGCCTCGCTTCTCGTCGGACTCCGCGACCGCCTCGGCCTTGCTGGTCCACCGGCGCGCCTCTTTCTCGTCCCCACGCATGAGATGACACAGCCCGAGCAGGAAGTAGAACTCATCGTCGTTCTTGTGTTTCTTGATGGCATGCTTGAGATGCTCGATGGCGGTGTCGTAGTCGCGATCGAAAAATGCCTCACGGGCAAGGCTGAACCGCAGGTACGGGTTCTGCATCCGGTGTTCATCGACCCTCTTTTGATAGATCGCGGCCTTCTCGGAGTCGCCCATGTGATCGTATAAACCGACCAGGTTGCTCATGGCCACTGCATCTCGTTTGTCGGCCTTGAGTGCCTGCAGGTAGGCTGCTTCGGCATGTCTCAGATGACCGCCCCTGCGATACAGGGTTCCGAGATTCGTCCACGGCGGAGAAAAATCGCCGTCACCATCGAGGATGGCGCTCCGGAAAAACGACAGCGCCCCGAGGGTGTCGCCGTCCTGCATCCGCTCGACACCGAGATTGTTGAAGAAGTGGGCGAAGGCGCGTTTGTCCGACACGATCTCGACGTCATACGTGCTCTTGAAGTCGCTGATGTTGAAATCGACCACGTGGGTTCCACCGGCGCCCAGATAGACGCTGACGTTGACGTGCCGGTTGAGTACGAACACGTCCTTCCTCACCGACCAATCTGGGGGAATGTCCACCACCTGGAATTCCGCCCGCAGACCAACACCCCGGGCAAGGCTCACGAACATCGCGGAGAACGAAAGGCAGTTCCCCGTCTGGAGACGGAAAGTCTCGCCGGCGGTCCGGGTGTTCTCGTCGTACTCCAGGCCAAAGCTGGTCTTGCCCATGATGGCGTCGATGAGCTGCTGCAGCTTGAAGACATCGGTGGCCCCCCCGTTCACGTTCTGCTTCAAGAAGCTCCGCATCTCGGGGCTGAGAGCCAGTACCGAGCCGCTGTCGATCGGGGAAGCGGATTTGGTAGTTGCGCCGAGGAGCCGGCCGCCCAGCAACTCATTGCGGGTGATCGTCGTCTGCGCCCATGCGACGGCGTGTGCACCGCCGACAACAAAGACCACCACCGCCGCCGCAACGTTGAATCGCCTTGACATGGTCTCCCTCTGATTGAGATGTACGGTCAATCTACGTCCAGGTTAACCCATGCGCACCACCACCGGTTCGAGGATAATGCGTGGATGGAGGAACGATGACCACACACACGATGTTGAGGATCAACCCGAAGATCAGGCGACTGGTGTGTTCCATGAGCGGAGATGAGGTCGACACCAACAACTTCCAACGCCCCGTCGGACTTTGTTCCTGTTGTCCATCGCCCGGAAAACCGATTGTCGTCGAGTACGACCTCGACCGGGTCGATCTCGGCGAGCCTCGCCGGAACCTGGGTATGTGGTCCTTTGCCGAACTTCTGCCAGTGGTGGGCCCCTCGCCGTCCTTTGCGTCCGACGTCGGGCTGACCGCAACCGTGGAGCTGGAGCCGTGGAGCCGGGATCTCGGAATCACGGTCCTGGCCAAGAATGAAGGCACCAATCCATCCGGCAGCTTCAAAGACAGAGGACTCGCCGCAGGCGTCGCGTTCGGCCGAGCGTGCGGCGCCGAGCGATTCTGTCTGCCGACCCAAGGAAACGCCGGGGTCGCCGCGAGTCTCTTCTCAGCCCGTCTCGGGTTACCCGGTTGTCTGGTTTATATGCCGGAAGGCTATGAAGACGGTCTCTACCACCGCGAGGCCACCTACTTCGGCGCCGAGGTTCGATTCCACGGCAACAACATCGCAACCGCGGGCAAGAAGATGCGTGAAGATGCGGCCGCCGAGCTCGCCTCGGGGGCCTACGTCGATATGTCGACCTTCTTCGAGCCGGGGCGGCTCGAGGGGAAGAAGACCATGGGGCTCGAGATCTACCACGATCTCGGCGCCGACAACCTGCCCGACTGGATCCTCTACCCCACCGGCGGAGGCACCGGTCTCGTGGGCATCTGGAAGGCCTTTTCCGAACTCATCGGTCTCGGTCTGCTCGATTCCGACAGACATCGGCTCCCGCGCATGGTCGCGGTACAGGGAGAAAACTGCGCACCGGTAGCGGAGTCCTTCAACGCCGGTCTTGACGAAGTCCGGCCCATCGAATCCAAGGGAACCATCGCCGACGGCCTCGATGTTCCGGGCGCAATCATGGGTCACGGCATCCTGCGGACCATCCGCGAATCCGGCGGAACGGCGGTCGCGGTCAGCGAGGACGAGATCCTCGCACGATTCTCCGAGTGCGGCGCCATCGGGGTTGCGGCCAGCTTTGAAAGCGCTGCCGTGGTTGCGGCGATGCACCGGATGCGGGCCACCGGAACCATCGCGGACGGCGAACGGGTCCTGCTGTTGCTCACGGCGGGCCACCTGATCCCCCTTGGACAGAAGATCGTTCCGGGCCGGGAGTAGACCCGCATAGACTGTTGTTACCTACGGTGAGCGATTCTGGTGAACGAGATGCGCCAAGATTTTGATGCTCCGACGTTTGCGAAAGACGGAAGCATACCCGTTGGTATGTCGAGTATTTTCGCAAAGGCCGGAGCGCAGGAGATTGATGCAGACGCCTGAGAGAATCGCTCACCTTAGGTACGATACACACGAGATCAGCGAAGGAGTGTGCCATGCCGAAATTGACGACCTCGATTCTCGTTGTTGCCGTCATCCTCACCGGGATGAATGCGGTCGCGTTCCACCCGGATGCACCCCCGGAGGTGATCCCCTCAGACGACGGCGACATCGCCATCCACCCCATCAACCACGCAACCTTCGTGATGACCTGGAACGGCAAGACGATCTATGTCGATCCCGTGGGTGGGGTTGAACCCTTCGCCCACTTCGACCCGCCGGACATCATCCTGATCACCCACATCCATGGCGACCACACCAGCTCCGAGACCGTCTCCGGTGTGAGCACCGATTCCACGCTCATCGTCGCGCCGACCACCGTTGCCGACAAACTGGGCGACGCCATTCCCGGGGAAATGGCCATCGTGGCCAATGGCGAGTCCCTCGAACGGGCCGGCGTCCAGATCGAGGCCATTCCCGCCTACAATCTCACCGAGGATCGTCAGGGATTCCACCCCAAAGAACGCGGGGACAACGCGTACGTCGTCACCCTCGGCGGCAGCCGGATCTTTGTCTCCGGCGACACCGAAGACATCCCTGAGATGCGGGCCCTGAAGGACATCGACGCCGCCTTTATCTGCATGAACCTGCCGTACACCATGACGGTGGAACGAGCCGCCGACGCCGTTTTAGAATTCGCTCCGCGGGTGGTCTACCCGTACCACTACCGGGGTCAGGGCGGAATGAGCGATCTCGAGGCCTTCAAGACCATCGTCGCCGCCAACCCGAAGATCGAAGTTCGCTTCCTGAACTGGTACTGATCGAGCCATCCCCCCACGGACGGGCAAGACGGTTCAATTGAGGTGGTACATTGAAGGTATGAACCCCGAATTCCTACAGATCCTCTGTCGGTCGGTATTCCTCGTTGTGGGTCTCACTCAAGCCCTCGGTGCTCCGCCGTTGGTTGCGGATGATCACTCCCTCTACCCCACCGACTATGTATATACAGACGTCGAAGGAAACCCCCTACCCTTCCAGGACACCCCTTCGATCCTGGAAGCTCTGAAAACCGGAGAAATCGTCGAGCGAAAGCTCATGAGCCGGGGGGTCGCCAACAACATAAAGCTCGTTCTGGAATACCAGGGCGCGCGATTCCATGCGGTCTTGAGGCTGATCAACCTCACCGAGAAGGAAGAGACAGGCTCGGTTCGGATGGTGGTGAAATACCGCGACACCTATATCTTCGAGGCCGCTGCGTTCGAACTCAACGAGTTGCTCGGGATCAGACGGATCCCACCGACAACCATCCGGCGGGTGGACGGCGCCGAGGGCTCGATCCAGATCTGGATGGAGGGGATGACCCCTGAGGACATCATGCTCGAAGAGGATCTTCTGAGACCGCCGGACAAGAATGAATGGTGGCAGCAGAAGGGCGTGATGTGGGTCCTCGATGCCCTCATCGCCAACACCGATCGCAACCAGGGCAATCTTCTCATCGATGACGAGTGGAATCTGTGGTTCATCGATCACACGCGTGCCTTCAGGGAGACCTCGGTACTCTTTGGTGCCGATGAACTCAACCTCTGCGAACGAGGCCTGTGGACCGCACTGCAAAACGCCGACGACGACGAGATCAGCGAGCGGCTCGAACCCTATCTCAGCTCTGATGAGCTCAAAAAACTCATCATCCGGAAGAAGAAGCTCATCAAGCACATCCAGAAGAGAATCAAGAAAAAGGGCGAAGACAAGGTCCTTTACACCCTCGCGCCCTGAATCCAGCGGCAGATCACGATCCTTGATCATTCAGAGCTGTAGGCAGGGCATTTAGCCTTGACGCCAACCCGCGAAAGGCAGGTCGTACCTCCCGGTAATCCCCGTCGACTCCATCTTTCTGTTTCGCAGTGAATGCGCGCGGGAAACACCCTTCACCCGGGGCGTGCCGGGCACGGAATGTGTTGGTACGACCTTTCGGCTACGCGGCCCGATCCACACAATGGCGCTGCCGGGCAACCCTCGCGGTTGAACGTTCCGGTGCATCTGTTCCAGTTCGGAGGGAGGCCGCCGCTCGCGAGATCTGCGTGGTCGCAGTCCTTCCAATCACCTCCGCGCGACCACGCTGATCCGCGACGCTGGGCCGCCGGAGGCGGACCAGAAGGCCGGGGCTCCGGGAAGCCACGGCAACGCTGACCTTGCCCCACGCACCGCCACATTCCGCTGTCTTTCGGGAACGTGCGTCAAACCGCTGCGAGACTGATGGGCAGGCGGGACGCCCGCCCCCACAATACGGACCAGGAGGCCGGGGCGCGGGAACGCCAATCAATGCGGCGCCCACTCTCAAATGTGATGCCTGCGATGAAATCTGTGTTCATCTGTGTGATCTGTGGGCTGTTCGCGGCGATGTTGCGATGATGCGATGGCTCCGTCGCTACCCATCGATCTCGGCGAGCAGCACCTCCACGGCCTTCTCAATCTGTTGATCGCGTCCCTCGGCCTCGAGTTTCGGGTCATTGTCGATCTCGTAATCGGGATCGAGATGCTTGTTCTCGCTCATTTCGCCGTGAATGTCGAGGTGCCCGACTTCCGGGATGCCGAAGTAGAGCGCACGATCCTGAAGGGTCTCCCACCACACCGCGGTGCAGGTCCCCGGAACCTGCATCCCCACCGTCTCACCGATTTCGAGACCGGTGAAAGCGGACGGGAAACAGTGGGCGTCGGAGTAGTTACCCTCGTTCATCACGACGATGGACGGCTTGGTCCACCGTCCACCAGGCTCGGTGCCGATGACACGGCCGCGGGGCACCGACGTGGCATAGACTTTGCCGCTGAGGAAGGTGGTGAGAGCCTCCACCAGATTGCCGCCGCCGTTGAACCGGGTGTCGAGGATGATGGCCTCCTTCTCGGTGTGTCGACCGAAGACTTCCTCGTAGATCTCCCGATACGGCCCGTCACCCATCCCCCGGATGTGGGCGTAACCGAGCCGGCCGTCCGAAAGTCGCTCGACCTCAGCACGCCGCGACCGCACCCAGCGTTTGTAGAGCAGCCCCCGCAACGCTCCCCGGGAAATGGGCTTTACGGTTTCCTGCCAGCGTGTGTCGGACTCCGGATCGAACAATGACAGACGGATGAGCTCGCCCGCCTTGTGGTTGAGCAGGGGGTACCAGTTGTCACCGGCGCCGATGGTTGTGCCGTCGATGGCCGCGATCACCACCCCGGCTTCGATCCTCGTCTCGTCCTTCTCGAGCGGACTGCCCTCGATGATCTCCGCAATCTTGATGCCGTCACCGGTGTAGCTCAGATCGGGGAAGAACGCGAGGGCAGCGGTGGCGTCGCCGTCGGGCCTCTTCGGCCGGTATCCGCTGCCCAGATGTGAGGCGTTGAGCTCGCCTTGCATCTCCGATATCAGGTCGGCAAGATCGATGTTGTTGTCGATGTAGGGTAGGAACTTGGCATACTCGGTCTTGTAGAAATCCCAATCGACGCCGTGCATATCCTCAACATAGAACTTCTTCTTGGTCTGGCGCCAGGCGTGCTCGAAGAAATAGGCGCGTTCACCCACCTCATCGAGCTCCATCTTGGCGCTCAGCTTGACCGGCTTGACCTTTCCGTCCTCGATCTCGATCACCTTGAGCTGCCGATCGGCCAGGACAAATGCCTTCTTGCCCTCCTTGTCGATGATGAGCCCACCGGTATTGTCGGCATCGAGCTTGGCGAGGAGCTTGACCTCGCTTTTACGATGCTCGGAGACCCAGAGGTTGTAGCCTTTCTCGAAGCTCGCGAGATAAAGGAACTTTTCGCCATCAGGGGTCAGGGCGACACCGCCGAGATCGGCGGAGTGCCGGGACAATCTCAGCTTGCGATCATCGAGACCGTCGAGATCGATCTCCACGGGGTCGGGGAGCTCGATCTTGTCTTCGTCGGCGTCGTCGTCATCGTCCTTCTCGTCCTTGTCCCCGTCCTCTTTCTTCTTGTCCTTCTCGGCCTTCTCGTCCTTCTCCTTCTGCTGTTCGAACTCCGCCTCGGTGAGATGGAATCGATCCCACGACTCACGCGTGAAGAACGCACCATAGACGTCCAGTTCGGCCGGCCAACCGGCCTGCATACGGTTTCCGTGTCGGTCGGACATCCAGAAGACCATCTCACCATCCATCGCCCACCGGGGCGACACCGACCAATACCCACTCCTGGTCAGATTAACCAACTCGGATTCACCCGATGAGGGGGCCAGACCGACCTCGAGG
>Ga0164313_10002015_pt1 | contig 18242 bp, 14 predicted proteins | sample GuaBasSedimGuay4_FD_113735 | JGI IMG/M metagenome (GOLD analysis project Ga0164313, IMG submission 113735) | Subseafloor sediment microbial communities from Guaymas Basin, Gulf of California, Mexico - Guay4, Core 4569-4, 0-3 cm | ecosystem: Environmental > Aquatic > Marine > Hydrothermal vents...
AACCGGTGTACTTCATCGATGAATAATACAGTGGCGATGCCGGCAAGCTTGTTCTGCTCCGCCAACTGCACAATATTGCGAATGTCTTTGACGCCGCTTGAAACCGCTGAAAGCTGATACCAGCTTGCATCGGCTGTTTTACAGACCAATTTTGCCAGTGTTGTTTTTCCGGTACCCGGTGGCCCCCAGAGTATCATCGAGTGCAAACCCTGCCCCTTTAACGCCTTGTACAGGGGTTGCCCCGGAGACAGGATATGCGTCTGTCCCACGACTTCATCCAGCGATTGGGGCCGTAGTCGCTCCGCCAGGGGTTGAATCATCCGCACTTAGGCCGGCCTCATGCTAAAGCGAGCCTGCGGTATAGAACCTATTGGGTTTCATCAATGACATCGACACCATCGGGCGGTACAAATTGAAACTGCTCAGCCGGTAGCGGTGGATTCTCAATGCCATTGATGAAACTGATCCGCGTTGTTTGCCCCAGACCATCGACCAGCACCATGATGCTGAGATTTGTGCCCAGAAAACCGACTTGAATATCGTCAAAGCCCGAATCATCCGATTTTGGAATGATTTTCACCCATTGTAGTTTCCCCTGCTGGCCGCGATCTTCGAGTTTGAAGTCCGTCAGGCGTGTGCTTGATCCCGCCAGCAATATGGCGGGGCTTTGCCCGAGTGAGGCTTGCTGATCCCGTACAATGACCTGCCTGAGTTCCAGATCATAGATCCATACCCTCTCACCATCTCCGATTATTTGCTGCTCAGCGGGCGGATCATAATCCCAGCGGAAACGACCCGGCCTCAAAATAGTCAGCGTGCCGGCCGCATCATCAATCTGACGCAGGTTTTCATCCAGTACCACCTGCTCAAACTCTGCACTATAGGCTTCTACGTTGCTCAAAAAGCGATTGAGCAATTCAATACCACTGCTGGCCTGTGCTGAGTTGGCCAGACTGATGAGCATGACCACAAATAGCTTAATTGAGAGTTTAGACATAAAATTTAGATACAAAGGCAGCCGAATGGTAAAGACAATCTGGGTTCGGTCTGAATACAATTTAATTTAAAGGGCCATTAAATAGATAGGTTGGCGCTCGTCGGTTGCCTGTATGATAATAAGGCACTTCTGAATAAGCTATGAACTCATACAGGGTGAAAACAAGACGCCCATGTCGATGAATGATCATCGTTATGTTGTGAACTGTTTCTGTGGCGAACTGTTTAAGTCGCCTGGTGCTTTATATGAGTTGAGTGCAAGTAGAAAACATCTGGCATTCTACCAAACAACTAGAGAATACGGGGAATTGTATGTCGCAAAAACAAATTGGAATCCTAACCGCTGGTGGTGATGCGCCCGGCTTAAATGCAGCGATACGCGGGGTGGGCAAAACTGCGATTGAGCAGTATGATATGCAGATACTTGGTTTTCAAAATGGCTTCAGGGGAATCGCGCAAAATCACTCATCAGTGCTCAATGGTGAGAGTCTTGCCGGCATTCTGACCCTGGGTGGAACCATATTGGGCACCAGTCGCGATAAGCCGCATAAAATGTCCATCGGCGGAAAAACCATGGATATGACCGATGCGATTATCGAAACCTATCAGCAACTGCATCTGGATGCGTTGGTCTGTCTGGGGGGTGGCGGGACGCAGAAGAATGCACTGCACCTTAAGAACGCGGGTTTAAACGTGGTCTCCCTGCCCAAGACAATTGACAATGATGTTGCCGGTACCGACATGACCTTTGGTTTTGATACCGCGCTGGGTATCGCCACCGAGGCGATTGACCGTCTACACAGCACCGCGCACAGTCATCATCGAATTATTGTTGCAGAATTAATGGGGCACAATGCTGGCTGGTTGACGCTGGGAGCAGGTATTGCCGGTGGGGCTGACGTGGTTTTGATACCGGAAATCCCATACGATATCGAAAGCGTCGCAAATGCGATCAAGAAACGCGTTCAAAGTGGCAAACGTTTTAGCATTGTGGCGGTGGCAGAGGGCGCGCTTACACAAGCGCAAGCAGCAATCGTTGGCCAGTTAAATGAAGAACTGACAGCAGCGACAGACAAAGCCGAACGTAAAAAATTAAAATCTATGCTTAAAGAGCATGAGCAGGTTCATATCAACAATACCCTGAATCTATCTCGCCAGCTCGAAGCACTCACCGGGCTGGAATCACGCACCTCCATACTGGGTCACTTGCAGCGCGGTGGAACGCCGTCCGCAGGCGATCGAATTCTGGCAACGCACTTAGGCGCAGCAGCAGCAGATTTCATTGCTCAAGAACAATATGGCATCATGGTGGCTTACCGCAATATGGAAGCTGTCGCGGTGCCGTTGGAAGAAATCGCAGGGGTTAAAAAACGCGTACCACTGGATCACCCCTGGATTCAGACTGCGCGTAAAGTCGGTACCAATCTGGGAGACTAATCCCCGTGTTCTCTGAATAGCAATTCCCCCTGCCAAATGCAGCCAGGAAATGACTATCGCAGCATTCTTGGAATGGGTAAGGCGTTCATCGGCTCACTTGGGGTTCTGCGTAGTATCGGAGGCGTTGTCCTGGAAGAAGTCCCATTCCGGGAGGTTGCTGCCGATTCTTGTGCTTGAGTCTTTTCGATTTGCCCCGCTGGTGAGCTACGCTTGCTGCGCCCAGGCGCGGCCATCTCATTGGAGCGCTGATAACTATTCACGCTTTGCTCTTCGTTATATGGCTGCGGGAGTGAATCGAGCAATTCACTCTCCAATTTGGCAATACTCAGTGTCTTGCGCACCATTTTAACGGATTCGATGGTACCATCCCTGTCGATAAGAATTTCACCCGGCAATACCTGATGTAAAACGGCGTCTGTTTTATCGATTTTCTCTCCTACAACAACAACCAGGGTTCGACCTCTATCCACTTCCAGCATTGCCATGCAGCTCTGGGCTGTTGATCCGTGAATGATTCCGGTTAGCTTAATGTTCAGGCGCGTTTTTGGGGCTGGTTTCGGCGCGACTTTGACCGCTTCCGGCTCACGGGTCTCCACTATTTCCGGCACCACGCCAAATACATGCTGCTTGATGATTTCGTCTATATTGGCTGTCACAGGCGCCTCGACAGAACTGGGCAAATCATCAAATTGATAGCTTAAAGACGTCGTCTGCTGTACAAAGTGACGCAAATAGAGTTGATACGACACAAGTGCCATCAAGCTCAGCGCAATGGCGATTGCGCTCCAGTTGAGCAGGCGTGTGATTTGCGAATGCGTCATGCCGGATATTTTACAATACAATCTAAGCGAATAATGCCGGGTGGCGAAAAATAGCGTGATCAGGCAATATGATTGAAGCGCGCTGTGCTTATCCCCAGGCAAATCCTATGCAAAATAGATCCTTCTCCATAGGGAGAAGGCTAGGAGTCTGTCGGATTTAACATGTTTCGTTCCCATACTTTAAACCTGATGGGCACGAATATCGATTTGTGTACTTATCATATTCGTCAAATGGAACAACCATTTTCCTCTCATGATAAGTCCACTTTATTCGATCTCGTGTATTTTGCTCCAAAATAGCTAAACCCGACAGGCTCCCAGGATGAGGGGAAAGCCCAAACAGGCTTGCTATTTTCAATCATAATATAAGCTATCAGGCAGGTTACAATCTGCCAAAATTAAGCCAATTTATGCAACTAATAGATTCTCACATACATCTGGATTTCCCGGCCTTCGAGCCTGATCGCGATACGCTGATTGAGAACGCCCGTTCAGAAGGTATCACTGAATTTGTGGTGCCGGCAACCGGACGCAAATCATGGCGATCAATCTACGATTTGTCTCAGTCTTATCCCAATATTTATCCGGCTTACGGCATTCACCCCTACTTCGTAGCGGATCATGATCTGGGCGATTGCGTGGCGCTTGATCAGTGGCTACAAGCGAATTCATGCGTGGCAGTCGGAGAAATTGGCCTGGATTATTATCTTCAGGATCTTGATCGTGATCATCAGTTGCAATTATTCGAAGCGCAATTGAAGCTGGCTGTAAAGCATCGTCTACCGGTTATTCTGCATGCCAGGAAAGCCATTGACGCAGTGACACAGCAGCTCAAAATAGCCGGTGTGTCTGGCGGCATTGTGCATAGTTTTAACGGCAGTTATGTACAAGCAATGCGCCTGATTGAAATGGGCTTTAAGCTGGGTTTCGGCGGTGCTTTGACGTATCCACGCGCTACGCGCCTGAGAGCGTTAGTCAAGCAACTGCCCCTGGATTCGCTTTGCCTGGAGACCGATGCACCTGATCAAGCTGTTTACAGCTTGCAGGGACAGCGCAACCTGCCGGTTTCGTTGCTGGAGGTGCTAATGACCATTGCAGAGATTCGCCGGAAAGTGCCGGAAATTATCGCAAAACACGCACTTCACAATACTTACGCTGCATTGAACATCTGTTAAAATTCAACTTCCTTGTTTTCAATACATCCTTCTCTTTGTGAGCGCATCATGACTATCTATACTCAACTTTCTGCCGCGGATAAAGAACAGCTCGACGCTGAACTCCAGACACAATTTAAAGCTTATGCCGCTGATGGCTTGAATCTGGATATGACGCGCGGCAAACCCAGTTCACAGCAACTGGATTTATCCAATGTCATGATGAATCTTGACGCATACAAAGACGCAAGCGGTACTGATTGTCGCAACTATGGCGGTCTGGATGGCTTACCGCAAATGAAGGCGCTGTTTGCTGAAATCCTGGAACTGCCGGTGGACAATATTATTGTTGGTGGCAATTCCAGCCTGACCATGATGTTTGATACCCTGGCCCGGGCTTGTTTGTTCGGTGTCAGTGAAGAAGATCAACCATGGCAGAGTCAGTCACCGAGATTTTTGTGCCCCAGCCCGGGCTATGATCGTCATTTCACTGCGTCTCAGACGCTGGGTCTGGAATCTATACTGGTGAATATGACAGACAACGGGCCGGACATGGATCAGGTTGAAGCACTGGTTGCTCAAGATGAGTCAATCAAAGGTATCTGGTGTGTGCCAAAATACAGCAATCCAACCGGCATTAGCTATTCTGATGAAGTGGTCGAGCGTCTTGCCAGCATGAAAACAGCTGCGGTTGATTTTCGTATCATGTGGGACAATGCCTACGCGGAACACCATATTGATGGCAATCTCGATAGCGTAAACGAGATTATCGCAGCCTGTGATGCGGCTGGAAACCCAGATCGAGCCTATGTGTTTGCTTCAACCTCGAAGATCAGCTTTGCCGGTTCCGGTGTAGCTGCTTTTGCCTCCAGCCAGGCCAATGTCGCCTTTGCAAAGAAAATTATCGGCGCTCAAAGCATCGGCCCTGATAAGGTGAACCAGTTGCGTCATATCGAGTTATTTCCTGATTTGGCGGCTCTGCGTGAACACATGAATAAGCACGCAGCCCTGCTTGCACCTAAATTCCAACTGGTCGACAAAATACTCAGCGAAGAACTGATAGATGCGGGCATCGCAAGCTGGACAAAGCCTAAGGGCGGGTATTTTACCAGCCTTGATATGTCACAGGGCTCTGCCAAACGCGCTATCGCGCTCAGTGCCGAACTCGGCGTCAAACTGACGGCCGCAGGCGCACCCTTTCCTTACGGCATCGACCCGAATGATTGTAATATTCGTATCGCACCTTCATTCCCGACGCTGGAAGATATTGAAATCGCCATGCGTGTATTCACGCTATGTGTGAAAATTTCGGCGCTGGAGTCATTGTAGGGTTATAGCTGTCATTCGTGATAGGTCATCACCAGCTTGATTGACCTTTTCCGGCCGGTTAGTTACGTAGGCACTGATCAAGTAGAGCTTGTTCAGCGCTTTTTATGCCTCTTAGTCTGCCCACAATATGGTTAATGAAAATCTCTGGAACGGGTGCTTAATCCACCCAGTTGCCCGCTTTCATCGCGCAAATACCGCACAATGACATGGATCACATTGCTTTCGATCTGCACTTCTCCCACCACAAACATTAATTTTGATTGCAACACGGCCTTGCGATAAGCCTCGGCTACCTTTGGCCAGATCACTAGATTGATATGCCCTGTTTCATCTTCCAGAGTGATGAAAACAACCCCGGAAGCGGTGCCCGGGCGCTGGCGATTTAAGACCAGACCACAAACACGTACCCGTTGTCCGGTTTGATAGTGTGGTAGTGCAGCAGCGGTACAAATGCCTTTTTTGTCGAACCGAGGACGTAACAATGCCAGCGGATGTTTGCCTAGCGTCAAACCGATGCTGGCATAGTCAGCCAGCGTATTAGCCCAGTCATCCGGCGTTTTTAGTAAGGGGGTGGCTTCTGAGAATTGAGCCATTCCCCACAAAGGAGTTTGTGTTTCAATTCCAGCCACCTGCCAATAAGCCTGATAACGATGCCCGCTGATTGATGACAGTGCATTTGCTGCTGCCAGCGGAAGCAGCGTGGACTGGCTCAAGCCACTTCTTTGCGCCAGCGCTGACAAGCTTTCAAATGGCCGCCCGGTTCTGCATTGTAAAATGCCTTGAGCCGCTGCTCTGGATAAGTGCTTTACCATTCGCATGCCCAGACGCAAAGCAGGCTGTTGTGACTCGCTGGTTTCAAGATGACAGTTCCAATGGCTCAAATTGATATCCACAGGCCGAACTTCAACACCATGTTGCTCTGCATCCTTAATAAGTTGTGCCGGCTGATAAAACCCCATCGGTTGGCTGTTAAGCAAAGCACAGCAAAATGCAGCCGGTTCATAGCGCTTAAGCCAGGCTGAGACATAGGCCAGCAGAGCAAAGCTTGCAGAGTGAGATTCCGGAAAGCCATAACTTCCAAAACCCTTAACCTGCTTGAATACCTGCTCGGCAAATGCACGTTCGTAGCCTCTCTCCAGCATGCCATTGATGAGCTTTGACTCAAATTGCTCCAGGCCGCCCTTGCGCTTCCAGGCGGCCATTGCCCGGCGCAATTGATCTGCTTCGCCTGCGCTGAACCCGGCGGCGACCATGGCAATCTGCATCACCTGCTCCTGGAATATGGGTACACCCAGCGTGCGTTCTAATACTGATTTAAGTGCCTCGCTCGGGTACACCACCTGGCCTGGATCCTGTCGGCGCTGTAAATAAGGGTGCACCATATCACCCTGGATCGGGCCGGGCCTGACAATGGCAATTTCAATCACCAGATCATAAAAATTGGCCGGTTTTAAACGGGGCAACATCGACATCTGCGCGCGTGATTCGATCTGAAATACGCCGATGGTATCTGCACGCTGGAGCATCTCATACACTCCGGGATCTTCAGCAGGCAGCGTACTCATGCTCAAACAAGCGCCCCGATAGGCCTTAATATAATCAAAGCACTTACGAATGGCGCTGAGCATGCCCAGCGCCAGCACATCCACTTTAAGCAGCCCTAATGCTTCGAGATCGTCTTTCTCCCACTGAATTACCGTGCGCTCCGGCATCGCTGCATTTTCAATCGGCACCAGCTCACTCAATGGCCCGCGCGAAATAACAAAGCCACCGACGTGTTGCGATAAATGACGGGGAAACTTAAGTAGCGCCTGTACCAGCGTCAACAACCGCTGTATGTGCGAGTTAGCAGCGTCAAACCCGGCTGCTTCGATTCGTTGCTCCAACAGGCTGCGATCATTCCAGTGACGAAGGGTTTTCGCCAGGTGTTCGACCTGCTCCAGAGAAAATCCAAGCGCCTTTCCGACGTCCCGGACGGCACTCCTGGCTTGATAGGTAATCACGGTGGCAGTCAGCGCGGCATGTTCCCGCCCATATTTTTGATATAAATACTGAATCACCTCTTCACGGCGCTCGTGTTCAAAATCGACATCAATATCCGGTGGCTCATCGCGTTCACGAGAAATAAAGCGCTCAAACAGCAAGTTAAAACGAGCTGGATCAACTTCTGTGATGCCCAGGCAATAGCAAACCGCAGAGTTGGCCGCAGACCCCCTGCCCTGACATAAAATATGCCGGCTGCGCGCAAAGCGTACCAGATCATAAACGGTTAGAAAATAAGGCTCATATTCAAGCTCGGCGATCAATTTCAGCTCCGCTTCAATTTGCTTACAAACTGCCTGACTAACGCCCTGAGGCCAGCGCTGAGCTGCGCCCTGATAACTTAGATGTCGCAACCAGCTTCCCATGCTATACCCCTCGGGCAGTGATTGATCAGGGTATTCATAGCGCAGGCTTTGCAAAGAAAAATCACAACGCGCGGCAATGACAAGGCTTTGTTTAATTAATTCAGCTGAATATAAGCGTTGTATATGTGTACGTGGGCGCAGGTGCTGTTCAGCATTCGAAGGAAGTGCAAAGCCCAGTTTAGCCACGGGTGTATTGAGTCGAATGGCAGTCAGTACATCCCGTAAAGGACGTCGGGAAGGATGATGCATGCTCACCGAACCACAGGCTGTCCGGGGTAGATGACATTCACGCGAAAGCTTTAAGGTCCGCTTGAACAAGGCTGAATCCTGACCATTACGTCGGGCACTGACCGCAATCCAGGCGGCATCCGGGAATGTTGATAATAACCAGTGGCCCTGCTCCGGGGAGCTTTCATGCTGCACACACCACAAAGCCAGACAGCCTGCCGGGTAATGTTGCTCGATATCTTCCCGATTCAGGTGATATTGCCCTTTTTGTGCCTGCCGACGTGCACAGGTAATCAAACGTGATAAGCGCCCATAGCTTTTACGACAGCTTGCAAGCAACACGATTTGCATGCCGTCTTCTAATGTAAACTCACTGCCTATAATTAATTTGATTGTATGTTTTTGCGCTTCAACGTGGGCTCTGACCACGCCTGAAAGGCTGCATTCATCGGTGATTGCAATTGCAGCATAGCCGAGCTCATGTGCGCGTTGCACCAGCTCTTCCGGATGAGAAGCCCCGCGCAAAAAAGAAAAATTACTGACTGCATGCAATTCAGCATAAGCCGGTGGTGTCTCGGCTGTCATTCAAGCAAACAGACCGTGCAAATACCATTGCTCATGCCTGGTCTTGATATCCCGAAACAACCAGCAACGCTGGCCTGAAAGACTGATGCCCTGATAGTACTCCCGGCGTAAATCATCTCCGGACCACCAGCCGGATTCCAGTCGCTCAGCACCTGATAGCAGCGTAAAGCTGGCTCGGGCTTTTTTGAGGGGCTGAGGCAATAACCACACGGGTCTTGCAGGTAAATATACAGATAGCGCTTTAATCTCTGCGCTTCCAGGCTTTCCGGTGCTACGTTTACACCAGCTTTTCTCAGGGCGATGGTCAGCCTGAATCAGCAGGCAATAGACAGATTGCCTCCCCAGCCTTGCGGACAGAATATCCAGTAACATGGGCCAGCTCTGAGTATTTTCCCGGGTACGCCTGAATAAATCCAGGGTACTGTCCTGTTGAAGTCTGAACTGATCAATATGTAATTCAATGCGGAGCACCGCCTTCTTGAATACAAAATGCTGCAAGTGTTCTTCAAGTTGTGGCAGAAAATGTGCTGCCGTATTTCCACCCTGTTGCGCATACACGCTCAGCTGCTGCCCCTGGCGTATTTCCCCGCGGCGATGGGTGTACACAAAATGAAAGTTTAGCTTCTCACAGAGCAAGGCCCGTATTTGTAAAAATTGTTGAGCCTTTTGTAATAACAGCTCTGCAGCATGGAGTAAAAGCGAGGTCGTCTCTGTTTCCTGATCAAAGTCATATCCGGCACTGAAGCGATGCCCTGCGTTAAAAATAACTTGTGGAGATTCCATGCTTCCGCTCAAGGTATCCAGATAATGCAATAAATCAGGACCAAAACGGCGTGCCAGCCCTGTCCGGGGCAGGCGCCAGATGTCACGTAAACAAGTCAAACCGCATCGCTCCAGCTTATGGATTAAGGCCGGGCTGATTGTTGTCTGATGAAGCGGGATCACGCCCAGCGCAGATTGCAGATGCGCACGATGTGATATCAATTTCTGAATCCTGTTTCGCGCCATTAATTCAGCAACCAGCGGAACAGGAGCACAGGCAATATAGAGTAAAACATCCGAAAAATGCTGTTTAAGTTGTGCCAGCAAGGCTTTAAACCCACCAAATAAACGCAGGCTCTGCCGCACTTCCAACAGTATTGTATCTGTGCCTGATATGACAATTTGAGGGGTAAACCTCAGCACTCTTTGTGTATATTGTTTGAGTTGCTGTCGCTCTGCCGCCTGATCACGCGCAATCACCTCTAAATTTCGACACAGAACGTAAGCAGCATTCAGTAAACAACCTTGCTCAACGCCTTGTGCTTCAGCCTGCTCGTTGGCACGATATACCCGGCTCTGGTTCTGCTGTATTTCAACCACGACCAGAGGAAGATCTATGCGAGCATCACTATGGTTACGGGTGGTTTCAGTGGACGTAAGTGCTATCTGAGCAAAGTGCAGCCCCAGCCAGACAGATGCCGGTTTTGGTTTTGGCTTTGGTTTTACTGTTATTAGATTTTTTTCCTTTGCCAGGGGCTGGAGCAGAGGTCGTGTCATTGGCGTGCTTTGCGCATCTTGCGATTGTGCTGCTTTTATGTGCTTCGGGGTAATCAGCTGCGTTTTAGCAACACGGTTGTTCATTACAGTTCACCCTGCCCGGTCTGCATTAACAACGGTTGCGACAACACAATCTGTTGGCCCTGTTCAAGCCCAAATCGGGATTTCAGCACTTCCACATGCAAGCCCTGCTCTACATAATGCGTTTTTAGGCGCAAAGGCACCGGTGTTTGCCGAACCGGCCCCTGGTGTAGCAGGATCCCCAGACTATTACCGGCATTGGCTGCAAGTTGCAAGCGCCGGATATGTCGGGCATCCGCCAGTGGCAGGCAAAATAAAACCATTGCCGCTGATGCATGATACAGGCACTTTTCAGCTGCCCAGGCAATATCAGCGGGTTCACTTTGCTCAATAATCAGCAAATAGTCCAGATCAACCCCTGCCGCTTGTAAGGCCGGTGCATAAGGAATGTAAGGGGGGGCAATCCAGGCCAGTTGTTGCCCGGCCTGGCTCAAGGCTGCCATGGTCGGCAGCAGTAGTTGTAGCTCGCCCTGCCCCCATTCATCGACTTGAATCTCTAACAGACTTGCCTGTGGCCAGCCACCGGTTTTCAACAAGCGATTCAGTGCCGGAAAACCGGTATCCAGCGCCGGAACTGCTGCATCATGCTGCTGTGCGAGACTGCTCCCTTTCCATAACATCGCCTGTTCACGCACCAGATGATCCAGTCGTTCATGTTTTGCCGCTTTTACTGCCGCCGTATTTAATGGCTCTGCCTTTGATCCTGCTGCATTTGATATGGCCTTTTCAGGCGTATCTGTTTTTGCTGCCGATGTATTTGGCGTCACCGATTTTGAAACCGCTGCTTTTTGAACCCCTGGGTTTAAAACCCCCGAGTTTAAAACCACAGTCACAGCTGGAATCGAATCACACCGACACCCAGGCCTTCAATCACCAATTCGGAAGTTGATAAATCGATTTCAATAGGTTCAAAATCCGGGTTTTCAGCCAACAGGCGTACGTATTGACCGGTTTTTTCAAAGCGTTTAACCGTCACTTCATCGCCCAGGCGTGCCACCACAATCTGGCCATTGAGCGCTTCCTGGGTACGATGAACTGCGAGTAAATCACCTTCCAGTATGCCTGCATCACGCATGCTTTCGCCCCTGACGCGCAATAAATAATCGGCTTTGGGCTGAAATTTTTCTGAATCCAGTTTGAAATAGTCCTCTATGTTCTCCTCTGCCAGAATCGGCGCGCCGGCTGCAACCTGCCCTATCAGGGGCAGACCCATGGCTGCCGACCGGGCCCATTCTCCGCTCAATACACGGATGCCTCTGGAGACGCCTGAGATCAGTTCAATGGCCCCTTTACGATGTAAGGCTTTAAGATGATCCTCCGCAGCAGTGGGTGATTTAAACCCAAAATGCATGCACATATCCGCACGCGTCGGTGGCGCACCCTTTTGTTTTATACTCTGTTGTATGAAATCAAGAACTTGTTGCTGTCGTATAGTTAATTTGCGCATGATCAGATGAAATAAATAATATACTGTATATTTATACAGTATATCAAGTGAACTGTAAACAGCGGAACTAAATCATCTGTGGACGCTATTCAAGTCATCTTAAAGAAATGTCCGATATGCAATATTTAATACGCGTGTGGAGTCGCTTAGCCGGAAGCGGGCTTTTCGCCAGGCATTTTCCAAATCAGAGAGCTGTTTGATTTCCGCTGACGCCTATTACGAGTGGCAAGGAGAGAAAGACCACAAAACAATGTATTCCGTGCGATTGAAGGAGCCGTCCCCATTGTTCATGGCGTACTGGCAGTCGGAGATGATCCGCCGGGGGGGGGAAGGGCTTCGCAATGACAAAAAAGAAGCAACGACAGAAAAGAACAACAACATCATTGCGAAGGAGCGATGCGACCGCGACAACCTCCAGCAGGCTACGACAGTCTAACCGCCTTGTGTTTATGAACCTTAGCCTATAGACGAGAGAAGTTTCTCGGCATCTGCTTTCATTTCATCGGCACCATCACGAATAACATCGTTGAGGAAGTCTTTAGCGATGTCATTCTCTCCCAGGTCAATATAGGCTTTTGCTAATGCCAGTGCTGTTTCCGGATCATGCTGATTCACTTCTGCCATCGCTTCATCGAGTTCATTTTCAAACTCCATATCAAGGCTTTCATTGCCCTGTTCATCGACGCTCAGTGGTTTGTCAGCACTCAGTGGCTCATCACTTAAAGATAATGATAAGCCGCTTTCTTCTCCAGCTGACTCTGTTTCTTCTCCAACTGGCTCTGAATCCAGCTTTTCAAGATTTGCTGCTGCCACCGCGAATAAGTCTTCTTCCTCTTCTTCGCTTTCATTGGTTTCCTGAATATCGTCATCTGAGTCCATCAGCTCATCCATTAGAACCGGAATGGAGCTATCAAAGTCATCTGCCAGCAAATGATGATCGGGTACTAGCTCTTTGGCCATACGTTTGATCTTGTCCCACTCTTCATCGTCTTCAATATTGCCGGCGGAAGCTTCAAATAATTCAGTGAAACTGTCTTTATTCTCCATGCTCTGATACAAACCCAGCAACTTCGTGACAACCGGTGGCTGATTTGAATTTTGCTTGAGCGATTGCTCCAACACTTCAATGGCCTGCTCTTTTCGATCGTAAGCGAGATAAACTTCGGCTTCTGCAATCGGATCTACATCCACTGCGGTCAATGCCGATTGATCATTCCCGCCCATCATGGTTGAATCCATATCTCCGAGTGATTCCATGTCACTGTTGTCATCATCCATAGCAAATAACGATGAGTCATCCTGAATGGCTTCACTGGCCATGAATGATTCATCGCTCAGATCGAACATGGATGAGCCATGCAACTCAATGTCTATGTCGCCATCATCCGGATTATTACGCATTCCAAAATCCGAAAGATCATCCAACTCAGTTTGAGTGGTCGATCCGGTGGTGGTCGACATGTCGCTCATCTGCCCGTGGAGAATATCAGTGTCATCGGACGACACCTCTTCACGTCGATTACGAAACCCCAGGAAGCCCATTAAGGCCAGTATACCGACGCCGGCACCGGCTATCAGCTTCCATATTTCTGAGGAAATCCCACTGCCAGCGGAAGCAATGGCAGCAATTGCGCCTGTTGCCATCCCGGTAAGTGATGCCACAAAACCCTGATCTGCAGAGGGTGTGATTCGAGTCGTTTCAGGTGCTGTTGTAGCAGCTGTCGGAGCGGTTGCGGTTGCGGCTGGCGCTGATTCGGCTTTAGGTGCTGGAGCGGCGACAGGAGCCGGGGCCTGAGCTGCGGCTATTTTTTCCTGTAACTGACGTTCGAGCTCAGCAATACGCTGTTCACTTTTCTGAATTTCTCCGCGATCATCTTCATTCAGCGCTTCTATATAAGCAATATCCTTGTCTGCGATCTTTAATTCAATCTGTGAAAGATCCGGTGTGCCGACATCGGGGCTGGTTGCTGGTGCACTGCTGTCCTGCCCGATTGTTTGTAGATTGCCCAGTGACGCCCTGACGTTTTCCAACATCATCTCTGTTTCCTGATCCGCGGGCATTGCCGGGCGATCAGGTTTGGCCGCGGCTATTTGCATCTCCGGTGTTACCGGATTGTCATCCGGCATTCCCATCGAAGTAGACGACTGGCTTACGATTTCTTTAATATAGTCCTGGTCCGCCTCAGATGCGTCAGTGATTGCACCTTCCAGCAGTTGCTCGTAATAGGTTTTGTCCTTAGTTTCCGTTTCAGCTACCGGCGCTACGGCAACGGGTGCCGGTTCGGCTGGCACCGCGACAGGTGCAGGTGCATCTACCGGTGTTAGCTGGACAGCGCTACCCTGCTCGAGGCTTGCAATGGCATTCGCATTCAAAGCCTGCAATGCCTGACTTTGCATTTCAAGCAACTGGCTCATTTTCCCCAGTTGGCTCTCCAGGTTTGCCATTCTGTTGGCTAAAACCTTGTTTTCGCCTCTACTAGCAATTAATTCTTCTTTGAACAACTTATTCTGATCGCGCGTGTTGCTCATTTCCTGCCGGATCGTTTGTGTAAATTGTCCCATTTCACTCACAACCGTAGCAAACTGGTCATAGCCTTCGAGATCACTCATGGCGAGTGCCTGTGCGGCCGCAGCTGTGGTTTGCTCTGTTGCCGGAGCAGTTTGCTCTGATGCCTGAATTGCAGGGCTCGCAGCTCCGCCAACAACCAGAGTAGGTACCGGCTCGGCGGTTTCAACCGGAGCAGCTTTGACTGGCTCTGGTGCAGGCGATGCTGCTTTTAATGGTCGGGTCAGTTGTTTAACCTGGCTCAGCGCCTGATCCTTAGGCGTCGCTTTCATCTCAGCGACGCTGGGAATACGCAATCTGACACCTTTGGTCATTTTGTTCAGGTTGTTATCCGGAAAGGCCTCACGGTTAAGATTATAAAACGCCATCCAGGCTTGCTGGATTGAAACATCGGCCGGTCGATATAAAGCAGCAATTGCAGAAAGACTATCACCGTCAACGACGGGGGGGTGATACTGCACATCACCGGCCATAATGGCTGGCGGGTCTGCTTTGACCACACCCAGTCGTGAAGCCGGTGCAGATGCTTTTACGATAGGCTGTTCCTGATAATCCGAAGGATCAATCAATGCAGTATATTCGCGCAGCATATTTCCACCGGACCAGCTGATCTTAAGTAGCAGGTGTACGAATGGATCGCTTATAGAGTTAGTGCTGGTAACCAGTATTTTTGCGGCATCCTGGTTTGAGGTATCAAGTTCAACGCGAATATTCTTGGCGTCATCAGGATACTGAATCCCTGCCTGAGTGAATAATGCAGGCGAGGCCAAAGAGACTTCCAGTGTGGATAATTCGCTTTTACTAACGGAGTTGACGTTAATCGAAATATCCAGAGGCTCCCCCAGATACGAATCGATATTCATTTTACCCACGCTCAATGCATGAACATTCAGACTAAGCAGTGAGAGCGCAATCGCCCCGGTAAGCACTGATTTTCTCATAAGTATATAATTATAATGGTGGGTAAAAAGTCAATGAGTTCAGGTATATAAATGCTGATTAGAATGCATTTTATGCAAATTCTCTCTGTAACACAATGTTTAGAGCCGGATTATTCAAAACGTCTTATCGGTGCCAGCCATAATTTATTGATGCAAATCAGTCTAGCACACAGCATTCCTAAAGGTAACAACGGGTTTGCATTCACTCTAAAAAACATTTCAAATAGGCAAAAATATCGATTAAATCAACATTTAACAGCATCAGCACTTCCCTGGTCTGAGCTTCTCTATTCTGCCCGGCCTGAAAATAGCCAGGGTTTTTCTTCCCTTCGTCGGGCCTCAAACTGCTCTATTGTGTCGGCATGCTGAAGTGTTAAAGCGATGTCATCCAAACCTTCCAGCAGGCATTTTTTCTTAAAAGCATCGACATCAAAGGCAATCTCACTGCCATCGGCTAATCTGATTTTCTGAGCCGCCAGATCAACCGTTAGTTGGTACCCCTCCTGCTTTTCAGTTTGATTGAACAAGGCTGTCAGGGCTGATGCTTCAACCACGATAGGTAGAATGCCGTTTTTAAAACAGTTATTGTAGAAAATATCAGCAAAGCTTTCGGCGATAACACAACGAATACCGTAGTCATCAAGCGCCCACGGCGCATGTTCCCTGGATGAGCCACAACCAAAGTTTTTCCTTGCAAGAAGAACTTGCGCACCGGAATAGCGTGGAAAATTGAGGACGAACTCCGGGTTAATCTGACGTTGGCTATTATCCATCCCGGGCTCACCATGATCAAGATAACGCCATTCATCGAACAGATTGGGACCAAAACCACTGCGTTTGATTGATTTTAGAAATTGCTTCGGAATGATTGCATCGGTATCCACATTGCTGCGATCCATGGGCACCACCAGACCCTTTAATAATTCAAATTTTTTCATGTTCTATGCTCCCTTTGAATTAATGATGTCATCTGCGCTGGCAAAGTGCCCCGCGATAGCGGTAGCTGCAGCAGTTTCGGGCGAAACCAGATGGGTGCGCCCCCCCTGCCCCTGACGCCCTTCGAAGTTACGGTTTGATGTGGATGCACAACGCTCACCGGGTTCCAGGCGATCGTCATTCATGGCCAGACACATCGAACAGCCCGGATTGCGCCACTCAAATCCTGCTTCGATAAAAATTTTGTCCAGCCCCTCTTTCTCTGCCTGTTGTTTAACCAGACCGGATCCCGGCACCACCAGGGCCAGCTTTATATTTGCAGCAACCTTCCGCCCTTTGGCAACAGCGGCTGCGCCGCGTAAATCTTCGATACGACTATTGGTGCATGAGCCAATAAATATTTTATCAAGACTGATGTCTTTTACTTTAATATTTGACTTTATACCCATGTATTTTAAGGCATTAATCATGCTTTCCTTCTTGTCTTCATCGACCGAGTCGATATCCGGTATACGCCCTGATAGTGATACAACCATTTCCGGAGATGTTCCCCAGGTGACGCTGGATTCGATATCTTCACCCCGTAAATTGACTTCATTGTCGAATACGGCATCAGCATCACTGTGCAGTTTTTCCCATTCAATCACAGCGTTATCCCAGTCAGGCCCGCGGGGGGCAAACGGACGCCCTTCGAAATAGTCTATGGTCTTCGCGTCTACTGCAACCATACCGGAACGCGCACCCGCTTCGATGGCCATATTGCAGACTGTCATGCGCCCCTCAACCGACATGTCCTCAAAAACCTGCCCTGCAAATTCAATCGCATAGCCCGTACCCCCGGCGGTACCGATTTCACCGATGATTGCCAATACCACGTCCTTAGGGGTAACGCCTGCTTTTAATTGCCCGGCCACATTCACGCGCATGTTCTTTGATTTGCGTTGTAACAGGCACTGTGTTGCCAATACGTGTTCAACTTCAGATGTGCCGATGCCAAAGGCCAGTGCGCCAAAGGCACCGTGTGTCGAGGTATGGGAGTCGCCACATACGACCGTCATACCCGGCAGGGTTGCACCCTGCTCAGGGCCGATCACATGCACAATGCCCTGTCGAATATCATGCATGCCAAATTCGCTGATTTCAAAGTGCGCGCAATTTTTATCCAGGGTTTCAATTTGCAAGCGGGAGACCGGATCTGTAATCTGTGTATCTGCGATCGTAGGAACATTATGATCCGGCACAGCCAGAATAGAAGACACACGCCAGGGCTTTCTTTTCGCCAGATGCAAGCCTTCAAAGGCCTGGGGTGATGTCACCTCATGGATCAGGTGTCGGTCAATATAGAGCAGCGCTGTACCGTCCTCCTCCAGACGAACCAGATGATCTTCCCAAAGCTTATCGTATAGTGTTTTTCCAGCCATAATTAGTGTTTCCAACCCTTGCAGATTCCGGGCTATTTTGTCGCGTTGCAAAAACGCAGAGGATAGCATAAGACAGGCCGTTAACCGCTTAAGATCATACACAATAGTGTATTCATGTTGCTTGATTAGCCGCGCTGCTACTCTTCCGGATTTTTTATGTTGGAAGCAGGCTAATTCGATGACGTGATTGCACCGATGGTGGATGGCGACGGGATCAAGTCAGGATTCAAAGCTGATTTGGCACTATTTTGCAGATGCCCGTATGCTCAAACCAGCGATCATATACGGGAATAGCTTCACAACACGCCCGGGATGGGGGGGAGCAATACCCGGATTTAAGGATTAATCACTGT
>Ga0164313_10002016_pt1 | contig 18224 bp, 16 predicted proteins | sample GuaBasSedimGuay4_FD_113735 | JGI IMG/M metagenome (GOLD analysis project Ga0164313, IMG submission 113735) | Subseafloor sediment microbial communities from Guaymas Basin, Gulf of California, Mexico - Guay4, Core 4569-4, 0-3 cm | ecosystem: Environmental > Aquatic > Marine > Hydrothermal vents...
CAGGTCGTCCTCTTCTTCAACTCCCAGTTTTCCCTTCATCAGGGTGAGCATCTCATCATAGTAGATCAGTCCGTCGATCATACCCGTTTCCACCAGTTGATCTGAATCAATGGTGCTAAGATCATCGGCAATCCGGTTCAGTTTCTCTACGGACATTCCACGGCTCACGGAAATATCTTCAACAATTTTGCCCCAGAGTGCACCCACATAACTTTCAATCTGCTCTCTGTTCTCAGGGCTCAGGTCATTTCTAAGGAAGGGTTCCACCGCCCCCTTATAGGAGCCGTGCCTGATCACCTGCATCTCCACACCAACCTTTTCCAGCGCATCCTTATAGAACATCACTTCGGCACTCATTCCATTAAAGAGGAACATCCCTTCCGGAGTCATAAAGACACTATCGGCCACCGATGCCAGGTAATAGGATTTCTGTGTATAGGCATCCGAGTAGGCATAGATAAATTTCCCACTCTCTTTAAAATCCAGCATGGCCTCCCGGATCTCTCCCAGCGTCGCGATGCCGGCTGAGACAGCACCCAATCTCATAAAAATACCTTCTATATTATCATCTGCCTTGGCCTTATCCAGGTCTTTCAGGATCTGGTTTAGTCCCATGATTTCGTCATACATGAAATTGCCTGAAAACAGGAGGGCAAATGGATCTTCGTTGGCACGGTCCATAATCTTTGCATTGAACTTTGCCACCAGAAGAGAGTTCTCTTTGACCTCTACGGGGTCTTTGGAGGTTGATGCGGCAATAATACCCATGAAAATCAGAAAGACCAGTACGGTCATGATAACCAGGCCAGTAATGGTTGCCAGCAGGCTGCTTAGGAAATTTTTCATATCAAGAAATTTTGAAGCAGCAATGTACTAAAAATGTGTATGATATTAAATACCTTAGTTCAGAGAAAGCATGAACCTGATTTACCTTTCACTGGGAAGCAACCTGGGCCGCAGGCAGCAGCATATTGAAGAGGCTTTAAAGCTGATTCAGAATCGTATAGGCGGGATTGAACATGTGTCCCGGTTCTATGAATCGGAACCCTGGGGGTTCTCCAGTGCTTACAACTTCTGTAACTGCTGCCTGGCACTTCGAACCACCATTGATCCGCTTCCTTTAATGGATCGGTTGCTTGAGATCGAGCATGAGATGGGCAGACGTAGAGATGGGATGGGCTACAGCGACCGGGTAATAGATATTGACATGCTTTTCTACGGAGATATGCAGATGGACCATCCCCGGCTGAAACTTCCGCATCCTTCCATGGGAGACCGAAGGTTTGTGCTGGCTCCCCTGGCTGAAATAGCCCCCCAATTTATTCACCCTGTGGTCGGAATAAGCATCACTCAGATGTTGCAAGCCTGTACCGACCAAAGTGATGTGGTCCCCCTGACTCCAGAGTAAGCTATGGATAAAATGAGCTTCTGCTCAGGATCTTTTTATAAGGAGTTCTTCCCAGAACATATAGAAAGCTGTATAGATAACTGACCAAATAAAATTGGCAGCAATCAGGTAGAGGAACCTGGATTTTGAAGTGTGATAATAGCGGACCACCAGGAAGACCCCAACAGGAATGGAGAGCAGGAAGGGGGTGATCATGGCAATTCCGATCAAGCCGTATTTTTGCTTGACTCGTACGATGCGCCGGTTTCGCTTAGTGAATTTTTTCTTCACCTGTTGTTCATCCTCCAGGATAGGCCGGTTCGATCTTCGAAATATACGTTTCCACCAGGCGATGAGTCTTTCGGAGAGAAATGCGAAAAAGCAGATTCCGATTATGCCCCCCACATTGGTCCAGAGGATGCATTCGAAAAAACTGAAGTCAAACTGGATTATAACCAGGGGAAAGGTAGCAGCGAACTTAAAGGAGCTGAACAATATGGTAAGTAAAATCGGTACCAAGGATTTGAAGTGATTAGTTAATCAAACCTTCATCTGCGAAACTAAAATAGGACTTATCTGCAATAATTACATGGTCCAGCAGTTTAATTTCGAGCATTTCAGCCGCTTTTTTCAATTTTTCTGTGATTTTCAGGTCGGCATCGCTGGGCTGCTTGTTTCCCGATGGGTGGTTGTGACAAACGATGATGGATGAGGCCAAAATATCCAGGGCCTTTTTCAGAATAATCCTGGTATCGATCACCGTTCCGGAGAGTCCTCCCTGACTTACCTTATACTTTCCCAGAACCCTGTTGGCCCGATTGAGCATCAATAACCAGAATTCTTCGTGTTCAAGGTCTCCCATCAGTGGATGAAAAAGCTTGTAAACCGTTTCGCTGGATTTGACTGAAGTCTTTTCAACGTGCTTCATCCCGGCTCTTCTCCTGCCAAGCTCCAGGGCAGCCAGTATGGACGTTGCTTTAGCGGGACCCACCCCTTTGAGGCGGACTAGCTCTCCGATCCCCTGGCGTCCCAGGAGTTGAAGACTGTTCCCTGCTCCCTTCATGATCAGCCTGGCCAGCTCCACTGCTGTCATATTTTTTGTTCCGGAGCCCAGCAGAATTGCAAGCAGTTCAGTGTCGGAAAGATATTGCACCCCGTTAGCCATCAACTTTTCTCTTGGACGCTCTTCCACCGCCCAGGTGGTCAGGGCATGTGAGTTGTACTTGTTCATGTTTCTGTTTTACTATTTAATATGCCAGAACCACTTACATCAGTGTAAAAAAAAAGGCCATCCACGGATGGACGGCCTTTCAAATATCATAGTGGTGAATAAGCTACAGGCTGTTCACGTGTTTTGCAAGCTTCGACTTGAGGTTGGCTGCCTTGTTCTTGTGTATTACATTGTTCTTGGCAAGCCTGTCAAGCATGGAAACAACTTCTGAATACTGCCCGGTAGCAGCCTCCTTATCGGTGGTGTCACGCAGCTTCTTAACGGCGCTCCTGGTAGTCCTTGCGTAGTACTTGTTTTTTACACGCTTCGACTCTGTCTGCCTGATCCTTTTCTTCGCTGATAAATGATGTGCCATATTACCTTAATCTTTATTTGGGGATGCAAAAATAGTGATTAATTTGAATGATACAAACTATTTACAAAGCTTTTTGGTACTTATAAGGATGGCTGCAACGTTGGCTACTGAAATCAGGAGGATTAAGCCAAGGGCTGTAGCGAAAATGATGCCATGCAATGAAGATGAAATATTTAGGCTCCAGGCCTCTGCCCTTTGATGAAGTTGCCCGGCGAGGACGGAGGTTAGCAGCAAGGACAGACCTGTTATCCCGGCCATCAACAGTATCAGAAGCAGTATGTAGGGGCGACTGATCTCCCGGTAATGAAAGCCAAGTTTATTGAGCCTTCGGATTTTTTCAGAGGAGCGGCTGATCATCAACTGGAGACTCAGAAGGAATACCAGGAAGGCAAGGCCGATAATAATGGCAGCGACAAATACCAGGAAGCTGATAACCAATTTTAGTATGATATTCATGCGGCTGCTCTTTAGCTTTTCCCGGATGGTATCATAGCCTTTTTCTTCAATAAATCTGATGATGGAGGGGTCGGTGGGATCCTTTGATACAATTATAATCTGTGAAGGATCGTTCTTTTTAAAGTAGCCGTATTTCTCATTGGCCCACTCCAGGAAGTCGACCGGTACCAGAATGGAACTGACACGGTTGCTGAATCCAACAATCCGGCCATTATAATCGTCATAGTTTCCCCTGCCCTGTCCCTGGAGCCTTAATTTAAAATTGATCATGGAGAGTACCCCTTTGGGTATCTGTGGAAGGCCCTGGCTTGGTGCAAAGCCAAAGTTGTAGAGGTTCAGGTAGTCCTGTGGGATGATTACCGGAATGGTGCCCGTTTCGGGATCCCACTTCCAGTCTTCAGACTTCACATCGATGTATTGGTCCGGGATTGCCTCAAAGAAAAGATCGGTAATGAAATTGGGGACCTGATCACCCTCGGTGTAAGCCTGTACGGGAAATTCGTTAGAATTGAAAGCTGCCACCTGGTCGGCAAAGGGTTGGGCTTCGATCTCAGCAATCTCTTCCTCCGTGAAACCTCCTCCGGTCAGCCCCAGTGTATTGGCAATGTTTACTTTTTTGTTGATCACAATATATTCAGGATCGAGGAGGTCGCGGTTTTCAGAAAGGACTGATTTAATGTCCATATAAAACTGGATTCCGGCAAGCAGGAGAACAAATCCCGCCAGGGTTCCCAGGAAGGCGCCCAGAAGGTGTACCCTGCTATGATCTTTCCATAGTATCTGATAGAGAAGCCTCATAACCTTAAGCTATGATCGATGTTTGGGAGTCCTGTTTCATTGAGTGAGGTTAGGATAAGTCCCGCATTCCGCGCCTCACATTCTTCACGAATCAGCTGGTAAGCTGTGAGGCTGTTTTCGCGGTCCATGTGGCTGAAACATTCATCGGCCAATAAGAAATTGAAGGGTTGACATAGTGCCCGTATAATGGCCACTCGCTGTTGCTGTCCAAATGAGAGAATGCCAGCTTTTCTTTGCAGAAAGGGATCAATCCCCAGCACACGTGCCATCTCCATGATCCTTTCGTCCGAATGATGAGCCGTCATTCTGTTTTTCAGCTGGATATTCTCGAGAGCTGTCAAGTCATCAAATAGTTCAAGCCCCTGGAAGATGAAGGAGAGTTTACTTTTTCTGATCAGCGACCACTCTTTCGATGTAAATGAGCTTAGGTCACGGTCATCTATAGAGACCACTCCCTGATAATCGGTACGGATTCCATAGATTACAGAAAGCAGACTTGTTTTTCCCCTTCCGGATGGAGCTTCGACCACATAAGGTTTTCCCTGTTCCAACAACAAGGATTCGGCCTCCCAAACTTCCGAACCGGAGGTATCCTGCTCCAGCATCGGCAGGGGAATCATCTTTTCTAACCGGATGGTCATGTACGGAGATTCTGGTCCAATGAGTTATTTCGGACCGTCAACCACTTTCATGATGGTATAGAGACTGTTCTCCGAGGGATTACTGGTTTTCACATATACCTTATTCTGGTAATTACCGGCACATACACCCAGGTAATCAAATGGATCGGTCAAACGTTCGACCCAACGCTGTGCCTCTGGCTTCTGACTCAGCAGCCCCATTAACATAGCAGGATATTGATCCATGTTGAGGTTGACAAACATGCCAAGCGATCCAGTTGTAAAGTCTCCAAAGGTGGAACTGGTCAGGGGAGTCTCATGGGTTCCGCTCTTAACAGCATCCTTATACCCTTTGGCATTGGTGACCACCAGAACATCGTTGACGATGCCACTGTAGATTTCATTGCCCTGAAAATTGATGATGAAGAAATCACCCTCTTCTTCCACGGGGGCAAGCCCCTGCACCGTCTCCATCAGTTTTTCCTGTAAGGCCTTGCCATTTACTCCGATTCCCAGGTAAATTTCCAGCGGGATCATAGCTTCACCTTCCACGCCATTTATAGCTATGGTGAAATCGCCGGAAATGGCTTCCAGTAAATCCGCCATCTCCATTCCGGTGGCCATTTCCACCTTATTACCCATGGTGTCAAGTTCCGGGGGGGCGAATTTTTCTATCATCTGCTGTGTTTTTGCAAGGTCCATAGACCCGGCTACAGCAACGAGCAGGTTTCCTCCCGGAGCCAGTTTTAGCATATCTTCATTAAGGGCTGGCTTCATTACGAGAAATTCTTCGATATTCTTTTTTACCTCTTCACTGAAGTGTGTTTCCCCGCTAATGTTCATTTCACCATCTGCAAAATCCACAAAGACCTGTGCATAATTGTGGTATAGGGCAACCGGGAAATCAGGTATGTCGTTATCCATGAATTTTTCAAGGATTGCGAACATTTCATTGGACGAGACCCAGAGATTAAGGTCTTTCATCTTCCCAAGGAAATCCTTGAAATCAACCAGACTGGTAATGGATTCTTCCTTGACCGGACTGAACATTTTATCCAGGCTTTCAGTAAAATAGGCTGTTTCAAACTCATCAGAATCGGGAGAGGCCAGCACAATCATCTGCTTGCTGTTCCAGGCAATGATCCCTTGATTGTCCGGCTGAATCCAGCTGTAAACCTCATTGGTCTCAATTTCCTCATCGAACCCCTCATTGATCTTTGAGAGGGTGGTTTCAAATTTCTTCTGGTCTTTCATTCCGGTGATAACACCAATGATGGGAGCCTTTTCCTCCATTTTCACAAATACATAGGCATATTCATTCATCATTAGTCCGGTACTCAATGGATTTTCAAGGATTTGTTCCCAGATCTCATCTTTTACTTTCTCTTTTATGGATTCAAAAGTGTTGATCTGGCTTTTGGTGTGGATATGCATGGGATGCAGCGTCACCACGGCTATGGCGTCATCGGGTATGCTGTTGACGAAGTCAGGAGCTTTCTTGGAACAGGAAGCAAGAGCCAGCAGGGCCACCCATAGAAATACGAAGGATAATTTTTTCATGGAAATCCTATTTGAACTGTTTGAGGGAATAAATATACAACATTATTAGAAAAAGTATCGTGCACCGATACCCCCTCCAATATAGAAACTCAGAGCAGGAAGCAGGGCCAGTCCGGGTGCAAGCTCTGCAAAGATATCCACCGGGGCCCCTTCAAACTGGTAGGCCAGGCCCAGGGGGACACGTGCACCCAATCCAAAATCGGAAGAGAAAGCTGTATAGGCACCTACTCCATAATACAAAGGAAGTTTGCCCGTGCTTACAGTTATAATATCATAGTTGTGAATCAAAAAGTCGGCATGAACATGGAACCATCCTGGAGTGGAAAATGACCAGGCAACGGCTGCATCAATGGCTGTTCTCTCACTGGTCCACATTTTAGCACTCAGACCGGTGGGCTCACCAAAAATAAGCCCCAGTCCCAGTCCGCTGTCCTGTGCAAATACGCCTAAAGAGAAGAGAGAAACAATAGAAATAAAAAATAGTTTTTTCATTGTATTTAGCTTAAGCATTATATGTCATCTTGCTTAATAACGGTATAATGCAGAATTTGTTTTTTAAGAAGAGCCTTACCAGGTCCGGTCCTTCAGGTACTTATCCAGCTCGGCTTTTGACATGGGTAGCTCATCTGGATTGTTCTCCACCCAGTCGAGAAAGGCTTGTTTGATATCATCGCTCCAACGTCCATCTATTTCGCCCGGGGTATAGACTCCCTTTTTCAGCATTTCATGTCCGAACATATCACGCAGCATGATAAATTCTGCGCGATCCACAAGCTCCTCGGCAAGGTGTGCCGGGATGAACAATACCCCTGTTTGTTTGGCCAACACCACATCACCAGGAAAAACCGTGGCCCTGCCAATCCGGATGGGGACATTAATGCCCATCAGCATTGATTCCATCAGGTAGGAGGGATCGAAGCCCCTTACAAAGGCGTTGAATCCTTCGATATCGGCAAGTCCTTCCATATCGCGCGATCCTGCGTCAAAAACCACCCCATTTCCTGAATTGGCATAGATGGCATTGCCCAGGTTATCACCAATCAGCGTTCCATCGACCACCTTTCCAAATCCATCGGCCACATATACATCGCCCTGCTGAAGGGCATCAATGGGCCAGGAGTTCATGGCTCCCACTCGGCCCAGTTCGTGTCCTTTTTCTGTGAGACGATCCATCACCTCAGGCCTAAGGGGCATATACTGGGCTGTCAATGCCCGACCTACTACAGCTTGATCATCGTGCAGGAGAACCCAGTTTCCTTCAAACTGGTTGTTGTACCCTTTGGAACGAAGTACTCCCCATGCTTCTTCAATGGAAACTTTGGCCATTCTCTCCAGGATATCATCGGCTACTTTAGGTCTGCCATCATCGAAGCGTTCCCCGGTCCATTCACTGGTGTAATAGATCAGCTCGTCGGCTGTATTGAAAAATTGAGCGCTGGAGTTCAGACTCAGGGTCAGGAGAATGGCTGTTGTAAGGATCAAGGTTTTCATGAGAAAAAGTTAGTGGTTATCTTAGTAGTTAGTGAGCTCACTTTGTTCGCTTAAGAGTTGCAGATCGTTAAAGGTTTAGAGGGATTCGGGTGTCGGGGTCTGATTTTCGGTTTTACGACGCCACCAGGTGGCCAGGGAGCTGCCGGTTATATTCATCATGGGTCCGAATACAGCAGGGGCCAGACCAATGGTGGCTACCCTTCCCATCTCCAGCGCAATCCCTGAAGCCAGTCCCCCGTTCTGCATTCCCACTTCAAGGGCAATGGTACGGCATGATTTCTCATCCATCCGGGCCAGTTTACAGATCCAGTAGCCCAGGAAATAACCGGCTGAATTGTGTAAGAGGCAGGCCAGGATCAGCAGCAAGCCAATATCCAGCAGGCTATCCCTGCCTGCCGCTGTAATCACCAGGATAATTGCTCCTATTCCTGCCATAGAAAAGAGGGCAGTCAATTTGTTCAGCACCGAAAGCTTATCTCCTTTCAGTTTTGAAACCAGAAGGGCAACAATGATGGGCAGCAGAAGGAACCAGGCCAGGTCTTTGGCAAATTGTAGGAGGGCAGCGCCCGTTTCTATCTCCGAGGTTTGGAGCAGGATAAGGTTTTTGCCTGCTATGATGAGAAAGTAGACTAATCCCTGGTTGATCTTGCTCCTGAGTTTCTCATTGCCGTAGGCCAGGGTATTGAACATCAGTCCGGCCACAATGGGCAGGATGACCATGTTTATAATGCTCAGCATCATGCCCCAGAAATCAATGGGTACGAATTGTCCTGCCAGCAATTTCATCAATGACGGGGTGATTAATGGTGCCAGCATGGTAGCCACAGCGGTCAGGGTAACCGACAGGGCCAGGTTGGCTTTAGCAATAAATGACATTACATTGGAGGCTAGTCCGCTTGGGGAGGAGCCCACCAGGATGATCCCGGCAGCTATTTCGGGAGGGAATCCAAATGTGGTGGCAATGGTGAAGCCGATGATGGGCATGATAGTAAACTGGCAGGCCAGTCCCAACAACACCCCCTTTGGCATTTTAATAACCCCGGCAAAATCCCGGAAACTCATCTGCGATCCCATTCCAAACATGATGATCTGGAGCAGGGGCACAATGGTAGCCTTTAGTTCGAAATCACCCCATTTCAGAAAAAGAGAAGGATAGTACATGGAGATGGTGACTGCTGCAAAAATCATGATGGTGTAGGAGAAACCCTTTCCAACGGGATTTCCCCTTACTCCAAATGCCAGGAAAGCAAAGAATCCGAATAGGAAAGGACCTGTATATGAGCTCTTTCCGCTTAGGAGTGCCAACAGGAACAGGACAATGGAGAGACCTGCAAGGCCCAGCAATAATTTGTAAAGTCTCTTTTTCTTCATAGATCGAAAGGGAAGATATAAAGTATTTTAATAATTTGTATGCTATTACCAACAGAACCTATTATGGAATCTCAAAAAAATCGAAGATCCTTCCTGAAAAAAGCCGGATTGGGCGGTTTGGGCCTGGGAATGCTTATGCATGCTTCTGCGGAGGAGCAAGTTGATTACCTGACTCAGAATGTTAGCCGGTATTCGGGGCCTTCTGACCTGAAAATTACTGATATGCGCATTGCACAGGTGAGCAATGTACCCATTGTTAAGATCTACACCAACCAGGGGGTGTATGGACTGGGTGATGTTCGTGATGGGGCAGATAAGCGCTATGCCCTGATGCTGAAAAGCCGAATCCTGGGAGAGAATCCCTGCAATGTGGAGCGGATTTTTAAGATCATCAAGCAATTTGGAGATCATGGACGACAGGGAGGCGGGGTTTCAGGAGTGGAGATGGCCCTGTGGGACCTGACCGGGAAGGTCTATAATGTGCCTCTTTACCAATTGTTGGGTGGAAAGTATCGCGACAGGGTGCGGATCTATGTGGATACACCTTCTGCAAATGATCCGGAGGGATTTGCAGTAAAGATGAAGGGTCGCATTGACCAGGGATTCACCATTATGAAGATGGATATTGGGATTGGACTGATTAAGGACATTCCTGGTACCCTGACCAATACGGAACACTGGGATGAGATGCGCGGATGGGAACAGACCAAAGGAAGTTACGGGCTCACCATGCATCCCTTCACCAGGGTCCAGATCACAGAAAAAGGTATCGAGGAGATGGTGAAATACCTGGCGGCCATGCGTGAGCAGGTGGGCTGGGAGGTGCCCGTAGCCATTGATCACCTGGGACATATGGGACTTAATAGCATGATCAGGCTGGGGAAGGCATTTGAGCCCTATAATATTGCATGGCTGGAGGATTTGATTCCCTGGCAGTATACCGATCAGTGGAAGGAGATCTCACAGGCGGTTGATGTTCCTACACTGACTGGTGAGGATATCTACCTGAAAGAAGGATTCCGGGATCTTATCGAAAAGCGTGCTGTGGATATGGTGCACCCCGATCCGGTCTCGGCAGGAGGTTACCTGGAGACCAAGCGTATTGGGGATTTTGCAGAGGAGCACGGTATTGCCATGGCCCTGCACCATGCCTCTTCACCCGTCTCTTTTATGGGATGTGTCCACACCGCAGCTGCCACGGAAAACTTCGTGGCCCTGGAGCACCACTCGGTGGATAAGTCATGGTGGGAAGATGTGGTAATCGGACTTGATAAGCCCCTTGTGAAAGATGGTTATGTGACGGTTCCTGAAAAGCCCGGGATTGGTGTGGAGCTAAATGAAGAAGTGGTAAAAGAGCACCTGTACAAGGGTGAGGAACTGTTTGCACCCACGGAGGAGTGGGATGCTCAGCGCTCCTGGGACCGGCAATGGAGTTAATATTTTTAAATTCTATCGAATGAGAGAACTTTTTGTGTTGTGTCTGGCAGGCCTTCTGATGGCTTGCGCCTCTGATAAGTCTATAAATGATGGTCACCTGGTTCCAGGTCAGCTTACTTGTGAATATCTGGAAAATCCGTCTGTGGTAGATCATTCGCAGCCACGATTATCCTGGATCAATGTGGCAGGAGAGGGAGTACGCGGACAGACCCAGACCGCCTGGCAGGTGCGGGTAGCCAGCTCAAAGAATATGCTGGAGCAGGCCGATCTTTGGGACAGTGAAAAGCAACTCTCCAATCAGTCGACCCGTGTTAAATATAAGGGGAAAATACTGGAATCCAGACAGGAATGCTGGTGGCAGGTGAGGGTGTGGGACCGCGATGGTGTGGTATCAGACTGGAGCGAACCGGGGATGTGGCGTATGGGCCTGCTGAATCCGGATGATTGGAAGGCAAAGTGGATAGGGGCTCCCTGGCAGGGCGAAGAGGCGCTTCCCAGGCCCGGCAATCCCAATGCTGAACCGGAAGATAAGGGTCCCCCTGCTCCCATGTTCAGAAAAGACTTCCGGGTGGAAAAAAAGATCGAAAAAGCGGTGGCATTTGTGACGGGACTGGGCTATTTTGAATTGTGGCTCAATGGTGCCAAAGTGGGAGATGATGTTCTGGTTCCTAATCAGACCAATTATGGAAAGCGACCTAAACTTAAGGATGCCTTGATTGCTCTTCCCGATGATTTCTCGGAATATAAGGTGATGTATTTGGCCTATGATGTGAAGGATCTCTTGAGTAAGGGATCGAATACCATTGGGAGCATTGTGGGCAATGGCTTCTACAACGCAGCAAAGTTCTGGACTGAAGGTTATGGTACCCCCAGGTTTCTTTGCCAGCTTCATATTACCTATTCCGACGGAAGTGAGGAGGTGGTGTTGAGTGATGAAAGCTGGACTGCTTCCAGGAGTCCCATTTTGATGAACATGGTTTATTATGGAGAGGACTACGATGCCAGGGAGGAACAGGAGGGATGGTGCATGCCTGGATTTGATGCTGGTGCCTGGAAACCGGCGGCACTGAGGACTCCTCCCTATGGTAAATTGGTGGCTCATACAGCTTATCCAGACAAGGTGACTGAACGTCTGGAGCCGGTCTCCATTGAGAAGCTGGGAGAGGGGCACTATATGGTTGATTTCGGCATGGAGATCTCGGGATGGATCAGGCTGAACCAGGTGGAGGCCCCAGAGGGACATAAGGTTGAACTGGAGCCAAAGGCCAATCTATATTCGGGCAGGAATACTTACATATTCAGTGGTCAGGGCCCGGAATCCTATGCGCCACGCTTTAACTGGTTTGTGTTTAGCGGGGTAGAAATCACCAACTGGCCGGGTGAGTTAAAAACGGAACATCTTACGGCTGAGGCAGTCAATACCTACATAGAACCTTCCGCCACTTTTGAGAGCTCCAACCAGTTGTTTATGGACATCAATAAAATCTGGCGCCGGAGTCAGATCGATAATATGCATGGAGGACTGGCCAGTGATTGTCCGCATCGTGAGCGTTCAGGTTATACGGGCGATGGCCAAATAGCCTGCAATACGGTGCTGCATAATTACGATGCAAAGAATTTTTATCAGAAGTGGATCGGGGATATGCGAGATGCACAGATAAAGGAGACCGGATATGTTCCCAACGGAGCGCCCTGGCAACCTGGCTGTGGAGGTGGACCAGCCTGGGGAGCGGCCATCTGTGTGATGCCATGGGAATTTTATGTGCAATATGGCTCCAGGGATATGCTTGAGGACAATTATGAGGCAATGAAGGCTTACCTGAAGTACATGCTCACCTGGACCGGTGAGGATGGAATCATGCACTCGAAACGGACGGGTAATGATGGCTCAATTGTGAAGTGGTATAACCTGGGAGACTGGCTGCCTCCAGGGGAGCTAATCCCAGATGATATGGTGCACACCTTTGTGCTCTGGCACTGTGCCGAACTCACATCCAGAACTGCCATGGTACTGGGTATGAAAGATGAAGTGATAGAATACAGCGCACTGGCAGAGAAGACTAAACAGGCATTTCATAAACGCTTTTACAATGAAAAGACCGGTTCCTATGGGGATGCCGGTGGAAATATTCTGGCCCTGAAGATGGGGGTCCCAGTGGAGCAGTATGAAAAGGTAGTGGCGGCACTCAGGGCTGGAATTTTGAAGAACAAGGGACATCTGGATACAGGGATACAAGGCACCCGCTTCTTTTTTGAGATGCTGGCCGATCATGGATTGAATGAGCTTGCCTTTGAAGCAATGAATAAAAGAACAGAGCCCTCCTACGGACACTGGATTGAACTGGGCTCCACCACAAGCCGTGAGAACTGGAATGAGAATGGGTCCCATAACCATCCCATGTTCGGGGGCGGATTGGTGTGGTTATACCGGAATCTTGCTGGGATGCAGGCCGATCCCCGGGATCCTGGCTACCGGCATATGATCTTTCGGCCACAGCCTGTAGATGAATTGGAATATGTTACCTATACCAATAATACGCCTTATGGAGAAGGAGGTATTACCTGGCGCCATGAGGAGGATGCCTTTAGGATGGAGATTATCGTTCCGGTAAGTTGTCATGCTACGGTACATGTACCAGCCTCAGATCTTTCACAAATTACGGAAGGTGATGTAAGTACAGATCGGGCAACTGGTGTTACTTTCAAAGAGATGAAAGATGGCTATGCCCTTTTTGAAGTTGAAAGCGGAAGCTACACCTTCCGGGTTACTGAGAGTCTTAGTCCATGAGTAAAGCTAAGGTCATAGCTTTATCTTGCTTTCTTATGATGTTTTCTTTTTCATGCAAAGAGAAAGAAAACAATAATAGTCATGATACTTTCATAGAAAGACTTGAGTGTGTATCGGACAGTATTCAGGTCGATGAAATAGTTGTATTGAATCTTTTTAAGAGTCAGATCTTGGCGCATATGGCGGGAACGTTTGATAGTCTAATGATTATCGAAAAGGTTTATATTCCTCATAGAGAATTGTGGAACAATTGTTATGGGATGATTTTTGGTGAGGAAAATGCATCGAAATTCAATACAAGTCATGGAATGGTGGAGTGGAACAGAAGGCTTTATCCTCAGAACCAGGATTTTTTTGATCAAAGGGCCACTGAGCTTATGGCCATAAATCTGGATTCAGTTCTGGAAAGCACTCTGAAAAAATTCAGCAAACTGACTCCATTCAAACCCCGGGCAAGGATCAGCATCCTGTTTGCTCCCCTGCAAGGAATTGGTTTTGGTGGTTGTACAAGTGAGGAATTTTGTTTTGAATTGAATAATAGGGAATATGATGTTGCCTACACCGTCGAAAAAGGGATACCACACGAGTTGAATCATTTTGCATATGAACCCTTAAGAGCTTATGATCCTGATCAGGGAACTGCATTGTTTTTGACTATCGATGAAGGATTTGCCTGTTATTTCACGTGGTTATTTTTTGATGGGCAAATAAGCTTACATGAAGCGGTGGAAAACATGAGTAAGGAAGATTGGAATTGGTATCTGGAAAATGAGAAGAGGATATTCGATACGCTTAAGCCCTATTTTAGTGACAAATCAGGAGATAATCCACTTCTTAGAAACGATAATTACGCTTTGTTTCCTGAGGCACCCAAAACACTCTATTACTGGTTAGGTTTTCGCATTGTTCAGAGTTATATCAGAACATTTGGGGAGGATGCCTGGATGGATATTTACAATATGAATGTGCGGGAAGTTCTTGAAAAGAGTAAGTACGAATTCTATTTACAGGACCCTAGTCCAGCTCCCGGTGCCAGCGGGTGATCCTGACATTCTGGCTTTCGCGTAGGTGTTCGGCCAGGCGTTCGGCACAGTACACTGAGCGGTGCTGTCCACCGGTACAACCATAGGAAACCAGCAGGTGGGAGAAGTTTCGCTCTTCATACTTATCCACCGACATATCCACCAGAGAAAATGTGTTGTTTAAAAACTCATCTGCATCGCTTTGCTGGTCGAGGTATTCGATCACCGGCTCATGTTTTCCGTTCATCTCTTTGAACTGCTCCAACTTGCCTGGATTGCTTATGACCCGGCAGTCGAAGACATAGCCCCCGCCATGTCCGTAGGGATCCTTGGGAATGCCGTGTTTGTATGAGAAGCTGTTGATGGAGACGGTCAGGGTGGATTTCCTTCCCTCCTTGTCCTTGAATCTCTTGAGCTTAGGGGCCTTCAGCAAGTCTTCAAAGACTTTTAGCAGGGTGGGGATCTCAATGGAAAAGTTCACATTGTTAAGGATCCATTTCAGGTCGTTGAGGGCATAGGGAATACTCTGAAGAAAATGGATTTTCTTTTCATAGAATCCCCTGAATCCGTAAGCCCCCATGGCCTGCATGATCCGGATCAGCACATAGGCATAATAAGATTCCCTGAATTTCGCTGCATCAACTTCAGGGTAGTTGGCCAGGCCGGCAATGTAGTGTTCCAGCAGCTCTTCCCGGACTGCCGGTGGAATATCGGCTTTGGAGTCGTAGAGCAAGGAGGCCACATCGTATTGCAAGGCTCCTTTCCTGCCTCCCTGGTAATCGATAAAGTAGGGCTTCCCGTCACGCAGCATAACATTTCTCGACTGGAAATCCCGATAAAGAAAGTAGTTCGTGTCCTGGGCAAGAAGGTAATCGATCAGGGTGCTGTAGTCATTCTCCAAAAGCTGCTCATTAAAAGGGACTCCAGCAAGCTTAAGGAAGTAGTATTTAAAATAGCTGAGATCCCACTGCATACTCAGTTGATCGAAACTGGCACGTGGATAACAAACCGAGTAGTTGAAATTTTTTGCTCCTTTGATCTGGAACTTCTGAAGCTCGATAAGTACCTCTTTGTAAACTCCAGTTAAGGCTTCGGGGAAATCACCATTGTCCCTCTGCTCGAAGATGTGATCAAAGAGGGTAAGATTGCCCAGATCCTCTTGCAGATATGCATTGTTCTCCAGGTCGACCAGGTAGATCTCCGGAACAGCTAATCCTAAGGAGTGGAAATGCCTGCTGAATTCAATAAAGGCCTCATTTTCCTCACGGTCATGGTTGATCGCACCAATGGCAGAACTTTTTGTCCCGGTAATCCTGTAATACTCCCGGGGCGAACCTGAAGCAGGCAGTTTATTAATGGACATAATGCTCTCTCCGCACCACCTGTTAAACAGGTCATTCAGTAATTCAAGTATGGTCTGGCTCATGTTCGGTATCTCTACTATTCAATCTTCAATCAAAGTTATTTAATTCTTTGTTGCAGATTCAAGAAGCTTTTGAACATGTTGGGTAATGGGCAGATTGGTGGGATTATTTTGTGATGACTTTACGGTGCAATAAGTCATACCCTTCCCCTTCGTGGAGCATGTAAAAATCCCGGCTTCCTTCCGGGAGAGCATAAATGGTATCCCTTTCGGCCGACCAGCGTGTACCGTCGTAAATGGCCACATAAGAGTTTCCAAAAACGGTAAACTGGTCGCCTTGAACTATAATACCTGTATCTTCATCAAGTCCAATGCCCAGTAATTCGGGTCGGTTCTCAAGTATCTCAAACATATCAAACTGGCGGTTCCTGGCAAAAAGATGCTGATCGATGGCCACATGGGTGATAAAGCCCAGGCCCTCCTCATGATCGCCCATCATGATGGTGTTCATCCGGGTGTCTCCGCGGGCCAGGTAGGAACCCTGGATGGTTGCTCCGGCTGAACTTCCGGAAATAACACCCCCTCTTTCCAGCAGCTCAAAAAAGGCTTCATGTGTTCGTGTGTCCAGGTATGAGTCAGCATGTCTCCATTGTCTTCCCCCGCTGAACCAGACTCCTGCAGCGTTTTTAATGGGCTCAACAAAATCCTTACTGTTGGCCACTTCACGGTCCCTTGTATGCAATACGGTAACTTGCTTAAAGCCCTTTGCAGTAAAACTGTTCTTGAATCTGTCAAGATCTTCATCTGTTAAGCTATCGCTGGAAACAGCAGTAGGAATAACCACGATGGGAGCATCAGCTCCCCCCACCAGCTCCATGAATTTTGTGTAGAAAATATCCGATGCAGCGCCCCCGATGACCAGAAGGGTGCCTTTTGGTGGTCCATGACTCACTACATCTTTGGATTGGGAATAGCTCTCAGTTGACCAAGCAAGTGAAAGGAGCATGGCAAGCAGCAAGGTAAATCTCATATTCTTCAATTTAGATATTTGGTAATCTTCTCCACAGGAAACGAATTTCCATGACCGGGATAAATGGTCGCCGCCCCCATGTTGATCACTTTGATCCAGCTTTCTTTTAATAACTCCAGATTCATTGCATAGATAGGTAATTTCGGCCTAAATACAAATGGAGGTCTGTTATGGGCAAGGCATCCAACAAAAGCATCTCCCGACTCCAGTACCACAGAGATTGATCCATAGGTATGTCCAGGAGTGTAGACGATTTTTCCCTCAAGGCCATATTCCTTAAGTGAGAGATCATTATCATCCATTACGATGTCAACCTTTGTTGCAGGAATTTTCCCTATTAATTTTTTCACCAATGGCATAAACAGGGTGTGGGAGATTCTCCCCCAGGCTGTAGTCCCCTCAGGCCAGTGGAAAATTGATTCTTCAAGGTAAGTTCTGTCCTTTTCATGCAAAACAATCTTTGCGCCTGTGAGTTCCTGGATCTCTTTTGCACTACCGCAATGATCGAAATCACCATGCGTCAGAATTATTAATTGTATCTCTTCAGGCCTGATGCCGGAATCGGAAAGTAGTTTTGAAAATGATTGACCTTGCCCAGGAGTGGCTGCGTCAATGAGTACTGCTCCCCTGTCTTTAACAATGTAGCAGGTATTGATACCGGATCGGAAAGGAATGATCTGTGTCATCTCGTTGATTTGAAGTCATTTCTACGAAGTTACTTCAAAAAACAACAGGGGTCAATTGGAAACAAGTATCTGTAGGATATAATCGTCCAACTGGTAATCCTTATCCACTACCGGATAGGGAAGCATATCGATCAGCTCAAATCGAATACCATTAAGCGTGGTATCGGTCAGGAATCCGGCAAAGGTATTCAGAGTGAATATTTGTTCGCTCCTCCCTTCTTGTTTTATAATAAAATCTACGTGGGCATTTCCTTCCCAGATGCAATAGGCCCCGATCGGACACCGGCCATCGCCTAAGGAGTCAAAACTAAGGCGAAATTCATGTTCAGAATTGCAGTAAAGCTCCCTATACCTCAGCTCAATGGTGTCATTCAGTTTCAAATCTTCCACATCGTAAGCGGCGCAGAAACAGTTGCAGTTATCACATCCGGAATAGAGGATTGCGGATAAAAGAAATACGAATACTCCGAAGATCACTTTTTGTCTCATATCTGTTTCCAAGAGGTAGAGATCAATGCAAAGGTTGCTTTAGTTAATCACAATTTTGCGGGAAATTCTTGCCCCACTTTCCAGGACAATCTGCACAAGATAGAGACCGGGAGGCAAGGCAGATACATTTATCCCTGAGG
>Ga0164313_10002017_pt1 | contig 18220 bp, 14 predicted proteins | sample GuaBasSedimGuay4_FD_113735 | JGI IMG/M metagenome (GOLD analysis project Ga0164313, IMG submission 113735) | Subseafloor sediment microbial communities from Guaymas Basin, Gulf of California, Mexico - Guay4, Core 4569-4, 0-3 cm | ecosystem: Environmental > Aquatic > Marine > Hydrothermal vents...
ATGTATAGGGATAATGCAGACAGGGCAAAACTGATGGAGCCCTTTACCATGACCCCGCCTTTAGGCAGCCCAAACCCGCGCGATCTGTGGAAGTGGATGGCGGCTTACGAGAGCAAAACGGCTGGCCAGGTATTGGCAATCTCACACAACGGAAATATGAGCAATGGCATCTTGTTCCCGGACACAAAGGCCTTTGGTAAAAAGCTGGATAAGTCGTATGTTGAAGGCCGGGCCCGTTGGGAACCGCTTTATGAGGTTACCCAGATCAAGGGTGACGGCGAAACGCACCCTTACTTGTCAAAGAATGATGAGTTCGCTGATTATGAAACCTGGGCGGTTGGCAATCTAGATCTGAGCGAACTGAAAACAAATGAAATGTTGAAGGGTGAATATGCGCGTGAAGCGTTGAAAATGGGCCTGGCACTTGAACAAAAACTGGGTACCAACCCGTATCAGTTCGGCATGATTGGCTCGACCGATAGTCATACTGCACTGGCCACAGCCGAAGAGGATAACTTCTTCGGCAAGCACACCGGTGGCGAACCCAACAAGGGGCGCTACCTGCACCCGATGGCCAGGATCGGGGATAACGAATACTCGGGTTATGCACCTGTTGCTTCGGGTTGGGCTGCTGTCTGGGCTCATGAAAATACCCGCGCATCCATTTTCGATGCCATGCAACGCAAGGAAACCTATGCAACGACCGGTAGCCGGATGACCGTACGTTTCTTTGGTGGCTGGGAGTTTGAAGCGGCCGATGCAGAAACCCGGTTGCCTGCCAAGGCCGGCTACGCCAAGGGTGTCCCTATGGGTGGCGAACTGTCTGAAGCACCCGAAGGAAAGGATGCCCCCACGTTCCTCGTGGCTGCTCTGAAAGATGCCATCGGCGGCAACCTGGATCGAATCCAGATCATCAAAGGCTGGCTGGATGGCAAGGGCAAGTTACATGAAAAGGTCTATGACGTGGTTTGGTCTGACGGCCGTCAACAAGACCCCGGGACAGGCAAGGTGCCGTCCGTTGGTAACACTGTAAATGTCGCAAATGCCAGTTGGACCAATACTATTGGTGCTACTGAATTAATCACAGTCTGGACGGACCCTGATTTTGATGCCAGTCAGAGTGCATTTTATTACGCACGTGTGATCGAAATACCAACACCGCGCTGGACGGCTTACGATGCCAAGTATTTCAACGTAGATATGCCGGATAACGTTCCGATGATAACAACTGAGCGTGCTTATACTTCACCCATTTGGTACAAGCCTGAATAGGAAGAACCACTATGCTGGACTACATATCCCTGGGAATCCTGATATTTGTCGGGATTACGATATTTTATGGAATCATCGCAATCCACGATATTCCCTATGAGATAGCCAAACACCGCAACCACCCGCAGCAGGATGCGCTTCATGTTGCTGGTTGGATCAGCCTGTTTACCCTACATGTGCTTTGGCCATTTTTATGGATTTGGGCCACCCTGTACCGCGAAGACCGTGGTTGGGGGTTTAGTGATGGCAAGTCTGTAAAGGAACATGATGAGGCATTGCAAAAGAAGGTCGATGAATTAGAAGCGAGACTAGCGGTATTGGAAAAGGGGGAGACTGAATAATGGATCTATTACTCGTACTCACCTATACGGCAATCTGTGTTGTCATATTCAAGGTATTCAATATTCCGCTGACCAAGTGGACAGTACCAACGGCAGTACTGGGTGGCGTTATTTTGATCGGTGCATTGATTTTCCTGATGAACTACAACCACCCCTATTCAGAAATCAGCCGGGAGTATTTTGCGACAACACCCATTGTTCCAGCCGTCACCGGTACGGTGGTTGAGGTCCCGGTAACTCCGATGACCATGCTGAAAAAAGGCGATGTTCTGTTCAAGATCGACCCGATACCGTTTCAGAACAAGGTTGATTCATTGACAGCCCTGATCGTTCTGGCCAAGGAAGATGCTGAGCGCGCAAGAACTTTGTTAACTTCCAGAAATATCAGTCAACGGGATGCAGATGCTGCATTCACCCGGCTGGAAAATCTGAATGGAGAGTTACTGACAGCCGAGTTCAATCTCGATATGACCACCGTGCGTGCGCCCACTGATGGTTATGTCATTCAAATGGCGCTAAGGCCGGGTATGCGTGCTGCATCCCTGCCACTGCGCCCGGTCATGATTTTCCTGCACAACGAAGGTGATTACTTTATTGGCTGGTTTCGACAAAATAGCTTGCTGCGACTGGAGGCGGGTAACGAAGCCGAAGTTGCTTTTGACGGGATACCGGGCAGGGTATTTTCAGGCAAAGTGAAAGCGATGATGCCAGCACTTTCTGAAGGTCAGATTCAGCCCGGTGGGGATCTCATCAGGCCTACGGCGGCGCCTTATCCCGGCCGCATTGCCGTGATGATTGATATAACCGATCCTGCATTTGAAGAGTTCAGGGCAAAAGTTCCCGGTGGTGCTTATGCCCAGGCGGCAATTTATTCCGAGCATTTTCATCATGTGGCAATCATGCGGAAAATTTTACTGCGCATGTCGGCCTGGATGAATTACCTGTTCCCGTTCCATTGACCGGTAGGGTGGACATTCATGTCCACCGTGTCGCTATTCCCATAACCACCTGCGTTTCCCAGAACGCAGGAAAATTGATACCCACCATTTTCCCGTAATTTTGTATGGGCCCGGTGGACATGAATGTCCACCCTACATTGCACCATAGCATGCCGCTTGCACCAATATGGTGCGTTTACGCGCCGCGTATGTGTCCAATTCCCACCAATAGGTGCTGGCGCGATTCCTGCATATAGATAGTCTTGTATATAGATTGGCAAGACCAAAACTGCAAGGAATCAGACATGCAACTAATCACCGCGATTATCAAACCATTCAAACTCGACGACGTCCGTGATGCCCTGTCAGAAATTGGTGTCACCGGCATTACCGTTACCGAGGTCAAGGGCTTCGGACGGCAAAAAGGTCACACCGAACTATACCGGGGGGCAGAATACATCGTGGATTTTCTGCCCAAGATCAAGCTTGAAACAGCGGTCACCAACGATATTGCCGAAAGGGTGGTTGAGGCCATTGTGCAGTCGGCCGCGACCGGGAAAATCGGTGATGGCAAAGTTTTTGTCAGCAAGCTTGAAGAAGTGATTCGTATCCGCACCGGTGAAACCGGCGCTCAGGCCATATAGGAGAACAGGATATGGAAAACCAAATTTTTGAACTGCAATATGCAATCGACACATTTTACTTCCTGGTTTGTGGTGCACTTGTCATGTGGATGGCGGCCGGGTTCTCATTGTTGGAGTCCGGTCTTGTACGCTCCAAGAACACCGTTGAGATTCTGACCAAAAATATCGCGCTCTATGCGGTGGCCTGCATCATGTACATGGCGACGGGTTACGCGCTGATGTATGGCGGTGGCTGGTTTCTGCAGGGGATTGAAGCATTTGATCTTGGTGAGGTGCTGGCTACATCGGCAGAGAATGGCTTTGCCGGGGATAGCGTTTATTCTCCTGCTTCAGATTTCTTCTTCCAGGTGGTATTTGTTGCAACGGCCATGTCGATTGTGTCGGGTGCGGTTGCTGAGCGTATGAAGCTCTGGTCATTTCTGGGTTTTGCCATTGTCATGACCGGCTTTATTTACCCAATGGAGGGTGCCTGGACCTGGGGTAGCAAGGATGTATTTGGCATGTTCAACCTGGGCGATCTCGGCTTCAGCGATTTTGCCGGTTCCGGCATTGTGCATTTGGCCGGTGCTGCTGCAGCTCTTGCGGGTGTGTTACTGCTGGGTGCGAGAAAGGGCAAGTACGGGCGCAATGGACAAGTTATAGCCATTCCCGGTGCCAACCTGCCGCTGGCGACACTGGGCACCTTTATCCTGTGGATGGGCTGGTTCGGTTTCAACGGTGGCTCGGTACTCAAGCTTGCCGATGCCGGAAATGCGCATTCAGTTGCAATGGTGTTTTTAAATACCAATGCTGCCGCTGCCGCCGGCCTGGTTGGCGCTTTGTTAACTGCCCGGGCGCTGTTTGGCAAAGCTGATTTGACCATGGCGTTGAACGGCGCACTGGCGGGCCTGGTGGCGATTACCGCTGAGCCTTCAACACCTACCGCGTTACAGGCATCGCTGTTTGGTTTGATTGCAGGCGTCATTGTGGTATTCAGCATTATCGGAATGGATCGCCTGAAGATTGACGATCCCGTGGGTGCGATTTCAGTCCATGGCGTTATTGGCCTGTTCGGGTTGATGCTGGTGCCGATCACCAATGGTGAGTCCAGCTTTACCGGTCAGTTAGCGGGTGCGGCCACTATCTTTATCTGGGTATTTGGTGTCAGCACGGTAATCTGGTTGGCACTGAAGGCCGCCGTTGGCATTCGTGTTGGTGAAGAAGAGGAATACGAAGGCCTGGATATCGGCGAATGCGGTATGGAAGCATACCCGGAATTCACCTCGTCAACGTAGGAGCGGCGTCCCGCCGCGATTTTTTGATTTTTTGCCGGAATGCCAAAAGAGCAATCGCGGCGGGACGCCGCTCCTACAGTCAGTGTGTTGCCTTAAATTTCTGACGATAGGCATGCAGTAATGGTTCGGTGTAACCACCGGGCTGTTCGTTACCTTTGAAGACCAGGTCGCAAGCGGCTGAGAATGCAATACTGTCGGCATAGTTTGGTGCCATATTAATATAAGCAGGATCACCGGCATTCTGACCATCTACAACCACGGCCATACGCTGCAAGGTTTCCATTACCTGCTCTTCGGTGCAAAGGCCGTGCTTTAACCAGTTGGCAATATGTTGACTGGAAATCCGCAGTGTTGCCCGGTCTTCCATCAGGCCAACATGGTTGATGTCCGGCACTTTTGAGCAGCCTACACCCTGCTCAACCCAGCGCACTACATAACCCAGCAAGCCCTGTGCATTGTTGTCCAGTTCATTCTGAATGGCATCTGCAGATGGTTTTTCATCACCCATTAACGGGATGGTCAAAATATCATCGACACTGGCACGTGGACGACTTGCCAGTTCGGTTTGGCGATCTGCCACATTAACCTGGTGATAGTGCAGGGCGTGCAGTGTTGCCGCTGTAGGTGAAGGTACCCAGGCTGTATTTGCGCCTGCCATCGGGTGACCGATTTTAGCCTTCATCATATCGGCCATATTGTCGGGGATCGCCCACATGCCTTTACCGATTTGGGCTTTGCCTTTGAATCCGCAAGCCAAACCCAAATCAACATTCTGGTCTTCATAAGCCAAAATCCACGGCATCGTTTTTAATGTCTCTTTGTCCGCAAATGCACCGGCATTCATGCTGGTGTGTAATTCATCGCCGGTACGATCCAGAAAGCCGGTGTTGATAAAGGCAACGCGGTTTTTCACGGCGCGAATACATTCTTTCAGGTTAACTGAAGTGCGGCGCTCTTCATCCATAATGCCTACTTTCAGGGTATAGCGATCCAACCCCAGTGCATCTTCAACGCGGCCGAATAACTCATTCGTAAAGGCCACCTCTTTCGGGCCGTGCATTTTTGGTTTTACAATATAAATGCTGCCGGTTCGGGAGTTACGCAGGTCTGAAGTACCGTTCAGATCATGCATAGAGGCCAGCGTGGTCATCATGGCATCCATAATGCCCTCTGGCACCTCGTTACCCTCTTTATCAAGAATCGCAGGGTTGCTCATCAAGTGGCCAACATTGCGCACGAACAGCAAGCTACGACCCGGTAATACCAGTAAACCACCACCTGGCACGGTGTACTCACGGTCGGCATTCATTTTCCGAATGATGGTTTTACCGCCTTTTTCAAGGGTTTCTTGCAGGTCACCCTTCATCAATCCCAGCCAGTTGTGATAAACCAGCGCTTTATCCTCAGCATCAACTGCAGCGACCGAATCTTCGCAGTCCATAATAGTGGTCAGCGCGGCTTCAATGATCACATCACTGATGCCAGCGGCATCGCCAGAGCCTATATTGCTACCCGGATCGATTTGAATGTCCATATGCAATAGATTGTGTTTGATCAATATTGCTGTTGGTTTTTCAGTGCTCCCTTTATATCCAACAAACTGTGCGGGGTTCTTCAGCGCAACATGGGAGCCATCGTTCAAAGAGATTTTCAATGAACCATTTTCAATAACATAAGCTGTCGAGTCTGCATGAGAGCCACCGGCCAACGGGGCTGCCTGGTCCAATACAGTGCGTGCATAAGCAATCACCCTGGCGCCACGTACCGGGTTATAAGCACCTGCTTTTCCGGCACCGTCGTCTTCCGGGATCACATCGCTGCCATAAAGTGCGTCGTAAAGACTACCCCAGCGAGCGTTTGCCGCGTTTAATGCAAAGCGGCCGTTTATCACTGGCACAACCAGCTGTGGCCCGGCTTGTAGTGCAATTTCGGGGTCAACATTTTCAGTCTCAATCTGGAAATCTTCTCCCTCTTTCACAAGGTAGCCAATCTCCTGCAAAAACGCTTTGTATTCGGCTTGATTGATGGTTTCGCTAACACTTTGATTGTGCCAGGCATCGATCTGAGCCTGTAAATCCTCACGTTTTTGAAGCAGTTCACGATTCCTGGGTGCTAAATCGTTGAGGATTTCCTCAAAAGAGGCCCAAAAATGCTCAGCAGATACACCCGTGCCCGGGGTCAGCTCATTGGCAACCAGGTCAAAAATTTCTCTGGCGACTTGTAAGCCGCCTTGCTGGATACGTTCGGCCATTTTAAATCCTGTATTCTATGGCGTGGACAGATTCGAGTTTGCATTTTAGGAGTTGCCGCCAGCGCTATCCACTCTGCCGCATGATACCCATTATTCGTTTTGTGAATGGTTAAACCATGTTTCGAGCAACATCAACAATTAAACGGCGTACCCATTGATGCGCAGGGTTGTGTTGCAACAGCGGACTCCAGGCCATGGTTAACTCAAATTCTGGAATTTCAAACGGTGGTGGCAAAATAACCACGGTAGGGTCATCCTTCAGCAGATTGGCCGCCTTGCTGGGCAATGTGATGATAAGATCACGTAATATCGCCAAACGCATTGCCGCCATATAATGTCGCGTAAACACCCTTATACGACGTTTCTTGTTTAGTTTAGCCAGGGCTTCATCCACCCACCCCAGGTGCTGGCCGGCACCAGGTTCCATGCCCACACCTATCCCCATGCCGGTTTTACTGACCCATACATGGCCGGCCTCAAGGTAGGTCTCCAGATTGAAATTGTTACGTATCGGATTTTGGTGGCTAAAGATGCAAGAGAAACTATCCCGCCAGATAGGCATTTGATGAAATGACTGTGGCAGTACATCAAAGCGATTAATTACTAAATCAACACTGCCCTGTTCCAAATCCTGAAAGCTCACATCACTTGGTGTCAAAATATCCAGAGTGATATTCGGTGCCTCGGAACGCATTCGGCGCAACATATGTGGCAACAGTGTTGACTCACTGTAATCACTCACGGAAATTCGAAAAACACGGTCGGTACTGGCGGCATCAAATTGCCGGTCCGGTTGAACCACTTTCGCAATTGAGGCTACGACTTCACGAACCATTGGCTGCAAGCTCTCGGCCCGCTCAGTTGGACTCATACCACCGCTGGTGCGTACTAACAGGGGGTCGGAAAATAACTTTCGCAATCGCCGTAAACCATTACTCATGGCAGGCTGACTAATACCCAGACTTTCAGCCGCGCGGGTCACATTGCGTTCGCGTAGCAGAACATCAAGGTAGACCAGTAAATTAAGGTCGATATTCTTTAAATTCACGAAACACCCTTATGTTTGAGAAAGGCCATTATTCACAAAATGAATGTGGAGTATAAAGTCTATAGATTATCTAAATTTTACCAGTATAGCTAGAATGCCCATAGCATATGAAAGCAATTTTTTGCTTAAAACTTTATTCGAACACGAGAAACTGAGGACTGGTTATGTCAAGTTACGCCAAAGATATTAATACTCTCGCAGAAGTTTGCAAAGCCGCTGGCAACTCATGGGATGCCATTAGCCCTGAATCCGTGGCCCGTATGCGTGCCCAGAACAGGTTCAAAACCGGTCTGGAGATTGCTCAGTACACGGCCGACATCATGCGCCGTGATATGGCGGCATACGATGCCGATTCTTCTCAATATACCCAGTCACTGGGCTGTTGGCATGGTTTTATCGGCCAGCAAAAAATGATCTCTATTAAAAAGCACTTTGGCAGCAACAAAAAGAAGTATTTGTACCTGTCCGGCTGGATGGTTGCTGCACTACGGTCTGATTTCGGCCCCTTGCCCGACCAGTCCATGCATGAGAAAACCTCGGTCTCAGCCCTGATTGAGGAGCTATACACTTTTCTGCGACAGGCTGATTCGCGTGAGTTGAACGGCCTGTTCCGTGAGTTGGACGCGGCCCGGGCGGCTGGTGACGCTGTCAAGGAAGCCGGAATCAATAAGGAAATCGACAATTTTGAGACACATATCGTGCCGATTATTGCCGACATCGATGCCGGCTTTGGTAACGCAGAGGCTACATATTTACTGGCCAAACAGATGATTGAAGCCGGTGCCTGCTGTATCCAGATCGAAAACCAGGTATCTGATGAAAAACAATGCGGCCACCAGGACGGTAAAGTCACTGTTCCGCACTCTGATTTCATTGCCAAGATTAATGCGGTCCGTTACGCATTCCTGGAACTGGGTATTGATAATGGTGTCATTGTCGCCCGCACCGACTCCCTCGGCGCTGGCCTCACCAAGCAAATTGCGGTGACCCACGAACCGGGTGACCTGGGTGACCAGTACAATTCATTTATCGACTGTGAGGAAATCACTCCGGAAGAAATGAACAATGGTGACGTTGTTTTAAACCGCGCTGGCAAGCTGCTGCGTCCCCGGCGGCTGGAATCCAACCTGTTCCAGTTTCGTGCCGGCACCGGTGCGGACCGTTGCGTACTCGACTGCATCACATCCCTGAACAATGGCGCTGACATGATCTGGATCGAGACTGAGAAGCCGCATATCGGTCAAATTGGTGCAATGGTCGACCGCGTACGCGAGGCGATTCCCAATGCCAAGCTGGTTTACAACAACAGTCCGTCATTCAACTGGACACTGAACTTCCGTCAGCAGATATTTGACGCCTGGAGCGAGCAGGGTAAAGACATGTCAGACTATGATCGCGATCACCTGATGAACGCAGAATATGATGATAGCGCGCTGGGTCAGGCCGCGGATGACAAAATCCGCACCTTCCAGGCTGATGCCGCCCGTGATGCCGGCATCTTCCATCACCTGATTACTTTGCCCACTTACCATACCGCTGCCCTTTCCACCGACAGCTTGTCGAAAGACTATTTTGGTGACATGGCCATGCTGGGCTACGTTAAACACGTGCAGCGCGAGGAAATTCGCCAGGGTATCGCCTGTGTGAAACACCAGATCATGTCGGGTTCCAATATTGGTGATGACCACAAGGAGTACTTTGCCGGTGATGCCGCACTGAAGGCTGGCGGCAAAGACAACACGATGAACCAATTTGGCTGAAACCTGGGTTAAATGGTTGTTTGAGAAGGGTGGGCTTATGTCCGCCCTTTTTTCTTCTTACGCCGGGAAAAAGCCTGTCAAGATTCAACAAAGGTACGATGCAGTACACTAGCGCGAGGACTTAGCATGAACCAAATAGACTCATTTGTTTAGACTGTGTCTTCTGGTTTTATGATGGAGTGATCGCACGAACTTGCCGCGATACACCCTCAACAACTGTTTCAGCAGCTTGTCCTGCAATTGGGATTTCTTCAAGCACCGATTCGACTACGCTCTCCAATCGATCACTGACGCGCTCAGATTGCAGCTTTAGTCTTCTACGAATAAAAGCCTTGGTGAAACCACATTCTTGTGCAAAATATTCCCAATCCTCCAGGGTTACATGATTAATTTGCTGTGCATTTCCTATGCGTAAACTCAGATCGCGGGTGTGCATGGCGGGCTCGGTTTTGTTTACCCAACCGGGACCATTGTCTGCCTCAAAAGTTAAATTGCGTGTACAAAGAGAATCATAGAGTGGCGAGATCTCTAATAGGCCATCGTCCTGATAAAGAAATGAGTAGTTCTTTAAATGCGCGTCTGGATTGTGCAGCAACACATTAACAATTACTTGATCCAGCAAGCGCTGTCTCTCGATTGCGGGAGACCTGATTAATTCTGCGTCGCCCAGCTTGTCAATTAACTGAAAACAAGGTCTCAGGAGCCTTTCTTGTGTGCTTCCCATTTCATATTTTTGAGTTGGCATCCTTCCAAGGGCCAGACAAAAATCCTCTTGATGAAGCCTTTTTATCCCTGCTCCCTCATTTGGGCGATCAAAACGGCGAATTCGATAACAGTTATTCCAGAGATCTGTATATGGAACACGATCTTCCCCAAGTACGGATTGCGCAATACGCATGGTCAATAACTCGACAAAGACAGAGCTGGGATGACAGCCTTGAATGCGAGGTTTTAGAATATGCGTTGTTGGTGCTCCGTTTTCAGGTATGAAAGGGTTGTCTTCCTCATCAAAGTACAGTGCAGTTTTTGATTGAGCGCCTGCTAATGACAACCTGATGGTTCTGCCTGAAAACTGAAGCGGCAGTTGATGTGCGTATTCCTTCCAGGCCTCAAATTCAGCTGTGCTGAGCGCATCGTATTTGAAAGGCACCTCAAAAGGCGTTTCATCTTCTGGCCAAAAAGATAATGCGCCTGCACTCTCTCTTCCTAGCACCGAAAGTAGGCCAAAATCATATTCTGCATCGACATGTACCAACTTTTCCAGCCTGTTTCTGAGTAAATCACCCTCGGGCAAGAACGAAGCGACGAAGGGCGCAACTTGTGCATGTTCGTATACGTCGTGAGATTTGGGTAGCTGAATTGAAACGGGGAGGGTGTTTGCTTCTAACCAGGATTCCAGGTATTGAAACTGCAGTGCACCTCCGGCACCTTCAGTGAGGCGCCCACAAGGAGTTTCTCGAAAGTACACATTAAGGGTACTCATTTGGATTATCCAATAGTGGGAGGTGGCCGCGTATTTGAATTTTTAGTCCAAGCCTCTTTATCACCTGCATTGCTTTACCCAGTGAGGCAGAATCTTTGCCTCTCTCAAGTTCTGACAAGAAGCGCTCTCCAACACCGCACAATCCCGCAGCATCTCGCTGAGTTAAGCCCATAGACTTTCGGTGCTGTCTGATCAACTTACCTAGTGTTTGTGTATCACGAATTTCCATTATAACTGCAATTGTCTTACCGAACGGTAAGATTAAGGTGGTTTGAGGTAAATTTCAAGAAAATCCTACCGATCGGTAAGAAAATAGGCAAAAGTGCTGGAAAGAGGCTGTTTCTTACCGTACGGTAAGATAGAGCCTGTTTATCATTCATAAACAGGTTTAATAAGGCTATGGTGATAGCGAGCCGGGCAAGGCCGCAGATGACAAGATCCGTACAGATGCTGCCCGTGATGCAGCACTCAAGGCTGCGGGCAAAGACAATACGATGAACCAGTTTGGCTGAAACTCCGGTTGACTAATGTTTACTGAAAAAAGGGCTGGGCTAATCTGGAAATACCCTGCCACCAATCCGCCAGCAGCCTGTTCGTGCTTTCAGCATCGGCATGCCAAAGGTCCGATTGGTAATCGGCATTAAAAGATTGGATCCGGTCTCTCAGGTCCTTGCTTTTTTCGGTAGCCAGGTAAATTTTCTGCCATCGCTCCCAGAAACCAGCCTGATCTGTCAGCCAGTTGTTGTCTACGCCATCCTGGCCAGGGACGAACAGGGGTTTGAACAAGGACACGCACGGTGCCGAACCACCCGTCATCCACACTTTTTGTGGGTCCGGTGACAGGCTTGTTATCATCGATTGGGTGGTCTGTGATGGACGGAAAATTCCCGTTGCATGCATACAGACATCAGCATTTGAACTGTGGCTACCGCCGTTTTTATGTTGTTGCAATGACTCGGCAAGTTGCCCGGCGACAGCCTGCTCAGCCTGTACGCCGGCCAGCCTGCCCAGGTTGCAAAGCCGCCGGTCATTTGCCCTCGCCGCCCACGGCATAAACCGGGTTGAAAATATCGCGGCAAAATCGAAATTACCTTTTCCATTCCAGTGGCCATCCCGGAGACTTCTGTCTTCTATATCTGTTGATGACGAATCGAAATCCGAGCCGATGGATAATGAATTTGAAATCGCAGCCGTGAGCCTGCCGTTTTCCCTGCTGTATTTCCTGGCAACCCATAACCGGCCTGCAGTTTCCAATTGCCACCCAAGCCGTGAATCTGCAATCAGAAAACTGTTGTCGTAGAAAAATTTCTTGTTACGAAAACCACCGGCACCACCCTGCCCATACCTCTCGAGATAGCCGACAATAACCTCAAGCGCCTCATCCGCACTTGCAGCCTGCTCCAGAGCCAGGCGCAACAGGTCCATACCGAGCAGGCCGGGCTTTTTGCGATTGACCAGGCGTGTAAACACAGCCTCGTTACCAATTGCTACACCTTTTTCATTGACACCCATTTCCGCACCCCACATCCAGTCGGGGCGCGAGATCCAGGTGGCGTAGCTGCGACCGGGCGCGGCGACGGATAAATAAGTGGCCTGCCGGGTACCACTGGCATGCTGACTGGCTTGCCGCCACTCTACCCGCTGTGGCTCATCCGGCTCGCGGTCACTGTTCTTGGCCAGCCAGGTTGCACCTGGCATCAAAAGCATCAGGGTGTCACACATATCGTACCAATCGGGTCACCGTATTTCGCTCATGTTCTCAGTGCTCAACGGTGTCATCTCCGTGTCTGAGCAGTTTACTTCTGACCTGTGTGTAGCCCACCACTACATTTACCCCGAAACGCTGAAATGGTGTTAAATGAGCCAGTAAATCAGGAATAAACTCACACAGGGCACTGGCGATTTCCAGGGCAATTTTATCGCCGTTTGGCATACTGCCGCTGCGCGTCATCAACCAGCCCAGGTAAGTAAAGCCACGCAGCATAATGAAAGCTGGCAGAAACTCCAAATGCTCCCCGGAAAGATTTCGTTCACTGCGATAACCGGCAACGTACTCATCGACAATGGCATCGAAGAATTTCTCATTTACATGGGGAAAAAGAGAGGTCGCCATTTCAAACAAGTGCCAGCCATCACCACTATCATCAAAGTCGATCAGCTTCATATCGTCCCCTTGAACCAGAATGTTCTCAGGTAAAAAGTCTGCGTGGATCAAGCTGTAGCAACTGGGGTCCTTGCCTATCTGTTTTAGCAAACCTTCCAATACCGTGCGTGCTTTTAACATCAAGGTACGCTGCTTACCCGTCAGCAAAGGGTGTTCCCAGAACCGGCCCCACAATGGGTTTTCGCCCAGCAGCCCTTGTTCGTCCCATGACGGGCGTTCAAAGCCTTCCGGTTTTTGCCACTGACTACTCTGGTTGTGCAGTTTTGCCGCTAACGCACCCAGTTTGCGGTAACGGATCTTAAGTTCTTGTTCTACACCTTTTTCTACCCGGCCCAGGTGATTAAATTGTTCTCCATCAACCCAATCCAGCAAGGTACATTGCCTGGCGTCACCGAATTTGTCATTGCTTACGCAAACAAAGTCCTTATCCTGATTTGTTGGGATAACTGCAGGTGTTGCAATACCTGCCTTGTCCAGTGCCCGCATCCATTGTATTTCCGACTCAAGCTCAGCATTGCTGTGATATCCCAAACGATGAACACGCAGTACATAGTGTGCACCCTGCAGATTTGCCAACTTGTCTGTCACTTTAAATACCGTGTTTTCCCTGTGCTTGATCAGCGAAAGATCTGCATTCTCCAAGCCCCAGTGCGTCAGGGCATCTTTGGCAAGCGAAAACAAAGCCATCATTTCCTCAGAATATGCTTCCGGGTTTCCTCCCGTGAGTAAATCGCTAAAGTTATTAACCAACCAGATACAGGCGTTTTCAAAGCGTTTCAGCACTTCATCACAGTAGGCCTTATCCACCAGCAACCCGGGTTTGAATTGCAATACGGACTCATCAAAACCCGCCACAATGGCCCATATGCCATTTTCGTACAGTGCCCTCATCATGGCGTAGCCCATATTACTGTCACTGAATTTAAGGCCGAAAATAATACCCAGCTGGCGTATTTCTTCAAAAAACGGGAAGCGTGGCTTAAGTGCTTCGAGCCCGTGTCGCAAATACTCCGCTTGCGTTCTTACGTTTGCCAGTGTTTCGGTCGAAGTGGACAGCGCCAGTGCTTTTTGCGCCACCATACAACCCAAATCACTACCACCAAATGTCGACACATGGCCCCAGCCATTCTCCTTTAGCCAGGAACCGCACCGGGTGCTCATGACAATAGCAGCCATGGGATACAATCCGCCGGAAAGCCCTTTGCCGGTGACCAGCATATCCGGCTCAACATTCCAGTGCTCTATCGCCCACACTTTACCACTTCGGCCCAGACCGGTTTGCACTTCATCTGCCAGTAACAGCGCGCCATATTTCTGGCAAAGCTTTTTAACACCCGGTAAATAATTATCATCCGGTACAGGAAAACCAGAAGTAGCAGGCAGTGGTTCCATCATGACCAGTGCAATGTCATTGCCCGATAAAACCTTTTCCATTGCACTTAAATCGTTGAAAGGAACCTTGATAAATTCGTCGGGGTAATCACTATGGAAAAATCGGGCAACCGCATCATCGCCGGCTGCACCGGATAACCCTGTGCGGCCATGATAGCCGTCAGACAAGGCAACAACTTTTCGCCTGCCGGTCACAAACCGGGCTGATTTTATTGCAACATCATTGGCTTCGCTGCCGCTTGATGTGAACACCACATATTGCATATCTCCCGGACAGGACTCCACCAACGCTTTTGCCAGTTGTGCTTTGGGTTGAGATGGGAAATGGTGATTGCCGATATCCCATTGCTGTGTCGATTCATTGAGTATTCTGACCAGCTCCGGATGTTTATGCCCGAGATTGAAAGTGCCGCCATTGAGGTGCAAATCCAGCAAATCCCTGCCATCAAAATCCAGGTAACGATAAGCATCTCTATGGTGGGGGACAAAATCAATCCCTCCGCTGATGAGCTTATCTACTCTGCCGGGATAAAGGTGATGATGCACTTGCTGCAGTACACGTAACTTTTCCCTGGACATTTTTTTACCTGGTGTAAAACTCATAAAGTGCTTAACCCGGTTAATTCAAGAATGGTTTGGTAAGGTTACACCACACTAAACCACCTGACACAACCCGGCTGGCGGTAAAATTCAGAATTGTGATTTTCATTGCGCCAGGGCACCAGGACTCACCACCCTGGGATATCCACAAGCATCAAAACCTTATTATTTCTGGCTGTTTATATCAATGCTAAGGCGGGTGTCCCTTCCAGTGACAAGTTCTGAAAATATTTCTTCTGCCAATAAAGCAGAAGCAAACTCGGTGGGGTGTCCGTCAAAAGCGTGGATGGTCAGCTTGTCTTTGGGGTAGTAGGGGTAATTCTCCAGCAATTCCCTGACTTGTATTCCGTGTTTGGAAAACGTTTCTTTTACAATGTCGTTCACAGCTTGAAGTTGATAAGGGTTTCCGCTCGCCAAAGACAACGGTAGCAAAAAGACCATAATTTCCAGGTCATTCTGCTCCAGCAGATCGACGAGATTTTCTAAAGATGACTGATATTGCACAAAACCAGGACTGTCATGAGCATACTTTCTTTTGAAACTGTCAATTAGACCGTTGTTCGAAATTCCTAATTTTATCGCCGTAGGAAGAAGCACTCTGGCGTAAACAAGTTTGCTCAACTTCAAGTATTTAATATAAGTGATTAAGTCAGATTGGTATTGCCCTGCCAATGGTCTTTCTTCCTCAACATGATTTTCAATATCATTCAATGGCCCTGCCAATGGTCTTTCTTTCTCAACACGAATTTCTATATCATTCAAATGCAGGAAAAGGATGCAAAAATCCGGGTTGAATTGAAGCACCTCGTTTTCGAGGACATTGGGGTATCGCAACATGTTATGACCGGGAACAGCAAAGTTAAGCATTTCGATAGACTGAGGGGCATACATATTTTGTAATGAGTGCTCTAATAGCCTTACAAAAGATTTTTCGTACTTCATGCCCCATCCGAAACCCCATGAATCTCCCAAAACGGCAATACGATAGGTGTCGTTGTCTTTTTCCAGGCGCATTTTGTCATCACGAAATCCAAAAGCATTGGTATCAATGTCTGTGCCGGTAAATGATACGTTTTTCAGATTTGGGACAAACTTGTAGTAGCCGGGGTAGTGTTGATAAACTTTGCCGGATGCAGACTGATCTGTTTCGGGAACCAGGTTTGTGAAATTCAGCAAAACTTCAAATGCGACCAGGGTAAGCAAGGTGGATGAAACAACAAGCAAAAGATTACCCGGCCATTTTTTTCCGCCTTTCATTCCCATCCTTGCCAAAATATATCTTCCCAGGTTTCGTCTTTGTAACTGATGAGCCTTCATCAAAAGTCAAGCTTGCCACACTTACTCCTAATCCTACAATACTCATCAGAATTACATGCTTATGCGTAAAAGGCTTGCCCATTGGTGCGCTTGATGTCTTGATTGCAGGAACGGCCGTGGCAAACCAGGCGATCCTGGTGAGTCATAACCTGGCAGAGTTTAATCGTGTTGAAGGACTTATTATCGAGGATTGGTATTAGTCGTTATGCCGCAGCGACATGAATCCTTTCGTTGAATTGTTCATCGTTAGCCGCTTTTAACGCTTTACGGCGGCTTTCTGCAGCAATCGTGCATTTGAAAGCAAAATCTTCTTCTTTCAGTATGCGTGCGTGCCAGCGATAGCCGGCAAATCCGGGTTTGATGCCAAACAGGACGACAAGGCCCGCTAAAAGCAGAATCTGACTGCCAGGGTTGGAAACCCATGTACCTGCCCATTGGGCAATATCAAACATCAGTGTGGTGGTGACAACCAGTAATACCGTTGTCAGGCCCAGTCCGCGGCGTACGGCCCATACTGAAGGGGCCAGGAATGCCAGCCAGGAAAAACCACGTCGAACGGCTTGCTTGCCGTACTTTGGATGTTGGTAAATATCAAAAACGCGCATGTATGTTGTAGTAAACCTCCGTCAAAAAGAGCATTAGTCGCTCATACATTGAGACGCCAGGAACTGTGCATTAGTTCCTGCGTCTCGGCGCCCAATTGTGGAGTTTTTCCGAAATCATCTGTTCCGTGAAAGACATCATTATCACCCCTTGGGCTGTTCGTTGATAGTGCCTTTGGTCATGGCTGCACTGCAATAGGTCTCTGTTCAAGTACAAGGTCCGCAACCTGCAGCAGCACCCAGGCAGAGATCAGATAAGCAATACCTACGCTGAAGACATTTCTTCTTTTTAACTCATCAAAAAATCTCATTCAATTCCACCCGTAGGAGACGCGTCCCCGCGGCGATGCTCTTTTGCTCCATAAAAAGATCGCCGCGGGGACGCGCCTCCTACGTCTAAATGTTTTATGGCCACAGGTTCATTTTCTTTAGTAGCATCTGGAAGCGCGGGTTTTTGCGCAAGGGGTCGTAAATACTCATGCGGTTCATGTGAATTGCGTATGGGTCGCCTGCCTCAAATGCCTGTTCAAGATTATCGAGTGCCAGATCATATTCACCCAGCAGTGCCAATTGCACTGCTCTGTCAGTAGTTCCGTCCCTGACTGCATCTGATTCACTTAAGAGCATTAGTGCACGGTTTTGTAGCTCCGGGTTTTCCACGGCGTCTATGACGGCAAGTGAGGCCATGGGGTCGAAACCGACAAGTTGGGCGTACTCTCTGGATCGCGCTCGTGCCAGATCATATTGTCCCAGTATGATGTGCAGATCCACGAGGTTACCGATAGTGGCTTGCATATGGGGATTCAACTCAAGGGCCTCCAGATAATATTTGAGCGCTTTTTCGGGGTTATCTGTGAATGTGAGAATCCAGCCTTTTACGTGCCGTATGATTGGCGCCAGCGGGTCTAGTTCGCTTGCCACATGGAGTTGGTACATGGCTTCGTCAATACGCCGTTGGGCGGCCAGTAACTCGCCATACCACTGGTGTGCGGTTGCATACCCGGGCTCCAGAACCATGGCTTTTTCATAGTCAGCCATCGCGCCGGTGATGTCATATTCATACATGGCTTTGATATAGGCCTGTGCAGCCAGGGCTCGCGCGGAATCCGGATTGATGGCCAGTGCTTTTTCAGC
>Ga0164313_10002018_pt1 | contig 18205 bp, 14 predicted proteins | sample GuaBasSedimGuay4_FD_113735 | JGI IMG/M metagenome (GOLD analysis project Ga0164313, IMG submission 113735) | Subseafloor sediment microbial communities from Guaymas Basin, Gulf of California, Mexico - Guay4, Core 4569-4, 0-3 cm | ecosystem: Environmental > Aquatic > Marine > Hydrothermal vents...
GGAGAGGTCGCGCGGGTGCTCTCGGCCGGCAGTCCATTGCTCGGCCACGAACGGGATGAGCGAGAGGTGCTGGGTTACCACGCAGCGATGGACTATCTCGCGTCGAGCTTGGAACAGGCGCATCAGCTCACCGAGAGCTACATCCGTCAGCTGCACGCCCTCGTGATGGCGGGAGGTAGGGCGAGCGTCACACCGACGCCGTACCGTGACGGACAGAACGTGATTCGCGATGCCCGCACGGGGCGCATCGTCTACATGCCGCCCACGGCAGAGGACGTGTCACCCATGATGGGCGCGTTGGTCACGTGGCTTCACGACGAGAGCACGACCGATCCGATTCCATGTCCGATCCGCGCCGCGGTGGCTCACTACCAGATGGCAACCATCCACCCCTACTACGATGGCAATGGACGCACGGCTCGTTTGATTGCCACGGTGGTCCTGCACCAGGGCGGCTACGATTTCAAAGGCGTGTACTCGCTCGACGAGTACTACGCGCGTGACCTCGCCCGATACTACGAGGCGTTGAGCGTGGGCCCGTCACACAACTACTACGAGGGCCGCCGGGAGGCGGACATAACCGACTGGATCGCCTACTTCTGCGGTGGCATGGCAGCTGCCGTACAGAGCGTGAGAAGGCACGCGATCGAGGCCCACGAGCGAGGAGCAAGCGATGGGTCCAAGGCTCTCCGTGAGCTCGACTCGCGACAACGGATGTCACTGAGTTTGTTCGAGGATCGCGACACCGTGACCGCCAGGGACCTCGCAGAACTCATCGGCGTAAAACCCCGCACCGCCCGCCTACTTTGCCAGAAATGGGTCGCCGCGGGCTTCTGGGTGGTCGTCGACCCCTCGCGCAAAGCGCGAACCTACGCTCTCGCGCCTCGCCATCGGTAGCACCCAAAGTGTTTTGGTCCCCATCGCTATTCCGCGTCGCGCGGGGCGTGCCAGACGAAGGTGCCGGCGTCGACGTCCTTCACGGCGCCGGGGAAGGCGAGGACTTTGTTGTGCATCGCGACGTAGACGCCGGGGGTGACGAGCTGGACGGCGAGGAGGGCCTCGGTGAGGTTCTGGATCGAATCAGTGGTGCGGAGGGCGTAGGGGCGCATGGCGCCGGTGAGCACGATGGGGACCGAGGGCTTGCCCCCGGCCTCGTCGTAAATGCGCTCGCCGGTGACCGCTAGGGTGTCCGTACCGTGGACCACAATGACCCCGTCGTAGGCCTCGCCGAGGTTCAGCGCCGTCTTGGCGATGAGGGCGTGGTCGCCCTTGCTCATGCCCAGGCTGTCCTTGTTCATGAGCGGGACCCGGGTCACCTCGACCCCGAGGATGGCGAGCTTGGTGAACATCACGTCGAGGACCGAGACGTCGTTGGCGAGGAGCCCGCTCAGGGGATCGTAGGTCTTCTCGATGGTCCCGCCGGTGCTGATCAGGACGATGCGCTTCTTCTGGTGGGTCATGGGCGGGCGGATCCTACTCAAAGGAGGGCGCCGCGCCACGACAAAGGGCGAACATCATTGCCGTATGGGAGGTCGAATGCTTAACTGTTGAAGCAACATGCCCTGGCTCCTGTACCTCGCCCTCTTTGGGGCCATCATGTACTTCTCCTGGCGCGCCTCCCGAGGCGGCGGCATGGGGGGCGGATTGGGCCGTGGAGGGCAGCCTAGCGTCTTCTCCTTTGGTCGCTCCCAGGCGCGCCTGGTCACCGCCGACGAGTCGAAGACGACCTTCGCCGACGTCGCCGGGTGCGACGAGGCCAAGGAAGAGGTCGAGGAGATCATCAGCTTCCTCCAGGATCCTGAACGCTTCCACCGCCTCGGAGCCGTGATCCCCCGGGGCGTGCTGCTCATCGGCCCCCCGGGCACGGGCAAGACGCTGATGGCCAAAGCGGTCGCCGGCGAGGCGGGCGTGCCCTTCATCTCGATCAGCGGCTCGGAGTTCGTCGAGATGCTCGTCGGGGTCGGCGCAGCGAGGGTCCGGGACCTCTTCAAGAAGGCCCGCGAGAACGCCCCGTCCATCGTCTTCATCGACGAGCTCGACGCCATCGGCCGGAGCCGGGGTTCGGGAGTCAGCAGCAACGAAGAGCGCGAGCAAACCCTGAACCAGCTGCTCGTCGAGATGGACGGCTTCGCCGACCAGGAGGCCGTCGTCGTGCTCTCCGCGACCAACCGCCCCGAGATCCTCGACGCTGCTCTCCTGCGGCCGGGGCGCTTCGATCGCCAGGTCGTGGTCGACGTACCGGACCGATCTGGACGCATCGCCATACTGAAGGTGCACGTGCGCAGCGTTCCCCTCGCCGAAGATGTCGACCTCGAGGCCCTCGCCATGACCACCCCGGGCTTTGCCGGCGCCGACCTCAAGAACCTCATCAACGAGGCCGCGATCCTCGCCGCCCGGGACAACCTCGACGAGGTGAACCAGGCGTGCTTCACCCGGGCCATCGACCGGGTCATCGCCGGCCTCGAGCGCAAGAACCTCATCCTCACCGAGGACGAAAAGCGCCGGACCGCCTACCACGAGGTCGGCCACGCCCTCGCCGGCATCCTCGCCGGGGAGGACGAGATAGTGCACAAGATCTCGATCATCCCCCGGGGCCGGGCCCTCGGCTTCACCCTCTCCACACCGGAGCGCGAGCGTCACTCCATGACCGCTCGGGCGCTGCGGGCGCGCATGGTGAGCTTGCTCGGGGGACGGGCCGCCGAGGAGCTCATCTGCGGCGCCTCGTCGACGGGAGACCAGAACGACCTCCAGCGGGCGACGGATCTCGCCCGGGCGATGGTGGTCGACTTCGGCATGAGCGAGGAGGTGGGTCCGGTCTCCGTGAGCGGGCGTCGCCAGCCGATGTACCTTCCCGGCAAGGACGGCGGCGCGGTCACCGTGAGCCAGCAAATCGGCGAACACCTCGCAGATACCATCGACCGCGAGGTTCGGCGCTTCGTGGAAGAGGCCCTGACCAGCGCCCGGGCACTCCTCGAGCAGAACCGGGAGTCCCTCGAACGCATCGCTGAGATCCTGGTCGAAGAAGAGATGCTCGAAGGTGAAAAGCTCACCGAGCTCATGCGCGAAGCCAAGGCCGCCCACGAAGCCCGCGTCAACTGACGCAAATGGCTTGAACGAAGGGGCGTCGGGCCTCGATAATCGCGCCATGGACGAAGCAGAGGGCGTGGACGGTGGCCAAGGTCAGAAGGCGGCGCTCGAGATCAGCGCCGCGGGCGATACCCACATCGGCCCGCGGGCGCACAACGAAGACGTCGTGATGCTGCGTCCCGACCTGAACCTCTTCATCGTCGCCGACGGCGCCGGGGGGCAGAACGCGGGCAATGTGGCGAGCACCATCGCCGTCACCACCATCACGCACTTCTTCGAAGAGACCTTCGATACCGCCCGGAATCAGCCCGCCTTCGACGACCTGGGTCTGTCGACCTCGGCCCGACGCCTCGCGACGGCGATCCAACGGGCGAATTCCGCGGTGATCGAGGTCGCCAAGACATCGAAGCATTACCGCGGCATGGGCACGACGGTGGTCGCGGCTTTCTTCGAACCCCCGCGCAACGTCCTGCACATCGGCCACGTCGGAGACAGCCGGTGCTATCGCATGCGCAACGGGCACTTCGAGCTGCTCACCAAGGACCACACCCTGGTGAACGACGTGCTCTCGCTGAAGCCGGACATGCCCGACGCCCAGCTCGCCAAGCTCCCGCGAAACGTGATCACCCGGGCCCTCGGGATGAGCGCGACGGTTCGGGTTGGGATCCGCAGCTGGGAGCTCGCCGCCGGCGATGTTTTCATGCTGGCCTCGGACGGCCTGACCGATGTGGTCGCCGGGGACGAGATGCTCGGCGCCCTCAATCGTGGCGAGTCCCCGGAAGCCCAAGCCCAGGGTCTCCTCGACCTCGCGGAGGGTCGTTCGAAGGACAATGTCGCGGCGCTGGTCATCGGATGCAAAGGCGAGCGCAAGGAGCGTTCGATGTGGAGCCTCAACGCCCCGTCCCTCAGCCCACCGAGCGGGGGCAGCGGCGGCGATAGCGACTATCCGGAGATCATGGTCGTCGGCCAGAACGAGGAGTCCCAGCCGGAGCTCCTGGTCGTGCCCCAGGTAAACCTCGACTCGGACATCTTCCACGTCGTCCAAGACCTCACGAAGCCCGAGTCGAGCCCGGTGCCGCCTCCGCCCCCGGTCCCCGACATCAAGACCGAGTGAGTACTCGGCGAACCTCTCCCGGGGTCCAGAGCGCCACGTAGTACGCCATGCTGATGAGGGAGAAAGGCCCGACATTGAGCATGAAAATGATGCCTAGGTGCATCGTGATGCCGATGAGCGACCAGGGCTTGCGCAGGTCGAAGCGATTGAACGCCGCCCGGACCCGGCCTCGCCGATCGGAGGTCGCCCGAAACCAGAAGACGAGGGGCAAGAGAAACCCGGCGTGCTCCCAATGCCAACTGAGCGCGGTGCTGAACTGGGCGACGGGCACGATGCTGGCCACGAAGGTGCCGTCGAAGCGCATCCAGGTCGGGTCGTGCATGACGTAGTAGAGCGCCGTGTATCCGTTGCCGGGCAACCACGGGCCGCCGAGCTTCTGGATGCCGGTGAAGCCGTAGACGAGGGCGAGCTGCCAAATCAGGGCGTAGCGCGGCCAGGCCGCCACCAGGTCATCGCTCGACCACCGGCCATGGCGACGGCGGCAGTCGACCGACAAGGTGGCCGTGCTGTCGCCGAGGACGAGCAGCCACAGAGCGTTCGAGATCAGCATGTCGTAGCCGCCCGTCGCGAGGCCGTTCGAGATGTAGAGCGCGTAGTAGCTCTGAAGCAGGACGAAGGCGCTGACCCTTCCGTAGATGCCGAGGCCGAGGCAGACGGTCGCCCCCGCCGCAACCCCAACGAGCCACCAGACGGTGCCCGGGGTGGCCCCACCGAGGGCAGCCATCACCACGTTGGCGTAAAGCCGCTGCATGCCGCCGTAGGCCCGGTCGACCCAAAGCGCCTCGACGAGGCCGGCGCTGGCGATGGAGACGAGGCTGTAGGCGATGATCGCCGCGACCAGGATACGAAAGACCGCCAGAGTGGTCCCGTCTTCGCGGCGCGACGAGAGGTCGACCATGAATCGCCAGAAGCGCTTCATCGCAGAGCCCCTAGGTCGACGACGAGCTCTCGCTCCCAGCGCGCGTCGAGGTAGTCCGTTTCGGCATCGTCGAAGGGCTCCGGGGTCCGGCGCCGTTCGACGCGCGCCCGGAGCCGGACCGCGTCGGGGAAGTCTCGGGCGGCTCGAACGGCGAGCCACTCGACGAGGCCTCGGTAGTGGTCATCGTAAGCCCCTCGGCCGAGGCGCCCCTCGAGCTTGCGCACGCGGTTGTGGTCGAGCTCGCGTCGCATCCAAGCATGCTCAGCGGAGCGCTCACGGTAGACGGTCCGATAGGCCTCGCCGTCGGTGACGTCGATGGTCAGCCAGACCGGCTCGGTCTGCGGCGACGCGAACATGCTCCAGCCCTGGAGAGCTCCGGAGTAGTGGGCATAGAGTGCGAAGGGTCGGATGACGATGGCACGAGTCTCGAGATAGCTACCGGCGAAGTCCCAGAGGGCGCGCTCGAACTCGGGCTGAGTCACGTCGATTCCGAGCGCGTTGGCACGCGCGGCCCAGGCCGCGAGGTCACGCTGGGCGTGGGGGGCGCGCCAGGCGCTGATGTCTCGCATCGCCGAGGAGGCCGGCACCGAGAGCAACAAAACCGCCGCAAAATGAAAGAGTACGAACGCCGCGCGGGCGTGGCGCCACCGATCGTGGGGGGGTATTTCCCGATCTTCTTCGCGGTCGCCGTTTGCCCCCGTGGCCATCGAGGCGCTGGATAACACATCGAAGGTCAGAGAGCCGGTTGACAGGGGCGAAGGCTTTCGCCAAACCGGAGACGTGTTGACGCTCTCTCGCATCCGCCGCATCCAGCTGAGCGGCCGCCCGCGCTTTCAGCGCGTCCTGGCCTCGTCGTTGATGCTGCCGAACTACAACCTGCCGCCGCGGGTGCGCATCCGCTTCGAGGGTTTCGAAAACGTCCCGGACCGCCCGGTGATCTTCGCCATGAACCACACGGACCGGTACAACTACTGGCCGTTTCAGACCCACCTCTGGCGCAAGCACGACCGCTATACGTGTACCTGGGTGAAGGGAAAGTACTTCCAGAACCCCCTAGTCGGGAAGCTCCTGGAGTGGGCCAACAACATCCCGGCGGTCAGCCGCGGCTACCTCTTGAGTCGCGACTTCGTCAACGTGATGGGGCGACCGCCCAAGACGGTCGAGTACCAGAAGCTGCGGGAGATGATCGAGGCTGTGGCAACCGCCCGGGCGACCGGCGAAGCCCAGAAAGAGGTGGACGGGTCCCTCGTCCCGGAGGTGATCTTCACCCGCCCCCGGGACCTCCTCGGCCGAGACTTCGACCCGACCCGGGAAGACTACGCGACCGCCATCGTCGAGCTCTTCAACTCGATGATGGGCACCTTCACGGACCTCAACGCCGACGCCCGAGAGTTGGGCCTCGACACGTTGATCTTTCCTCAGGGCACGCGCTCCGTTCACCTCTCGAAGGGGCACGGCGGCATCTCGCAGATCGCCCTCAAGCAGCGCCGCACCGTCATCCCGGTGGGCTGCAACGGGTCGAACAAGATCTACACGTCGAGTTCACCCATCGCCAGCAAGGGTGGGGACATCGTCTATCGCTTCGGTGAGCCCATCACCTACGACGAGATGGAGCGCTTCCACATCGAAGAAGACTTCCAACCGTTCACGCCCAAGGCAGAATTCGCCCACAACCAGACTTTCCAGGACTACGTCGACGTGGTCATGGAGCGCATCAACGAACTGCTCGACCCCGAGTATCAGTTCGCCGTGGACGAAGAAAGCGACGGGGTCGAAGGCACGGCGCGCTTCGTGTGACTCGGCCGTCTGTTCAGCGGCGACGCCGCAGCGCGCGTCGCCCGAGGACGACGAAGGGCACCAGAGAGAGCATGTAGACGAGGGGTACGGGACGCGCACCGGCGTTGGTGATCGAACAGCCCCCACCGTCGTCTCCAGCCCCGCCGCCGCTGTCCGCCGCGGTGCTCGAATCGGTGCCGGTGCTACCATCCCCGGTTCCCGGCCCGCCCGAATCGACGGGCATAGGCCCACCATCGGTGCCGCTGTCCATGACGATGACGCCGCCATCGGTGCCTGTACCGCGGCGCAGGACCAGGTCGATGCACTGGAAATAGAGGTCGTTGCCGCCCGAGGGTTCGTAGGGGGGCTTGTCGGTCATGACCTGGATCACCTGGAGGGTGCAGTTGTTGCACTCGACGTCCGGTAGGGTCACGTCGTAGCTGGTGCGCCCGCCCTCGGTCGTACTCGCGATGCCGTCGATCAGGACCGTCGGGTCGGTGTAATCCGCGGGGGCGACGCCGATGACCATGGAGCGGGAATCACAGTTCGACAGGCACGGGGGCTTCGTGAAGTCGTCATCACCGTCGTCGTCGAAGGCGATGCGGAAGTGCCCGGGGTGATCGATGTACTCGTTCCACTCGACGGTGATCGTCGTCCCTGACTCGTAGGTATAGACGTTGGCGCTGCGCCCCATGCCGCTGATGCCGCAGGGGCCCTGCTTGATTTCGGCGCTGCCCCCCCCGTACCGGGAGTCGTGGGAGACCAGGGCCAGGTGGGCGTGGGCCAACGAAGAGAAGCCGACGCCGGCGAGTATAGTGGCGATGAACAACAGACGACTGCTGGGTACTGTACGCATGCCGGTCATGCTAGCGCACGGCGACCGATTCGCCCACCGCCGGGATGATGGCCGATCAGTGACCAACGTGAGAACGGGTGCGGCGGCGCACGTCGGAAACCGCACCCGCAGTGCCGGTCGTGATCAGCACGGCACCTTCGTCCGTTCCGATGGCGGCGCCCTCGACGTACATCGGACAGTGGGTCATGCCCTCGCGGCCGTGGGTCGCGGCGTAGGCCGTGTGGCAGCGTAGATGCGCAGTGACCGCTTCAACGTTGACGCCTTCATTGAACGAGAGCTTCACCCCGCCGGGTACGTCCTCGGCGCTGGCGAGCTGACCCATGAGGGGACACAGCACGCGCGTCTCGGACGGGAAGGATGCGCACTCGGCCTCTTCGAAAGACTCGAGGGTCTCCGCGGCCTGCCGGTGCTCTTCCGCGAGGTGGCGATGTGTTTGCTCCGCCGCACCGTGCGCCTCACGGGGGTCGTAGAGGTCGAGATCGAAGGCGACACCCACCGGCGTCAAGGTCGAGGCCTGGCTCGGTTGGACCGCCTGTGCCTCCTCGGCTTGGTGCGTGCTGGCTTGTTCATCTTCCGCCCGAGCCGCGGCGCGATGCTCATCGGCGGACATGTCACCGGGCTGGGTCCCCGCGGAGCCGCCGCCGCAGGCCGCCGACAACACGATGGACAGGAGGGCTGCGCCCGAGAACAAGGCGGCACTGGCCGTACTGGATTTCGTTTTCTTCGACATGGTGCCTCTAACTTTTCGCGTTCAACGAGACTGCTCGACGGGCCTTCCGCACTGAAGCATGCGCTGGCCCATGTAGGGGTTTTCGAGCTCGGCAGTGGGCTGCAGCCACCTGCCCTCGCCCTCGGTCATGGGACACACGAAGACGTGCCAGCCGCGGCCGAGCGACCGGTGGGCTTCGATCAGCGCGAGGAGCGCGGCGCTGAGAGAGCCGAAGGCCCGTCGCATCGCGGGTAGATCGCCGGCGCTGATGCGAGCGAGGCGACTCCCCGCGTTTCGAATTTCTCCGAGTAGCCTCGCGGTAGGGGCCGGTGCCGCAGATTGAAGCGTCCGGGCCCTGGACGCGAGCTCACGCGCAGGCCGTCCGACCGGCCCGCCATCGTCGGCGGCGAGGGCGCGACGGATGCGCTCATAGTCGCGCAGCATGGCCGCGGCCCCGCTGACGACCTCCGATGACGGCCCCTGGGCGGCGGCAGCCGGGGAGTACGCGAGGCTCACCACGAGGGCAACCGCGAGGGCGGCACTGCACAGGTAGTTGTCGATGCTCTTCATTTCGTACCCCTCCTACACCCGGCGCATCTCGTCAGCTCAGTGCTCGTGCTGAACGAGCTCCATCCCGCAGATCGGGCAGTTTCCATCGCCTTGGTCGAGGGACGCGTAGTGAACGGTGCCCATCACGCACGCCCAGGCGCCGTCGGGGATCTTCGATGGCTCGACGGGAGGATCGAAGCGCGTACCATCCTGAGCGACCTCGACCAGTCCGTCCGCAGCGGCGGGGGCGGCGGCACCGGGCTCTGGGCTGTCTGTTGACGGTGCCTCGTCGCTGGCGGGCGCTTCGACCGAATCGGCGCTGGGCTCGGCGTCTTCACAAGCGGTCACCGCGAGGAGCGAGAGGACGAGGGAGAGGACGACGAAGGGGGCGTTTCCACTGCTCATGGGGGGAGGCATCGCACGAACCGTGCCCGGGAGAAAGCCCTCCAGGTGTCATCGCCTTGCCCTTGATTCCTCGTCGTTTGTGACTGCTATGGTTACATAGTGACCGGCGTGGTCACTATAGTCGGGGAATGAGGGGCTTAGCTCTGGCTTCCGTGACTTGGCACCCAAACTGCTGTGCTCCCCGTGCACCCCGTCTTGGAGACGAACCCATGCCGAAGCCGGCGAAACCTCAACCCCGAATCATTGCCTGGCAACTGGCCCAGGGCTTCGGCACGGTCACCTTCGTCGCCGTCGTCATGTCGGCGGTCCTGCTGGGAATCATCGACGACGTCGCCGGCCTGGTCTCGGGGATGCAGCACGACGAGAGTCCGATCCGTCAGGGCTTCGAGCTCGCGACCGCCGTCCGGGACCAGTCCGCGCACATCGCTCACTCCCTCATCGAAGCGGACGACTCCCACCTCGACCACTACGAGGATTCCCGGCGGCGAGTCCGCAGCGGCATCCAAGAGCTCGCCTCCGGCGCCTCCACCGCGGAACGAAGGCGTCTCGAACGCCTGGGCGAAAACACGCAGCGGATGCACGACCTCTTCATGTCCTCGGCCCTGGAGGCGGCACGCCGAGGAGACCGCACCGAAGCGCGGCGTGTCCACCGCGAAATAGACGCTCTCGGCCTCGAGGCCGCGGGCTATGCGGACGCCATCGCGCGCTCAGCAGAATCCGAGATGTCCCACGCCCACATCCTCGCAACGGACTCGACGCGACGTGGCTTGCTCGCCGGGGGCGCCGGGGCTCTGCTCATCATAGCCCTCTCCATAGCCTTCACCTTTAGGCTCCGGGCCTCGGTCCTGAGGCCCCTCAAGGTCTTGACCGACGCCGCCCACGGTTTCGGCCGCGGTGACTTCGAGTCTCGCGTCGGTGACGTCGGAGAAGGTGAATTCGGCGCCCTCGGAAGGGCCTTCGATCACATGACCGAGGAGCTCGCTCTACGTCAGGCGCGCCTCGTGCAAAACGAACGCATGGCGGCGATCGGGCAGCTCGCCGCCGGCGTCGCCCACGAGCTCAACAACCCCATCGGCATCATCCGGGGCTACCTCAAGACGATGACTCCGGACGGAGATCCGGTGGTTCTACGTGAAGAGCTGGCCATCCTCGACGAAGAAGCCGCCCAGTGCCAACGCATCGCCGAGGACCTGCTCGCCTACGCGCGAGCCGGTGAGCTGGACATGACCACCGTGACGACCGCGGCGTTCCTCGAAGAAACGGCCCGTCGGTATACTGAGAGCTCCCGGGCCGACGACGGGGAGGTCGCCGTGGATGCCGAAGACATCGACATCGAAGTGGACCGGGTGCGCATTCGACAGGTGGTGCTCAACCTCCTCATCAACGCACGGCAGGCTTCATCCCCGGACAGCCCGGTGACCCTCAGGGCGCGCCGAGACGGAGACTACTACCAAATTGATGTCGAGGACCACGGACCGGGGGTCGCCCCGGCCGACCGCTCCCGGGTCTTCGAACCCTTCTTTACCCGGCGCCCCTCGGGGACGGGCCTCGGGCTCTCGGTGGTTCTTGGAATCGTCGAAGCTCATTGGGGGACGATCGAGGTCCTCGACACCCCGGCTGGGGGGGCCACGTTTCGGGTACGCCTTCCCGTCGAGCAGCGCGGACGCAGCTCCATTCCCGTCGGTGAGGCCGCGTGACCAGCAGGAGCCAAATGGTCCTCATCGTCGACGACAAGCACAACATGCTGCGCTTGATGTCGAAGGTGTTGAAGAACGACGCGACGGTCCTCACGGCCGGCGGCGGCACCGAGGCGCTTCGCATCCTAGCCAACGAGCCCGTCGACGCGGTGCTCTGCGACCTGAAGATGCCCGATATGAGCGGACTCGAGGTTCTCCAAGCCCAACAGCGCTTGCGCCCCGACGCTGAGTTCATCCTGATGACCGCCTACGCGACCGTGGGCACCGCGGTCGACGCGCTGAAGCTGGGCGCCTACGACTACCTGACCAAACCCTTCGAGCCCGAGGCGGCGAGGGCCATTATCTTGCGCGCCCTGTCGCGAGCCGGGCTGGCAAAGACCGACGCCGTCGGCGCCTCCGATTCATTCGTCCTGCCGGGAGTCCTCGCGCGGTCTCAGGTGATGCGAGAGCTCGCAACCCTCGTCCGCCGCATCGCGGACAGTGACATGACGACCCTCGTCCTCGGGGAAACGGGGACCGGCAAGGAGCGTGTCGCCCGGGCCGTCCACGAGCTGAGCCCCCGGGTGAACGGGAGATTCGTTGCCCTGAACTGCGCGGCGATCCCCACCGAATTGCTCGAGAGCGAGCTCTTCGGCCACGCCAAGGGAGCGTTCACCGGCGCTTCCTCCGAGCGCCGCGGGCTCTTCGAGGAGGCCGACGGCGGGAGCCTCTTCCTCGACGAGATAGGCGACATGCGGCCGTCTCTCCAGGCCAAGCTCACCCGAGTCCTCGAAGAGCGGACGATTCGGCGCGTGGGCGAAGCCAAAGAGCGAGCCATCGACGTGCGGCTGATCGCGGCGACTCATCGTGATTTGGAGGCGATGGTTCGGGCGGAGACCTTTCGCCAGGACCTCTGGTATCGTCTCAATGTCGCTCTCGTCGAGCTACCGCCCCTGCGGGACAGGTCCGAGGACATCGAACTCCTCGCCCACCACTTCCTACGCGAACAGGCCGAACGCGCTCCAGGGCGACGCCTCGTGGGCTTCGCCCGCTTGGCCCTCGACGCGATCCTCGCCTACGACTGGCCGGGGAACGTCCGGCAGCTGCGATCGGCCATCGAGCGCGCCAGCGTGATTACCTCTACGGGCGAGATCGGGCTCGGGGACCTGCCCAGGGAGCTCATCCGGGCCGCGGCCGGGCCCGAGGAAGACCCGACTTTGACGATCGGGTCTTGGTCTCAGGCGATCGAGCGCGGCCGAATCGAGACGGGGCGACGCTACCTCGAGGCCGTCCTGCGCCGGCACGGCGGGCGCGTCGCCGACGCCGCTTCCCATGCCGGCGTCGAGCGCGGGAGCTTCTACCGCCTCCTCCGCAAGCACGGCGTCGACCCCGTCGCCTTCCGGCGAGGCGCCGGCGACCCGGGCTCGAGAAAGTAACTGACAGGGTCACTCGGAGCCCGGCTGGGTCACCCCGGTAGCTGCGACCGCCAGGGTTTTCCGCCGAAAGGCCCACGCGGCGCGGGTTTTTGGCCCCCAATCCCGCTGGCGCGGATCATGCGGCCCATGCCCCGGGAGTCTCCCAAGATGAAGCAGAACTCACTATGGATGGCCACGATCGCCGCCCTAGCCGTCGCGGTCGGGTGCGGAGGTGCCGAAGAGGACGGCGTCCGCCACGACCTGTCTCAGCAGGCCGACCGGTTCGCGGCGACATCCGGCGATGAAGCCGAGGCCGGCGACACTGACTTCTCCGAGGGCCTCCCGGCCTACCTCGCCTACGCGATGGCCCACAGTCCGGAGCTCCGCGCCTCGTTCGAGCGGTGGCAGGCGAGCGTGCACCGGATCTCGCGCTCCCGGCGTCTCCCCGAGACAACGCTTTCTTTCGGGATCTTCGTGCAATCGGTGGAGACACGAGTTGGTCCCCAGCAGGCACGGCTTGGTCTGCAGCAATCTTTCCCCTGGCCGACGAAGCTGACCGCCGGCGCGGACTCGGCATCGGCTCGAGCGCGGGCGCAGCAGCGCAGGTTCGAGGCGGAGGCCCTCGTGGTGACCGAGCGTGTCTCCAACCTCTACTGGCGCCTGTGGCAAATCCGCGAGAGCCGCCGGGTGCATGGCGAACACATCGAAGTAGTTCGCGCTCTATCGGAATCGGTCGGAGCGAGGGTGGCGACCGGCGCAACGACCCTCGCGGACCAGCAGCAGGTCGACCTGACCGCGGCACGCATCGAAGACACCATCCACGGCCTCCACGAAGCGGAGCGGGCCTCGGAGGCTCAGCTCCGGGCCTTACTCAGTGCCCCCCGGGGCGCCGACATTCCGACCCCCCACGCGCCCCCGGAGGCACGGCTCCCCACCGAGTCCCATGAAGACATGATGAGCGCGGTGGCCAACCACCCACTCATCGCTTCGTTAAGTTGGATGGCCCAGGCCCAGGACGAAGCGGCCCGGGCCCAGGAGGCGGATCGGTATCCGAGCTTCACGGTCGGGGTCGATTGGATCATCACCGGCGACGCCGCGACTCCCGGGGTGCAAGGGAGCGGCCGTGACGCCGTCATCGTCGGCGCGGGCATTCGCCTGCCGCTCTTCCAGGGAAGCTACTCCGACGGGATCGACGCCGCCCGAGCCGACGCGAACGCCGAACGGGCGGAGCAGGAGGCCGCGACCGAAATGGCCCTCGGGGAGCTCGAAGCTGCCCTCTCGGCGGTTCGGAACTCGGTCCGTCGAGTGCGGCTCTACCACACGACCCTCGTCCCCCAGGCCGAGACAGCCTATGCGTCGGTCCTCGGCGCCTACGCGACGGGGCGCGGGACCGTCGCCCAGACTCTGCTCGCCCAAGGGACGCTCCTCGAGCTCCGAGTGGAGCAGGACCTGGCGCGCGCGATGTATGCCCAGAGCTGGGCCCGGCTGGAGTTGGTCACCGGCCATAACCTCGACCGAGGGCCGGGCGTCGACCCGGACCAGGCTCCCGGCGCACCCGAGAACGAAAGAACGGAGCAAGTCGATGACGGTGAGTGACGAGCCCACGGGGCCGGCTACGAAGCTCCGAGCCCTGGCGCCGCGAGTAGGCCTGGTCGTGCTGGGGTTCGCCCTCGGCGCCGCGGCCTTCGGGTTTCGTTCCTGCGGACAGCCCGAACACTCCCACGAGGGCGCCGAGGCCGGGGCCCCCGGGGACGGGGACGCCGAAAACACGATCTGGACTTGCTCGATGCACCCCCAGATTCAGCAGTCCGAACCCGGGCCGTGCCCGCTCTGCGGCATGGACCTCATCCCCGTCGTGACCGGCGGCAGCGACGACGAGTCGTTTACCGGCGTCGTCCTGTCAGCGCGAGCCCGAGCGTTGGCGAGGCTGCGAACCCAGGTGGTACGGCGTCGCACCGACGCGGCTGGGGCCGTCCGGCTCCTCGGGCGCATCGAACCCAACGAATCGACGCTCAGGACCGTGACCGCATGGACTGGCGGGCGCATCGACCGTCTGCACGTCAACGTCACCGGAGAGCGGGTTCGCGCGGGACAGGTCATCGCGACGCTTTACAGCCCGGAAATCTTCGCCGCCCACCAAGACCTCATCGTCGCCCGACGCCAAGTCCAGCGGATGGCGGGGGCGGCGGACTCGGCCCGGCGCGCTTCGGAAGCCGGCCTCGAGGCCACCCGGGAGCGCCTTCGGCTCCTCGGCGTGCCGGACGGAGAGTTGGTGCGCATGGAGAACCAGGATCGGCCCATCCGGGCCGTTCCCATCCGTTCGCCATTTCGCGGGACCGTGATCGAGCGCATCGCCTCGCAGGGTGCCTACGTGACGACGGGCGCCCCTCTGTACCGAATCGCTAACCTCGGGCGGCTCTGGATCCAACTCGATGCCTACGAGTCGGACATTTCCCGGCTCTCGCTGAACCAATCCGTCCGGGTCACCGTCGAGGCATTTCCCGGCGAGGATTTCGAAGGCACGATCACCTTCATCGACCCGACCCTCGACCCGCGACGGCGAACGGCGCGGGTCCGAGTCGAGGTGGACAACCAGGACGGTCGCCTTCGGCCTGGGATGTTCGCCCAGGCGGTGGTCGCGGCGGAGGCGGCGTCCGGCGCAGATGCGCCCCTCCTCGTCCCCGCCTCGGCACCGCTCTTCACGGGCCGTCGTGCCATCGTTTATCTCGAAGTGACGAGCGGGGACCGCACGGGCTATGAGCCCCGGACCGTGCGACTCGGCCCCCGCCTCGGCAGCTTCTACCCGGTCGTCGCTGGTCTCTCCGAGGGAGATCGCGTCGTTACGCGGGGGGCCTTCGCCATCGACGCGGACCTCCAGATCCGCGGCGGCGCCAGCATGATGACCTCCCCTGACGATCGCGAGCCCGGACCGTGGGACACCGCCATCGACGTCCCCCGGACCGAGCTGCGGCGCCTCGCGCCGGTCGTCGCCGCCTACCTATCGGTCCAGCGCGCCCTGGCCGCGGACGACCTCGCCCGGGCCCAGGCCGCGGCCACCGAGATGGTCGACGCGCTCCCCATGGCCGAGCTCGACAGCCCCCAGGAAGCAAAATTGGCCTGGGCCGACATCTCCGCTTCACTCGCCGGCCACGCGCGCCACATCGTGATGGCCAACTCCATCGAACGGGCGCGAACCGGCTTCGAGGAGCTCAGCAACGGCATCGCCATGCTGCTGCGCAGGCTCGGCAATCCCCTCGACCAGCCCGTCACCCAGGCTCACTGCCCAATGGCGTTCGGGAGCCAGGGCGCGTCTTGGATTCAGCAGGGCGAAGAGGTCAACAACGCCTATTTCGGTGAGTCGATGTTGAGCTGCGGGGAGGTTGAGCACCGCATCGAACCGGGAGCGCACATGCCGGCGCCGGAGGGTGAGAGCCAGGCGCCGCGCTCGACCGCACCGGCCGCGGGGCATCAGCATTGACCGATTCGCCCGAGACACCACCCACGCCGCCGGCGATGGGCTGGGAAGCGCTGATCGGCTGGTTCATCGAGAACAAACTCGTCGTCTTCGTCCTTTGCGCCATGCTCATCGCGGGGGGCTTCTACGTCTCGCCCTTCGCGTGGGACATGGGGGGAGTGCCTCGCGACCCGGTCCCCGTCGATGCCATCCCGGACATCGGCGAGAATCAGCAAATCGTCTTTACCGAATGGGCGGGACGGTCCCCCCGGGACATCGAAGACCAGATCACCTATCCGCTGACGACCGCGCTGCTCGGGATCCCGGGAGTGCGCACCGTTCGCAGCTCGTCAGCGTTCGGCTTCTCCTCCATCTACGTCATCTTCGGTGACGACGTAGAGTTCTATTGGTCGCGCTCACGCGTCCTCGAAAAGCTCGCATCCCTTGCTCCAGGGACGGTCCCAGACGGGGTGACGCCCACCCTCGGCCCCGACGCAACGGCCCTCGGGCAGGTCTTTTGGTACACCCTCGAAGGCCAGGATGCCGACGGATACGTCGTCGGCGGCTGGGACCCGGATGAGCTCCGGAGCATCCAAGACTGGACGGTGCGCTACGCGCTCCAATCTGTCGAAGGCGTCAGCGAAGTGGCCTCCATCGGCGGCTTCGTCCGGGAGTATCAGGTCGACGTCGACCCCGAGGCGCTCCGAGCCCACGGCGTCACCCTCGCCCAGGTCGCGGGCGCCGTCCGCAACTCCAACCTCGACGTCGGTGCCCGCACCCTCGAGATCAACAGCGTCGAGTACATGGTCCGCGGCCTCGGCTTCATCGAAGGGATCGACGACCTCGAGGCCACTGTCGTCGTCGCCCGAGAGAACACACCCATCCGCATCCGAGACGTCGCTCGCGTGGCCCTCGGACCGGCTCTACGCCGCGGCGTCCTCGACGATGAAGGGGCCTCCGCCGTCGGCGGCGTAGTGGTTGCTCGCTACCTGGAAAACCCTCTCTTGGTGATCTCCGGGGTCAAAGAGAAACTCGCACAAATCCAGGCGGGTCTGCCGAGGCGGACCCTCGAAGACGGCACCGTCAGCCAAGTCACGGTCGTGCCCTTCTACGACCGCACGACCTTGATCCACGAGACCCTCGACACGCTCTCGACCTCGCTCTTTCAGGAGATCCTGATCACCATCATCGTGGTGCTCATCATGCTGCGCAACTTGCGCAGCTCGCTCTTGATCTCCGCGATGCTGCCCCTCGGGGTGCTCGGGACCTTCGTGATGATGAAGCTCACCGGCGTCGACGCGAACATCATGGCGTTGGGCGGGATAGCCATCGCAATAGGCACGATGGTGGATATCAGCATCGTCTTCGTCGAGAACATCAATCAGCACCTCGACGAAGCCAAACCTGGGGAGGATCGAGCGGTGGTCGTTCGGCGCTCGGCGGCGGAGGTCGCGCCGGCGGTCCTGACCTCGGTGCTCACGACCGTGGTCAGTTTTTTGCCAGTCTTCGGGCTCTCCTCTTCGGAGCTGCGGCTCTTCGCGCCCCTCGCGTTCACCAAGACCTTCGCGATGACGGGCACGCTGGTCTTGGCCATCCTGATCCTCCCCGGCGCGGCCCTCATCGTCCTTCGGCGTCGCCCCGCTCCCCTCGACGCGGCGGTCACCGGCTTCAAGCGATGGACGCGCTCGATCTTTCGGGTCGAGCACGCCCGCGATTGGATCTTCACCGCACTCGGTTTCGGGCTCATGTATTGGAGCCCGGTCGGCGGTCTCCTCGTCGCGGCGCTGGGCGCCTACCGCCTCGCTCGGCCGCTGCTCCCAGGCAAGACAAACGAGCGGCTGACCCTCGCCGAGAATGTCGTGGCGATCGTCGCGGTGTCGCTCCTTCTCGCGAAGGACTGGCTCCCCCTCGGCCACGGCGCGGGCCTAGTGGTCAACGTCCTCTTCGTCGGCGGTCTGCTCGTCCTGCTCATGGGTACGTTTCGCGCCTTCGAAGCGGCATACCCCACCCTCCTCCGGGCAATCTTGCGCCACAAGCTCGCCTTCCTCTCCATACCCCTCTTGCTCTTCGTCTTCGGGGTCACGGCCCTGGCCGGCTTCGACCGGCTCTTCTTCTTCTTGCCCCAAGCGGTGCGCACCAGCGCGCCCGTCAGCGCCGTGGCCCACGCGTTGCCCGGCTTCGGGCGGGAGTACATGCCGCCCTTCGACGAAGGGTCATTCCTCTATATGCCCACGACGATGCCTCA
>Ga0164313_10002019_pt1 | contig 18203 bp, 14 predicted proteins | sample GuaBasSedimGuay4_FD_113735 | JGI IMG/M metagenome (GOLD analysis project Ga0164313, IMG submission 113735) | Subseafloor sediment microbial communities from Guaymas Basin, Gulf of California, Mexico - Guay4, Core 4569-4, 0-3 cm | ecosystem: Environmental > Aquatic > Marine > Hydrothermal vents...
CGTGTTTGAAGTTGAATACTTTGTGGCTAGCGCAAAGCACAATTTGGTACTCCGCGCTTGCGCTAGCTACAAAATATTCTACTATCTCGCGGAGTACCATACTCCCCATGATGCCCTACTACAGGAATTTGTCTAGTGACGGACTGTGGATAACTGTTTTGTAATTCTTGCACCCAACAGAACCGCATGGTCTTAATATTCAATTACAGGTATCGACTGCATAGCGTTCAGTAACTCTATTGTATCGTTCAATGATAGTTGAACCTGCTCCAGGTAGACTATCTCCGATTCATTTTCCATAGGCGATTTGTTTATTGATTAATTTATTAAATCTACCATGTATTTGCGAGCATGAAAAATGACGGGCCACGACTGTCATGTGGATAAAATTTCAATCAAGCAGTGGTTCACGTGTTAGGTTGAATACATATGAATCCCCTGTATTTAAATGAGCCAGCAAGCAAGTCTGCAAGCTGCGAGCAGCAGCCTCTACCTGCATCCCCTCAAAGCTATTCGTATTCGGTAGATGAAGCTGTTACCTATCTTCAAGAACAAGGATTTAGAATCGCCCCTCGGACGGTCTCCTGGCATTGCCAGACAAATCTGCTAGATTGCGAAAAATTCGTTCATGGAAACGTACAAAAATGGAAAATCACCAAAGAATCTCTGGATGATCGTATTAAAACCCTGAAACGAGAGGGTTTCCAGGCTTCAAGCAATAGCGAGCAGATGCCAGCAAGCATGCCTGCTAGCAATAACGAGCAACAGCCAGCAACTGCAAGCGCACTTAGTGCAGAAATATTTAAAATTCTAAACAGAGAACTGGAGGAGAAAAACAAACAAATTGCAGAATTTCAGTCGATTCTGCATGAACAGAGCCAACAGTTTGAAAATTTAAATAAAACAATTCAACTGTCAAATCAGACTATTCAGCAGTTGAATAGTATTCTCGCATTACCGCAAGTCAAAGATGTTGTTCAGACGATGCGGAATCAGGAGCACGATCCAGATTTTGGGTACGATGAATGATCAGGAATGTACTGCTTCCGTGCTATATGTAATGTTCAGCAGGAAGGTTTTTACATTGTCAGCATTGACAATATTTAACCAGCTGTCAGATAACGCTAGTAATTTTTAAATGCTAGAAAGTTATGCCCGAAATTATAAAGTAAAGGATACGTCTATGCCGTAAAATTAATACAGGTGATAGTACTAAATTCGATACTGACTAGTTAACTCTATGTTGTTGGCTGGCTATACACAGCGAAATGCGAAACAAGCCAAATCACCACATTTATCACCACTAGCGGTGAAATTGAACGCCCAAAATTAACTGGTCGCCCACTTTTTAAGGAAGATTGAGTTAACTTGTCAGTACCTGTGCGACAGGTATATCTTTTACTGCTTTGGTTACTACATTGGCAGAATAGCGTTTCAAGCCAATATCTGAGCGTAGCATTTCGTCGACCAGTTATTGGTTATGAACCCACAATCTTTGCAATCCTTGAATTTTGCCGTGGTTATACTTCCTGTTCAAACAGCCCGTCATCCTGGTGAGAATGCGGGTTAAACATATACTCTTGGGACTCTTTCACTGATAACAGCCAGCATTGCATCGCTTCCTCCCATGCCAACACGTTCCCCCTGTGCCATAGGCTCCAGAATTTTGCCCAACTGCTCGCCAAAGATAATGACTTCTTCACCAATCACCATGTCATCTCCTTTTTCTCCCAGATCTATAGTTGTCATATCCATACTCATTGCGACAATCGGATAAAAAGATCCACGGATCATGACATGGCCACCATTCAGAAATGCTCTGGGAAATCCATCACCCCAACCTATCGGTAAAGTTGCGATTGTTGTATCTGTCGGACATTTGTATGAACTGGAATATCCAACCCCTTCGCCTTTATGAACATTGATAAAATGGCAAATTTCAGATTTCCAACTATAGACCTGCTTGAGGTCTACAACGGCTGCAATGGGATCATTGATGCAAAGACCCATTAAGCCAGTACTGACTCTGACCATATCAAGATGGCTTTCCGGAAGGAACAACGTTGCTCCGGTATTGGCCATGTGAATTATACCGGACCAATTGGACTGGTTTTTAATTTCATAAACAGCCTGTTTGAAAAGGCCTAATTCTCTGCGTGTTCTTATATATGCCAGCTCTCTGCAGGCTTCCTCATTTGAATACAAATCGTCAGCACTGGCAAAATGACTAAAAAGCCCTGTGACTTCCAAGTTTTCAAGCTGCACTATCTCGTTGAAAAAAGAAACCGCATTTTCAGGAGAGATCCCCACGCGGTTAAGGCCCGTGTTGATCTTGATATGGATACTTGCATTACACCCCAGCTCTGTAGCTGCCTTGGAAATAAGGCGGGCACTTTCTATGGAATATACGGTAATGCTTATATTCAAACTGACAGCATTAGGAATTTTTCCTCTCGGCGGTTCGCATATGATCAGAATGGGTATGCCAAACTCCTGCCTTACAAGAACAGCATCCTCAACTGTGGTTACCCCAATCCAGTCCACACCGGAATTTACAAAGGATCTTGCACATTCACTGGTTCCTGCCCCCCAGGCATTTCCCTTGACGATCCCCATGAATTGACAATCCCCGGCAACCTTCGATTTTATAGCCTTGAGGTTGTGCTCAAGAGCAGAAACATTTATCTCAAGATAGTTTCGATGACCAGACATATTACCTTTCCATTAATATTGAAGTGTGATTCTGGGCAAAATTATCGATTTGCTGATAAGAAACGACGGAGATTCGTATCACATATTCGCATACAGCGGCCCGCCGCCACCCTCGGGCGGTGTCCACACTATATTCTGCGTAGGGTCTTTGATATCGCAGGTTTTACAATGTACGCAGTTTTGCGCATTAATACGCAGAGATTTTTCGCCGGCTTCATTCTCCTCTATTTCATAAACCTGCGCGGGGCAATAGCGCTGCTCCGGGGCATCATACAGTGCAAGGTTAGTTTTAATCGGCACGCTTTTGTCTATCAGCGTTAAATGTGCGGGCTGATTCTCTTCGTGGTTGGTATTGGATAGATGCACAGATGAAAGCCTGTCAAAGCTGATCTTGCCATCCTGTGGCGGGTAGTCAATTTCTTTTGAATCCCCCGCAGATTTCAGGCTCAGGTTGTCGGCATGATGCCCCATGGTCCAGAGTTCCTTTCCGCGGGTGATATAAGTGATAAAACCAGCATTGGCCAGACCCAACCACAGGCCTTTCTGGAACCCAGGGCGAATATTGCGCACGGCCTGTAATTCTTTACCGACCCATGAGTTTTTAATATCATCATTGTACAGACTCAGGCTTTCGGCATTCTGGATCGATTTAAATACGCGTTCGGCTGCCAGCATGCCGCTTTTCATCGCAGTGTGTGAGCCTTTAATCTTGGGAACATTTAAAAACCCTGCGCTGTCGCCGATCAATAAGGCGCCCCCTACATCGAGCTTGGGAATAGATTGGTATCCGCCTTCAGATACGGCACGGGCACCATAAGAGATGCGTCTTCCGCCTTCGAGGACTTTGCGCACCTCGGGGTGTGTCTTGAAACGCTGAAACTCTTGAAACGGACTAAGGTAGGGATTGCTGTAATCTAATCCTACAGCGAAACCCACCGCAACCATATTTTTGTCCATATGATACATAAAGCCTCCGCCGTACGTATCGTTACTCAGAGGCCAGCCAATGCTGTGAAACACCGTTCCGGGGCGATGTTGCGTAGCGGGTACTTCCCAGATTTCCTTGATGCCTAATGCATACGTTTGTGGTTGGCTGGCAGCCTGTAGGTTAAATTTTTCTATCAATTGCCGACTGAGTGAGCCACGACAGCCTTCGGCCAACAATGTGACTCTGGCGTGCAACTCCATGCCGGGCTCATAAGCATCGGAGTGACTACCGTCTTTATTAATGCCTGTCGGACAAGTAGCAACACCCATGACATTATCACCTTCATACAATAGCTCACTGGCTGCAAAGCTCGGATAAATATCTATGCCCATGGCTTCGGCCTGTTCACCCAACCAGCGCGTGAGCAACCCCAGGCTGGCTACATAATTACCATGGTTAACCATTTGCGGCGGAATAGGGAGCTTGAGTGCTTTATTTTGAGTCAGATAAACAAATTTATCGTCGCTAACTTCAGTCGTCAGAGGCGCATTTTTATCTCGCCAGTCGGGGATCAGCTCATCTAGGGCACGCGGTTCGATTACCGCACCGGCAAGAATGTGCGCACCAATCTCAGCACCTTTTTCCAGCACACAGATAGATAGATCGGTGCTCTCTGATTGACCCAGTTGAGCCAGTCGAATTGCCGCGCTAAGCCCAGCAGGGCCAGCACCGACGATCACAACATCAAAGGGCATGGATTCACGTTCATTCATTACTTAATTTCGCTAATTTTTCTATGTTGATTAATAACTTTTAGGATGTGGCTGAATTATCTAGTATCTGTCTCGAGTCGAGCAGTAGCGTTTATTACTCAGCGCACTTCATCTGTCGCCTCTTTCATCATGCCATCGGCGAAAGTGGCACCCTCAGGCATCAGGCAAAGCGTTGGAGCAAAGCCAATTGCCTATCGGACATGGCGTGGGCGACGATTACGCACCTGAGGAGCGCTGCTGCGACCTTGAGTTCGGTAGTCAAACTGTGCCGAAATTCTGAGGTATAGTGTTTTTGACAACGCGTATGTCATGCATAGGAGCAGGGGAATTTCGGCTGCGGCCAACGAAGCGAGGCTCGCCATCTGTGATTACCGCTCCGACCGCGGCAATGTCACCATGTTTAATCGCGGCTAAGACATCTTTCTGGGTACCGCCAACTGGTGCGTCGAGAACCACAATATCCGCATCCCGGCCAGCCTCAAGAAAACCACTATTGAGGCCATAGATGCGCGCGTTACTACCCGTCGCCGCACAGAGGAACCATTCTGGTGGCATGTCAGTTAGACTTGCGCAGTGGGCAATTGTATAGAGCATTCCAAGCGGCATGATACCGCTGCCTGTCGGCGTATCTGTGGCAACAATAAAACGATCAAATGCGTCGTGTTTGTGCACAAGATTTGCGCACAGAAGAGTAGTTCGAAGATTCCCTGCGGTGCAAACTTGCAGGGCAATTTCGCTCTCCAGAATAACTCTTTCAAAATCTTCATCAGGCATTGCTGTTGGACCGCCATTTACATGAAACGAAACGTCAGGTTGCATGGCCAGCAAATGTTTACCGGTAATAGCATCGGAGCCTGGAATCGATGGCCCGCCGGTGTGTACAGTCGTCACCATCTTGTGCCGCTTCGCTGCTTGTACCAGAGGAGCGTAATCGAAAGGAGACTTAAACGCCCCAAAACCCGCTTTCGCAAGCCAGACCCCTTTAGCGGCAATATCGGCCAAATCCTGTTCTTCGAGGCCAGGTTCCAAAATGACTGAACCGGCATAGACATGCATCCCCCCAGGGCGATAGTGCTCGAAACATTTTAATGCAGCAATAGCCAGCGCCTTGACCCCTTCAGGGTCCTTTGGCCGACCTGGAACATGAACCTCGGATGCACTAATTGATGTTGTTACACCTCCATGCACATAACTCTCGAGAAATCCCACCGTTTTCTGTCGAGGGGTGTAATCTCCAAAAGTGACATGAACCTGAGAATCAATCAGCCCCGGCATCGCCATTGCTCCACCAGCATCAATTACAACGTCGCAGGATTCCACTGCTTCAGCAGTTGCTGTGCCAACAGAATCGATCTTCCCTCCATCCGTAATAATTGTATCTCCATCAATAAATGGCTCCCGCCAATTCCCGGATAAAATCTTACCTAGGTTCACGATAGCAATTCTCATAGCGTTTGCACCTCTTCATTCTGTGTTTATCTTCCCCAAAGCCTTTTGCCAAAACTACCGTTTGGTCCTGGTATGCAGCTGTAAAAGTAAGCGTTTATTGAGAGCAAGAAGCCATAGTTACTAAAAACTTTCATGGCCAAACCTGCCTCATAAGGCGAACTAGCTTAACTGTGGACAAGGTCGTAAAATTGTCATTTTTAATAGGAAAAATGACGAGTGCATGACAAATTCGTTCAATATGCGCTAAAAATAGCTTGCTCGTCGAAAGGCTCTTCCAATTTAGATATTACGATCACTCGGAATAAATAGAATGCAAAGGAACTGCTAGGAAATACTGAGCCACCCAGAAGGATATTTGTTAATATACTAAGGCATTTTTTGCAATTAGCCTGGCCCAGACAAACGTGGAAAATCTAACGAAGGTACGTATACTAATTAATACAACCAATTAGCCCTGCTTATCAACTTGATTGGATTGAGTTCGCAAGACACACATAATTGATCATTCTCAATTTGCCGTTTCCGTGATTAAATTTCACCAGAAAATAACAGTTAATTTCACCCAAAATTATGGATAAAATCAATCTGAAGTTGTTAAAGCTAGTACAGAAAGATAATCGACTTACTGCCGAACAACTAGGTGAAATAATTGGCCTTTCACCTTCAGCTTGTCAGAAGCGATTAACCCGTATGCGCTCAGAAGGCATCATTGAGGCGGATGTCTCTGTTATTTCTCCCAAGGCTTTAGGCCTTACATTGACAATGATCGTAAATGTAACTCTTAAACGAGAACAGCCACAAATTATTGACCAATTCAAGCAGTCCATGCGAGAGTCTGATGAGGTGATGCAGTGCTTTTGCGTTACCGGTAATACCGACTTCGTAGTGATCGTTAACGCTTTGGACATGGAACACTTCGACAAGTTCGCTCAGACTTTTCTCTATGGCAATCCGCATATCCGTCATTTCGAAACATCCATTGTGATTGATCGCGTAAAGACAGGCTTCAATATTAATATCGATATCGATATCGATATCGAAGATAACTAAGATTAGAGAAAAGCCTGATCCCTCTTTTTCTCTTCGCAGGCTAAACTACAAAAACTGACTTGTTTCATCATTCACTTATCATAACGGTTTATATGATGCAATTATCTCACTTTTAGAGGACTTGTTCAGAGATTCCTTAAGAAACTAGTTTTCGTGCCCTAATCCCATACAAATATATTTCAACTCAATAAAATCGTCAATTCCATATTTTGAACCTTCTCGACCTAAGCCAGACTCTTTAACTCCTCCAAATGGCGCTACTTCCGTCGATATAATGCCCTCATTCACTCCGACTATTCCTGCCTCCAAAGCCTCTGAAACACGCCATACACGACCCACATCACGAGCATAAAAGTATGATGCCAGTCCAAATTCAGTATCATTTGCCATGTCTATAGCTTCCTGCTCTGTAGAAAACTTAAATATAGGCGCCAGGGGACCAAAGGTCTCTTCTATAGCAACCTTCATCTTGTTATCGACATTGATTAAAACTGTTGGCTCAAAAAATGTCCCTCCACGTTGATGGCGCTTGCCACCGGTAACAATACTGGCTCCTTTGGAGACAGCATCACTGATATGGTCTTCTATCTTTTCAACCGCTGCAGTATTGATTAACGGCCCTTGCTGTACATTTTCTTCCATCGCTTCACCTACATTCAAAGCTTGTACTGCTTTTGTCAGTTTCTCAGAGAACTCATCATAGACCGACTCCTGCACTATCAGACGATTTGTGCAGACACAGGTTTGCCCGCTATTTCGATACTTTGAAGCCACGGCACCTTCAACTGCGGCATCGATATCAGCATCATCAAAAACAATAAAGGGGGCATTTCCACCTAGTTCCAAGGCAAGTTTTTTCACTGTACTAGCACATTGACGCATGAGTAACTTACCAATTGCTGTTGACCCGGTAAAGGAAACTTTTCTAGCATCTTTGTGAGATGTCATAACACCGCCTACCGCAGCAGGCTGGTTTGTTGTAACAACATTGAAAATGCCAGCTGGTATACCTGCTCTATCGGCAAGCTCAGCCAGTGCCAGTGCTGACAAAGGAGTCTCTGCTGCAGGCTTGATCACAATTGGGCAACCAGCAGCTAGAGCTGGGGCCGCTTTACGGGTTATCATCGCTGTAGGGAAATTCCAAGGTGTAATGGCACAGACCACCCCGATAGGTTGCTTAATCACTAACAAACGTCTACCAGGTAAAGTGTTAGGAATAATATCTCCATATACTCTTTTGGCTTCTTCCGCAAACCATTCAATAAAACTGGCACCATAGGCTATTTCTCCCATGGCTTCGGCAAGGGGTTTACCTTGCTCCCAACTGAGTATTTTTGCCAGGTCCTGCTGGTTTTTCATAATTAGAACATACCATCTACGAATTATGGTAGAGCGTTCTTTAGCCGTTTTGCTACGCCACTCCGGCCAGGCAGCAGAAGCCGCTTCTACTGCTAAAGTTGTTTCATCTGCACCCATATCAGGAACAGAAGTTATCACCTCACCATTAGCAGGATTTGTGACATCAAATTGCTGGCTATTATCTGCTCCTACCCATTTACCATTTATATAGGACTGGCTTTTAACTAATGATTGGTCATTTATTTGCATAGTATTCTCTTGGTGAGCACTTGAATTCTTGATAAATAATACCTTAAAAAGTTGATTCTTAAGGAAGCTATGATCAAGTTCCATAATTTTTTGCTAAGTCAAATTTTGTCCAGCTAGACATAGTATTGCCGTACCATCTAGATGCCACAAAGCTCTATAGCGATGCTGGGCAAAATCTGTCAACGCCTCGCGGAGCAGGCTTTCAGGCTATTCTAGCCTAGGCGCAGCTAGCCGGTAACGAAGAGTCCTTAGCATGAGTTGGAACGACGGAAAGGACGGCATGAGAGCTCGTGGAACTTTAAGTACTTGATCAGAGTTTCCTTAGAGAAAGCCGGGTCTTATCTACTGCATTCAACGCTAATCAAATCTGGCGCGCAATGCGATGGCCGTGAACTATTGCTTCTTCTATATCGCGAGGCTCGTAACAGTCGCCAATCGCATGCACTGAGGAGTGCTTAGCTTGCAGTTCGTGGAACAATGTATCATCAGCCTTGCCCCCCGAACCAAATACTACACTATCAACACCTTCGATTGTTCGGGTCTCCCAGGAAACGACGTTGTAGACTTCCAGATTATTGTTATCTACTTCCCAAAGGCCGGAATACGTCGTCAGAGTAACATTACTGGTCATCAACTTCTCCAACAGATGATGGCGCGAAGGTGATGGCATGTCTGGTGCAATCAAAGGAAGCCCTGTAAGCAACTCTATGTTGTGACCTTTTTCGCAAAGAAAATCGGCTGTCGTTACAGCTTCAGCCCGGCCAAGCGTATCCACAACAACTACATTGCGTCCCAGTTCAGCATTGCCCGAAAGAACATCGCGTGCTGAAAAAACGTTGGGGCTGTCAATTCCTTCAATCTCGGGCAGGAAAGGGGTAGAACCGGTCGCGCATATAATCTCATCAGCATCCTCAGCCAACACTATATTTGCGTCGGCTTCTGTCTTTGTACGGATATCAACTCCTAATTTCGGGAGTTGTCGTTCAAACCAAAGGATGATCTCTTCAAAGCTACCGCGATTAGGCGTCTTGTAAATGAGATTTACCTGTCCACCGATCCGCGCGGCACGTTCAAACAGAACAACCTTGTGCCCGCGCGAGGCGGCAGTATATGCAGCTTCTAACCCCGCAGGGCCGCCCCCTATAACGACGACCTTTTTTATTTTTTCCGCGAGGTTGAGTTCCCCCCACTCCCCTTCTCGGCCGGTCACAGGATTGTAGATGCAACCGACGCCGAGCCCAATATCAACATGTCCGACGCAGGCTTGTGTGCAGCCAATACATTGGCGAATATCTTCTGCCTTCCCGGCCCTCGCTTTATTCGGAAAATGTGGGTCGACAATTAGAGTTTTCGCCATGCCAATCATGTCCGCCTTGCCGTCCGCGATTGCCTGATCAGCAATAGCCGGCGAATCCATTCGTCCAGCTCCAACAACCGGCAAATTCACCGCCGCCTTAATAGCTACCGGCAAATTCAGAAATGCGCCGGGTTCGTAGTAATAGCTCGGCCAATGAGCCCGGCCCTCACGCGGACTTGCCGTAATCGCATGCCAGATATTAAGATAATCGACAATTCCATCTTTCTCTAATAACTTAGCTAATTCGATATGATCATGGAGTTGCATGCTGTATTCAACTTTATCGTCATACATGCGTACGCCTATAATCTTGTCAGGCCCAAGTTCTGACCGTGCCCCATTGATAACTTCACGCAGAAAAGTCATCCGCTCTTCCAGTGTTTCCCCGCCGTATTTATCGTCACGCCTGTTTCCGTGAGGGTGTAAGAAATTTGCAAACAAATAGTCCATTCCAACAGAAATTTCGATCCCATCAAGTTCGCTTTCACGCACCCTGCGCGAAGCTTCAGTAAAATTTCCTACAATCGCTTCGGCTTCTGATGTCGTCAATGCATGCGGCATAACCATAGGAACAGAAAAATCAGGTGAGGGAACAGCAGATGGTGCCACTATCTCACGGCCTGTAAACGCTGAGTGGTCCATAACGCGCCGGCCCCGATGACCAAGCTGCGCCAGCAATGGTACGTCATATTTATGCGTGGCATCTCCCATGCGCTGTAAAGCCGGTATGACACGATCACTATAATTGGTCAACGACAGAGACATATCACCATCATAAACTGGAACCATATGCCCCGTGACGATAATCCCCGCTCCCCCTTTAGCGCGCTCACCGACATAATCGGCGTAGCGCCTGGAAGGGATACCGTCGCCACTTTGGTAGTGGGCGGCATGACCTGTGTTCATGATTCTGTTTTTCAGCGTATAGCTTCCAATGCGAATAGGATTGAATAGGTGCTCGAATAGTTGTTTCATTTATTGGTTCTCACTGCGCCTCGCAGATTTAACAGTTTAAAGAAAGTGGTACTAGTTAAAATGGAGCTGTATAGTTCGTTCCAGCACAAAGATTTTTCCAGCTCATCCTTGTAACCCCCGCTTCCTGGATGCTTCGGCAAAATCAGCGATTGAGGCTGGATCAAACGGTAATTTCATCGGTTGGCTCCCAAGGATTTCACGAATAGCCGATCCTATCGCTGCTGCCGGCAGAATTATGGGAGGCTCCCCGAGCCCTTTGGCGCCAAAAGGACCGGTTGCGGACTCATGAGATTCAATGAAAACTGTCTCAATTGACTGTGGCGTGTCTGCAATTGTAAGCATGCGATAGTCATGGAAGTTGTCATTAAGAACTACGCCGTTTTCATCAATCTGCAGGTTCTCTGTCAATGCGTAACCGATGCCTTGAACGATACCTCCTTCAACCTGGCTACGCGCCCCAACCGGATTCAGGATTTTGCCAACTTCATGAACGGCAATATAACGAAGCACTTCAACCACACCAGTTTGTTCATCCAAAGCGATCTCAACACCGTGGCAATGGAACGTTGCATCCCCTAATCTGGCGAAGCGTGCATTATCCAGTGTGGAACCTTGCAGTTTTGTAAGTGGGGCCCGATATCGACCCGTTGCCACGACCGGGCCAGAACGCATTTTTGCTGAGACAACAACTTCGGCCAGAGGCAAGGAAAATGTTGATCTATCAGCGCTCTCATTTGCTCCTGTGGATTGGCGCGCCAGCCCGGAAAGTTCAACGCGTGCGTTTCGCAGAACAATATCCTCTGGCGAGGCATTTAGTAACAGCGATGCTTCAGCCTTTATTTGAGCAACAACCTCTCGTACAGCAATCAACGCCGCATTGCCTGTAGCATAAAGTGTTCGGCTGCCTCTCGAACCGGATTCAAAGGGAGCATCCCGGGTACTTCCAGAGCGGAGTGCGATGCGGTCAAGACTAATCCCTAACTCTGATGCAACGATCTCTGGAAGGGTAGTTGAAATGGTCCCGGTTCCAATCTCAGTACCACCTGTTGATAATGTGGCACTACCATCTTCATGCATCTCTATCGATGCAGAAGATGGCGTCCCCAGTGTGGACCACCAGGCACAGGCATAGCCATATCCACGTAGACGTTTATCTGATGAACTCCTTGCCGGTGCATCAGCACGGAAAGTATCAAGGCGTTCCAATACGGCATCCATACACTTTTCGACCGTTGTCTCGTTTGGCATCAAGTCTCCTGTCGGTCCTCGCTCTCCTTTGCGAATGAAATTGCGCCGACGAACTTCGGTTGAATCCATATTGAGTTTTTTGGCTATTTCATCGATATGGGTTTCTACTGCAAATACCATCTGTGGACCCGTTGGCCCACGAAAAGAACCTGTAGGGCAGGTGTTTGAATAAACAGCGTGTGCTTTTATGTTAATAGAGTCAATCCCATAAGGACCTGTCCCGTAAAACGCCGCCATAGAATTCAAAATAGGCGTGTCATAAGCATAGGCACCAGCATCAAGAAGTATGTTGCAAGTACGTGCTAGAATGTTTCCTCCTGTATCCACAGCGCTCGATAGTTCTACAATTGAGTTTTCACGTGGATTTGCCGTACTAAAATCTTCTGATCGCTCGCATACGATCCGCACCGGACTGCCTGTCGCGAGAGCCATCGCCGCTACCTGTGGTGCCAGACCCAAATGTAATTTTCCGCCAAATCCTCCACCAAGTGCAGGAGCCAGAACCTCTACGTCTCCTATCGGAATGTCAAAAAGCTGGGCAATTTCTAAACGCACCCCATAGGGCTGCTGCGTAGTAAGAATGATAGATAGACCCGGGGTTTTCGGCATTGCAATTGCTACACGGGGCTCAAGATAACCTTGATACACACGATGTGTTTCTACAGCGGTCGTTACAACGGCATGCGCCCCAGCAAAGGCAGTTTTAACATCGCCTCGGGAAATCTCAACGGTATCAATAATATTATCTTTATTCCCATGGACACTCGGCGAGTCTTTCGATGACGCTTCTACAAGGTCAAACACCCGGGGCAGGGGGTCCAGCTCTACTTGCACAAGCGCCGCAGCTATTTTTGCAGCAGCAAGGCTTGTCGCCGCTATCATTGCCACAGGGTCACCAACAAACCTGACGACATCTGATGCAAGTATTTGCTGATCCTTCAAATAGCTACCGTAACACCTGTCCGTAATATCTATTCCCGTAAGAACACAGACAACTCCATCTGACTCTTTAGCAGCAGTTGTGTCGATTTTAACAATACGTGCCGAAGCTAAAGGAGAACGAACAAGAACTGCGTGGAGCATTCCCGGAATCACAAAATCTTCTGTGTATTTTACTTCGCCCGTAGCTCGAACCCGAGCATCGCGTCGAATCATTTTCGAACCAATGCCATTCATATCACATCATCTTCTAAAATTTTGGCTGCAGCTGAACGCACCGCATTTATAATAGGTAGATAGCCGGTACAACGGCATAAGTTCCCGGCCAATGCTTTCTTAATCTGCGAATCATCAGGAACTTGACCAGGGTTCAATTTCAATAACGCGTACGCGGTTACTATTACGCCCGGCGTACAGAAACCACACTGAACGGCATCGGCTCCAATCATTTCATCGACGATTGCAATTCCTGCCCTGGACTGGCTTATACCCTCGATTGTTTCAATCTCTGAACCTTCGCATTCTGCCCCGTAGACCAGACAGGCATTGACCGGTCGGCCATCGATAAGCACGGTGCAAGCCCCACAGTCCCCTGTTCCACATCCGAGTTTGGTCCCCGTCAGATCAAGGTTACCGCGAATCAGATCAAGAAGGAGCACATCCTGGGCAACACCCAAACATCTTGCCTCGCCATTTACTGTAAATTCCACTTTAGATTCCTTCATGCTTTTGCGTCTACACTGCGTTGATGTGCCAATTGAATCACTTGTTGTGTCAGTGTTGGCAAGACATGTAATCGATGCCGCCGTGTACCACGAACATCATCTATCGGCTGAGCCGCAGATACGACGGCCTCGCTCGCGGCCTGAAGGGCCGATTCGTTAACGGTGGTACCTATAAGAGCCCGGGCAGCATCTGGAACGCATAACGGAGTCGGGCCACAGGCGCCTACCGCAACTGACGCATCAACACAAAGACCATCACGCATCTCCAAATAAACCGCAACCCCAGCAACAGAAAGGTCCATGGCATTGCGATAGGTAAAGCGGGCATAAGCCGAACTACCAGGGTGTTCAGGCACGATTATCTGTTTCAGGATTTCATTGGATAGAAGCAGGGTTTTACCCGGACCAGTAAAGAAATCGGCAGCATCTATTGTCCGCTGACCTGCAGATGAAATAAGCACAAATTTCGCATCGAGCACTAATAGCCCACAAAGTGTATCTGCGCCAGGCGAAGCACGACAGATATTACCCCCAAGGGTTGCGCGTGATCTTGTTTGCCAACCACCTACCAATGCTGCACCATCGGTTACAGCATTGGCACAAAGCCCGGCATCGGAGATAAGGTCATCAAGGCAGGTACATGGCCCAATCCTGATCTCTCCATTGTCACTGCTAACCCCCGAGAGCCCCTCTGTATGTTTTAAGTCAACCAGGCAATCGCCCTTATCCAGTCCATGGGCGCGCATACTAACCAAATCCGTGCCACCAGCAAGAACACTGGCATCTGAATTTTCCATCAGCTTAATCGCTTCTCCAATAGTCGAAGGCCTTACGTATGTGTCATGCATAGTGTTTCCCGTACTTCTGATGGCTTTCAGTTTACCTGGACTGGAAAAGCCCCTGGTTCAACCCGGCAACCAATCCTACGAGTGTTCCCAGATAGCCGTAGTGTCGAAACCCCATTGTTGTTCCTAATGCTGAATCTGTGTAAACAGACTTATCTCCAGTTGCATAAATATTTGCGAAGTGAACTTCCACGAAAGGCTTTCCCGCCTGCTCAAAAGCGATCCTGGTTGGCTCACCAAACTTCCAAAGGCCGCCGGGATTGATCATAAATGCATCAATGTCAGCAGCCCCTTCAATGAAGTCGACGAGGTCTCCTTCGTGATTGGAGTGAAACGCAACGATGTCGACACCAAACTTTGCTCCTGTTTCAGTCACGAGATCTTCCAATTCCTGGAGAGAGCCGATTGTGCCGTAAACATTCTTATCCCGCTGTCCGAGGCTGGTCATATTGAGGCCGTTGAGAAGAGCGATTTTCCATCGCTTTGTTTCAGTATTTAAAGAGTCAGATATTGTTGCATTCATAATGTCGTAGATTCCTTCACTACACGAATAGTGATTTTGGTGTTCCGTGAGACCGGTTCGTAGCGCTGTTTCCTTCAGGATTCAGAAAATCCATATCATCAAGCGCCAGGACAAGGCTTATTAGCCCGCTAAGATAACTAAAGTAATCCAGTCCAGAGGAAATACAGGTCACACTGGGTGAAAAAATGGAAGGCTCCCCAAGCTCAGCATTGTGAAAATGGACCACTGAGGTGGGACGAAAGGAGTCCTTCAGGGCATGCCGGAGCGACTCGCCAACTGATGTCAGGCCACCTGGATTGACAAGAAAACCGTTCGCCGTCGGCACATTTGCGTGTATATACTCAAGAATTTTGCCTTCATGGTTGGATTGGAAATGATCAATTTCTACACCAAGTTCATCCGCCCACCCATGCAGTAATTCATTAAAATTTCCAATAGAATCGATCGCCGCCTTTGTATTTGGGCCATTCAGCACGACGATCCTCCATGATGTGTCGTTGTTTCGAAGATCGCTTAACTTCATTTGTTTAACTCCCGATTTCCGACGTAAAGCCGGTAAAAAATAGAAAAAGGTGCTTCTGTCATAAGATGGCTCCCATGGTTTATATTTGATTTGTATAATTCCAGTTCAATTGTGATAGATCTAATTCGATGACCTGCAACGTTGTGAAATTGTTCAGCAAGGATAACCCTGGACTAGAGATTGTTTTTTTCGAATTTTGTTACGGCTTCAATGAATGTTTGACCAAAAAAGAGTATATGAGATGAATTCAGTCGCCCTACCTGGTCGGGCTTTTGCAAAGCCACAACAATTAGCTATGTAGCAAGATTTACAGGAGGTTGTTGTTCCTGGGCACGGGAAAACCAAAAGCCTCTTTTGATTGCCATGCCCGCGAAGCTTGTCGCCCCACAGGCGGGTTTTTTCTCCACTTTTCCTGTTTCAATCTGCTGTTTTAATCGTTGCATAGGTTCATCAGTTTGATCAAACGTACACGTTTTCCAGTACCTGTTCGACCAGCACCGCTCGGCCATTGATATTCTTGCGAAAGTCGACGAGTTACTGGAAATTAGTTATAAGCTAGGAGTGTCTACCTTACTGGGGCGGTCCAAATAGTGTTATCGGCTGAGCAAACCCGCGTCTAGATGGTGGGCTTCTAGGTTGCGTATCATCCCTCTACCTACGGGGTAAACAGCTCAACTAATTAGATCCAGTTTTTGGTTGTACATTGCTAAAAAATCACTTTCCTTGAGGCCAGTCTGTTTTCCGCCGAGAAGTGCAGAATTTAAAGGTATGCCCCCAAGGGAAGTGCAAAAGGAGGATGTATTACTTACAAGAAAAATTTTTAGTGATCTCATAAGCCGTTAAGCCGTTAATTCGTTCTAACGTCATTATAGATCATCATCGGGAGATGACCTCCTCATGTGTAAGGCCGCCGACCCGCGCGTTTATACGCCCCCGACTTGCCACACAAAAAATGATGGCAATCTCATCCGGCTGAGGTGAGCCGGGTAATGTGAGAGACATGCCATCATAGTGTGAACGGACGTAGACATCGCCCTTGTGATTCATTGGGATGTCAATTGTCGTGCCAGGTGCGGAAACTTTTGTCATCGATGAGATCCAGGCCTCTGCACCACCAATAACATCACGAATCGGATTTGCAAAGGCGGTGGTTAGCAGCGCATTGGCATGTTCTTGCTCACCGTTCAGGCCGACTATCCCTCCTTTCCCGTAGCTTTGAATACTATAATCACCGACAGCGTCAAGGATCATCTTTCCCAACTTTTCACCTAATGTGATACTCGCCTTGATCAGCGGGGACAGATCCTCAATATACCCGGATGTATAGGGGTTTTTTACAATGCCCGCGACGCCGATCTTGCGTAATGGAACTTCGATATGACGCCCTGCTTCTTCATACTTATCTTCTGTAATGGTGTAGGTTCGGCAAAATTCTAAATCCATAGTTACTTCTCTAGTGTGCGATGTAATTGAATACAGCAGTCTATTAATTGTAAGACAATCTGTCAATACATATTAAATAATTGTGAGAATTATTCGGTTTTCAGCATATAGCCCCTAGTTTTACCCGGCAGAAAATAGAACTAAACGCGAGAGCTTACATAATTGAATGTCTATTTAACCGAGAGCATTGCTGAGAAGGCCGACTGGATCTCCTGGTAATTCAATCGAGGTATTTGCAAAAAAGCACAGTCTGTAGTCTTTGTGTTACTCACCCTGGTGCCTTAAATTAGGTGTGAAATCTATAAAGCGTGTAATATACTGCGACGAAGTTGACTCGATACTTTTAAGCTCAGGTTTATGCGATTATTTTCAAGACCACGATATAGGTGAATGTGTTGACTGATATAAATCTTCGTATAGCACCGAACGCTGTTCAGCAGCAGATAATTGAAAAACTTCGCCATGCCATTTTTTCAGGCGTATTCAAACCTGGCGAGAAGCTTGTAGAGGCCGAGTTGTGCAATCTATTGGGCGTCAGCCGTCCCTCGGTGCGCGAGGCGTTACGAAGCCTCCAAGCTGAAAAACTGATATCCATCATTCCTAACAAAGGGCCCCATATTTCTATTTTGACGTGGGAGGAGGCAACCGAAATCTATAAGGTTCGCGCCCTGCTAGAGGGAGAAGCAGCCGCGATAGCGGCGGAACGCGCCACCGAGAAAGATATCAAAGCAATGCGAATCTTGCTTGAAGCGTTTGGTAAAGCTGTGCGCAGAGTCGACCCAGTAGAGGAAGTGGGCTCAACAACTGAATTTTACAAACATATTTTTTGTCTCTGCGGAAACAGGATTATCGAGGAAATGATTAATGGCCTTCTGGCTCGCATTAACTTTCTCCGTGAAAGTTCAATGTCATTGCCAGGACGTTCGGCCATTAGTTTCGATGAAATGAACGCCATTCTCGATGCAATAGAGAAGAAGGACAATGAGGCCGCTCGCTTTGCCGCGGTTCACCATGTCGAACAAGCTCGTCTCGCAGCATATGAATCTTTTAAACAAAGTCAGCTGAGGTAAGATTTTTCGAACGGATCATTTATCGTTTAAGCAAC
>Ga0164313_10002020_pt1 | contig 18197 bp, 17 predicted proteins | sample GuaBasSedimGuay4_FD_113735 | JGI IMG/M metagenome (GOLD analysis project Ga0164313, IMG submission 113735) | Subseafloor sediment microbial communities from Guaymas Basin, Gulf of California, Mexico - Guay4, Core 4569-4, 0-3 cm | ecosystem: Environmental > Aquatic > Marine > Hydrothermal vents...
ACTGTGGCAGATGCCCTGCATATGTCGGTACGCACCATGCATCGAAAGCTGGTAGATGCTGACAGCAACTTCAGGACACTGCTGGTTGAGATGAGACGCAGCCTTGCCGAAGCATATATCCTGGATAATAGCCTGACTTTGACCGAAATATCCCTGCTACTCGGCTTTTCCGAGCCTAGTTCCTTCTCCCGCGCATTTAAAAACTGGACCGGAACCGCACCCAGCGATGCCCGCCAGGCGATGACAAGATAAGACCGGAGCCGGGGCAAGGCCGGAGCTGACCGGTCAGGAGGCTGGCCTGAACACACATTTGGTGAATACTTCAGGTTTTTACTGCGTGCCGACTATTAATGATCTCAGCTGCCGCCAGACGAATTTCGGGCCACGCTTTTAATGCTGCGGCGAATCCACTCCATGACTTCTTCCAGAATTCGATCAACTCATCACCCTCAAGCGACAGGGGTTGCCCCCTGACCGGAGAGTCCTCGAGGCCTGTCTGTTTAATGCTTTTGCCCAGCTGCTCTAAACCCTGTCCAAGATACTCCTTCCACTCTACAGGTGCAGATTCGGCTTTGGCCAGCAAGTCACTCAGGTTACGCAGTTGATCTGTCAGGTTACGCAGCACAGCGTCATGTTGGTTTGCAATCAGCACGTCGTCCGGAGTAGCGGCCAGATCACTGAAATAAGCTGCGAGAGAGGCAAGGCGTTCCGTTGGGCTATCGGCCTGGCAGGACCGTTTATTTTTCAGTACCTGCTCGCAAAAGAACAAAGGGAAGGATGCACCTGGTGTGAAATCACGGTCTTCGTCCAGCCATTCTCTTGGCGGAATAGGCAAGTGAGGTATGGCCCAGGGGTAGTCCAATGTAACGGCAGCGGGATAGATGAAATTCAGTAAATATCCGAAGAGCCTGTCTTCACCACGCATTATTGGAAAATAGGGAGGCAAAAATTGCCTGTTATCAACACCGGTGATCTGCGACATATTGGGTCGTGGTGAAAAATGTGGCTGGCTGCGACCGGTCCAGACCATGCGAGTATTCAAGGCATTTCTGGTTTTCTGCGGGGATCTCAACATGCGCTCAATTGAAACCGGTGCCATATCCGGTAGCCAGGTATTGTTACTGGTGCCGGGACAGCCGAAAGAGCCGCATTCGGTTATTAATACCGGTGAGCCCGGTTGCAGATCAGCGACCTCCAAAGCATTTGCATGGCTGAAACTGGCAGCCTTCAGGTTGCTCTGACCGAGTACATCCAATGATTCTGAAAACGTCAAACCCAGGCATTGCATATGCCGGTCTATCGGATCCGGGTTCAGCGGCATTCGTTGGGATACCCACTCCTGTGTGTTACGGAAAAAGTCCGCTTCGCGCGGGCTGTCAGAAAATGTGATATCAGGTTTAGGCTGGCCCGGATCAAAAACATCACAAATGGAATCGTCATCAAGCATCACCAGACGGTGGCCGCAGGAAAGTAGTAGTGCGAGGTTGCGGGCCAGGCCGCTGGTCCACTGGTCCCGCCAGCGAGACTGGTCGGCAAGAAAACGAATGGCCTCCTCGTGCTCTGGCAGCTGTTTGGAAAGAGAATCCAGCAAAGTCTGTTGTTGAGCCTGGCCGAAATACTGAATTTGTTTTTTTGTGTCGAGGGCAAACTTAGCTGTCAATTCACGGTTTTTATCAATGTTTTCCGGGTCTCGCGAATCATCCACCACATACAATCGGTGAAATTTGCCAGCATTACAATTGGTATGAATAGACTTGAGCAAGCGCTCCAGGGCTTCAGGCCGTTCCCAGGTGATAATAACCACAACAGGCTTATCTGCGGGTCTGCTATGAGGCAGTTGTTTCCCCGGGGATTTGAGTTCATCGCAGGTTTTTCTGGCAGAAATCATGATGCCGTTGTCCAGCATCGAATGCAGCACATCGTGCATATTGCTTTCCTGGCCCTCCATTCCCGGATTGTTTTCAATGATGTGAGCAACGTGTTGTTCCAGAGTGCGAAACTGGTGACAACTGGTCAAGGCAGCATAAACATCCGGCTTCACCATTGTCCGCTTGCGCGTACGGGCATTGCTCAGCAGCAGGTTGCCTCCGGGCACGGGATAGACGGTGCACAGGTCGAATGCAACCAGATCCGGTAGAGGTTTAAAACCTGTTGCAGGGTTTACCGTGACATCAATTGAGAACCCGGTTTTATCGTTCATCGGGAGCTCTTCGCTTCTCTTTCATCACGAATCCTGGCAACTTTGCTGCAGTATTCACGACACGCCGGAACGGATTGATAAGGTTCCGTGGCGTTTAAAGACAGAGCCCTGGCATGCCTTTCAGCCTGAACTTTAAGCGCTTGTTGCTCATTAAGAGGATACTTTGCAACCAGGTCTTCTGCCAGCCTGGCAGCGGCATTACACTGTTCCCTATCGAAATCGTACAAGCGTGGCATAACTTCCTGCATGCTGTATATTTTCTGACAGAAAAGTATCTGGCCCCACTTGTCTTTGAGTTCGGTGCCGGAAAGCTGGTCTGTGTCTGATGCAGCAAGCGGTGAGGCGAACAAGCAGATCAGAGTTACAATTGTCTGGTATGGAGTTATGTTTGGCTTAGGCATAATATGTTTACTAAACTGGGTTGGCAGGATTGTAAGGCAGCAGTCGCCCGGTGTCCTGATTTTGTTCTTGCCAAAAGCTTCCCGGCATTAAAAAACAGGCACCTCAATTGAAGTGCCTGCTTTCTTTTTGCGCTGTACATAATCCGGTACGGGATTTCAGAATCACAGATGAAATTTTTTGTTGAAAACAGTAGTGTTTTTCTATTTCACATTTGCTTTTCTACCGCCCAGCATACAGCAGGTGGCGAAACCATCGTTTACATATGCAAGCGGGGAGCTGACTCTAACTATCGTGTAGCCGAACAGATCAGAAAATTCAGGCCCCCCCCAAATATATCCAAGCTAGTGTACAGATTAGTACAATATTGGCCAAAATACAATGTCGATCAAAATGCGACACTGACCAAAACCCGATTAACTTAATGAATTACTAGGTATAATATTCCATTGTGGGGCTCTAAAAACTCCTGTCGGGTTCGAAAAAAGCCGGGCACAAAGCATAAATATTTACACCGGATGCGATGAACCGAACCCAAATATCGATATTTTGAGCAGCGTCAGTGTATTTACTCATTGGGAAAGGTAAGGCACCATAGCCACAGGAAGAACCGACCACCTTTAATCGTGAAAACACCACCTGAAAAACTGGAATATACCATTGCCCACCGCCGACGGGTGACTAAACGCCTGCATCTGGAGCTGGATGAACAAGGCGGGCTCGTGATAGTGGCGCCAAAACACTGGAGCAAGGCCCATATCAGAAAGGCTCTGTCTCAAAATGCCGGTCGTGTAGCACGTTATTTGGCAAACGCGCGTCAACGATTGTTACCACCGTTGCAATACGTTCAGGGTGAGGTGCACTTGTTTATGGGAGAGTCGTACCGCCTGGTAATTCTCTCAGAAGCAAGCAGAAAGCCGAAGATCATGATTTCCGGTCAGACGCTTCAGATCAATACAGCACGAAGCGGTGCAGACGCAATCAAGTCAGTGCTGATGGCCTGGTACCGTCAACAGGCGTGGATCGTCTTTGACGAAAGAATGAAGGTTATTGCGCAAAGGGCGCCGTGGGCTGCAAACAGCACCGTGCCCATGAAACCCAGAAGTATGCGGCGCACCTGGGGGAACTGTTCGTCAAAAGGCTCTATAAAGTTGAACATGCATTTGATCAAGGCGCCGTTGTCGGTCATTGATTCGGTAATCGCACATGAGTTGTGCCATCTTGAGGAAATGAATCACAGTAAGGCATTCTATAACTTGCTGGAAGGGTTGAACGCAAACTGGCAGCAGGACAGGGCGATGCTGCGTTCACAGGGATATATTTACTTACGTTCATAAACCCCATCGAACCAGACGCTCCACTGATATTTTTCCACATCAAACTGCTTAAAAACTGCCGTACACTGCCATCCTCATTTTAGGTGTCCGGTTCTTCATGATCAGGCAGTTTTCATGGCGCTTGTTTTAGGAAGTTGAAATTGAGTAACAAAAAGCACATCATAATTTTTAATACCAAAAACACGACGGTCCAGCAAATGAAATATGGCCATGAGTAGCACAACCGAATGACTGATCAAAACATAAATGAATACCGTGATGGGCTTGTAGCAGCCGGAGACATGGTGCGCGGTGCCGACCTGGTGGTAACGGCCGTCGCAGATGCACGTCATGCGGCTTTGGGCATTGTTGCTTACCTGCGTGGGAATGGCTGATAAATGGAAACAAGCAAGCTTGACCAGCTGAAAATCGAGCGGGAGCCGGAAACAGAGTCTGGCTCGAGGCGCTGGGTTATTTTGTTGATCACCGCTATGGTGTTGGCGGGAGCAGGGTCGTGGTGGTTTTTAAAACCGGAACCAACCGTGGAAGTACGTACTGTTGTGGCAAGAGAGGTTTCCACCCAGGCGGCGAATACCGTTTTGAATGCATCGGGTTATGTCACCGCACGTCGCCAGGCGACGGTGTCGTCGAAGTTTACCGGCAAGATTATGGAGGTCATGATTGAGGAGGGTATGCAGGTAGAAAAAGATCAGGTGCTGGCGCGGCTCGATGATGTGAATATACGCACAAGCTATGCACTGGCAGAGGCACAGCTGAGATCGTCCGAGACATCACGAAAGGAAACGGAAGCTCTTCTGACTGAAGCCCGTGCCATATTCAGACGTACCCAAAACCTGCTGGAGAAGAAACTGGCAAGCGAGGCTGAAATGGACCGTGCAAGGGCAGGTTCAGCATCACTGGCTGCCCAGCTTGAACACAAGCAGGCAGGTGTACATGTTGCAGAAAAGCAATTGGATGTGTACCGGCAACAACTTGAAGATACCATCATTCGCGCACCGTTTGCCGGTGTCGTAGTTGCGAAAAATGCCCAGCCGGGCGAAATGATTTCACCAAACTCTGCTGGAGGAGGGTTCACCCGCACCGGTATTGGTACCATCGTTGACATGGATTCGCTGGAAATCGAAATCGATGTAAATGAGGCCTACATCAACCGGGTAAAGGCGGGGCAGAAAATTGTTGCCACGCTGGATGCCTATCCTGACTGGTCGATTCCCTGTCATGTAATTGCCATCATTCCCACAGCGGACAGGCAACGTGCCACGGTTGAGGTACGGGTAGGCTTCGAGGAACTTGACGCACGGATCTTGCCGGATATGGGTGTGAAGGTTGCGTTTCAGGCGAGCGTTGCCCCAAGCCCTGGTCGTGCCGGTGTATTGGTTCCAAAGTCTGCTATCAGTGAAAATAAGAACAAGAAATATGTGCTGTTGGTTATAAACAATGTGGTTGAGCGGCGCGCTGTTGCAACGGCAGGCCAGCGCGGTAAGGACGTTCTCGTTACCTCGGGCATTTCAGGTGGTGATAGAGTAGTCATCAATGCACCTTCAGGTCTTGCAAACGGTGCCCGGGTGAAGGAAAAGAACAGATGACAGATAATAGCACCGAAGAAACCCTGGTTAAGGTCCACGGCGTCGACAAGGTTTTTAAACGCGGGTCAGAAGTTATCCACGTCCTCGGCGGTCTGGACCTGGAGATTCCCAAAGGGGAGTTTCTTGCGCTGATGGGCCCGTCGGGCTCGGGAAAATCCACACTGCTGAATTTGATTGGCGGGCTCGATCGTCCCAGTGAAGGCAGAGTGGAGGTGGGTGGGCAACGCATCGACAAATTGTCCAATCGCAAACTGGCGGGTTGGCGGGCACGACATGTTGGGCTGGTTTTTCAGTTTTATAACCTGATGCCGGTACTGTCTGCGCAAAAGAATGTCGAATTGCCATTGTTGCTGACCAGGCTGTCAGGAACGGAACGTAAAAAACGAGCCGCCATCGCACTGGATATCGTCGGCCTGTCGCACCGCACCGGGCACTTTCCGCGCCAGTTGTCCGGCGGGGAACAACAACGCACCGGTATCGCCCGCGCAATTGTGACAGACCCGACCTTACTGCTTTGCGATGAGCCAACCGGTGACCTTGATCGTCAATCCGGAGATGAAATTCTGGATCTGTTGCAGGCTTTGAACAGGGAGCAGGGTAAAACCATCATCATGGTAACCCATGACAACCATGCGGCGGCCCGGGCGACCAGAACGCTGTATCTTAACAAGGGCCGGCTTAGCTCCGGGCAGGTTGATTAAGGGGTCCCTGATTCACTCATGAAGTATTTTTACCTTATTTTCAGCAGTCTGAAGCGTAAAAAAATACGTACCGGTCTGACGGTTTTGTCGATAGTTGTGGCCTTTGTTCTGTTCGGTTACCTGACCGCAATACGCCAGGCTTTTGACGCAGGAGTTGAAGTTGCCGGGGCGGACCGTTTGATCGTGCGGCACAAGGTATCAATTATCCAGCTGCTGCCCGAGGCTTATGAAACAAGAATCGAGCAGATTGAAGGTGTAGATAATGCGGTTCACTCAACCTGGTTTGGTGGCATTTATCAAGAGCCAAAGAATTTTTTCTCGCAAATTCCGATGGAGCCTGAAGAACTCTTCGACATGTACCCGGAGTACATCCTCAGTGATGAACACAAGGCTGCATGGCTGGAAACCCGCAGTGGCGTTATTGCCGGGCGAGGTCTGGTTGAGCGCTTTGGCTGGAAACTGGGCGATCGCATCCCCATTAATGCCACTATCTGGATCAAGAAAGATGGTGGCCGAACCTGGGAGTTCGACCTGGTCGGTATCTATGATGGCGCAGAAAAGGGCACCGATACCAGCCAGTTCTTTTTCCGCTACGACTTTTTTGATGAAACCCGTGCCGGCGGCACCGGTCAGGTCGGCTGGTACACTGTGCGTGTCACGGATCCGGATAAAGCAGCGGAAGTGGCTGCTGCGATTGATGCCGGGTTTGCCAACTCAGCAGCAGAAACCAAGGCCGAGCCAGAGGGTGCTTTTGTGCAGGGATTTGCGAACCAGATTGGTAATATCGGTTTTATTATTATGTCCATCATGTCGGCCGTGTTTTTCACCATTTTGCTGGTGGCGGGGAACACTATGGCATACACGGTTCGGGAACGGACTAATGAATTGGCGGTATTGAAGGCAATTGGTTTTACCGACAGAGGGGTATTAGGCCTGGTGTTGGGTGAGTCATTTGCGCTCACTTTTGTTGGTGGTAGCATAGGCCTTGGACTGGCCTGGCTCCTGGTATCCACCGGTGATCCAACCGGTGGCTCTTTCCCGGTGTTCTATTTGCCGACACGCGATCTTTTCTTTGGATTCCTGCTTATTGCTGTCATGGCCGTTGTGGCGGGTCTTATCCCTGCTTTGCAGGCGCAGAAATTGCAAATTGCGGACGCATTGAGGAGATAAGCCGTGTTTAACTGGTTCGCACAAATCTTCGCGGTGACGCAATTCAGCATGCGCTCTTTGTCGCAACGTAAAGGCTCCTCTGCGGTGGCCATGCTGGGTATCGCGGGCGTTGTTGCTGTGATGGTCGGTGTATTATCGATTGCACAGGGTATCCAGGCAACCATGGAAAGCTCGGTCGGGGAAGAGAACGCGATTGTGCTTCGCAGTGGCTCGGATTCTGAAATGATGAGTGGTTTGTCGGGTGATGATACCCGCCTTATTGCCGAGGCACCGGGCATTGCAAGGGACGGTTCCGGTGCGTTGGCATCACCGGAGTTGTTCGTGATTATCAACCTGCCCATGCGCTCAACCGGCACTGACGCCAATGTTCCCATGCGTGGAGTTCAGGCTCCGGCCATGACAGTGCGTGGTAACTTCAGCCTGGTAGAGGGCCGCATGTTTGAGTGGGGGCTTAACGAGGTAATCGTTGGCATTGGCGCCCAGCAGCAGTTTGCCGGTCTGGATATCGGCTCGAGTATTGAGGTTGGTCAGGACCAATGGCCGGTTGTCGGTGTGTTTGAGGCGGACGGGGGCCTGGCGGAGTCGGAGATATGGGTGGATGCAGCGGTATTGCAGCCTGCTTATCGACGTGGAAATTCCTATCAGGCCGTGTATGTGAAACTGAGCTCCAGTGAAGAGTTTGATGCTTTTAAGGATGCGCTGACCAGCGACCCCCGACTGAATGTTAAACCCATGCGGGAAGCCGAGTATTACGACTCGCAATCAACAGTGGTGTACAACATGATCACTGGTCTGGGCACGATTATCGCGGTGATCATGGGTTTCGGTGCAGTTTTTGGTGCACTAAATACCATGTATACGGCGGTTTCGGGCCGAACCCGTGAAATTGCCACTTTGCGCGCCCTGGGGTTCCGTGCCGGGCCCATCGTTATTTCGGTGGTAAGCGAATCACTGTTATTGGCGTTCGCCGGCGGCCTGATTGGTGCCGGCCTGGCCTGGCTGGCATTTGACGGGTTTCACGCCGCGACCCTCAACTGGGCCAGCTTTAGTGCAATCACGTTTTCATTTGATGTAAATGTCAAACTACTGACCCAGGGAATCATTTTTGCCATGATCATAGGTCTTATCGGTGGTCTGTTCCCGGCGATCCGCGCTGCCCGTCAACCTGTTGCAACAGCTTTGAGAGAACTCTAGGGCATGCTTATCCGGTTGTCTTCGGTAGACATTGGTAAGCCTGGGATTGTTCTTGTAGGAGCCGCGTCTCGCGGCGATATACGTTTGTTTGAATTGAAAAATCGCCGCGGGGACGCGGCTCCTACACTCGCACAATCTGAAAAAGCTGTTCCTGAATCAAAGCGGACAAGCTTCTAGGGAACCTGTGAACAAGTCATGACATCACCTACTTCGCCCAGGTCAATCAGAGGCCCCTCAGCAGAGAGAGTACAACCATGAATACTTCGATCGTATTGACCATTATCGCCAATGACCAACCCGGGATTATTAAGACCGTTTCAACGGTTCTTGCCAATCATGGTGGTAACTGGATCCAAAGCAGCATGAGTTCATTGGCGGGTCAGTTTGCGGGAATCCTGCTGGTTTCCATACCGCAGGAAAAGACAGAGGCCTGTCTCGCGGAACTGCACCGGCTGGAATCCAGTGGCTTGAGGATTATTGCCCATGCAGGCGGTGCTGCAACTGTGACTCAAAACACAAACACCTATGCACTCGACCTCATTGGCAATGACCGTCCTGGAATTGTGCATGAAATTACTTCGCTGTTAACCAGGCACAATGTCAGCGTACGCGAGTTTGAAACCACGGTTGAAGGTGCATCAATGGGCGGCGGCGAGCTGTTTAAAGCCACTGCAAAACTGGTGATTCCGGAGGTAACCGATATTGAATCGTTGGAAACTGAGCTCGAGGATTTAGCTGATGACCTGATGGTGACCATCGAGTTTACATAAAAAAACCTAGCCTACAAGTCCCTGGGTTTAGGTGGTGCGGGCGCGAAATAGCCCACAACCAGTAGCAGGGCACCGATACCGATGAATGAGATGATTCGCGCAACGGTTCCTGTGTTGCCCAAATCAACCATGAACAGTTTGATGACGACCAGTGCCATGAATCCTGCTCCTGTCAGCCATATCGCCCTGCGTGAACTTCTTGTACCCCAGACCATGCCCGTGAAACCCAGCAGGCCCCAGTAAATTGATAATGATGTTTGCACGGTTATTGAGCCAAACAGGGCATCACTGTCCCAGGCAACGGCGGTAAAATGATGCACGCCACGCACCAGCGCCATCGTCGTCAGGACAAAAAAGGCAGCAGCCAGCATCAACCGGAACGGTTGAGACCAGGACGGAATGCCGACACTATCGATGGCAGATACCGTACCCATTTCGGTCAGAGCTTTCACCGTGGTCAACATGGCAAATAACATGGCCAGGTCAAACGGGTTCAACACGGGAATATAGGGCCACGGGGCAGGATCACCGGGCATATTGATAGCGAGCGCCACCAGAAACAATACCTGGCCCGCTACCAGTAAAAGACCACCCAGATAATAAGTAAACGGGTGATTGCGCATTGGCCAGGCTGATCGTTGTTTGAATCTCCAAACCAGCATTGCCATGATGCCCATCACGGTGGCGGCGAGTGCACCGGCCCAGTCGTCTGAGGCAATGCGGTTAACCCACCAGGCTGCCTCCAGCGCAAGTCCGGCGGTGAGCAGCAGTAATGTCCAGAAGTGCCATGCGGCAGCCCCCCGATCGCCATGCTCGTCTATCACCTTCAGCACAAAGGCCTGTATAACCCATGCCAACGGCCAGGCCAGCCAGCCCATACCAGCCAGGAAGTGTTCGTGATCCCACATGTAGGCCCATGCAAGTGGAATAAACAGCGGCAACAAAATCAGGGTTGCCCTGCGCAATTTTAGCCATTGGCGCGCTCTGCCCAGCCATGCGGCAAGAGCCGAGCTCAATGACAGGAACAACAGGAAAGCAGGAGTCCGGTTATGGTGGCCAAGCTCATCGATGAAGCCCATTCGTTCGGCGATTTCCATCCATCCTGTACCGAGCCACCACAGCACCCCCCAGGTGAAAAGCGCTATGGATGCCAGTTTTTGTATAGTCTTCAGGTTCGGTACATCTATGGTTTCCAGCTTCCTGGAAGTGAAAAAGGCACTGAGGCTAATCAGCAGTCCACCCAGCACATTGCCGTTTACGACCGGCAGCCCGGCGCCACGTTGCCAGCCGGATTCAATAAATGCTGCACCGCCTAAAAATACCAGTACCGTGCCGGCGAGTTTAGCCAGTTGCCGCCCCTGGCGTACACCCACCCAAACCAGTGCAGAGCCCTCAGCGGCCCAGGCTGCAGCGGTCCAGCGAGCATCGAACAAAAGCGGGATCGTGATAGTGGCAAAGACAACGGCCAGTGCTATAAAGGATTCGGTCAACAAGCGTAACGGCTCACCTTTGCTGCGCCACACCCAGATTGCGGTCAGTGCGTATAAAGCGGCCACGATGGCAGCGCTTATGGCCAGCGCATCTTCAATACCCTCTACCAGCGCAGCTTGCAGTGCAAAGACGATAATCGGTGTGCCGAAAACCAGAGTCCCATCAACAATACCAAGGCGCCTGGGCGGCTGGCGCAGGGCAAACAGAATGGCTACTGCCAGGTAAAGCAGAAAATGGGCGATCAGGAAAGGCTGAGTGCTGGCCAGTAACTCAGGTTTGTAATACTGGTATCCCCAGGTGCTTCCTATCAGGAATGTAAACAGCCAGCCAATCAGGTTCAGCCCCTGCCATGCCCGGAACCAGGCAATACCCAGAATCGCACAGTTGAGTACCAGGTAGTAGCTGAACAAAATGACATGATTGCCCTGCCCCGTGGATGCAAGGATTGGGGCCACGAAGCCGCCGATCACACCCAGTATGGCCAACGAACGTGAGTTCTGCATGACCGCCAACACACCGGTCAGGATCGTCAATGCTACCAACACAACAAATGCCAGCCCGGCGGGCAGCAACTGCCATAACTGCAGGGCCGCAAAAGTGGTCAGGAATAATATACCCACACCACCGCCCTGCAAACTCAGGGCATAGACCCTGTCTTTTTTGCGTAAATGCCAACCGATCGCAAGCAGGGCAAAGCCGGCCACGGCCACGGCCAACAGGCGAACTTCCAATGAAATAATCACCAATTCGCGGTCTATTGCATACTTGAGTAAGAATGAGATACCGATAAAGGAAACGATTACACCGACCTTGACCGGTACGTTGCCGGTGGTAAACCAGGTAGAGGATTTATCAAGAAATATTTGTAACAGGGATGGACCCAGGCGCGAAACGGGGGTCGCGTGCTCGAGACTTGACGTTACCGGCGGCTGTGCTGCCTGGTCAACGGTTTCAACAGGTCTGTCGGGCTCTGCCCATGGCGAGGTGTTCTCAGGTTGCTGTGCTTCCTGAGGAGTTGATGTTTCCGCGGAGGTGGGTTTATCCCATGCTGAAACACTGTCGCGGCGCGTTGAAGATTCCAACCGTCGTATCCGGCGTTCGAGTTCAACGATTCGTGCAAGCAGGACCCCAATGGCCGCACCGACAAGTGCACCCAGCAGCCAATACTCGCTCGCATCGGCGATCATGGCACCGGCAATTAGTCCGGTAATGGCGTAAGCAATGTACATCAATCAAAATCCTAACCCAATTCAGGCGCTCTCACCAGCTACAAACCCCGATGACCATGCCCACTGAAAATTGAACCCGCCCAGATGCCCCGTCACGTCAACGACTTCGCCGGTAAAAAATAAGCCGGATATTTTTGATTCCATTGTCTTCGACGACAAATCCTGCGTATCTATACCACCGAGTGTCACCTCAGCGGTACGATAACCTTCGGTACCTGCTGGTTTCAACGCCCAGGCTTGCAGCAGATCGGCCACTTTTTGCAGGCGCAAATTCGACCACTCAGCCATGGCGGTTTCCGACAGTTCGGGCCAGTAAAGTTGTTCCAGTTCGCGTACCAGCTTACGTGGGAGTTCATGATCCAGATGGCTGCGAAGCAGGGTTCTGGGGTGCTGCCGCTTCCATTCCAACAATAACTCCAGTACATCGAGATCCGGTAGAAAATTCACCGTAAAATTCTCGCCCGGTCGCCAATAGCTTGAGAGTTGCAGGGCTGCGGGGCCGCTAAGCCCACGGTGGGTAAACAGGATGTCCTCCCTGAATGATTGCCGGTTATTGAACAATACTGCCTGGGTAGAAATACCGGACAGACGATCACAGACATCATGCATGGCGTCAGTAAATGTGAAAGGTACCAGTCCGGCCGATCTGGGCAACACGCGCAATCCGAATCTCTCTGCCAGTTCATAACCGATGCCCGACCCGCCGAGCCTGGGGATGGACAAACCGCCTGCCGCAACCACCAGCACTTCGGATGAAAACCAGCCCTGGTTCGTCTTGAGTTGAAACCCGCCCCGGGCCTTGCCGCCGGCAAAGCCGGAACTGTCCGGAGGCGTTCCACCCTGTGCCACCCATGTAGCAGATTCATGCACCACTGCTTCTGTTTCACACTCCGTCCTGATTTCAACACCGAGGCGCCGGCATTCTCCCATCAGCATGGCCAGAATCAGCTTTGAAGATTGCTGGCAGAACAGCTGCCCGCTCAGTCCATTGACTGTTTCCTTCTCAAAATACTCGATCCCACAACTTTCCACCCATGCGATGAAGTCCCATTGTGTGTAGCGGCTCAAAGCAGACTTACAAAAGTGTGGATTCGCCGAAAGATAATGCTCGGGTGCCACCTGCAGATTGGTGAAATTGCAGCGCCCGCCACCGGACATCAGGATTTTTTTGCCCACTTTGTTGGAACGCTCAAGGATCAATACACGGCGCCCGCGACGAGCCGCGGTGATTGCGCACATCAGGCCGGCGGCTCCGGCACCGATGATGATCAGGTCAGGTGATTTCACTGTTAGACGTTATCATGTGCAATGCCTGTGTTCATAGTTTATATATGGTTAGCAGGACCCCGTATGAATTCGATATACTTGAGCTTTCCAGGCTGGGCCGGGCTTGACCCCGTCATCCCGGGCTTAGGTCGCTACGCGCATCCCTGCGCTCCCGCGACATAGGTGCATTCATGCACCGAACCCGGGATCTATTTTTTTCGGCTTTTTGTATGCAAATGTCAATAGGTGGCAATATGATAATTGAACGTGCAGTTTTAGCAGGTGGTTGTTTCTGGGGGATGCAGGATTTAATTCGAAAACTGGCTGGTGTCAAGTCAACACGCGTGGGCTATACGGGGGGAGATGTTCCCAACGCGACCTATCAGAATCATGGCTCACACGCCGAGGCTATTGAAATTGAATTTGATCCCGCCGTCATCAGTTACCGCGACATACTGGCCTTTTTCTTTCAGATTCACGATCCTTCAACCATTGATCAACAAGGTAACGATCGTGGTGCGGCCTATCGCTCAGAAATTTTTTACACGTCTGATGAACAAAAGGCGGTTGCTGAACAAGTCATTAAAGATGTTGATGCTTGCGGATTATGGCCTGGACGAGTGGTAACCGGGGTTACCGAAGCCAGTGAGTTCTGGGAAGCGGAGCCTGAGCATCAGGATTACCTGGAACGCGCTCCTTATGGATATACCTGCCACTTCCCCCGCCCGGGCTGGGTGTTACCAACCCGGTCTGTTTCTTAGGGCACGCTTATCCGGTTGTCTTCGGTAGACATTGGTAACCCTGGGATTGTTCTTGTAGGAGCCGCGTCTCGCGGCGATATACGTTTGTTTGAATTGAAAAATCGCCGCGGGGACGCGCCTCCTACGCTCGCACAATCCAAAAAAGCTGTTCCCGAATCAAAGCGGATAAGCATGTCTTAGGGATCATTTTTTGGGGTGGGGGCGGGGCCTGATTTGTAACCCGTTACATCCAGGCCCATAAAACCTGATTCAGGTAGTACGACCCGTGGAGCGTGGGTGAATCCATCCACGATAAGGTGCATGGTCAGAGCCGACCAGGTTTCGGTCTCTACCAGGAACAGGCCACCATCCCCCACCAGCACCAGGTGCTTTCCATCAGGCGTAAATTCGAGATCACAGATAGCCTGGGGCACGTCTACTTCATGCAGGATATCGTTCAGGTCCACATCCAGCACGGTGATTTTTTTGGACATCGGGCCGGGCTTCACATCAACCAGGAATTTTCCATCCGGTGAAACGGTGGTGAAACGTCCGCAAACAGTACTGGTGGGAAACAGCCTACAAAACCTGGCGCCTTTTCCTGAAGCTTCCTAATTCAAATATGGTTATTGTTCTAACAATTGAATAATTCAAATCATGAAAACCGAATGTGCTACAATTATAATAATAGCGCACAAATGTCATCGGGAGTGGAAATGCGGATTTCAATACGGGAAATGCGGAGTCAATTAGGACAGCTCGACGAACTGCTTGCAGAGGAGCACGAGCTAATCATTACAAAACACAATAAGCCGGTCGCTCGTGTGCTGCCGATAAAAGGTGAAAAAACCAGGCCAGACCACAGGATCTTGCGTGATCGTCTGCCCTATCAGGAAACAGGAAGCGAAGTCTTACAGCGCCAGGATCGGGAAGAGCGTTAATGACATATAGCTATGTTGATACCAGCGCACTCGCTAAATGGTATTTACCCGAAGCGGGCTCAGATGCGTTGGCACGATGGATGCAACAACAAAAAGATACGTGCATCAGTAGTTTGACCATTACTGAATTTCGATGTTTACTGGCCCGGCGTCAGCGGATGCAGCTACTAAGCCAGGACCAGGTGCAGGAGTTGTACGCAGTATTTCAACAAGATTGCCGGGATGGACACTTGCTGCATCTTCCGGTTACGGATCAGCATGTTTTGAATGCAGAACTCATGATAGAAAGCCTGCCAACCCTTGCATTACGTACCCTGGATGCGCTTCACCTGAGCATTGCCCACGATATTTCTGCAACCACACTGGCAACAGCAGACAAAGTAATGGCGCAGGCTGCAGAGCTAATCGAGATTAAGGTGGAGTGGTTTGGCTAGCGATATGATTAACAACTGTTATTTCTCAGTTCCAGATTTCCAGGAAAGTTCGCTCACAAGCATTCTAGATTCTAGAATACAGAATGGATATGATCCTTAAACCACTGAGGCAGGATGGTATCCAGCAGAGCTGAAGTGCCTGCCGGGATTATCGTTTCACATAGCGGAAACGTTGGCTCATCCGCTTCAGGCAGTTATCGAAGGTGCGGCTGATTTGTGTGGTGTTCCTGATTCTTTCAATGTTGGGCCAGGTTGCGCGGCGGCCCTCGAACAGCATCTTTTCATATTCATCGGGGCCGGGGTTGCTGAATATTTTGCCAATGTTGCTCAAATTACGATCAGGATAAATAGTGATATCCCCGCTGTATGTCTGGCTGATCATCGCGTGCGCTTTCAGGATGACCGAACTTAAACCAGGTATGTCGAAGTGACGATGTACCAGGTCCAGAATATGCTCCAGTTGTACCATTGGCGCTTTCAGGATGACGTCCTGAACAAAGGGTAGTAGTCCGGTGGATTCGATTTCTTCGTTCAGAAAGGGCACGACGTGAGGGTTGGTCTGGCTGACGATGTAGTGATTGATATTATGTAAGCGATTGACCTTGTCCTTCGGGATATCTTCGTGAAGCGTACCGTCTACCCAGGTGCTTTGCGGCATGTAAGCCACGGATTTACCGGCAAAGTTTTTTGCCCTGAGTTTTACCGCGGGAAACAGACCGGGGATAGCGGTGGACGCGAGGACAGCCCGGCGGATCAGGACATTGGGTGATGTCAGGTAGTTTAACAACCTGGGGAACTGGTGCGGGTCGGTCGGCGATACAGAAATATTGACGATACGATAAGTTCTCTTGTAGGCCTCAAGGAAAGTCATATCTAGAATATTGGTATCAATGAATTTCTGTAGCAGCTTCTGGTCTGCCGCCCCTTCACCCTTGATCAACTTAACCAGGCCGGACATGCGAAACCATTCGAAATTCATCTGATCCGGCTTAATCAGTTGTGTTAATTCCTCATCCGTGTGGGTAGCGAGGATACCTGCAATCAGGGATCCCGCGCTGGAACCTGTGATGACCCGGGGAAGTATGCCCTCTGCTAACAGTTCTTCGATGACGCCGAGGTGAAACAGCCCCAATGAGGCGCCACCACTCAAAAGCAGCGCTGATCGTCCGAAACTGCGCGCGGTTCGCTTCATAAAGCGTTGCTTGCGCATCGGCGGTAAGGATCTGACGTTACTGTCACACAACAGGTTGAGTGACGCGGTCACCTCGTTGAGGTAATCATTAATCAGTTTCTTTGTGCCGATTCGGGCTTCCTGGTAAAGAACCGGGTTCGCCATGTTGCCGATATTGCCGTGGAGCTCCTCGCGCAGGCGGAAAATAAGCTGATTGTAGTCTTTTTGCTTACACAGTTTGCGAAACAGCCGGGTCCTGGATTTAAGCAAGTGATAATCATAATCGCCCGATTCGGGTTCCAGTCGCCACTTGTCCTTACCCTCAAGTTCGTCCAGTGCGAGAGCGGTTTGCTGCCATTCGCTATAGCTGCCAGCCTCAGCCAGGGCCTTTTCCAGTTTGGAAATATTGCTCATATTTATTGAACTCGCAGAATATTCACTGAAGCAGGATAGGCGATCAAACCACCCCGTAGGCCAATAATGCGTCGGCAATTTTTACAAAGCCGGCTATATTGGCGCCACGCAGGTAATTGACGTAACCGTCCGGCTCAGTACCGTGTTCAAGGCAACGGTCGTGGATAGCACGCATGATGTCGCCCAGATGGTCGTTGAGTTCTTCACGGCTCCAGGACATACGTAAGCTGTTCTGCGCCATTTCCAGTCCGGAAACGGCAACGCCACCGGCATTTGCGGCCTTGGCCGGGCCGTAGAGTATCCTGGCATCAAGATAAACATCAATTGCACCTGCATCCGAAGGCATGTTGGCTCCCTCAGAAACGCCGATACAGCCGTTGCTCACCAATGTCTGTGCATCTTCCCGGGAGACTTCATTCTGGGTGGCGCAGGGAAATGCCAGGTCACAGGGAACCGCCCAGGGACGTTGCCCGGCGAAGAACTCGACGCCGTATTCATCTGCGTATTCCTTGATCCGGCCATGGCGAACTTCTTTCAAGTCTTTGAGCCAGGCCAGTTTTACTTTGTCGATACCGTCGGGATCATGCACAAACCCGGAAGAATCCGACAAAGTGACAGGCTTGGCACCGTGTTGAATCAGTTTTTCCACGGCATACAGGGCCACATTACCTGAACCGGAAACCAGGCAGGTCATACCTTCGATGGACTTACCCTGGTGCCTGAGCATATCCTCCATGAAGTACACGGTGCCGTAACCGGTGGCCTCGGCACGAATCTCACTGCCACCGAACTCCAGCATCTTGCCGGTCATCACACCGGTGAACTGGTTTTCAAGGCGCTTGTAGTGACCAAACATGTAACTGATTTCCCGGCTGCCGACACCAATATCACCCGCCGGAACATCGGTATTAGCACCGATATGGCGGTGCAGTTCGGCCATGAAGCTCTGGCAAAACCGCATGATTTCGCGATCAGATTTGCCCTTGGGATCAAAGTCGGAACCGCCCTTGGCACCGCCCATGGGCAGCCCTGTCAGGCTATTCTTGAAGGTCTGCTCGAAAGCGAGAAACTTGAGTACGCTCAGGTTCACCGAGGGGTGAAAACGGATGCCGCCCTTGTAGGGCCCGATGGCGTTGCAGTGCTGTACGCGGTAA
>Ga0164313_10002021_pt1 | contig 18197 bp, 16 predicted proteins | sample GuaBasSedimGuay4_FD_113735 | JGI IMG/M metagenome (GOLD analysis project Ga0164313, IMG submission 113735) | Subseafloor sediment microbial communities from Guaymas Basin, Gulf of California, Mexico - Guay4, Core 4569-4, 0-3 cm | ecosystem: Environmental > Aquatic > Marine > Hydrothermal vents...
AGAACACAGAACACAGAACACAGAACACAGAACACAGAACACAGAACACAGAACACAGAACACAGAACACAGAACAGTGTGTCGACTGAAGTTCCTATCTGTCAGCGAGCCTGCGAGCGGTCTGTCATCTGTCAGCGAGCCTGCGAGCGGTCTGTGCTCTGCCAGCGAGCCTGCGAGCGATCTGTCATCTGTCAGCGAGCCTGCGAGCGATCTGTGCTCTTCCTACAAGATCTGAGACAGGAACAGTTTGGTACGGTCGTGCTGTGGGTTCGTGAAGAAGTGCTCAGGCGTTCCCTCTTCCACGATCGTCCCGTAGTCGAAGAACATCACTCTGTCTGCGACCTCTTTTGCGAACCCCATCTCATGGGTCACCACGATCATGGTCATTCCAGAGGCAGCGAGGTCCTTCATCACATCGAGGACTTCCTTGATCATCTCAGGGTCGAGAGCCGATGTCGGTTCATCGAAGAGCATGATCCTCGGCTCCATAGCAAGCGAACGTGCGATCGCCACGCGTTGCTGCTGACCGCCCGAGAGTTGGCCTGGGTACTTGCTGGCCTGCTCAGGGATCCCCATCTGCTCGAGTAGCGCCATCCCCATTTCCTCGGCCTCAGCCTTTGGTCGCTTCCGAACCCACTGGGGAGCCAGGGTGATGTTGTCGAGAACCGTGAGATGCGGGAACAGATTGAACTGCTGGAACACCATGCCAACCTCTGAACGGATCTTCTCAACGTTCTTGATGTCGTTCGTGAGTTCGGTGCCATCAACGATGATCGTGCCCTCTTGATGCGCCTCAAGACGGTTGATGCACCTGATGTACGTCGACTTCCCTGATCCCGATGGACCGATGATCACGACCACCTCGCGCTCGCGCACGGTGGCGGTTACGCCTTTGAGCGCCTGGAAGTCACCGAACCACTTCTTCACGTCCTCGGTGATGACGATCGGATCGCCGAGCGTTCTCTCAGGTCTCTGTCCATCGGCCTCGGAGGTCTGTCCGTCGCTTTCGGAGGTCTTCTCGTTATCTGACATGTTGGCTCCTTGTGAAAATCTTGTTTAGCGTTCGCCGACGCCGAGTTTCTTCTCGAGTCGCTGGCTCACCCGGGAGAAGGCGAACGTGAAGACCCAGTAGACAAGAGCTGCAAAGACGAGCGTCCACTTGATCGATCCGAGGAAGCTGAAGGGCTGGGACTGTGCAGGGATCACCTGGCGTGCCATGTGCAAGAGGTCGAACAGGCCGACAATGGTGACAAGTGAGGTGTCCTTGAACGTGGCTATCACCTGGCCGACAAGGGCCGGGATGACGGCCCGCAGTGCTTGCGGAAGCGTAATGAACACCGTCTCCTGGAGGGTGGACAGTCCGAGTGCCTTGGATGCTTCTCTCTGGCCGGTGTGGATCGACTGGAGTCCACCGCGGACGTTCTCAGCAAGGTAGGCAGCGTTGAATAGCGTCATGGCACCGATAGCTCGCATCACACCACCGACCTCGATCCCGTTGGGCAGCGCAACGGGGAGCATCAGGAATGCCACGAGAAGCCAGGTGATGAGGGGTACACCACGTACGAGTTCAATGTAGGTCGTCGCAAGCAATCGGAATATCGGCATCGTCGACGTACGCGCAAGGGCGAGAATGATGCCAAGGGGGAACGACAGCACGATCGATGTGAACGCCAACACGATCGTCAGTGAGAGGCCTCCAAGGAAGAATGACCCTGGAACGACTATGAGCGATTCCGAGGAGATAACCAACGCTGCGACGGTCGTGACCAGCACCGTACCAACCCAGCCGAAGAGGTACCTGCGATTGGCGGCTCCTTCGCCACCGAATGTTGGAGCCGCAAGAGCGAACAGCGCGAGGAGGAGAAGGAGGAATCGGATGACGAACGGCATGGGGAACGCAAACGAGATCACTGCCACGACAAGAAGCACCGCACCGATAACTCTGCCGACCTCACCGATCTTGGGCCGTGAGACGAACGCGAGGAGCAACCAGCCGACCACAGAGAAGACGACGAACACAGGGAGGTAGAGCGATACAACTTTCGACGTATCCAGATCAGGATCGCGCAGCACGATCAACAGAAGAACCGGGAAACTCAGTAGCCACAGCGTTACAAGGGTTCCCTTGATCGCGCCGCTAGAAGACCTGGCACCGAGCAACCTGAAGATCACGTACACGATCGCGGCGAGGATGAATATGATGGTCCACGGGATCGTCGTCGTCGTCGCTATCGGCTCCTGGATGATGATCTGGTTCCCATCGACATCCCGGCTTGGCCACGGAAGCTCCACCGTCCATATCACCGCGGTGATGACCAGCATGGCTACGCCGACAAGACCCATGGTCGGTATGACCGGATCCTTGGCGCGTTCACCCGACAGGTTCCTCATTGCCCATCCGGCCGCCAGAAGCACGGCACCGGTAACGATCCAGATGATCCGCCCCGACGTCGAGAAGGGGGCAAGTATGCCTCCGAAGACTATCGCACCGCCCAGGCCCATGAGGCCCCTGCCGACGTTGCGAGGCTCTGCCATGCCGCCGATCCTCCACACAGCGAACGAAGCCGCCGCGAGGACGATGATGAATCCAACGCTCAGCCACACACGCCACAGGTCCTCGGCTGGATATGCCTGCACCATCAGAAGTTTCATGTTGAACGTTACCGCGTCCCAACGACCCTTCGGATCAAAGACGAAGGCGAGAAGACCTCGATATGCCAACACGACAATTATCGACGCGACAATCGTCATGAATGCGCTTGCTGGTGTCGAGAACAGGTTCTCCCTCATCCAAAGGGCAGGGCCCTTCGGCGGCGGTTCAGGAGGGATCTCAAGCTCTGGTGCGACCATCATGTCTGTCATATCAACGCTCCACCAACATCATCTTGCGGTTGTAGTAGTTCACGATGGCCGAAATAGTCAGGCTCATCGTGACGAAGAACGCCATCCAGACCACCACGACGGGAAGAGACTGACCGGTCTGGTTCATGATCGTGAAACCGACTGCAACGATGTCGGCGTAGGCAACCGCTAGGCCAAGAGAGGTGTTCTTTGCAAGGTTGAGATACTGGTTCCCCATCGGCGGAAGGATGATCCTGAATGCCTGGGGGAGAATGATCAGCCGGAGATACTGTCCACGTCGGAATCCCATTGCCTGAGAAGCCTCAGTCTGTCCCCTGGGAACAGCAAGAATGCCACCACGGACGATCTCGGCGATGAACGCCGCCGTGTACAAGGTGACACCCGTCCAGATGGCGAAGAACGGCACGGTGATGACGAGACCGGTCCTCGCGTACTGAGGGATTCCTGCGCCAAGCAGCACGACCGCAGGCTTCGAGAACACAAGAGGTCCTCCCTCCCTGACCCGCATCTGAGTCTCAGCAACAATGGTCGATACGTCACCGGCAAAGGCAGCGGAGAGCCAACCAAAGAAGTTGCCGACGACCGTCCTGATGAGTTCCGCGACCGACTGGGTATCACCAGCGACGGTCTCCAGGGCGAATCCACCAACAACGAAGGCGAGGACAGCGACGGCCAGGCCGGAAACGCCTGCAAAAATCACTCGGAACCAGTCGTCATCCGTCATCTTTCCAAATCCCGCGGGAGTCCTACGAGACTCAAAGAAATTGCGAATCCACCACACGGAACCAATGATCGCGGCGAGGGCGATGATGATTGGGAAGACAACAGGGGGAAGGCCGTCAACGAACGATTCGATCGCTCCGAACACATGAGACATGAAGCCGAGAAGTGGCCATGCGAACCACCCAATAATGCCGAAGAGAACAATGACGCCGAACCAGTAGCGTCCACCGTGTCCAGGCTTGCCTGTGTCCTCCTGGTACTTCCTCCGGCGTCTGGCTACGTAGCGCCCTACGAAGAACCCGGCGATCACGAAAGTCAGCCATGGGAGCCATCCCAGTCCGGGGAATATCCCGGCAAAGGCGAAGCCTTTGTTGGAAACCTTGAAGAAGTACTCGCCGACATCATCAGCCGTGAGTGCTGGCAACGTGACGGCAAGCGCTGACCAGAAGAAGATCTGGACCAGGAGAGGGATGTTGCGAATCGTCTCGATATACACGGTCGCGATCTTGTTGACGATCCAGTTGTTCGACAAGCGGCTAATGCCGATAAGTGTTCCCAGAATCGTTGCAGCGAAGATTCCAGAAATTGCCACGCGCAGCGTGTTCACGATTCCGACGAGGAGAGCCCTGGCGCCGCTGTCTGGAATGACATCGATGCCTTCACGCAATTGCACACCCGTTGGATCTGACAGCCACTGCCAACCGAACGAGATATCGGACTCAGCGAAGTTCGTCAATGCCTGTGAAACCAGCAGCGCGAATACGGCGAGGATGGCACCGAGGACGAACAGTTGGGCAGCCCACTTAAGAACGGTCGCATTCCGCCACAACGGTGTCTTCTGATGTTCCCGAACCTGGACTGTCACGTCCGAGCCTCCCTGGCGACCCGATCGGGGCAGCCACTCGCTGGCGGCACCATAGGCATGTTGCGAGAGACTTTGTAGAGATAGAGGATGTTTTCCGTTTTCCGATGAATTTCAAGAACACAGAGCACAGACGAGAGAGCACAGACCAGAGAGAAGAGAGCACAGACCAAAGAGCACAGAGCACAGAGCACAGACGAGAGAACACAGATAAGAGAGAGCAGCACGGCAGGTGCGGGCGGAGGAGTTGGTGCAGGGAAGTGGGACTGGTTACGAGATGTTGGCCCGGGCTGACTCGCTGAGAGCGAAGATCATGCGACGAACTTCAGCTGTTTCCTTCGCTATCGGGTCCACCTGGCTATGTGGCGAGTATTCGAGGTCACGGGCGACAAGAAGCTGAGTTTCGAGCTCACACGCCGATCCATGAGCTATCCGAAGAAACCTCACGAACTCCTTGTTCGATACCCGCCCCGCTCCTTCTGCGATATTGCTTGGTATCGATACGGCCGCTCGCTGGATTTGCGATGACAACCCATACCGCTCCAGTTTCGGGAAGCCCTTGGTCAGGTCGTAACACTGTCGAGTGAGGATCATGGATCGGCGCCAAACGGCGAGGTTCTTGAAGTTGTGCATCTGACACTCATATCAGACTTCGACGGCTGATGGAACCCCTCTGTCGGCCTCCCCTAACCGAGTTTGTGCCAGGATTCCGTCGCCTCGACCCTGTTCTTGAGGCCTTCTTCTCTCTCCTCTGTGCTCTCCTGTCTGTGCTCTGTGCTCTCTCCGCCAAACCACAAAGGGCGCCCCGGAGGGCGCCCTTTGTGCACTAGTTGGTTTGGTTACTGGGTCAGCGTGCTGGTGGTGCGAAGATCAGACCACCGTCGAACCACTGCATGTTGAAGCTGCCCTCACGCACGAGGTCGAGAGGACCCTCGAGGTTGCGCTCGTAGATCTCTCCGTAGGAGCCGACCTGCTTGACGACCTGCAAGAAGGCATCCGTTGGGAGGCCCATGGCAGTTTGGAGTTCACCTTCGCCACCGAAGAGGCGTGCGAGCTCCGGAGTGTCGTCCATCATGTCGTCTGCATTGGCGGACGTGACACCGTTCTCATCAGTGATGAACGTCGAGAACACGGTCCACTGGACAACGTCGAACCACTGGGAGTCATTCTGACGAACAACTGGGCCGAGGGGCTCTTTCGAGATCGGAGCGGTCGGGAAGATAACCCATTCGGCTGCACCTTCGGTGCCAGCGGCTACTTCCGCAGAACGGTTGCCGAACAGTCCAGAGCCGTCGGTGGTGACGAGGTCACACGTGCCGGACTTGAACTTCTCCATTGCCTCCGGGAACGTCTCCACGGTCTCGAGTGTGATAGTCACACCGTTGACAGCAGCACCTTCAGTGATGTTCTTCTCGGTTGTCGTACCGGCGTTGGTACAAACCGTTGCGCCATCAATGGCTTCGAAGCCACTGTCGGCGGTGAGGCCCGGCAGCGTCGCGGGGTTACCCATGATCTGCTGACCGTCGTAGAACGTCGTTGCAACGAACTGCATACCGATGTCTGTGTCACGGCTCTGAGTCCATGTCGTGTTGCGGATCAGAACGTCGATCTCATTGTTCTTGAGAGCTTCGAACCGCTCTGCGGCCGTGAGTGCACGGAACTCGACAGCTTCAGCATCGCCGAGAACGGCGGCTGCAACTGCACGGCAGTAGTCAGCATCGAAACCTGTGGTGGAACCGTCTGCCAGGGTCTCAGAGAAACCGACAGCGGTACCAGAGACACCACAGACGAGCTTCCCACGAGCGATGACAGCCGCAAGGGTGCCTTCACCTTCTGCTTGAGCGGTGTCGCCACCCTCATCGCCGCCTTCAGCCGCGGCGACCGTAGTTGTTGTTGCATCATCTCCGTCACTCGAACTGCTACAAGCGGCAGCTACGAGAGCGAGGATTGCAAAGAGCACAGCAAGTCGTTTTAGCATGCTGAAACCCCTCCTTTGTTTGCTAATAGGTACACGGTGAGAAACACCGTTTGCCGCCGTTCGAGGAACGACGGCACCAGTAAAGTAGCAAGACTTCGCTCTACACCGCAACAGGCTTCGGAACTTCGGCAGGAAAAGTGGTGACGAAGAGCTGTCAGCCTTCAGCTATCAGCCGTCAGCAAGATAGGCCGAAGAGCAGGTTTCAGCTGTCCCATGACGCGACTCCAAGCGCCGAAGAGAATCGTTTCACTACTGATGGCTGCCCGCTGATGGCTGTCGGTTACAATCCTTCGCGTAGCTTGAACCACCGGAGGAACCGATGCCTGCTTCAGTGATCCTTGGAGCCCAATGGGGCGACGAAGGCAAGGGCAAGATCACCGACCTGCTCTCAGAAAAGGCCGACATCGTCGTTAGGTACCAGGGCGGCAACAACGCCGGCCATACCATCGTGATCGGTGACCAAACGTTCGCCCTGAGCTTGATTCCATCCGGCGTCCTCTACCCCACCGTGACACCGGTCATCGGTAACGGTGTCGTAGTCGATCCGAGCTGGTTCTTCGAGGAGAAGGCAGCCCTGACAAAGCGGGGGATCGATCCTTCGAAGGTCAAGATCTCGAACAACGCTCACCTGATCATGCCGTATCACAGAAAGCTCGATGCGGTGATCGAGCGGTACCTGGGCAGCGCGATGATCGGAACGACGAAGCGTGGCATCGGCCCTGCGTACACGGACAAGTTCTCGAGGGTCGGTATCCGTATCCAGGACCTCTTCGACGAGAAGATCTTCCTGGAGAAACTCGATGTTGCCTTGAAGATGAAGAACAAGATCCTTGTCAAGGTGTACAACCAGCTACCGCTCGACTTCGAGGAGATCGCAGAGGAGTACCTGGGCTACGCCGACCGACTCGCTCCCCACGTCACCGATACCTCCCTGCTCGTTTACGACGCGATCACCAGCGGGAAGAACGTACTCTTCGAAGGTGGGCAAGGAACGCTTCTCGATATCGATCACGGTACATATCCATTCGTTACATCGTCGAACCCAACAGCCGGAGGAGCGCCGGTCGGCATCGGGGTGGGGCCGACCTTGATCGACAACGTCATCGGCGTCACGAAGGCATATATCTCGAGAGTTGGCACCGGCCCATTCCCGACCGAACTCCTGGACGAGACAGGTGACGCAATGATCGACATCGGCGGGGAGTACGGCGTCGTCACCGGTCGGCGCAGACGATGCGGATGGCTTGACATGGTGGCGCTGCGCTACTCCGCCAGGATCAATGGCCTCACCGAGATCGCCCTGACGAAACTCGATGTGCTGTCACACTTCGACCCCATCAAGATCGCAACCGCGTACACGGCCAACGGTGAGACGTACACCGAGTTTCCCCGCCAGCAACGGGTGCTGTACGAGTGTGAGCCACAGTACGAAGAGCTGCCGGGTTGGAACGTTGACATCTCAAAGGTCAACCGATGGGAAGACCTTCCTGCCAATGCACGAGCCTATGTTGAACGGGTTGAGGAACTCGCTGGCGTGCCCATCCGGACTGTGTCCGTCGGGCCAGGTCGCATAGCGACACTCGACAGGGAGGCGTAGCCAATGAACGTACTCATCCTCGGCGGTGGGGGCAGAGAACACGCCATTGGATGGAAACTCGCACAGAGCCCTTTGTTGGGCCAGCTTGTCTCGTGCCCAGGTAACCCCGGGCTTGCGGACATTGGTGACGTCGTCACCGATGTCGACCCGAACGATCCACAGAGCGTTGTTGAACTGTGCCAGGATCGCATGATCGATCTTGTTGTCGTCGGGCCAGAGGGGCCGCTTGCAGCCGGTGTTGCAGATGCACTCAGATCGGCGAAGATTTCGGTGTTCGGCCCCAACAGCGATGCGGCGCGCATCGAGTCGTCCAAGTCGTTTGCAAAGGAGATCATGGCGTCCGCTCGGGTTCCAACGGCGAAGTCCGCTGAGTATTTCGATCGCGAATCCGCTGTTGCACGACTTGAGGAGATGGACGGTCCGTATGTTGTGAAGGCCGACGGTCTGGCAGCGGGCAAAGGGGTACTCGTGACGAAGTCGCTTGAACGGGCGGTCACCTGGGCAGAAGAGTGCCTTGATGGTCGCTTCGGGGCAGCTGGCGAATCTGTTGTCATAGAGGACTTCCTCGACGGCGCAGAGGTGTCAGTCATCTACATGTGCGCTGGCGGCGAGGCAATCCCGCTCCCGCCTGCACGGGACTACAAACGGCTCTACGACAATGGTGAAGGGCCGAACACCGGAGGTATGGGGTCCTACTCACCCGTCACGGACATCCCTGAATCCCTTGTCGAATGGACAACGGCCAATGTCACGATCCCTGTTCTCAACGAACTCACACGCCGGGGAATCGGCTACACAGGCTTCCTGTACATCGGCCTAATGCTCACGGACGATGGGCCACAGGTACTCGAGTTCAATTGCAGACTTGGTGACCCTGAGGCACAGGCGATCTTGCCGCGGATGGAGTCGGACTTCCTCGAGGTTCTCGCCGCGGGAGCAGGGGACGAACTCGCTGGCCGAACACTCGAGTGGTCGCCAAAGGTCGCCGTGGATGTGGTACTCGCCGCTCCCGGATATCCGAGGAGTCCCGACGTCGGCATGGCCATCATCGGACTCGACAAGGTCACAGAGGCACTCGTGTTCCACGCGGGGACGACAAACACGCCAACAGGGCTTGTCACGGCAGGAGGAAGGGTGGTCAATGTTGTCGGTGTGTGCGACACCTTCGTTGAGGCACGCGAAGCCGCATACGCGGCTGCCGACCTCATCCAGTTCCGCGGCGTCCAACTCCGAACCGACATCGCGGCAGTCGAGGTCGTGCGGTCCGGGATCGACGGAGGGGACTCACAGTGAAGGTTGGCGTCATGATGGGATCCATCAAGGACATGCCAAAGATGGAAGCCTGCGTGGAGGTGCTTGATTCCTTTGGCATCGACCACGAGGTCCTTGTGCTGTCTGCCCACCGGACGCCACACAAGGTCGCCAAGTTCGCATCCGCTGCCAGGGACAACGGGTTCGGCGTGATCATCTGTGGGGCGGGGAAAGCAGCCCACCTTGCTGGGGCCGTCGCTGCCCACACGACCCTGCCCGTCATCGGAGTACCCATTGCAGCGGGAGCGCTCGGCGGTGTCGATGCTCTCTACTCCACCGTACAGATGCCAACAGGGATCCCCGTGGCGACGGTCGCAATCGATAGCGCCGCAAACGCTGCGTATCTCGCCGCGTCGATCCTCTCGGTATCTGACGAAACACTCGCTGCCAGGCTCGCCCAGTTCAGGGTGGATCTCACCCGATGATCGAACGGTACTCGACGCCTTCGATGTCAGAAGTGTGGTCTGAGGAGCGGAAGCTCGCCGTCTGGCGGGAGGTAGAGATACTCGTTGTGGAGGCCTGGGTCGAACTCGGAACAGCCCCACCGCAGGCCGCTACTGCAGCCCGCAGCACCCCTGAGGTCGATCCACAGGAGTGGAAGGAACGAGAGGCGGTCACTCATCACGATGTCGCGGCCTTCGTCGACCTTCTCGCCTCGTCAGCGTCTGCTAGCGGCGAGTGGATTCACTTCGGGCTGACATCATCCGATGTCCTCGACACGGCGAACGGCGTGCTCCTCGCCGAGGCAGGCCAACTCCTCCTCACGGCGGTCGAAGAACTGTTCTCCACGGTGAAGGCTCGCTCCCTCGAGTTCAGGGACACGATCATGATCGGCCGAACACATGGCATCTGGGCGGAACCGATGTCATTCGGGCTCAAGCTCGCAAGCTGGGCCTTTGAGATACAACGAGACCACGAACGGCTCAAGGAGGCAGTCGCTGGCGTCTCGGTTGGCAAGATCTCGGGGGCTGTAGGAACCTACGCACACACTCCTCCCGCAGTCGAAGCGTATGTCTGCGACCGCCTTGGACTCGCTGTGGAACCGGCTTCCACGCAGGTGATCCCCCGCGACCGTCACGCAGATTTCCTATCGGTTCTCGCTCTCATCGGGTCATCGATCGAACGCTTCGCCACGGAGGTCCGCCATCTTCAGCGTTCAGAGGTCGGTGAGGTTCGCGAGGCATTCCGTAAAGGTCAGAAAGGTTCGTCTGCCATGCCACACAAGAGGAACCCGATCGGGACAGAGAACCTGACCGGTGTCTCGAGGCTCCTTCGCGGATACGCCTCTGCGGGACTCGAGAACGTTGCCCTGTGGCACGAACGTGATATCTCACACTCGAGCGTCGAGAGGGTCGCACTGCCCGATGCAACGAACCTTCTCCACTACGCACTCGGGCGGATGAACAGGATCATCGAGAACCTCATCGTCGATACAGACCGTATGCAGAGGAATCTGGACGACACGCGCGGCCTTGTGAGCTCTCAGGCGGTGCTTCTCGCCCTTGTGGACTCGGGAGTAACTCGTGACGAGGCGTATCGCATCGTGCAACGTAATGCGATGCTCACATGGGATGAAGGCGGCACACTCCTCGAACATCTCACCGACGACCCGGACGTCACACTCGACGCTGAAACTCTCACCACCTGCTTCACCCCAGAGCGCGCCCTGCGCAACACAGACATAGTCTTCACCCGCCTCCAAGCCACCCACCTCTGAGATCGTCAGGGTTGGTTCTGCATGTGTATCGCCAGGGCACCAAGACGATCGTCGAGAAATTCACGCACTGGGCCTTGCACGTCGTTGTCATCCAGTGCCTGTGCCATGCACACAAGCCACGTCTTCACTTCATCCTCACCGATGGCGAATGGCATATGTCGCATCCTCATCCTCGGATGACCACGGTGCGACGAATACAGGTCGTCACCTCCTGTCCACTCCACCAAGTATTCGAACAGTTTCTGGCGGGACACGGCGTCATTGGCTGGCAGCATCGCACGCAACACCGGGGCATCCGCATCAACGATGTCATAGAACCTGTCAACGATTGCTCGGATCCGCTGCTCGCCTCCGAGCGCGAGAAACGGTGTGGATTCATTGCCCCACTCATACTTCACTGCGGTCATGGCTGGCATCGTAGTTCGTGCTCCATCCTGGCGCTCGCACAACCGACTCAACCGCCAGCCTCTTCAGGAGATGAACAGGCTGGCGAACGCTAAAGTCCCGCCCATGCCTGCCGAGCTCCCCACACATGAGACGCCGACGCGGACAGCAGATCGCGCCGGCTTCTATGTCGCCGTGGGCCTCTTCGGGTTCCTATTGATCGCGATCGGCCTTGCCACCGATTTCGTACTCCACGCGAACGATTCCAGCCTCGCGGCCGACGAGGGCCTCTTCACCCTCTCGAATCCCGGGCACCTGCTCCTTGGCATCGGCCTCGCCGTCGTCGCCGTTGGCCTTGGGATGGCAGCTTCGATCATGATCGGCAATGGGAATGGTGAAAGCGGGGTCCTGCGTATCGCAAGGGTGTCGCTGGGGATAGGAGTCGTCATCCTTATCGGGTCGATGGTGTACATCGTTGCAGGGCCGGGATTCGGCCACGAACACGCAGCGGAGACGCCAGGCGCAGCCGCTCTCTTTGATGGTGTTGACCGTTCGAGGCTCCCGGACGAAGAAGCATTGGCTCTTGCGACACTTGCGTGGAGTCGGCCGGGAAGCCTCACCGAAGAGATGCACCACGATCACGACGAGACCGACCCCAAGAGCCTCACGGCACAGGAGAGCGAGACCCTCGACGCGGAGATCGCCACTGCCACAGCTGCGCACACCCGTTTCGACACTGTCGCCGAGGCGGAGGCCCTGGGATATGTTCAGGGGTCGGGTGTGAGTGACGGCTCCGGGGCCCACTGGATCAAGTGGACCCTCGTGGACAGGCCGTTCGATATCGAGAACCCTTCGATGCTCCTGTTCGATGAGCTGAAGCGAGGGGAGCCAATGGAGCTGATCGCATACTCCTACTGGGTAGCGTCAGAGCATGCACCCGATGGGTTCGCTGGAGAAACGGACCAGTGGCACCGCCACCTGGGCATGTGTTTCGACGGAGGGTGGCTCAAGGACGACAACATTCCCGACCGACGCTCGTGCACGGGCGACTGGGTCAACGGCTCAGATCTCTGGATGCTCCACGCCTGGGTCGTTCCTGGCCTGGAGAACACGTACGGTCAGTTCCACAATGTGAATCCCCTGCTGTGCGAAAGGGCATGTGGTCTGGAGAATTGAGTAGCAGAGCACAGAACACAGAACACAGAACACAGAGCGGAGATCACTAGGGCCAGAGCGGAGAGCGATAACTCCACGGCTGTCAGCTGTAGGCTGACTCCTGTGCCAGCGCTGGAACACATCGGGTCCGGAAAAGTACGCGAGTTGTATCGCGTTGACGAGGAACGCCTGCTGCTGGTCGCAACCGACCGGATATCTGCGTTCGATGTCGTCCTCGGCCAGTCGATCCCTTTCAAGGGCCAGGTGCTCACCGGCCTTTCCCTCGATTGGTTCTCCATCCTTGAGACACCGAACCACCTGATCTCGGCCAATACAGCGGAGATGAGCTTCCTCAGTCCAGACGAACGTTCGGCATTTGCGGGGCGGGCCATGCTGGTCATGGCCGCTGAGGTCATCCCGATGGAGTGTGTCATCCGCGGGTATCTGTACGGATCGTCTTGGAAGGAGTACGCATCGGGCGGAGGCCCGACGACCGAGCACCTCCCTTCCGGCCTCGAGATGGCGAGCAAGTTGCCGGAACCCATCTTCACTCCTGCCACCAAGGCAGAATCCGGCCACGACGAGAACCTGACAGAGGCTGAGGCCCGTGCATTCGTTGGCAGCGAACTCTACGAAGAGCTGAGAACACGTTCCCTTGCGATCTACGAGCGCGGAGCTGCCCACGCTGGCACCAAAGGGATCATCCTCGCCGATACGAAGTTCGAGTTCGGGATCGTCGATGACGAGATCATCCTTATCGACGAGGTTCTCACCCCTGACTCGTCGCGCTATTGGCCGGCGGTGGCCTGGGACCCCGGCACCACGATGCCGTCGTTCGACAAGCAACCGGTCAGGGACTGGCTTGAAGCTCAATCCTCGTGGGACAAGACACCCCCCGCTCCGGTGATGCCGCCAGAGGTTGTGCAGGAGACGTCGGACCGTTACATCGACGCATACGAACGGCTGACCGGAAGGGCGTTCGCTGACTATCTCTATGAGGTGGAACCAAGATGACCTACACGTTCGTTATCCAGGTCGATCGCAAGCCTGGACTGTCCGATCCTGAGGGAGCGACCACGGCAAGGGCGCTACACGACCTCGGGTTCACCGGCGTTGAGCATGTGTCATTCGGACGAACGATCACCATCGACATCGACGCTGAGAACTCTGACGACGCCCTGGCGACCGTCGAGAGCATGTGCGCCAAGCTCCTCGCGAACCCCGTCATCGAGCACTACACGATCGAAGCAAACTCGTGACAACCGCCGTGATCGTGTTCCCTGGCACGAACTGCGAACAAGACACAGAATACGCCCTCAACATGGTCGGCCTGGACGCTGAACTCGTGTGGCATCGCGATACGGACCTATCGGGTGCTGACAGTGTTGTTCTCCCCGGCGGATTCGCACATGGTGACTATCTGCGCACGGGTGCGATCGCCCGCTTCTCACCCATCATGAAGGAGGTCGAAAGCCTCGCGGCAACTGGCGTGCCGGTACTCGGGATCTGCAACGGCTTCCAGATTCTCTGCGAGGCTGGCATCCTTGGTGGGGCACTTGTGGCGAATCAGGATCTGAAGTTCATATGCAAACCCGTCACGCTCAGGGTCGAGTCAACCGATAGTGTGCTCACCGCTGCAGCAACCGTTGGGCAGGTGCTGCAAATCCCCTTGAACTCCTACGAGGGCAACTACATCACACAGGATTCACCCTCGCACAATGGTGACGATCGCGTCGTCCTGCGCTATTGCGACACAGATGGATCCCTCACAGCAGCAGCGAACCCCAATGGATCGACGCAAGCGATCGCAGGGATCGCCAACAGCCGGGGCAACGTGGCTGGCCTCATGCCGCACCCCGAACGAGCAATCGAGAGCATCCTCGGCTCGGAAGATGGCCGGGTTCTCTTCGAGTCATTCGCCGCATCGGTTTCCTCGGTGACGACATGACCGATCAAGAAACACCGGCGCACATCCAACTCGGGATGACGGACGAGGAGTACACCGGCGTAACCGACCTGCTTGGGCGTGAGCCACGTCCCGCAGAGTTGGCCATGTACTCGGTGATGTGGTCCGAGCATTGCTCGTACAAGTCATCTCGCATCCACCTTGGCCGGTTCAATTCGCATCAGCCGTGGGTAGTCGTGGGTCCTGGCGAAAACGCCGGTGTCGTGGATCTTGGTGATGGATGGCTTGCTGCTCTACGTATCGAGAGCCACAACCATCCGTCCTTCGTGGAACCGCACCAGGGTGCAGCGACCGGGGTTGGGGGCATCCTGAGGGACATCTTCACCATGGGCGCACGCCCGATCGGAGTGTGGGACGCCATCCGATTCGGCCCGCTCGAGGACACGCGCAACCGCTATCTCCTGGAGGGTGTTGTCTCAGGAATCGCTGGTTACGGAAATGCTGTTGGAGTACCGACCCTCGGTGGTGAGGTCGAGTTCGCCGACCGCTTCTCGAAGAACCCCCTTGTCAATGTCATGGCGCTCGGAATCCTGAGACAGGACCAACTCGTCCTTTCTGCGGCATCGGGCGAGGGCAACATCGCCATTCTCCTCGGAAACGCCACAGGCAAGGACGGTATCGGTGGCGCATCGATCCTCGCGTCCGCATCCTTTGAGGAAGGCGACGAGGAAAAGCGGCCGAGTGTGCAGGTTGGCGACCCGTTCGAAGAGAAGAAACTCATCGAGGCATGCCTCGAACTGTACGACAAGGGTCTTGTGGTCGCGATCCAGGATCTCGGAGCGGCAGGCATCTCCTGTGCGACATCTGAGACAGCAGGTAACGGTGGTATGGGCATGGACGTCAACATCGACGCCGTACATCTGCGGGAACCCGGGATGACTCCTGGCGAGATACTTATGTCCGAATCTCAGGAGCGAATGCTGGCGATCGTCCAACCAGACAACGTGGATGAGGTCCTCTCCATTGCCTCGCAATGGGAAATCGACGCTTCGACCATCGGGAGTGTCACCAGGGGGCCAGAGCTCAGGGTGTATTCGCAGGGAACTCTTGTCGCAGAGGTCCCAGCGGCGTCGCTGGCAGACGACGCTCCGAAGTACGATCGCCCGAGTCGTAGGCCCGGCTATCTCGACGAAGCCTGGGGACGAGAGCCCCAGATCCCAGAACACCTTGACGCAGCGTACGTGTTGGGCAGACTGCTCGACGATCCCGCAATTGGGGACCGCTCGTGGATCTCATCGCAATACGACCACATGCTGTTTCTCAACACCGTGGTTGAACCCGGCCACGATGGCTCGCTGTTGCGCATCAAGGGAACAGAAAAGGGCATGGCCGTTTCCACCGATGGTGACTCACTGCGGACCTATCTCGACCCTCGCCGCGGTGCCGCTCGCATCGTGTTCGAGTCGGCGTTGAACGTCGCCGTCATCGGGGCGCGCCCGTATGCGCTTGTCGACAACCTCAACTTCGGGAACCCGGAGAACCCTGAGGTCATGTGGCAATTGATCGAAGCGATCGAAGGTATGGCGTGGGCGTGCGAGGAGATCGACGTCCCTGTTGTGGGTGGCAATGTTTCGCTCTACAACCAGACGGATGGCACGGATATCTACCCCGCGCCCGTGGTGGGCATGCTCGGCTTCTGCGACCCGATGCCAGATCAGCCCCCACGACTCGACAGGGCAGAGGACGGGATGTCCATATGGGTCATTGGGCAGGAACCGAAGGGCGACTTCGCTGCTTCAGCGTACGACCGGATCATCAACGCGAACCTGGGAGGCAGACCGCTTGACGTTGATGGCGATATGGCACGCCGTGTTATCGCCGCAACAGCAACCCTCGCATACGAGATGCCGGTCCTCCATGACATTTCCACAGGGGGGCTCGCTGTCGCACTCGCTGAGATCGCGTTCAAGTCCGGTCTTGGGTTCACACTCGATGAACTCCCCCACCGTGACCTGTTCGACGAGACCCCACTTCGGGTGATCGCCGTCGGGCCTGGCCACAGCCTCGACACACTCGTTCCCCACAAGAGAATCGGCACGTTCACCGGTGATGTACTCGACTTCTCAGCCGCGGGTTCGATCTCGCTGGACGATGCGCGGACCATCTGGTCGAACGCCTTGCCAGCCAGGATGCATTGATGGACATCGTCCGTCTCAGGGCAGTCGACCAGGCGGCGATGTTGCGGCGGAAGGAGATCTCGGCACGAGAACTCCTCGACGCGCATGTGGCCCAGATCGAGGCAACGAATCCCGAACTCAATGCGATTGTGACGTTCGTCCCTGAGGTTGCGTACGAGATGGCCGATGTAGCTGACAGTGCGCTTCGAGCAGGTGGGTCAATACCACTTCTCACCGGATTGCCCGTTGCCCATAAGGATCTCCATGAAACGAAGGGCATCCTGACCACATTCGGCTCTCCGGTGTACTCGTCATTCGTCCCGACTCGCAACACGCTGATAGTCGACCGAATGCAGAAGGCCGGCGCGGTGACAGTTGGGAAGACGAACACACCTCAGCACGGTGCGGGGAGCCAGACATTCAACGAGGTCTTCGGCGTGACTCGAAACCCGTGGAACCCCGACTACACCCCAGGCGGTTCGTCTGGCGGCGCTGCTGTTGCGATCGCGACAGGTATGGTCTCCCTTGCCGATGGTTCCGACTACGGAGCATCACTACGCAACCCTGCATCCTTCACGAACACCGTCGGTTTCCGACCATCCCCTGGTCGTATCCCAACGTGGCCAACCAAGGACGCCTGGTGGAGCCACTCGGTCCATGGGCCGATAGCGCGAACGGTCGAGGACATCTCTCTCTTCATGGCTGCTGTTTCGGGGCCAGACGATCGGATCCCGATCTCGATCGAGGAGCCAGGTTCCGTATTCGCAGCGCCTCTTGGAGCCGACTGGTCAGGAGTCCCGATCGCCTGGTCGGAGGACCTGGGCGGCCTACCGATCGATCCGAGGGTGACACGGGCACTTGCTCCCGCTCGACAGGTACTCGAAGACATCGGTTTCGTCGTTACCGAAGGGACTCCTGATTTCGCCGGGGCAGAGGAGTCGTTCAAGGTGTGGCGGGGATACTCCTACGCACGACAGTTCGCTGAACCGATCCGACGAAACCCCGATGCGTACAAGGAAACGATCCATTGGAACACCGAGTACGGCCTAGGCCTCACGGCGGCCGACCTCGGTCGCGCCGCTGAGACGAGGACCAAACTCCGTCAACGGGTTCTGCATTTCCTCGACGAACACCGTTTCCTGGCGATCCCAACGTCTGCCGTGCCTCCGTTCCCTATCACCATCGAGTATCCCACTCAGATCAATGGTGTTGTCATGGAGAACTACACGAGTTGGTTCGCCTCCTGCTACTACATATCGACCGTCGAACTCCCATCGATCTCCATACCAGCTGGTTTCACCGACGACGGCCTCCCTGTGGGCCTCCAGATCGTGGGCCGCCACCACGCCGACCTCGACGTGCTCAAAGCTGCATACGCGTTCCAGCAAGCAACGGAGTTGTGGAAAGAACAGCCGACAGCCATCAGCTGACAGCCATCAGCAAGAGGCGCTCTCCGCTCTCCGCTCTCCGCTCTCCGCTCTCCGCTCTCCGCTCTCCGCTCTCCGCTCTCCGCTCTCCGCTCTCC
>Ga0164313_10002022_pt1 | contig 18195 bp, 14 predicted proteins | sample GuaBasSedimGuay4_FD_113735 | JGI IMG/M metagenome (GOLD analysis project Ga0164313, IMG submission 113735) | Subseafloor sediment microbial communities from Guaymas Basin, Gulf of California, Mexico - Guay4, Core 4569-4, 0-3 cm | ecosystem: Environmental > Aquatic > Marine > Hydrothermal vents...
ACGAAGAGCTGATTGAAGTCCGCGTCGTCCATCGTGGCGACGTTGCGCGCCTCGAGGGGCTGACAGCCTCGGCCCCCTTCGCCGCCGATGAGGCCGCAGCTCGAGAGCACCCGGCGGAGGATCTGCTTGAGCTGCGGCGTGCAGTACTCCTCGTTGGCGTGGGCCGCGATGGCCACTGCGGGAGCTGCACCGTCCGCCGCCGCCTCGACGGCTTCGAGACGCGCCTCCGCAGCGCCCTCCCAGGAGACGACGAGAAGCGCCGGCGTGAGCAGCAGGACCGCACCCAGAACCCAAGGCAAGTGCTTCATGGTGCCTCCTCCGCTGTTGCGGCCGGTGTCGGTGCAGCGGCCTCTGCTGGCGGGACGGCCGAGGGTGGCGGTGCTGCCGGAGGTGGCTCTTCCGCCGCCGGTGCGTCACCGCCTTCTTCCACCGGCTCGCTCGGTGCCTCGACGGCTGTGGGTCCCTCGACTCCCTCGGCGGCTTCGTCTGTTTCTTCTGCCGCGCTCGGCGCTGGATCTTCTCCGATGTCCTCCTGCGCCGAGACCTCCGCTCCAGGAGTTTCTGTGGTCGCTGCGGCCGCCGCCGGCGCTCGCCGAATGCTCGGCCGCGGCGCTCGCTCTCGCTCGACCTCCCGAGCGACCAGGTCGTCCGCCTCGACCGTCTGCACCCGGGGCGCGCCACCACCCGTTCGGCTGAGCAGCCGCGCGAGGGCGTAGTCCATGCCGAGGTCCGTGTCTTCGTCACAGAGCCGCGTGCCGCCCACATAGACCTGGGGGGTGATGATGGGCATCTGGTTGTCGACCGCGAAGCGCAGCGCCAGGTTCAGGCGGGCGCGCACCTGGGGCGTGCCGATGCAATCGGCGATGAACGGGAAGCGATCCGTCGCCATCCGGCCGGCGGCCTCGGGGTCGTTTTCGGCGGCGGTGCGGATGGCGTCCTGCTCCTCGAAGGCCCAGTGGAGGACCTCTTCGGCCCGGTCATCAGCGCAGAGGATGGCCTCGCTCACGGCGCAGGCCCCCGGGTGAATCGCGTCGCCGATCATCCAGTTGCACTCGTCGTCGAGGGGGAAGAGCAGGGCTTTGCGGCTGACCTGGGGCGCGAAGTCGGCGGCCTCGAAGCGTCGCTCGAAGCCGCGGCACGCGGAGCAGAGCGGGTCGAGGACCTCGAGGACCTCGGTGCCGCCGCTCTGGGGCCCGAGGGGGATGAGCACGCCGTCGGCGACCTCGAGCTTGGTCAACTCTCCGCAGGCGCCCACGTAGTGATCAAAGTCGGGAGCGGTCGCGGCGTAGGCGGCCACCGGCGCTACGACGAAGGCCACGCCGATGGCGAAGGCGATGCCGAGAGCGGCTGTCGACGCGTGGGCCACTCCCTCGGCGTCTTGCTCGTCTCGAGCCTCGGAGTCACTTCGCCGGGCGCTGTAGACGAAGCCGAGGGCGCCGACCAGGGCGACGCCGCTCGCCGCGTAGATGCCGATGCACATCTTGCAGGCCGCGCCCAGGGTAACCAGCGCGAGGTAGCCCATGCCGATACTCGTGAGCACCGGCAAGGTCGTCGCCGCCACCAGGAACCACGCCGCCGTTACGTCGCGGTCTCGCCGACGCAGCCCGAGGAAGAGCGCCGCGAAGGCGAGGAACGCAAAGACGCTCATGCCCGGCAGCGAAACTGGAATGCCTCCCCAGATGCTCGTTCGCAGCACCGATGAGTAGGGGCTCATCAGCGTGACGTGGCACCCCGTGGCGCCGCTCGCGTCCGTTTGCTCGATGCCCGGCAAGAACGAGCAGTGGATGCCGTGCACTTGCCGGTCGAGGTGAGCGACGAAGTCGTAGGTCGAGAACGACGAAAAAACGCCCCCTGCGATGGCCGCCACGAAGACCACCACGAGCCATGGATTCACGCGCATCAAACCCTCCCCGGCGGAGATCACACGGTGCGCGTCGCCGACTGTCAAGGATGACCGGGGTGGTTGTGCCGTCGTCGGAAAGTTCTACGCCGATAGCGGCTCCGGTTTTGGCGGAGGCACGCCTACTCGAGCCCGCTCCGCGGGAGGCGCTCGGTGTGGCGCAGGGCGCCCGTGTCGTCGCGGACCTCTGCGGTTAGCGTCCAATCACCGTCCGCGTGCTCGGCTTCCATGCTGATGTAACTGTCCCACGGATAGCAGAAGAGCATGTTCGCTTCGGTCGTGCAGCTCCGACCCGGCGTGCCCGTGGGATAGACGGACAGCGATGACGAGATGAACTCGGTAATCGGGTAGTCGCCTGCGCGGTCCTCCCGCCGAATCTGCGACCGGTGAACATCTCCGCTGAGCAAGACGACACCGTCCACATTGCGGGTCGTGAGCTCGCTGAGGAACGCAGCTCTCGCTTCGGGGAAGCTGTGCCAAGAGTCGATGGCGCCCGGATTCGATGCGAGCCATAGGCTCCCGCAAGCGACCAGCTTGAAGGGGGCGTCGGAGCGGGCCAGGCCCTCGACGAGCCAATCGAACTGCGGGCGCCCGAGGAGACCGCCCGTCCGGTCCGTAATCGGCGGTCCATCCCCGTTGCAGTCTCGACTATCGTTGACGACCCGCGGTCGGTGGTAGCGGCAGTCGGCCAGGAACAGCTCCATGGGGCCGTAGCGGTAGCTCGTGAAGATCCCGGGGGTGCGGTCCGTGCCGTAGCTGGGGTTGACCCACCACTCGCGGAAGGTTGTCAGGGCCTGGTCCTTGCCGGCGCATTGACCGTCCGAGTCGTTGCCTACGAAGTCGTGGTCGTCCCAGGTCGCGAGCATCGGGACCTCTGCCATGAGGGCCGAGCGCATGGGGTCTCGACGGTTCCTCCGGTATTCGAAGCGCTGCCGGCCTCGCTCGGGGCTGTTGCCGTAGTGAATGTCCCCGACCCACAAGAACAGGTCCGGGGCCGCTTCTCGGATGGGATCGAAGATGGGTTGCGGGAAGTTTCGGGCGCAGGAGCCGAAGGTCAGCCGTACGGGGTCCCTCGAGTCGGATGCGGGCGCAGTGGTCAGCGAACGGAAAGGCTGGATCTCCCCGCCGTCGACCTCCACGCGGTAGAAGTACTCGGTCCCCTCGCGGAGGAAGGGGGCCTCGAGCACAGCCGTGAAGTCGCTCTCTGGGCCCGGCTGAGCCCAGTCCGTTGCGACTCTATCGGCTCCGGAGGGATCCGTCGCGAGCACGAGGGCGACGTGACGCATGGCGTCGATGCGCACCCATACCTTGGCGGTGTCGCCCGAGGGCGGCCCCTGCATCGGGCCATGGGTGAGCCGCTCTCCCCAGCAGCTGTAGCACGCGTTGTGCAGCCCCCGTGGGTCACGCCAGCTGCGCGCCTCTCCCGTGCTCGTTCCGGTCCCGATGAGCGCCGTGATCGCGTCGTTGCAGTAGACCGGCTCGCCGTCCAAGCGGATGTCCATGCAGGTGGGAGCGAAGGCGTCGTTGTCGACGGCGGGGTCGCTCCGCGTGCGGAGCACCACGCGGTCGATCTGTGCTCGCGTCAGGCCCCCCGCGGGCAGATGGTAGACGTCTATTTGACCCCGCTCGAGGTCGTCGTGCTCATCGTGGTTCAGGCGAAAGCACCTCGTGCTCGTCAGGCACAGCTCCTGCCCGTCGTCCGTCCCCGAGTACTCACCGTTGTCTGTCTGGACCGTGATCGTGACGGTGCCGATAGTCTCCGGGAACGTGATCGGTGGGGGAGGCGGGACCGAGACGGGGCCCATCGGCCCGGTGTCCGGAGGCCCCGAGTCCGCTAGGACGGCCGAGTCCGTGGCGCCGCCGGAGTCGGTCGGGGTGCCGGAGTCGGTGGGCGTCGCGGAGTCGGGCCTCGGGCCGCTGCCGACCGAGCCGTCTGCGCATGCCGCCGCTCCGAAGGCGAGGGGGAGGACCAGGAGGATGGGGACGATGGGGACGAAGGGCACGAAGGGCACGACGGGGAGGAGACGACGAGGAAGAGCAAGCATTCCAGAGCATAGCACCCGGCGGTGGGTGGACCGCCGGGTGCCTTCGCTACATCCTGACTAGGCGGGTTCACCCAGGGCCACGTCCACGGCGTAGGTAGCGTGCAGGATGGCCGTCCCGGGCCAACGCCCGCCCCGCGGCGTCGGCTATGTGGAGCAGCGGGATCTGGACGGCGTCGCTGACCGCCGGGGCAAAGCGATGCACGGTGTTGCAGGCGATCAACAGCACCTCTGCGCCTGCGCTCTCGAGGCGCTCTGCCGACGCGACGAGCTGCCGCCTCAGGCCGGCATAGTCCGCGGCCCCGCGCGCCTCGGCGAAGGCGTGGAAGTCCAGCGAATCCATGATGACGCGAGCGGAGTGCCAGCCGCCCAGCCGTCGTCGAACCTCCTGGTTCATCAATCGATAGTAGGTAGCGGAGCTCTCCCAGCCGAGGCCTCCGATGACACCGATGGTCTTCATGGCCGAGTTCACGGGCTCGCTCGCTCGGCCAAAATGCGCATACGGTCGACGATGCCCGCGCAGCTTTGGCTCAGGGGGGTGCTGGGATGGCGGGCCATCAACACCTTGCAGAAGTGGTCGGCCTCGTCGACGTCGGGGATGCCCGTGGCGCACGAGAAGCCGATGAGCGTACGGATCTCGTTACCGGACGCGTCGCGGGCTTCGCGCACGCAGCGACGAGGGTGTTGATAGGCGGTCTGGCTCCACAGCGCGTCTTCCCTCAATGAGCGGGCGCGGGTGTCCGCGCCCGTCGCCGCCGGCGGTGTGTCGTCCGAGGGCGGCGTCGGGGGACTCGACGGATCCCTGACAGCGCCCGGGGGCTCGGGTGCAACGGCTAGCTCGGCCCGGGGCACCACCCGAGGCGCCGGCTCTGTGGCGGGGATCGTCGTCCCTTCCCGCCCGCGTTGGTCCGGTAGCGCCTCGTCGGCGACGAGGCCTGGTCGCGGAACGGCGACCGGGGCCGACCGGTCCAAGGCCGCCTCCGTGGGGACCATTGGGGCCGGCGGCGCCACGGCGACCGTCGGTGCGGGCGGAGGGGCCTGGCTCGCCGACCAGAGGTAGAGCCCGCCCCCGACTCCGACGGCGGTCAGCAACAGCGCTGCGGCGCCGAGGCACCCCCAGCGAGCCAGTGAGGGTCCAGCCGCCCCGACCTGCGGCTCCTTGGGCGAAGCTGGCGCCGCATGGGGGTCCGTTCGGGATGCGGCGGCCACGGCGAGCAGCGCGTCGCGCATTTCACTCGCTGTCGAGAAGCGCGCAGCCGGGTCGCGCGCCATGGCGCGATGCACGAGCTCTTCGAGGCCGGCGTTCACGTCCGGCGCGTGCTGACTGAGCGGCACGAAGTCGCCGCGGGCGATGCTCCCGATGACCGCAACCGGCGTGGGCCCGTCGAAGGCCCGAACTCCGCCGAGGGCTTCGTAGAGGATCACTCCGAGGGAGTAGAGGTCGGACCTGACGTCCGGCGCTTGGGCCGCGGCCTGCTCGGGGGCCATGTAGCGCGGAGTCCCGATCATGGCTCCCGTTTGCGTCAACGAACCGAAGCGATCGCTGCCCCCCGACAGGTACGTCGCGATGCCGAAGTCGAGGATCTTCACCTGGTCGCCGCCGGCGAGGCCCGTGGCGACAAAGATGTTGTCGGGCTTCAGGTCGCGGTGAAGGATGCCGCCGTCGTGGGCCGTCGCCAGCCCTTCACAGACTTGCCTGGCGATGTCGACGACGCGCTCCGACGGCAGCCTGCCATGTTGCTCGAGCAAGTCGTAGAGGGTGCCGCCATGGAGCAGCTCCATGAGCATGTAGGTCGCCCCGCTCTCGAGGCGCCCGACGTCGTAGGTCTCGGGCAGGTAGGGGCTGCGCAATCTGCCCGCGATGCCCGCCTCGCGCACGAAGCGCGCCACGCTCTCGGCGGAGTGGGCCAATCGTCGGTGTAGGACCTTGAGTGCCCGGCGGTGGCCCGTCAGCAGGTGCTCGACTTCGTAGACGGCGCCCATGCCGCCGGCGCCGATGCACCGGAGGACCCGAAACTTCCCGAGTAGGGTCTGACCGGTCAGGTCATCGGGTGCGTTGCTCATCGGTCGACGAACGCGCCGCGTCGGGCGTCGTCCCTCCCCCGCCGATAGACCCAATTCATTGCACGCAAGAGCGGCCAGGGTAGCGCGCCTGGGCGTTCAGCCCAAACCCGCTGAGGCGCTGCCAGGATCCGTTACTCGCAGACGAGTACGTTCGTGATCGCGACCCTCGCCGAGAGCTGACGCGCCACGAACCCCGGCCCGGACGCCCGGCTCGCCTCAGCCCGCGTAGAGCTTCACGTCGGTAGCCGCGGCGAAGGAGAGGCGCTTGGCCTCTTCCCAGTCCGGGTGCCGAATCATCAGGTGGCCGTCACTCAGGAGGGTTTGGGTCCAGTCGCGGCGGGCCGCACCGACGGGCAGGAGCGCGTCCTCGACGAGCCATCGTCCGCACCGCTGGCGGAAGGCGTCGAGACCGGTGATGCGCTGGATGCGGCCCTCACCCTGGGCTCGCTTGAAGGTGATCCCGCAGTTGTAGTGCCGGGTGGTGTCTGCCTCGAAGGCGCCCCAACAGACAGCCCGGGCCCACTCCCGGAAGAGGTCGATGTCGGAGGTGTAGTTCATCTGCGGGACGATGCAGGCACCGCCCGGCCGGGCCCCGACCTCTCCGAAGACCGCCTCGCCGGACGGGGTCGAGAACCACTCCATGTGGGTGAAGCCGTCGTCCATGCCGAGGGCTTCGAGCACACCGCGGCCGAGCTCGATCCCTCGGCGAATCTCGGGCTGGTCGAGGTCGCGGACGGTGATGATGACGGGGCTGATCCACTGCTTGTTGCGAGCCTCGATGGGCTTCGGCAAGTAGTGGGCGACGTTCTCGTAGACGGGCTTGCCGCCGATGCAGATCGTATCGTAGGTCCGCTCTTCGCCCTCGATGTACTCCTCGACGCTGACCTCGGGGACGTGGCGCACCCGCCCGAGCACTGCCTCGAGCTCGGCGGCGTCTTCCACCCGAAACGTGTCCGCGCTGCCCGCCCCGGAGATGGGTTTCACGACCAGCGGGTAGCCGATCTCTTCGGCCGCAGCCCGGACCTCGGAGGCGCTCTGGGCCCGGGCCGACCGCGGGACGCGCAAGCCAGCGGCCTCCACGCGCTGCTTCATCAGAGCCTTGTCTCGAAAGCCGAGGGCCGTATCTGCCGTCATGCCCGGGACGCCCCACCGCTCCCGAAGGCGGGCCGCGAGGATGACCAGCGGCTCCCAGTTCGTCAGCACGCGGTCCATCTCGCGGCCCCGGAGCCAGGCGCTCACCCGCGTGATGACGTCGTCTTCGTCCATGATCCGAGGCACCTGCAGGTAGCCCGAGAGGTAGTGCTGGGAGTCCTGGGGCAGCGCTTGAGGGGGGGTATCCCCCACGCCAAAGACCCGGGCGCCGACCTCCGCCAGGCCGCGGACGTACTGGCGCATCTCGGGAGGGTAGGTAGGGGCTAGGAAGAGAACGTCGATGGCCAGATCCTACACCGGTTTGCCGGGCGTCGCCGAGGGACCTTGCCTCGGCCGACGAAGAGGCTAGAGAGGGGCGCGCCATCGATGCGCCAATTTCCCACCTGCCGGCAATCGCCCGCCGGCCCCGCCGTACCTCGAATGAACATCGTCTTCGTCGCGCCGTTTCCGGCCGAGACCACCCTCCGCTTCGTCCGCGCAACCAAGGCCCTCGGCCACGGCCGTCTGCTCGGCGTGGTGCATACGCCGCCGGCCGGTGAGGACAGCGGCCTCTTCGACGACGTGGCGCGGGTCGACGACCCGATGGACGTAGGTCAGCTCGCGGCGGCGGTGAAGAGCCTCGCCGCTCGCCATGGCCGGCCAGACCGTATCCTCGGCATCCTCGAGCCCCTCCAGGTCGAGTTAGCGAAGCTGCGTGAACACTTCGGCGTCGAAGGGACCGACGTGCGGACCGCGGAGCTCTTCCGCGACAAAGCCCTGATGAAAGACGCCCTGCGCGCCGCGGGCTTGCCCTGCGCCCGGCACCGTCTTCTGCACTCCTTCCAAGATGCCGGCGCCTTCATCGATGAGGTCGGCTTTCCCATCGTCCTGAAGCCCCCGGCAGGCATGGCCTGCCAGGCCACGTGGCGCATTCACTCGGCAGACACCCTCCGCCGGGCCCTCGACGCCCTCGAGCCGCGGCCCGGTGCCCCCGTCCTGGCCGAGGAGTTCCTCGTCGGGACCGAACACAGCCTCGAGACCACGACCATCCGGGGTGAGGTGAAGATGACCACCTCGACCGACTACCACCCGAACCCCCTCGAGGTCGTCGAGAACGATTGGATCCAGTGGGTAGTCGTCGCCCCCCGGGAACTCGACGGTCCCGGCGTGGCCGAAGCCAGTGACCTCGCCAGGCGCGCGGTGGCGGCCCTCGGCCTCGGCAGCGGGACGACGCACATGGAGTGGTTTCGGCGCGCCGACGGTACCCTCGCGATTGGCGAGATCGCGGCCCGTCCCCCGGGGGCCAACATCGTGCGCCTGACGGGCCTGGCCCACGATACGAGCATGTACCGGGTCTGGGCCCGGGCGGTCGTCGACGAAGCCTTCGACGGGCCCTTCGAACGACGCTACGCCGCGGGCTCCGCTTTCCTCCGGGGCCTGGGACGCGGTCGAGTCCTCGGGACGGAGAACATCGCCGAGATCCAAAAATCCCTCGGCGACCTGGTGGTCGAAGCCAAGCTGCCCACGGTCGGAGCCAGCAAGTCCGCGAGCTACGAGGGGGACGGCTACATCCTCGTGCGCCACCAAGAGACCGACGTCGTCCGCGAGGCCATGCGCCGCATCGTCAGCCTCGCCCGGGTTCGCTATGCGGCTCACTGAAACGCAACGCGGTCGGCGATGAAGATCCTCTACGTCACCTCGGAGGTCTCTCCCTGGGCCAAGGCGGGCGGCCTCGCCGACATCTCGGCGGCTCTGCCTCGTCACCTGCACGCCCGCGGCCACGAAGTGCTCTTGGTGGTGCCGCTTTACGGTCGAGTGCAGCGGGCGGGCCTCGACCTCACGCCTGTCCCCCGTGGTCAGAACATCTCCGTGCGCATCGGGCCCCACGAGCTGCGCTTCTCGCTGCACACGGCGCCCCTCGAGGGAAGCGACCAGCTCGTGCACTTCGTGCACTGCAGCCAGCTCTACAATCGCGAAGGCCTCTACACCCAGGACGACGACGAGCACCTGCGCTTCATCGCGCTCAGCTACGCGGCCCTCGCGGCGTGCCAGCGCCTCGGTTTCTCGCCCGACATCGCCCACGTGCACGACTGGCAGTCGGCGATCATCCCCCTCGCGCTCCGGTGCCGCTACGCCTGGGATCATAAGCGCTTTGGGCGAACCAAGACCGTGCTCACGATCCACAACCTCGGCCACCAGGGCGCCATCCCCGCCCACAAGCTCCAGGACACCGGCCTCGCCGACAGCGCTCACCTCTTTCATCAGGACCAGCTCGACGCCGGCATCGTCAACTTGATGTTGACCGGCATCCTCTACGCCGACGCCGTCACGACGGTCAGCCCGACCTACGCCCGCGAGATCCAAACACCCGAGCTCGGCATGGGACTCGACGCCTTCTTGCGCGCCCGCGCGAGCACGGTGGTAGGGATCTTGAACGGGATCGACCCGACCGAGTGGAGCCCCGAGACGGATAAACGCATCGCCCACCGATACTCCCGGGCCGACCTCGCCGGCAAAGAGCGCAACAAGTACGCGTTGCTCACCAGTCTCGGTCTTCCCTACGTCGAAGGCGTCCCAGTGGCCGGTGTGGTCTCCCGGCTGACTGGGCAAAAAGGGCTCGAGCTCGTTCTCGAAGTCTTGCCGCACTTTCTCGCCCGAGGGCAAATCCAGCTGACCGTCCTGGGCAGCGGGGCCTCGGGGCTCGAAGAGGCCTTCTCCGCACTGCAGCGCAGGTTCCCCCGGAGCGTGTGCTTCTACCGCGGGTTCTCGAACGACCTCGCCCACCAAATCGAAGCAGGGGCAGACCTCTTCTTGATGCCCTCCCGGTACGAGCCGTCGGGCCTGAACCAGATGTACAGCATGAACTACGGCACGATCCCGATCGTCCGGGCGACCGGCGGCCTCCGGGACAGCGTGCAGCACTTCGACCGCCAGACCGGTCGGGGCACGGGCGTCGTATTCGACCATTTCAACGCCGAAGGGCTTCGGTGGGCCGTTCGCCAGGCCCTCGACATCTACTCGGATGGCGGTGCCCGGGCGCAAATCCGGGACAATGCGATGAGTCAGGACTTCTCGTGGCAGCGCCGCGTCGCGATCTACGAGACACTCTACGAGAGGCTCCACCGAGGGTGAATCACGCCATGGACGTCATCCTGATCGAACCGACTTTTCCCTCGAACCAGCGCGAGTTCGCCCGCGCGCTGCACTCCGTCGGCGCGCGGGTCATCGGCATCGGCGAACGCCCGAAGGAGGCCCTCGATGACGGTCTCCGGCACTGGCTCCACCACTATGAGCAGGTGAGCAACGTCTGTGACCCGCGGGCCCTCGAAGAGAGGGTGCGTTGGATCATGGGGCGCGCAAAGCCCCAGCGCCTCGAGGCCACCATCGAGGCGCACATCAAGACTGCGGCCGAGGTGCGGGCGCGCTGTGGCATCCCGGGCACGAGCGAAGAGACCGCCTTGCTCTGCCGTGACAAGCCCGCGATGAAGGAGGCCCTTCGCCGGGCGGGCATCCCCTGCGCCGCGTCTATTGGGGCCCGGACGGCGGACGAAGTCCGCGACTTCGCCCAGCGCGTCGGTTACCCGCTCATCCTCAAGCCTCGCGACGGGGCCGGCGCCTCGAGCACCTACCGCGTCGACGACGAGGGAGAGCTCGAGAGCGCCATGCGGAGGATGGGCCTCGACCGGGGGGCGTCGATCGCGGTCGAGGAGTTCATCGAAGGCCACGAAGGTTTCTTCGACACGCTCACCATCGGCGGCCGGGTCGTGCACGAGTTTGCGTGCCACTACTACCCGAACGTGCTCGAGGCGATGCGCACGCGCTGGATCTCGCCGCAGTTCATCACGACGAACCAAGTAGAGGCCGCCCCGGGCTACGAAGAGGTCCGGGTCATGGGCCGGCGCGTCATCGCTGAGTTCGGCATCGAGACGAGCGCGACCCATATGGAGTGGTTCTTCGGACCGAAGGGTCTGAAGTTCTCCGAGATAGGCTGCCGCCCCCCGGGGGTCGGGGCCTGGGACCTCTATTCCGCCGCCAACGAGATGGACCTCTATCGAGAGTGGGCCATGGCGGTGGTCCACGGACGCCCGGCGCAGACACCGTCGCGCCGATACTCCGCAGGAATCATCGCCCTACGCCCGGACCGGGACGGCGTCATCAGTCACTACGACGGCCTCTCGGAGTTCGAACATAGCTACTCGGAACACGTAATCGCCGCCCACTTCCCGCCCCCCGGTACGCCTACCCAACCGGTCTCCGCGGGCTACAAGGCCAACGCCTGGGTCCAGATGAAACACCCGAGTTTCGACACCCTGCGTGCAATGCTGGACGCCGTCGGGAGAACGGTGCAGGTTCGCGCGCGATGAAGCTCGCTCTCCTAGGCCAGCAGCGTTTCGACCCCAACCTCAAGGTTGCGGCGAAGGCCCTCGGGGTGTCCGGCAAGGTCGCTCTGGTCACCGCCGGTTGGCAGGGGCGCGAAGAAGAAGATCTGGACCTCAGCGATCACCTCGGGGGGCAGACGGTGAACCTCGAGCTCCACCGCCGCGCAGACGAGGTCTTCGCCCAGGACCCGGAGTTCCGGCAGCTCTACCGCGAGCGGCAGCTGCGCTACCGGCAGATCCAAGACTTCTATCGGATTCGACTCACGTCGCTGATCGCCACCGCGAAGGTCATCGCACACCGCTCGGCGCTGCCCGCCGTTCTCGAGGACGAACGGAAGACATCGGTGGGCGCCATTCGCCTGCTCGATCATCACCATTGGATCCGCTGCGAGCGTGTGCGGCACGACTTCATCACGGAGTGCGACCCGGCGTCTCGGCCGGTCATCGCCCGGCACCGCGCTGAGGTCCGTGACGTGCTGGCGGATTGCGCGGCGGTGGCGATCGCGGGCGGCCACGTGGCCTCCCTGCTCAACCGCATGCATCTCTTCGACGTCGCCGGCGGCATCGGCGACCGGCCGGTCCTGGCCTGGTCCGCGGGCGCGATGGCCGTCACCGAGCGAGTGGTCGTCTTTCACGATTACCCTCCCCACGGAAACGCTGCCCCTCAAATCCTCGACGCCGGCCTCGGCCTCGCCCGGGGCATCGTCGCCCTGCCAAACCCCACCACCCGCCTCGCCCTCGACGATGAAGAGCGCGTGATGATGTACGCCCGACGGTTTGCCCCCTCGACCTGCCTCGCCTTCCCCCGGCGTTCCTTCCTTCTCCTCGACGAGGGCAGACGCATCGGCGCAGAAGGCGTCGTCGAGCTGCGCGAAGACGGGTCGACGGCGAAATTGGAGGCCGCGTGACCGGCGAGGGGTTGGCGATTCACCGCCTGATGGCGGAGCTGCCGGTGACGGGCGAGGCGATCGACAGCTTCGTGAAGTCGCACAGCTTCCCTCTGGTCGAGGGCCCGAGCGTCACCTTCATCTTCCGGGGCAGCGCCGACGGCGTGAACCTGCGCCACTGGATCTACGGCCTCGAGTCCAGCCAGCCCCTCGAGCGTGTGCCCGAGACCGACCTCTTCTTCGCCATCGTCGAGCTGCCCGAGAAGTCGCGGGTCGAATACAAGTTTGAGGTCTGGCGTGACGGGGGCAGTCATTGGATTGAAGACCCGCTCAACGATAACCGCGCTCGGGACCCCTTTGGCGCCAACTCGGTGGCCCACGGCCACGGATACGAGGTCCCGGCGTGGACTCTGCCGGACCCCGAGGCGCGGCCAGGTCGTCTCGAGCCCTTCACCTTCAACAGCAAGGCCCTCGGCCACGCACAAAAGGGTTCCATCTACTATCCGGCCAACTACCGGAAGAGCCGCCGGTATCCGCTGCTGGTGGTGCACGACGGCAGCGACTACATACGCTTCGCCGGCATGAAGGCCGTGCTCGACAACCTGATGCACGAGCGAGCGATCCCTGACCTCATCGTCTGCTTCATCGATTCGCAGGACCGCCTGAACGAGTACGCTGCCCACGAGGCCCACGGCCGCTTCCTCACCGAGGAGCTCGTCCCGGACCTCGAACGTCGCCTGCCCCTCGAGGCGCGGCCCCAAAGCCGCTGTCTCATGGGCGCGAGTTTCGGCGCCGTCGCGTGCCTCGCGACGGCCTGGCAGTTTCCCGGCTTCTACGGGAGGTTGCTTTTGCAGTCGGGCTCCTTCGCTTTCACGGACATCCGCGGCGGAAGCCGCCGGGGCCCGCTCTTCGACCCGGTCGTCACCTTCGTCAATGAGCTGCGCAAGGACGTGAAGCCCTTCAGCGAGCGGCTCTTCGTCAGCTGCGGCGTCTACGAATCTCTCATCTACGAGAACCGCTCGCTGGTGCCGTTGCTCGACCAGAGCGGCATGGAGGTTCACTTCGTCGAAGCCCGCGATGGGCACAACTGGGAAAACTGGCGGGACCGACTGCTCGAGGGTTTGTCCTGGCTTTTCCCTGGTCCCTTCCTGATGGTCTACGAGTAGCGGAAGTTGTTTCGATGGCAGACGTGAACAAGAAAATTGGCCTATCGCTCGGTGCAGACCTCTGCTGGCCGCTTTGCTACGAGGACTTGATGAAGTCCCTCGACCTGGCCATCCCGGTGGGTGGCGACACCGTGCGCTTCGAGGTCGAACGCGTCTCGATCGAGCCTTACGACCTCCGGCAGCACTGCTCCTACGACATGGTCATCGACCGCTTGACCCACTGGTATCACACCAGCCGGGAGTGGATTAAGAAGGCCGTCCTGATGGACGACCTCTACGTCCTCAACAACCCCTGGTCGCTGCAGTCGATGGAAAAGCAGACGTCCTACTGCGCCATGATTCAGCTGGGTATGCCCATCCCCGAGACGTGGATGGTGCCGCCGAAGTCCTACGACCCGACGCCGGACCTGCGCTCCACCCTGCACCGCTACGCGAAGCTCTTCGACATCGGGAGTGTCGGCGAGGACCTGGGCTATCCGGTGATCATGAAGCCCTACGACGGCGGCGGCTGGCGCGCCGTCACCCGTGTCGAAGACGAAGCCGCCCTCCGCCGCGCCTATGAAGCGAGCGGCAAGCTGGTCATGCACGTCCAGCGCGCAGTGCATCCGTCCGATGCCTTCGTGCGCGTCATCGGCGTCGGGCCTCAGATGCGCTTCGTGAAGTACGACGTCGACGCCCCCCTGCACGACCGCTACACCCTCGAGACCGATTTCCTCGACGCGGACGAAGAGGCGCTCCTCCGCGAATCGACGATGACCGTCAACAGCTTCTTCGGTTGGGAGTACAACTCGCTCGAAGCGATGCGCAGCGACGGCACCTGGTTGCCCATCGACTTCGCCAACGCCTGCCCCGACTCGCAGGTCACCTCCCTGCACTACCACTTCCCGTGGCTGGTCAAAGCGTTGCTGCGCTGGTCGGTCTATTGCACCGCCACCGGCCGGCCGATGCGACGCACCCTCGACTGGGACGCCTACTACGAGATCGCCAAGACCGACGCTCCCTACCGGGAGAAGCTGCGCGGCTACGCCGCCATCGCAGACGAGCGCCTCGAAACGGCGGACTTCGAAGAATTCTGCGCGAAGCACCTCAGCCACGTCGACGAAGTGGCGTGGGAGTACTTCGGCAGCGAGGCCGCGAAGACCGCGGTGCGCCAGAAGGTCGAGGCCCTCTACCCAGCGGGCGAGGTCGAGGAGTTCACCGAACTCTTCTGGGGACGCATCCAGACGTGGCGCGACGGCGAGGGCTCGGCTCAGTGAGCCTCTTCGCCAAGTCCACCTGGTACTCGCACCGCGTCCAGCAGGAGGTCAGCCTCTGCCGCTGGGGATACTACGGGCAACCGGTCCTGATCTTTCCGACCGCCGGCGGCGACGCCGAGGAGATCGAGCGCTGGCAGATGATCCGCGCCCTCACCCCGCTGCTCACTGCGGGAAAGATCAAGGTCTACTCCTGCGACTCCGTCGCCGGTCAGGCCTGGTTCGCCGAAGAGGTCTCGATCGAGCACCGCATGTGGCTCATGAACCAGTTTCAGGAGTACGTGCGCCATGAAGTTGCTCCGGCGATCCACATGGATTGCAAAACCGAAGGCATCCCCATCTGGACTGCGGGGGCCTCCATCGGAGCCCTGCACGCGACGGCGATGGTGTGCCGCTGGCCCGAAGCCTTTCATCGGGCGCTCGCGATGAGCGGCACCTACGACCTGCTGCGCTTCCTCGGCATCGACCGCTACACCCACGACTACTGGGCCGCGACCCCCCTGCGCTTCCTGCCGGACCTCGACGAAGAGGGCGACCAGCTCGCGCTCCTGCGCCAGCGCTTCATCATGCTCGCCTCGGGAGAGGGACGCGCCGAAGCGATCGAAGAGTCGTGGAACATGGCGCGTATCCTCGGCAGCCGCCGGGTGCCGAACTGGGTCGAGTCCTGGGGGCCGAGTTGGCACCACGACTGGCCGACCTGGCGCGCGATGATGCCGAAGTATCTCGGCGAGTGGACCTAGCCTCGGCTTCGGCGAAAAGCGAGCCGCACGGCCTCACCCGGGTCCGGGTCGTCCCAGGGGGTTGGTCTGCGACTCGCTCGAGGCCATCGAGGCGACGGGGTCTGGCTCCGTTCCACCCGCGGACGAGGCGCTCGTGCTAAGAGTCCGGCGGAGAGGCGCATGGGGAACGCGAAAACTGGAACGTCGGGGTGGGTGGCGGTCGTCTGGCTCGTGCTCGCGGGCACGCCATTCGGGATGGCCTGCGGCGCCGACCCGGGCGCGCCTCCATCGACCTCGCCGGGGCGTGACGGGGGGATGGGCGAATACCCCGAGGACTCTGCCGCGTCGCTCGACCGCACCGACGCGATGCTCCCGGTCGACGCCGCGACCCCACCACCGGCGAGACTCACCGACGACGCCGCCTACCTCGTGACCGTGATCACCGAGAACTGGGGCGCGTCCGAAGGGCAACTCCGTCGCTACCGTCGCGGGGTCGACGGCTGGGTCCGGGACGGCGCGGCGGTGCCTATCATACTCGGGCGCAGCGGCGTCGGCTGGGGCCGCGGGGTGCACGGGGAGGGGGCGGTCGCCGACGAGGATGGCCCCGTGAAGCGCGAGGGCGATGGCCGTTCTCCGGCGGGTGCGTTCTGGCTCGACCGCGCCCTCGGCTATGCGCCCGACGCTCCGGAAGGCACCGAGATCACCTACCAGGCGATGACCCCAACCCTGCAGTGCATCGAGGACGTCGAGTCGGCCTACTACAACCGAGTCGTCGACCGCGCCCTCACGACCCCTGACTGGGACAGCACCGACCGCCTGCTTCGCGACGACGGGCTCTACGAGTACCTGGTCTTCGTCGACCAGAACACAGACCCAGCGCCGGTGCCCGGGCGCGGGAGCTGCATCTTGCTGCACGTCTGGTCGTCGCCGACCTCGCCCACCGCCGGGTGCACATCCATGCAGCGCGACGCCCTGCGCGAGGTGGTTCGCAGCCTCGCCCCGGAAGACAACCTGCTCGTCCAACTACCCGGGCCGGTCTACTCTCGCCTCGAGGCTGCCTGGGGCTTGCCCCCGGCCGACTGACTGCGCGCCATGGCCGGCCCCGACGACCCCGTCTACCTCGACTACAACGCGACCACGCCGGTGCTCGGTGAGGTCGTCGACGCGATGCTTCCGTATCTGCGTGAGCACTTCGGCAATCCGTCGAGCGGCCACGTCTACGGCGCCCGGGCGATGGCGGCGGTGGATGAAGCGCGCGACCGAGTGGCAGCCCTTCTCGGCGCTCGGCCTTCGGAGGTGGTCTTCACCTCTGGCGGAACCGAAGCGAACAACCTCGCCATCCGCGGGGTGACGGCCCGCCTGCCCGAGCCGGGCCATGTCGTGACCTCGCTCATCGAGCACCCCGCGACCTCGAGGCCCTGTGCCCAGCTCGAGCGTCAGGGCTTCGCGGTCACCCGGGTCGGCGTCGACGATGGCGGGCGTGTCCGCCCGGAGGACCTAGGCCGGGTCGTCACCGGGGGCACGGCCCTCGTGACTCTGATGCACTCGAACAACGAGACCGGGGTGCTTCAGCCCATCCAAGAAGCCGCCCGCCTCGCCCACGACCAAGGCGCGCTGATGCACACCGACGCGGCCCAGTCCGTCGGCAAAGTGCCCATCGACGTCGCCGCCCTCGGCGTGGACCTGCTCTCCCTCGCGGGGCACAAGCTCTACGCCCCGAAGGGCGTCGGCGCCCTCTACGTGAAGGCCGGGACCGAGCTCGCGCCCCTAGTCCTCGGCGCTGGCCACGAGGGCGGCCGGCGCCCCGGCACCGAGAACGTCGCTTCCATCGTCGGCCTCGGCGTCGCCTGTGAGATCGCCCGGCGCGACCTCGAAGCGTCGTCGACTCGTCTGCGACGCCTGCGCGACCAACTCTGGGATCTGCTGCGCGTCGAGGTCGCCGGTCTCGCCATCAACGGCGCCCCGGGGGCCCGCCTGCCCAATACTCTCAACGTTCGTTTCCCCGAGGTGTCGGGCACGGCGCTTCTCGCCGGCGCACCGGAGGTCGCCGCGTCGACGGGCTCGGCCTGCCACGACGGCCGAGAGACCGCCTCCGCCGTCATCCTCGCCATGGGAGTGCCGCCCGCCTCCGCCGCGGGGTCGGTTCGCCTCACCCTCGGTCGCGGGACCACCGATGAGCACGTCGAAACCGCGGCGCGGGCCCTCGTTCGGTCGTGGCGGACGCTCGTTCGCCCGAGGACCATCCCTTAATGGCGGCGGGTCGACTAGGCTGAGCCGAGATGCTGTTGGCCAATCGCGCGATCTTCCTGCTTTCGCTGTTCTCTGTCTTCGTCGTTGCGGTCGGCGCGCCCACGCGCAGCCAAGCGCAAGCCACGTTCCAGGGGCCTCATGACGCCTACGAGGCGGCGCCGCCGATGCGCGGACCTCTGCCGAGGGCTCTGCCGAGAGGGCTTCGGATCGCCGGCCGAGATGCCCAGCGCGGGTCGCCGTCTCTTCTTCTGGGAAGCGCGTCCCTGCCTCATGGTAGCGGGTACACGGCAGCCCACCGCGCGACCCGGCACCTCGCGAACCTCGCGCCGCTTTACGGCCTGACGTCAGCGGACCTCGACACCGCCGAGTTGGTGCTGGCCCGCCCCACGGGGGGAGGCGGGACC
>Ga0164313_10002023_pt1 | contig 18192 bp, 14 predicted proteins | sample GuaBasSedimGuay4_FD_113735 | JGI IMG/M metagenome (GOLD analysis project Ga0164313, IMG submission 113735) | Subseafloor sediment microbial communities from Guaymas Basin, Gulf of California, Mexico - Guay4, Core 4569-4, 0-3 cm | ecosystem: Environmental > Aquatic > Marine > Hydrothermal vents...
AGCGAGATCTGCTCAGGTGGGCGACATAGCCGATAGCCGCCCGAGGCGCCGCGGCGGGACTCCAGCAGTCCGTGCTCGCGAAACGACTTGAGCAGGTTGGACACCACCGACGGGGCCATATGCAGCGCCGCCGCCAGATCGGACGCTGAGGTCAGCTCCTGCTCCTGCCCATGGGCCTGAGCCAGCTGCCCCAGCAGCAGGACGCCGTAGTCGGCCATCTTGGAGAAGCGGATCATGGAGCGGGAAGCTGCGGGGAGGTGTGCGAACCGAGCGGGTGGCGCATCGGCGGCAGGTCGGCCCTGCCTGGGCCCGGGGGCCTGTTTCGGCACCCTGAGGGGCTGACATGCAAGAATAGCAGCGAATTACTCCGGATGACAACGCGAATCCTGAGTGATTCGCTCCTCATTTGAGACGCCCACGCAACTCGTCCCTCAAGTCGACGCTGGCACCGGCCCGCGAGTCGGTCACAATGCCCGGCTCGATCGCCCCCTTCTTCTCTCTGAGCGCGAGCACCCCATGCCCTTTCGCACGGCGCCCCGGTCATCCCACGGCATTCTCACCATCGAGGGGGAGTGCGACCGTCCCACGCACTTCAGCTTCCACGACCTGGTCAGCGCCCACGTCGACTATCAGGTGCCGGACGTGTCCAAGATCGACCAGCGCCTGAAGGGCACCGCCGTGCGCCTGCGGACCCTGCTCGACGCCGTGGGCCCCAGCTTCCACAGCAAGTGGCTCACGGTGGAGTCGGAGGATGGCAAGTTCTCCGCCAGCCTGCCGCTGAAGGAGACGCGCGCCACGGCCCTCGTGATCTACGGCATGAAGAAGAAGCCCCTGGAGCGCGACGCCGGCGGACCCGTGCGCTTCGTGGTCCCGTTCCACCCGGACGACTGCACCAAGGTGAAAGGCGCCACGCGCATGATCCTGAGCGAGGAGCGCGGCCGCGACACGCGCCCGTCCAACGCGGCCGAACACGCCGAGATCCACAAGCACGACGCCTGAAGCGCCAGCCGCTCAGCCCAGGATCAGGCTCCAGGCTTCATCGGAGAAGCCCACCAGCAGCGTCTTGCCCACGCGCGCCGAGGGCGCCCTCAGGCTGCCGCTGGGGCCCATGATGGCGCTGAACAGCTCCTTCTCCATGGGCGGATCCTTCTTCAGGTTCCAGTCCTTGATGGACTTGCCGCGGGCCACGATCAGGCGCTGCGTCCCGCGCAGGATCGGCACGGTCTCGCGCTTCGGGAGCTTCTGCTTGCGAGCGTCAACCACCTCACGGGTGGTCACTCCGTGCTCCGCCAGCCAGGCGTCGGCACGGGTGCAGCTCGTTCAGCCCTTGCGGTGGTAGTACCAGTCGACGCGCCGCGCCATGGATCGCTCCGGTTCTCTGGGGGAGTGGGGCCGGATTCTAACCCGGAGAGCCGGCTGGGTCGTACCTCCGAGGGCAGGGAGTTCGCCCAGCCGGCCCCGAGCCCGGGATCGGCAGCTCCCCCTGGCCTCAGCGGCGGGGCGAGGGGGCCAGCAGCGACAGGCCCTCATGGTGTCCCGGCAGCACCGCGCCAGGATCGAGCCCGAGCCACGTCAGGACGTCGGCATAGACCCGGCGGAAGTCCAGCGTCACCGGCACGTCGTGGTCCAGTTCGCCCTCCAGGTCGGGGTCGTCACCCAGCATGCCGCCGGCGACCCGTTGGCCCAGCAGCAGCACCGGGCCGCCCGCGCCGTGGTCCGTGCCGGCCCCCGCGTTCTCTGCCACACGCCGGCCGAACTCGCTGAAGACCAGGGTCACCACGCGCGAGCCGTCGCCTTGAGCGGCGAGCTGGTCGCAGAACGCGGCCAGCGCCTGGCCCAGCTCGCGGTGATTGGCACTCTGGCTGGCGAGCTGCCGCGCGTGGGTGTCGTAGCCGTCGTGGGTGACGTACAGCACGCGCGTGCCCAGCCGGGCCCCGATCAGCCGTGCCGCCAGCCCCAGCGTGCGACCGAGCCCGCCGTTGGTGCCGGCCAGCCGGATCTGGGCCTCGTCGAGGCCGCTGAGCTGTGCCGAGAGCTGCCGGGCCTCGCTCATGGCGCGAGCCAGCTCCGCGCGCGACCCGCTGCGCCCCAGCGTGCTGCCGCACAGCAGGTCGAGCTGGGGGCCGGGGGGCGGCTCGAGCAGCTCCAGGTCGGACAGCGTCGCCAGGGTGGGCACCTCACCCGCGGCTCCGGCCAGGGCCAGGGAGGCCTCGCGTGCACCCACGCGCAGCATGGGCAGGCTGCCGCTGGAGAACGCGCTGGCCGCTCGTCCCAGCCAACCCACGTTGGGGGCCGGGTCGTCCATGCGCGCGGTGTGCCAGATCTCCCGCGAGCGGAAGTGGCTGCGGGTGGACTCCGGCGGACCGACGCCTTGGATCAGCGCCAGCTCCCCGCGGTCCCAGATGGGCTCCAGGTCGCTCAGCGCCGGGCTCAGACCCATGCTCGCGGTGAGCGGGCGCACGCGGCCGGCATCGAGGCCGATCACCGGCCGCGCCCGGTGGTAGCGGTCGTCCGCAAAGGGCACCAGGGTGTTGAGGCCGTCGTTGCCGCCGACCAACTCCAGCACCACCAGCACGCGCTCCCCCGCGCTGCGCGAGAGGGCGCCGGCCGCTCGCGCAAACACGCTCGTGCTGAAGGGCAGCAGCGCGCCGGCAGCCAGCAGTGCGCGACGCGTGGGACCTCTGCTCGTGCTCATGCGTACTGGACCTCCGGAAGAGAGAGGATGGCCGCCAGTAGGCCCGCGTGTGAGTTGGCTTCGGAGACCAGGCGTTCGCTCACCCAGCCGGGCACGGCGCCGTCCACCAGCAGGTCGAGCAGCTCGTCGCGCACGCGCTGGAGTGGGCGCTCATCCCCGCTCGGAGTGACGCCCAGGGGGCCGCCTGCCTGCGCCAGGGCCACGGCCAGATTGGCTCGCGCCAGCAGTGTGGCCGTGTTGAGCCAGGCGCCGCCGCCGTCCCAGCCCTTGACGCTGGGCGGTGCCAAGAGCGACTGCCCCATGTCGGCCATGGCCAGGGCCAGGGCGCGGCTGTCGACAGAGATGCCCAGGCTGCGGACGGAGCCCACGGCCAGGGCCACGGGCGAGCGCACCAGCGCCAGACGCGACTCGGGCGCGAAGAAGGCCCGGCTCTGGAGCAGCGCCCTGCAGAAGCTGCGCGTGTCGTAGTCACTCTCGCGGTAGAGCGCGCCCAGGCTGCGCCGCAGCTCCGGTCCGGGATCGGGTCGCACGAGGTAAGCGAACAGCGCCGAACCCACGTGCTCGCCGCAGGCGGGGTGGGCCAGGGCCGCGTCGATCACGTCCTCGCCGTCCAGAGTTCCGGAGGCCCCGAGCACCTGCTTATGGCCGTCGTCGTGCTCGCCCGCTGCGAAGCGGAAGCGCCCGCCGCTCTCGTGCCAGCCGCTGAAGGCGCGCGCCGCCTCGAGCACGTCGGCCTCGGCGTACTGCCCCTCGCCCAGGGTGAACAGCTCGAACAGCTCGCGCGCGAAGTTCTCGTTGGGGTGATGCCGGCGGTTGGCGTTGCCGTCCAGCCAGATGATCATGGCCGGGTCGTGCGCCACGGCGCTCAGCAAGGCGCGCAGGCTGCCGGGCCCGCGCTCGCGCAGCATGGCCACCTGTCGCTGCATCAGCCGCACGCGGCCCACCTTCTCGATGCTGGTGGCAAAGTGACCGTGCCAGAAGAGCGTGAGCAGCTCGCGGAACGGGTGGGGGTCGTGCAGCATGCGCGCCACCCAGGCGGCGCGGGCCAGCTGGGCGTCCTCCAGCGGCGTGAGCGCGTCCAGCAGCTGCAGCTCGTCGGCGAAGGCTCCGCTGGGCTCGGGTGTGGCCGTGAGTCGCTCGACGGCCGCGGGCAGCCCTTGGTCGAGCAGCGCGTCGCGCTCCGCCGCCGTGCCGCCGAAGCTGGATCGGCGCAGCAGGTGATTGGCCTGGGTGCGCCCGAAGGGGCCGTCGATTCCGGGGCGGTACGGCAGGAGCTGGTCGGAGGAGGCGGGCATGCGTCAGTCGTCGCCGCTGCGCTCGTCATGAACGTCAGCGTCCGGGCCGGGTCGCTGCAGCTGGAGCCGAGCCCGCAGGGAACCGGGCATGCTGGTGAGGTCGGCCTCCAGCCGGCCCGCGTCGCGCAGCTCCGCCACCCAGCGGTCGACCTCGCTCAGCGCGTCGTCGGCGCTCGAGCCGCGCAGCAGCACCAGCCGACCGGCCAGGGGCAGGCGGGCCTGCTCCAGCTCGTCGGCCAGGGAGGCGCCATCCAGCGCCAGCCAGGCCAGCCCGCGCACGCTGCGGGTCTCCTCGTCCAACAGGGCGTCCACCAGCCGGCGCACCTGAGCCGTGGAGCTGCCCAGCAGCAGCCGATCACCCACCAGCGCCAAGCAGGGCGTGAGATTGAAGTCGGCCGAGAGCGGGGCGGTCGGGCTGCCGTCACCGCTGCCCTCACCGGCCAGAAGCTGTGCCGAGTGCAAGATCACGCCGCGGTGGGGCAGGCTGCTCAGCAGAAACGGCGCGTGGCCCTCCTCGGCGCGTTGCATGTTGACGCCGGCCAGCGTGCTCTGGAACGCCACCACCAGCAGTGACGCCAAGCTGTCGTCGCGGGAGCGCAGGCGCGCGACCAGGCAAGCGGCCGGCAGGCGCAGGCTGGGGATGGAGTCGTCACGCTCAAACGCATGACTGCCCAGCACCAGGGCCAGCTCGGGCCGTAGGCGTGACAGCACGTCCTCCGCCAGGGATCGCCCGGCAAACAACATGCTGATGCTGCGGTCGAGCTTGGCCAACCGGGGCTGCACCTGCTGGGAGGCCAGCGCCTCCCGGCGGCGCCACACGTCACCCAGATCGACGCGCAGGACCGCGGCGGCCAGGCTGAACTCGCTCATGGGCAGGTCGATGGCGGAGGCTGCCGCGCGTGTGCCTCCGTCGGTGATGGGCAGGTTCAGCTCGAGCGAGAGCGCCTGCGCGCTGTGTTGCAGCGTTCCCAGGGCCCAGCCCGAATCGGCCAACTGCTCGCCCAGCGGGCCCAGCAACAGCTGCAGGATGGGCAGGGCGTCCCGGCCGACGGGGCGACGTCGCGCCATGCGCAAGCCCTTGAAGTCCTTGCGGTGCAGGGCGTCCAGGGCCAGGGCGAGCTCCACCGAGTCCGGGGGCTTGGACGCAGAGCGGGCCCGCGTCGGATCCCGGGAGCCGTCCACCGCGTCGGCCAGCAGCTCGTCGTTGCTCGCGATCACGAGCTGTTCGCCCAACCAGGCCAGCACGAGCTGGCGGCCCAGGCGGCGGTAGGTCACGCCGCGGTAGCTGCCCTCGTGGGTGGGCATGCCGGCCCGGGCGCAGGCAGCGGTCAGCTCATCGATGCGCGCGCGGGCGCGCTGGCAATCAGGTGGCCGCGTGGCCAGCAGCACCTGTCGCGCGCCAGCGCTTCCGGACAGGCGCTGCCCTTCCGTCTGGTAAACGGCCAGCTCGGAGGGGCCGCCGAGCAGCTCCTGCAGGGCGCCCTCGTCCGCGTGCTCACGCCAGCTGTTCAGCAGCTCCCCGAGCTCGCCGGGCAGGCTGATGTGATGCAGCAGGGCGGGGGGCAGGTCGCGCGCCAGGGAGCTTCCGTCGGGCACGCGCGCCCAGGCCAGGCGACCGCCCGGCATGAGCTGGTCGAGGGTCCAGGCCGCGTCAGCTTCCTGCGGCGTGGCGCGAGCAGGGGCGGCGCTACACGCCGCCCAGGCCAGGCCGATCAGCAGCGCGCGGCAGATGGACAAGAGCGACCCTCCGGGTGAGACGGCGAGGTCTTGCAAACCGAAGACGATCGACCGGGTTGCGTCACTGGTGCGTGAGCTGACGGTACCGCGTGAGATCAGTGAGGCGCCGGATCACGTCATCGGCGCTGGCTTGGTCGCCGGTCTCCATGCTGATGCGGTATTGCTCGGCCAGCAGCTTCTCGGCCCCATTGTAGTCCGCTTGGCGGATCGCGTCGTCCAGCAGGACCGCGATGCCGTTCCACACGGCGTCCCGATCACGCAGCGAGCGCCCCATGCGCAGGGCCTCCTGCAGCGTCTCCCGGGCCCCATCCTGCTGACCGTTGGCCATCTGGATGCGACCGATGAGCGAGAGCGTCGTGATCGCCTCCCAGGTCGTGCCCAGGGGCTGCAGCTGCTCCTGGGCTTGCCGCAGGGGCGTGAGCGCCCGCAGGGCGTGTTGAGCGCTGGTGGCTTCGTTGAACGCGGTGAGCCCCTGCTTGAAGAGCACCTGGGCGTGACGGTAGCGGGCGATCTGCTCGTCGTCCCAGGCCAGCACCCGCGCCACCCAGGCCGAGAAGGCCGTGTCGCCGATGGTCTGATCTGCCAGCAGCGCGCTGCGCTCCAGTTTGGCGCGCAGGCTGTTGGCCTCGAGTTGGGTCTCCGCTGTGTCCCAGCTGGCCCGCTCGCGCAGCGCGAGCCAGGACTCGCACATGCTGTCGATCCAGCCCAGCAGCTCCCAGGGTTGTGCGCCGATGGCGGAGGCCAGCTCGGCCTTCTTGCCCTCGGAGTCCAGCAGCTCGAACTGCTCGGCGCCGCGCAGCTGATCGGTGCGCAGCAGAGCGCGCTGCTCGACCTCATCACGGCGCGGGTCGTCGTGCAGCTTGCGCGGGTCATCGGGTTGCTCGCGCGGATCCTCGCCGAAGCGTGGGTCGGTGCTGGGGATCTGACTGGTGAGGGTGGGCGCCGCCAGGCTCAGCGACAGCAGCGCGATCAGCGCGCGTCTCATGTGTCCGCTCCGTGTGAGCCGGCGCCGAGCGCGTGCAACGATCCGCGGCGGTAGCCGTCCGGGTCGATGCGCGCGCTCTCGAAGCCGGCCTGGGTCACGGCCCGGGCCAGCCCCGGGTCGTCGTGTTGGGCGAGCAGTTCGCCCACGCGCTCGGACTCCACTTGCAGCAGCACCTCGCGGCCCAGGTGGCGTGCGCGCACCTGTCGGAAGCCGAGCCGGCGCAGGGCGCGCTCGACGCCGTCTACGGCGGCCAGGCGCGCGGCCGTGACAGGGGTGCCGGTGGGCAGGCGGCTGGCCAGGCAGGCCATGGCCGGCTTGTCCCAGTTGGGCAGCTCGAGCAGGCGCGCCAGCCGGCGTACGTCGTGCTTGTCCAGGCCGCAGGCCGCCAAGGGCGAGTGTACGCCGCGCTCGCGACCGGCGAGCAGGCCGGGCCGCGTGTCGGAGAGGTCGTCGGCCTGGGTGCCGTCCAGGACCGCGGCCAGTCCCAGCTCGTCGGCCACCTGCCGGCAGACGCCGTACAGCTCCCACTTGCAGTGCCGGCAGCGCTGGCTGTCGTTGGCGGCGTAGCTCGGGTCGGCCAGCTCGTGCGTGGAGCGCTCGATCAGGCGCGCGCCCAGGTGGGCGGCCAGGGTCCGGGCCTCCGTCCGTTCGTCGCGGGGCACGCTGGGGGAGACCCCGAACACGGCGACGGCGCGCGGGCCCAGCTGCTCGACCGCCACGGCCAGCACCAGGGTGCTGTCCACGCCCGCGCTGAAGGCCACCACGGCCGAGCCCAAGCTGGCCATGTGTTCGCGCAGGGTCTGGAGACTGGCGTCGGTCACGCGGGGCGATCCTCGCTGGGGCGCACGCCCGCTCCGGGCGCGGCGGCCAGCGCCGCCGCGAGCACGTCCTTGACCGGGACGCCGTGCTCCGCCGCGCGAGCCACGCAGTCAGCGTACTCGGGCGCGCGGGTGATGACCTCACCTCCCAGCAAGCCCAGCTTGATGCGCAGGCTGCCGAAGGCCGTGTCGACGGTCTGGTGCTCGCGCTGCAGCTCGGTGCGGCGCACGTCATGGCTGCGCAGGCCCAGGCTGGTGGTGCTGCGCAGCACGATGCCCGACAGCAGCCCCTCCAGCTCGGGGCGGCAGATGACCTGCAGCAGCGTGCCGGGTCGGCCCTTCTTCATCTGCAGCGGCAGCAGGGCCACGTCGAGGGCGCCGGCGCCGAACAGCTCGGCGGCCACGTCGCCGTAGAGCCGCGGGTCCATGTCGTCGATGTTGGCCTCGATCACCACGGCGTCGGGGCTGCTCGGGCTCGCTGTGGGTGTCGCGGGTTGGCCCAGCAGCACGCGCAGCACGTTGGGGCGGTCGGGCAGCTCGGCCGTGCCCAGGCCCGTCCCCACGGCGCAGAGCCGGGTGGGAGGGCGCGGGCCTCCGCCCCCTGGGCACAGGCTGGCCAGCAGGGCCGCGCCGGTGGGGGTGATGGTCTCGATGGCGCCGGGGATGGGCAGCAGCGTGAAGCCCAGCAGCAGGCGCGCCGTGGCGGGAGCGGGCACGGGCAGCACCCCGTGGGCCGTGCGGACGCGGGCCTCGCACACGGGCACCGATCCGCAGGAGGCGCTGCTGACGTCGAGCTGCTGCAGGGCCAGCGAGGCCGCCACGATATCGATGATGGAGTCGAGCGCGCCCAGCTCGTGGAAGTGCACCTCGTCGGGCGGGCAGCCGTGGGTCTGCCCCTCGGCCAGGGCCAGACGCGAGAACACGTCCAGCGCCCGGGCGGCCGCCACGGGCGGCAGCTCGGCGCCCTCGATCAGCGCGCGGATGCTGGCCCAGTCGCGCTGGGGCGGGTCGACCTCATCGGCCACGTGGAAGCGCGTGCCCGCCATGCCTGCGTGCCACAGGCGCTCGGCGCGGCACTCGGCCCCGGGCAGGCCGCTGCGGGCGAGGTCGCTCAGCAGGCGCTCGGCGTCCGCGCCCGCGTCGATCAGCGCGGCCACGGTCATGTCGCCCGCCATGCCGCCCACGAGGTCGAGATGCAGGTGTACGCTCAGCGGTCTCCCTCCTTGGCGCTGTGCGTCGCGCCGGGTTGCGCGCTGTGCGCAGCGGATGCCGAGCTGTGGGCGGCCGCGTCGCGTGGCGCGTCGCTGAGCACGGGGTGGTTCACCAGGGACGCGACGCAGGCCGCGCCGAAGCCGTTGTCGATGTTGACCACGCTCACGCCGGGCGCGCAGGAGTTGAGCATGGCCAGCAGCGGCGCCAGACCGGCCAGGCCGCTGCCGTAGCCCACGCTGGTGGGCACCGCGAACACGGGGCAGGCCACCAGCCCCGCCACGACCGACGGCAGGGCGCCCTCCATGCCGGCCACCACCACCAGCGCCCGGGCCGAGCGCAGGGTGTCCAGGTGAGCCAGCATGCGGTGCAGGCCGGCCACGCCCACATCGACCAGGCGCACCACGCGGTTGCCCAGGGCCTCGGCCGTGCGTGCGGCCTCCTCGGCCACGGGCAGGTCGGCGGTGCCGGCGCAGGCCACCACCAGTGTGCCCTCGCCGCTGATGGCGACGGGTCCGTCGTTCCAGATCCAGCTGCGCGAGAGTGGATCCCAGTCGCCGGGACCGGCCAGGGCGTCGAGGGCCTCGCCGCAGGCCGCATGGACCTCGAGCGGCAGGCGCGTCACCAGCACCGGGTGCCCGCGGCCTTGCAGCTGCGCCACGATGGGCACCAGCTGCTCGGCGGTCTTGCCCTGTCCGAAGACCACCTCGGGCACGCCGCAGCGCAGCGGACGCTGGTGGTCGAGCCGCGCGAAGCCCAGGTCCTGGGCGGGCAGGTCGCTCAGGGCCGACAGCGCCGCTTCGGGCGAGACGGCGCCGGCGGCCACATCGGCCAGCAGCCTGGCGACGGCGGTCTGGTGGGGGGTGCTCATATCGCCGGCCAGTCTACCGTCGCGGAGCTCAGCCGAACTGAATGCCCTGGGCCAGGGGCAGCTCGTCGCTGTAGTTGATGGTGCAGGTCTGACGTCGCATGTAGGCCTTCCAGGAGTCGCTGCCGGCCTCGCGCCCGCCTCCGGTGTCCTTCTCGCCGCCGAAGGCCCCGCCGATCTCGGCGCCCGAGGTGCCGATGTTGACGTTGGCGATACCGCAGTCGCTGCCGAACGACGACAGGAAGCGCTCGGCGCTCTTGACCGCCCCCGTGAACACCGCGCTGGAGAGGCCCTGGGGCACGCCGTTGTTGAGCGCGATGGCGTGCTCGATGTCGTCCACCTCCACCAGATAGAGCAGCGGGGCAAACGTCTCCTCCTGCAGCAGCGGGAAGTCGGAGGGCACCCTGGCGATGGTGGGCTGGACGAAGAAACCACCCTCGCAGCCGGCCACGCTGGCGCGCTCGCCGCCGCACAGGATCTCGGCGCCGGCGTCGCGCACGGTGGCCACCGCGGAGAACATGGCGTCCACGGAGCCCTGGTGGATCAGCGGGCCCATGAGCGTGCCGGCCGCCAGCGGGTCGCCGATGCGCACCTGACCGTAGGCCGACACCAGGCGCTCGGTGAACGGCGCGGCGATGCCCTTCTGCAGCATGACGCGGCGCGTGCTCGTGCAGCGCTGGCCGGCCGTGCCCACGGCGCCGAACAGCACCCCGGTCAGGGCCAGCTTCAGGTCGGCGTCATCCAGCACGGTGAGTCCGTTGTTGCCGCCCAACTCCAGCAGCGAGCGGCCCAGGCGCGCGCCGACCACCTCGCCCACGCGCTTGCCCATGCGCACCGAGCCGGTGGCCGAGATGAGCGGTAGGCGGCGGTCGGCCAGCATGGTCTCGCCCACGCTCTCGGGCGGGCCGACGCAGGTGCTGAACACGCCGGCGAAGCCCGCCGGCTCCATCACGCGGTTGACGATGTTCTGCACGGCCAGGGCGCACAGCGGCGTGATCGGGCTGGGCTTCCAGACGGTGGTGTCACCGCAGACGGCGGCGATGAACGCGTTCCACGACCACACGGCCACCGGGAAGTTGAAGGCGCTGATGACGCCGATGGTGCCCAGCGGGTGCCACTGCTCGTACATGCGGTGGCCCGGGCGCTCACTGTGCATGCTCAGCCCGTAGAGCTGGCGCGAGAGGCCCACAGCGAAGTCGGCGATGTCGATCATCTCCTGCACTTCGCCCTCGCCCTCGGCGCGGATCTTGCCCATCTCGAGCGTGACCAGCGCGCCCAGGTCGGTCTTGGACTCGCGCAGGGCCTCGCCGCAGCGGCGCATGATCTCGCCGCGGGCGGGGGCGGGCAGGGCCTGCCAGCGCTGCTGGGCGGACTGACACGCGGCCACGCAGGCCTCGTAGTCCTGCACGGAGCCCTCGATGACCTGACCCAGCAGCTCGCCCGTAGAGGGGTTGATGGAGTCGATACTGGCGCCGCCGGGCGCCTCGATCCAGCCGTCGGCGTAGACGCCGGAGAGCGGGCGAGAGGTGTCCAGGCCGAGTCGATTCAGGAGGTCGCGCATGGCTCTCAGGGCTCCAATGACGGGTGATGTGGCGAGCGGCGGCGAGCCCGGCAGCATAGCAGCGGCGGCCCGGCTCCCGCAGGTTCGGGCCTGGCCAAGACGGCTGCTATGCTTACCGCCCATGGCCGTTCCGGACGAGGTGTCGCACGTGCTGCCGGTGGCCGGGACGGGCCCTGCGGGGCAGCGGCCGTCAGGGCTCCTGGCGCTGCTCCCGCTGTTGGTCCTGGCGTTGGTCCTGGCGCTGCCGCTCGGTGCCTGCCGCTCGGGGCCGCCGCAGGTGGCGGTGGACACGCCCTACGGCCGCGCTCGCGCCGACTCGATCGAGCAGGCCCAGGCCGTGGCTCAGCTGCTGGCCCGACACGGCCCGCGGGTGCGCGCCCTGCTGCCCGACACCCTGGCCGTCGACCCCGAGGTCTGGCTGGATGACTTCAGCCGCGATGAGCGTCTGGCCGAGCGCCCGGAGGTGGTGGGGCTGTCCACGCCGGGCCAGGGACGTATCCGTATCCGCGCCGATCGCCTGGGACGGGACGCGGACTTCGTGCTGGTGCACGAGCTGGTGCATGCCTTGCTGGGTCCGGGCTGGGCGCCCCTGCCGGCGCTGGTCAAGGAGGGCCTGTGCGACGCCGTGGCGGGCCGGCTGGTGCCCGCGGCCGCGCCCAACGTGCGCGCCCTGCGCCTGTTCGAGGCCGCCACCCTCGACACGGGCCTGGCGCTGGAGCTGAGCTGGTTCGGGCCCGGCGACGTGGACCGCAAGCGGGTCACGATCCCGATCACGCGCAAGGGGCACGGCGTCCCGTGGGAGCAGCTGGGCCGCCCCGGTGCGGGGGTGCATCTGGACGACCAGCGCACGCAGCTCTACGGCGCCGGCTGGCTGCTGACCGAGCGCGTGCTGGAGCGGGTGGGTTTCGATGGTCTCTACGCCCTCTGCGCCCGGGCCAGCGCCGAGGGCCTGGATCCGGTGCCCATGACCTGGCTGCGCGAGGCCGGCGGACTGGCCCGGGGCACCGACGCCTGGGCCGCGGCCGTGTTGCAGCGGGTGGGCCCGGCGGAGCTGGCCGCCCAGTCTGCCGCCCTGGCGCCGGAGCTGTCCGTGTGGCTCAGCACCAGCCTGAAGCCCTGGTTTCCCGGCCTGGACGCGCGGCACTTTCTGGACAGCGCCCTGCCGACCCTGGGCTGGGAGGGGGGGGAGGCGCGCGTGGCCTTGGCCACCGTGCCCGCGCTGCGGGCCGCTCTCGCGGCCTGCTGGGAGAGCGACGACCCGGCCACCAGCCACCCGGGCGACTGGTGGTTGCCCCGCCCAGGACGAGATCCGCCAACGAGCGCGGTCACCAAATCGACACGCGCCGGTAAGCGCGGCTCCACACGACGGCGGTAGGGTCGGCCTCGTTCTTGGTGATGGAGACGCTGCCCGGGCATCCGTTCGGGGTATGTCGAAGGTCGTCAATCACGCCTCGCCTGAGCCACAGCCTCAGCCCTTTTCTCGGCTCGCGGCGCCTGGCGACGAGTGGCAGCGGCCTCCATCGGCAATCAGCCGAGATCGTGCGTCTGCCTCCGGTGGAGCTTCGGGGCCCACCGGGGGCAGTCCCTCTTGTCGAGGCCGTGCGCGCTGCTTCGGACCCTGAGCGAGCGCGCAGCTCGACGCCGCCGACTGCCGATCCGGTCTCTCCCCGCGACTTTGCCCGCTGTTCTGAGTTGCGGGCTTCACCCGGGGCGATCGCTGCGCCACACTGGAGGCATGACGCTGATCACACGCATTCTGGTCGTCGAGGACGAAGACGACATCGCCAAGCTCGTGCAGTTGAACCTCCAGAAGGAGGGTTACGAGACCACCCGCGCCGAGGACGGCCGCGAGGCCATTCAGCTGTACGACCAGGGCAACTTCGACCTGGTCATTCTCGACCTCATGCTGCCCCACGTCGACGGCATGGAGGTCTGTCGTCATATCCGCAACAGCGAGCGCTACGTGCCCGTGATGATGCTCACCGCCAAGGGCGAGGACGCGCACAAGGTGGCGGGGCTCGAGATCGGCGCCGACGACTACATCACCAAGCCCTTCTCCGTGGCCGAGCTGGTGGCACGCGTCAAGGCCCTGGGGCGGCGCGTCGAGATGCTCGGCAGGCTGCACAACGAGCCCGGCGAGAAGGTGCTCACGTTCGACGGGCTCGAGGTGCACATCGAGAAGCGCATCGCCTTGCGCGACGGCGACGACGTCAAGCTGACGCAGAAGGAGTTCGAGATCCTGCGCATCCTGGCCATGACGCCCGGGCGCCCCTACAGCCGGCGTACGCTCTGCGAGCGCGCCGGGGTCGAGAGCTTCGACGGGACCGACCGCACCATCGACACCCACATCAAACGCCTGCGCGCCAAGATCGAGCCGGACCGCAACCGGCCCATGTATGTGCTGACGGTCTGGGGCTTCGGCTACAAGTTCACCGACAAGTTCTGCTAGTGCGGCGGGTCGAGCTGGTGCCCGATGCGTGGGCGAGGGCCGCTGTGACCGTCGCGGGCGCCTCCGGGAGCTAGGGCATGCGCAGCCTGTGGGTCGTGATCCTCGCGGTGCTGAGCGCCGCCGCCGCCGTGGCGGTCGTGCTGCACCTGTCGCTGGATGAGAGCCTGGGCCACGAGCGTGCCGCTATCCTCTCCGGCGTGGTGGGCTGCGTACTGGCGGCGGGCACGCTACACCGGCTGATCGTGGTGCGCATCCGACGCCTGGTGCGCGGCCTGGACGAGGTGGCCGGGGGCGACCTCTCGACCCGGCTGTCCTCGCGCTGGGACGATGAGATCGGTCTGCTCACCACCAACATCGATGAGCTGCTGCTGACCCTGCGCGAGAACTTCGAGGAGCTGCGCACTCACGACGAGCTGCGGCGGCGCATGGTGGCCAACGTGTCGCACGAGCTGCGCACGCCGCTCACCTCGATCCAGGGCTACCTCGAGACGGCCCTGGCCGGCGACGGCGACTGGGAAGAGGAACGCAAGAAGCTCGAGGTCTGTCACCGCGAGACCAAGCGTCTGGCGCGTCTGGTCAAGGACCTGTTCCAGCTCAGCAAGCTGGACACCGACCAGCTCGAGTTCCACTTCGAGACCGTCTCCTTGGTGGAGCTGGCTGATCAGGTGGGGTTGGCGTTTGAGCAGCGCTTCGCCGACAAGCGCATCGACTTCGTGACCGACCTGCCCGACGACCGCCTCGACGTGATCGCCGACGGCAACCGACTAGGTCAGGTCATCACCAACCTGCTTGGCAACGCCGCCGTGTTCACGCCGGAGGGCGGCAGCATCCGCCTGCGCTGCCGGCGCACGGAGGGGCAGGCGGTCTGCGAGGTGATCGACACCGGCATCGGCATCTCGGCGCGCGACCTGCCGCATATCTTCGACAGCTTCTTCCACCTCGAGAAGAGCCGCACGCGCAACCTCGGCGGTACGGGGCTGGGGCTGGCCATCTGCAAGGCCATCGTCGAGACGCACCAGGGTCAGATGGAGGTGGAGAGTCAGGAGGGCGACGGCGCGACGTTTCGCTTCCTGCTCGACCTGGCGCCCGAGATCGACCTGGACTGAGCGCCGCGCGGTGTCATCGCTGCGCCGCCGCGTGCTGCGGTCGCGTCGGGTGATGCCACGTGCGTGGCCAGCTGAACGCCCCGGCCGCGTCAGGCAGAGGGGACCCGCTCGGCCTTCAGCGCCGTGTCCACGCACGTGTACTCCAGGCGCGCCTGCTCGGCCAGCAGATCGGCGCCCTGCAAGTCGCCGGACTTGCTCAGCAGCTCGAGCTGCCGGCACAGCTCGGAGAGGGTCAGCGCGCCGAGCTGGGCGCAGCTCGACTTGAGCGCGTGGGCGGCCTGCTCGATGCCGGCGGCGTCGCCGGCATCGACGGCGGTGTACAGGCTCTCCAGACGCGGCGGCGTGTCATCCAGGAAGATGCCGATCAGCTCGCACAAGATGTCGGGGCCGTCGACGTCCTGGAACTGGCGCAGCTCGTCCAGCACCGCGGCGTCGATGGTGGGGGGCTGCTCCTGCTCGGAGGCGCCTCCGTCCATGGCGGCGCCGCGGCCGTCGGATGTCTCGCTGCTCATGTTCGTCGTCCCCATGGTCTCTGAAGCTGCGGGCGCGGCGGCGTGGCCGGCGTCGGGCGTCTGCTCGTCCTGTGCCGATTGTGCGCAGACCCACTCCGCCAGCGTGGCCTGCAGCTGTTCGCGCAGCACGGGCTTGCTGAGGTAGTCGTCCATGCCGGCGTCGAGCGCGCGCTCGCGGTCGCCGGCCATGGCGTGGGCCGTCATGGCGATGATCGGGATGTGGTCGTCCTGCTTGACGCGCCGGATCTCCGCCGTGGCTGCGAAACCGTCCATGATCGGCATCTGGCAGTCCATCAGGATGGCGCCGTAGGGGCGGCGCTTGACGGCGTCCAGCGCCTCCTGGCCGTTGGCCGCGACATCGGACTCGAAGCCGATCTTCTCGAGCATGCGCACGGCGACCTTCTGGTTGACGGCGTTATCCTCCACCACCAGCACGCGGCGGCAGGCGGCGCCCGGTCCGGCACGTCGCAGTCGGCGCGCGGGGTGTCCGTCCAGTCCGTGCTGCGACACGACGCGCAGCAGGGTCCCGAGCATCTGCTCGCGATGGATGGGCTTGGAGATCTGGGCCGAGATGCCCGCCTGCGTGAGCTCGCCGGGGCTGCGCGGGGTCAGCGAGGTCAGCATGACGATGGGCAGGTTCGCCAGGGCCGGGTCGTTGCGCAGGGTGCGCGCCGTCTCCAGGCCGTCCATGTCGGGCATGGCCATGTCGAGCAGCACCAGGTCGATGGGGCGGCCGTTCACGAACGCGTCCCGGGCCAGCTCCACGGCGCGGGCGCCTGACTCGGCCTGCACGGGGTCCATGCCCCAGCTCACCACCTCGCGGGCGGCGATGGTGCGGTTGGTCTCGGAGTCGTCCACCACCAGCACGCGCATGCCGCGCAGCACGTCGCGGCCGTGCATCTCCACCTGTGGGTCGGGCTCCAGCTTGGCGAACACCGCGGTGAGCCAGAAGGTGCTGCCGGCGCCGGGCGAGCTGTGCACGCCGATGGTGCCGCCCAGCGCCTCGGCCAGCAGGCTGCACATGGCCAGGCCGATCCCGGTGCCGCCGTAGCGGCGCGTGGTCGATCCGTCCTCCTGGGTGAAGGGCTCGAACAGCCGTTCGCGGTCCTCGGGGCGGATGCCGATGCCCGTGTCCTGCAGCTCGAAACGCACGCTGATGGTCTCGGCCGACTCCACCTCGGGCAAGGCGCGCACCACGATCTCCCCGCGTTCCGTGAACTTGAGCGCGTTCTGGGCCAGGTGGCTGAGGACTTGGCGCAGGCGGTCGAGGTCGCCGCGCACGCGCATGGGCAGGTGCGGGTGCACGTCCGCCGCGATCTCCAGGCCCTTGCTGTGGGCCTGCTCGGCGATCAGGTCGCTGACCTCCTCGACGGCGTCGCGCAGCTGGAAGTCGACCTCCTCGATCTCCACCGTGCGGCGCTTCAGGTTGCCGAAGTCGAGCACGTCGTTGATCAGGTTGAGCAGCTCGTGGCCCGAGTGGCGCACGGACTCGGCACACTCGCGCTGTTCGCCGTCGAGGCGCGTGTCGAGCAGCAGGCCCGACATGCCGATGATGGCGTTGAGCGGCGTGCGCACCTCGTGGCTCACGTTGGCCAGGAACTCGTCGCGCGCTTGGCCCGCGGTCTGGCTCTCGGTGCGGGCCACGCGCAGCTCGTCGGCGTAGAGCTGCAGCTGCGCCGTGCGTTCGCTCACGCGTGACTCCAGCCGTGTGTTGAGGCTGCGCAGGCGGCTCTGGCTCTCGGCCACGCCGGTGAGCGCGTTGCGCAGCGCCCGCTCCAGCGTGCCCAGCTCGTCGTTGGCGTCATGGGCCGGTGGCGGCAGCGGGCGTCCCGACTCGAAGGCGTCGACCGTGGCCAGGATCTGTCGCAGAGGGCGCAAGACCGCGCGGTTCAGGCCGTGGCACAGGGTGGCCATGAGCGCGATGACCGCCACCGCGAAGGCCGCCAGGGCTTGGGTCTCCAGGAAGCGGACGTCGGCCAGAGCCACGGATCGCGGCTGGTGCATGCTGACCAACCCCACCGGGCAGGGCTTCTGCAGGAACAACGAGGCCTGCAGCGTCTGCGTGGGCTGGGACTGCCCACCGGACGCGTAGGTCTCGGCGTCGGACGGGGGCGCGATGCTGATCCAGGAGCCAGGGTGGTTGCGCGTGGCGGCCAGCACGGCCGGCGCCAGCAGGCGGTCCATGTCCAGCAGCAACGCGACGGCGCGAGCGCCCCCGGCCCCGGCGCGTGGGGAGAGCCGCACCAGGCGCGCAGACGAGGGGCCCACCCATTCCAGAGCCAGCCCGCGCGAACGGACGTCGCGCAGGGTGTCAGGGGGCAGGGCGCGGGCGGCAGCGGTCGTGCCGCTCTCCATCAGCACCTGGCCCGAGCCGCGGTGAAGTGACACCTGCTCAATCGCGGGCGTGCGGGCACACAACGCCTCCATCATGTTGAGCACGGACGGCATCGAGCCCAGCGACGTGCCTTCGGGGGGCAGGCTGGCCAGCAGGGCCGAGGCCACGCCGTCCATGTTGTCGAGCTGCAGGCGGATGCTGCTGGTCGCCACCCGGTTGGACTGATTGATGGCCTGGTGGGCCTCCGACACCGCGCGGCTGTAGTTCTGCAGGCGGAACAGCGTGCCGATCGTTCCCAGCAGCAGCAGCACGGGCAGGAACACGCTGAGCAGCAGTTTGGTGGAGAGCTTCATCAAGTGCGCCTGGTGGGAGCGCTGGCGGGGACTTCGCTGTCATCGGCCGTGCGCCCGCCCGGGCTTGTGGCCTTTCGGGCGTCGCGCGGGCCCAGGGGAGCGGGGTTGCCGCCGCCCGGCCGGGAGCGGCTATGGCCAGGGCAGGTGTCCGCGTCGGTCGCCTTGGTGGGCGCTCCTGGTGGCCCGGCGCTCAGCTCGGTGGGGGCTCGCTGCGCACCCACCCGGTCCCCGCCGAGAGCATCAGCGCGATGGGCCGGGTGGACTCGATG